>Ga0070699_100000262_pt1 | contig 50713 bp, 45 predicted proteins | sample KBSK1503metaG_FD_65473 | JGI IMG/M metagenome (GOLD analysis project Ga0070699, IMG submission 65473) | Corn, switchgrass and miscanthus rhizosphere microbial communities from Kellogg Biological Station, Michigan, USA - KBS K1-50-3 metaG | ecosystem: Host-associated > Plants > Roots >... | reverse complement strand
CCCACCTGGATCATCAGCATCGAGCGCAGCATTTCGGCCGCGCCGTTGATGAATTCACCCAGGTCCGCGCCCCGCTCCAGCAGCCGCTCGATCAGCGGGAATACCGCCTCGGCCTTGTGCTCGGTGACCAGCGAGAGCACCTCGCCGTAGAGCTCGTCGTCCACCAGGCCCAGGATCTCCCGGACATTGCGCACCGTGAGCGTCCCTTCGCCGAAGCTGACGCACTGATCGAGCACCGACAACGCATCCCGCATTCCGCCGTCGGCCTGTCGCGCGATCAGGGTGAGCGCATCGTCCTCCGCCACGATGCCTTCGGCATCGGCCACCTGGCGCAACCGCGCCCGGATGGCGGTCGGACCGATCCGGTGGAAATCGAACCGCTGCAGCCGAGACATCACTGGCGCCGCCGACTGGGCGATCTTCTGCGGCTCGGTGGTCGCAAACACGAATACCACATTGGGCGGCGGCTCTTCCAGGATCTTGAGCAGCGCGTTCCACGCCTCCCGGGTGAGCATGTGGGCCTCGTCCACGATGTACACCTTGCTCCCCCCGGGCTGAGAGGCGGCGTACATGGCCCGCTCCCTGAGGTCGCGGGCATCGTCCACGCCGCGGTTGCTCGCCGCGTCGATCTCCACCACGTCGAGGTTGGCCGAGCCGTTCCAGATCCGCTCGCAGTTGCCGCACTCCCCGCAGGGCTCCCCCGCCGGATCCATCTGGTCCTTCCGCTCGCAGTTGAGCGCCATGGCCAGAATCCGGGCGGCCGTGGTCTTTCCCACGCCGCGCGGCCCGGTCAGCAGATACCCGTGGCCCACTCGGTGCCGGGCGATGGCACCGCGAAGAACATTGGCGACGTGGTCCTGGACGAGCAGATCGGAGAAGCGCTTGGGGCGGTACTTGCGGGCGAGTGCGATGGCCATTGTTAAAGATAGACGGTAGGACGGTAAGACGGTAAGACGGTAAGAAACTCTCGCTCAGGGCCTGATCTCAATCGTAACTCGAACGCCGACGCGCGCGATAGCCTCGGCAGTTACCGGCACACCGCCGATGCGGCCAGGGGCATACCGGCACCCTTCAGCCATCCGCTTCAACTCGTAGACGGCGTCCTGGTTGCTCGCTTCCAGGACCACGACACTCCCCGGCACTACCTTCCCGTCCGGACCGACGGTAACTCGGGCCCGCAGATCCCCGGTTCCACGCTCGGCCCGTGCGGCCATGGCGGCCTGTGCCTCATCCCGGTCCCGGTACGCCGTGGGAGGCTCAGGGGGTGGAGGGGCCCGCGACGAGCGACATTCCACCACCCGGGGCCGCTCTTCGAGCGCGGGGTCATCGTCATGCACCAGTTCGGGAATGGTGACGACTCCGACTTCCAGGGCCGTCAGGGTATCGGGCGAGGCAGGGTGAGCAGGGGCCAGACGGGCACCGGCGGAATCGAACATGATCGCCTGGGCAAGCAGCGCAGGCCGGGGCGTCGGTAGATCGCGGTTCTCGTAGCGGCAACCGGAAAGAGCCCGGCGGGCGGCGCTTCTGAGTGCTCCCGGGGAAAGACCCTGGGTGCTGAGCACTATGACGGTCGCGGTGTCAGGCCGCCCATTCGATCCGATCTGATAAGCGATCCGCCCAATCCCTTTCAGCTCGCCAATGGGAGTTTTCGGCGGCTCGCACCGCTTGGGACTGATACCGGTTTGAGCTGGGAGATGGCCGGGGAACCAGGCGAGGCTTCCGAGGGCAATCACCAGCGATAACGCACGCATGGCTTCTCCAGGATCAGGATGCTGTTGAGACGATACCTCCCGGGTCGCAAATGTCCATACCTGCTCACCAAAAAGAAAAAGCGCCGCATCAGCGACGCATTTGTAGAAAAGAAAAGTGCCCCAGGCACCCCGAAGCAACACTGGACATCGCTTAGCGCTGCTACCGGCGAGGTCCTGACGCGGTTCGCGCGCCAGCGCCCTTCGGACCTGGGGCACCCGAAAAGTAACCTCGAGTGTGGTGAGTGGCTAGACCGCGTACTTGAGGACGGCGACCAGGTGGCAGGCACTCCCGGTCATGACGAACAGGTGCCATACGAAGTGGCCGTAGCGGAGTCGCTTGGCGGCGTAGAAGACCACGCCGCCGGTGTAGGCCAGGCCGCCGGCCGCCAGCCAGAACAGTCCCCATCGCGGCATCGCGCGCCACAGCGGCAGCGCGGCCGCCACGATCAGCCAGCCCATGGCGAGGTAGAGGCCGGTGGAGAGCCGGGGATATTTGAAGCGGCCGCTCGACTTGATCAGCACGCCCACGAGGGCCAGCGCCCACACCAGGCCGAACAGGGTCCAGCCCCAGGGGCCCTGCAGCACCCCGAGCGTGAAGGGCGTGTAGGTCCCCGCGATCAGGAGGTAAATCGAAGAATGATCGAGAATCCGTAACACCCGCTGGGCCCGGGTGTGGGCCAGGGCGTGGTAGAAGGTGGAACACAGGTAGAGGAGGGCCAGCGTGGTACCAAAGACTGCGGCGCCGACGATCGCCGCGGCGCCGTGCCGGGACGCCGCGAGGACGAGGTACGGCAGGGCGACCAGCGCCCCCAACGCGCCGATGCCGTGGCTCACGCTATTGGCGATCTGTTCGCCGCGGGTTTGTGATCGGTGTTGAACAGCGGGTCCCTCGAGTATTCCGGCGGGTTCGACCACAGCGGCTCCGTCAGGACCAGGGCAGGCGTTCGCGGGGGCGCGGGGGGTCCCCCCCGTTGGGTAATATCGCCCGATAGTCGGACAAAGTGGTAACCGGAAAACCGCGATCCAAGCCAGGAAGACGCACGACGAAAGCGCAGGCTCTCAATCCCCTCAATCCCCTCAATCCCCGCGCCTCAGGTCTTCGAACCGCACATTCAGCACCGGATACCGCCGCCAGTCCTGGTAATCAAAGTGCCACCACTCTTCCGGGTTGGCGGAGAAGCCCTGGGCTACCATCGCGCTGCGGAGCAGCGCCCGGTACCAGCGCTGCCGGGTGGTTCCGCCCGGGTACGTGGGAAATGAGCGCCGGGTCGCCTCGTCGTACGTCCCCGGCATCACGACCGGGCGCCCGGTGGCAAGATCGTAGAGCGTCAGGTCCACCGCGGAACCCCGATTGTGCCTCGACCCCTCCGCCGGGTTGGCCACCATCCAGCGCGCGCTGTCGGGCATCGCGTCCCAGAACGTCCTGGTGACGTACCACGGCCGGTAGCCGTCGTGGATCAGCAACCCGTAGCCCCGCTGCCGGAGCCAATGGTGGGCCCGGACCAGGGCCTCGGCGGCGGGCCGCTGGAGAAAGGCCCGGGCCTGGGAGTAGAACACCGTGCCCGCGAAGTTGTTACTGGTGGCGTAGCGGATATCGAGATGAATCGTGGAATCGAGCGTGGTGAGCTCGACCAGGTCGGGGGCGCGCAGGCCGGGCGGCTGCACCGGCGGCGTGGCGCGGAGGGCTTCCTGGATCAGCTCGGGGACCGGGCGCACCGGGGTGATCTTGAGCTGGCCGCCGTCCTCGGGACCGACCGAGCGGTGACGATAGACCACGTTGTGCAGGGTGAGAATCTTCGCACCCTCCGAACTGGAGAAGGCACGGAGCCCGACCTGGGTCGCCTGGGGAATGTACCAGGTCGAATAGAGGCGAAGCCGCCCCCGAGCTTCTGCCACCAGGAGCCGGCTTCCGTCGTGCTGGTATTCGCCCAGCACACTGGTCAACTCCGGCCGGGGCGCCGGCGGCAAAGCACCCTGCTGCCCCGCAGCGCAGGCGGAGAGCCATAGCGCTGCCCCGGTCAGCACCACGCCTCGCATGACCTAGCGCCCGGTGCCGAACAGCATCGCGTTGGTCACCAGCTTCGCCGTGCCCCGCCAGAAGCCCCGAAACAGCGGATCGTCGGCAAACAGCACCACTCTGCCCCGGCCCGCGTTCTCCACCGCGACCCATACCGAGCCCTTCAGCAGCTTCTCGGTATTCCCCGGCCAGGTGAACCCGCCCAGGGTAAGATCGCCGGCCACGAAGGCGACCGGATTGTCGCCCTTCTCCGAGGGCGTCATCAGCGTGCTGGTGAAGAGAAAGACCGGAAGCTGGTCCCGATCGTAGCCCAGCGTGATCCAGTGGGTGCGATCCAGCGTCGCCCGGAAAATCGAACCCGGAATGTATTCCGGCTTGAGATTGGCACTCGCCGAGGAGGATATCAAAGGCGGCGCCGGCTGGGACGTCACGCTGATCGTGGTGTCCTTTTCTCCCTTGGGCTCCTTGCCCGCTTCGCTGTCTCCCACCTCGCGCACGGTCGTCAGGCTCAGTTCTTTCCGGCTGAGCAGGCCGTTGGCGTCCCCGACGCTGATGATCACCCCGCCGCTCCGGACCCAGGTCTTGAGCCGCTCGGCTCCGCTCTCGCCCAGCTCGCGCCACATCCGGCCCGGCGAGCCGCCGGGGAGAATCAGCACGTTGTAGCGGTCCAGGTCCATGCTCCCGATGCGCGACATCCGCACCGGCATCACCGGGTACTTGAGCTCCCGCTCGATGTAGTACCAGAAATCGCCGAAGACGGTCTGGTCCAGGCCGTCATCCGCCGCCAGCAGGATCCTGGGCGCGTGCAGGCCCGCCACGCTTTCACTCCCCACGCCGACCGATCCGGTATCCGCAAAGGCGGACCGCACCCCGGTGACTTTCACCCCGGTCTCCCGGGCCAGGACGGCGATGCGATCGTGGATGGTCGCCGGATTCCGCTGGACCCGGACCACGAACGAGCCCGCCGGATAGCCGACGCCGTCTGCCACCAGCGGATGGAGCGACACCGCGACCTTGAAATCTTCATTCAGCAGGTACATCGCCAGCCGGGCACCAGCCTCAGTCTGGTTGGTGAACAGGTACGCCGACTGGGCCCGGGCCGGCGCCGGTTCCGGCGGCAGGCTGTCGTCCGCTGTCACCAGCGTGCCGCTCGCGGCGGAAACATCGTCGGTCCACACCGCATCGAGCCCGAGAGTGAGCGGGAGCGCCCACGCCGTGATGTCATAGAAGTCGTAGCCCTCCGACGAAGCCTCTTCGCCCCGGATCCGGTTGCGCTCGAACTTCGCCACCTCGGCGCGGACGAAGTTGGAGTCCATCGTGGCCCGGGGCTCGAGGATTGCCGTGGCCAGCCGGCCTTCGGGCTGAGACAGGTCCACCACGTAGCTGCCCGCCGGGAAGGTACGGCGCCCACTGGCGCCGCCCAGGTAGGACGTCCCCCGCAGAATGGAAATCGGCGCGGTGGTGCGGGTGACGTCCACGTGTTGCCGGGCGAGCAGGTGGGCCAGCCACAAGGCGCGACCCGGGTCCGGAGCCGCGGAAAAGATCACCCGCCGCATGGCCCCGGTACGGGCCGCGGACATCGCGGTTGCGTGGAAATCGTAATAGTCCCTGAGCAGGTCCGCCCGGCTGGCGGCGGCGGTAGCCAGGGTCGTCAGCGAGGCGATGTAGTGATGGGCGATCCCCATCTCGAAGGTCATGTAGCTGCCGTCGTCTTTCCGCTTCTTGAGCTCGGGACCGCCGTCGGTCTCGAACGTCATCCCGATGGCCCCGCTCATGGTCGGCCATTCGTCGATGTAGCCGGGATAGAAGAAGTCAAAGGCGTCGCGCACGTAGTACTGCCAGCCGTAGGAATCGAAGGCGTTTCCGTTGTTCCGGCCGAAGCGCTCGAACCACTTGTACGTCGTGGGCGGCAGGTTCTGGTTCTGGGCCTGGGTGACCGGCGGGAAAAAGTACTGCGATGTGGTACTGTGGAGATCGGCCAGCACCTGCGGCCGCCAGCGGGTCAGCACGCCGACCAGCGCCCGGGTCTCCAGCTGGGACTGGGCCAGCAGGTCCCGGTTCATGTCAAAGCGATAGTGGTTGTAGCGCCCCCAGATGCTCCACGGCTCGGTCTGCTCCAGCGCGTCCGGGTCGTCGGTTCCCACCGCCACCGAGTTGTACCACGCCGCGAACCGCTCGTGGCCGTCCGGGTTCTGCGATGGATTGAGGATGACGACCAGGTTCTTGAGAATGTCGAGCGTGGCCGGCTCATCGCTGGCCAGCAGCTGATAGGCCGTCTGCATCACCGCTTCGAATCCCGCCGGCTCGTTGCCGTGGACCGAGTGATTGAGCACCACGATGGCCGGGGTGCGCTGGGCCAGGTCGGCGGCCTGCGCCGCGCTGGTTACCCGGGGGTCGGCCAGCTTCGCGATATTGGCGCGGATCTCGTCCAGCCGGGCCAGGTTTTCCGGCGCCGAGATGATCAGGATCCGCATCACCTTGCCTTCGGCGGTCCTTCCGATGACTTCGGTCCGCACCCGATCCGGCGCCGCCCCGATCAGCTGGTCCAGCACCTGTTGCTGCTGGTGATACATCGTCTGCTGCGACCCGACCCGGTAGCCCAGCAGCGTCTCCGGCCTCGGCACTCCGGACTTGTAGGGCCCCCGGGCGTAGAAATCGAACTGCTGGGCCGCGAGCGGCGCGACCAGGAAACAGGAAAGAAGGACGGCGAGCAGTCGGCGCATAAGTACCTGGTGCAGGGTGCAGTGCAGTGCAGAGGGATGAACCACTTACCGTCTTTCCGTCCTTCCGTCTTTCCGTCCTTCCGTCCTTCCGTCCTTCCGTCTTTCCGTCTTATGTAAGTATCGCTTGCTGCTCCTGCTGACGGGCTCGCAAGTCCCAGGTTTCAGCCACCACGCCGCCCACCAGGAACACCATCGCGGTGTACCAGGTGTAGACAATGAAGAGGATGACGGCGCCCAGGTTGGCGTCCAGGGTAAACTCGCTATGGGTGACGAGCCGGGAGAGGTACCATCCAAACAGTCGTTTCGCCACTTCGAACGCGATCGCGGTGAACGACGCGGCGATGAGGGCCGACTGCCAGGTGAGCCGCCGGATCGAGGCGTGCCGATAGATCAGGAAGAAGAGGGTGATCGTGAAGACCACGCTGAGCACTCCACCCAGGAGCAGACCCAGGTTGCTGAGCAGGAAATTGGTCAACGCGTCCGGGCTGTGCCGCTCCTTCAGGATGCTGAAGACCGTCCCCATCACGGTGTTGAGCAGGAACAGCGCGATCACCAGCACGACCATCGTGATGTCGCGCACCTTGGCCGCGAGATAGGCCAGCACGAAATGGCGGTGGGACTGGCGGAGGGTGACGTCGTACAGGTGGTTGAGGGCGGTCCGGATGCCCGCGAACAGGCTGGTGCTGAACCAGATGAAACTGGGGACGGCGTACAACGTGAGCTTGTCGCGGTTCCGGGCGATCCCGGCCAGCAGGTTTTCCAGGACGCTGAAGGGATCGTGCCCCGCGATCTGCACGTGGGGCGGCAGGAAAGGCTGCAACAGCTCGTGGATGTCCACCGGCGAGGAGTTCCCCCTGAGCTGCGCCAGGTAGGTCAGCGTGATCAGCATCAGGAGAATGAACGGCACTACGGCCAGCAACGCGTCGAAGGTGATGGCGCTGGCCAGGAAGGGGACGTTGTTCTCTTCCGTGGCCTGCAGGGTGCGGCGGATGAAACCCCGGACCGAGCGGTGCCAGCCTCCCAGGGCGATCCCGGTCAGGCGTCGGACTCCTCGACCGGGCCTTTGCGGCGCCGGGCGCGGGCCTTCTCCAGCCGGCGCTCCAGCTCTTCCCGGGCGCTGCCGCCGCGGGCCGGCTCGCCGGCCGCCACCGCTTCCAGGTCCTCTTCGTCCTCGGCGTCCTCGGCCGGGAGCGTGGCCGGGTCGCCGTCCTGGCCGGAGAAGCGCTGGCTCAGCTCATCCACTTTTTCTTCCGCCATCGCCCGGATCTTGCGAAGCCGCCGCTTGAGGCCGCGGCGGGTCTCTTCCCCGCTCTGCGGCGCGAACAACAGCGCCACCCCGGCGCCGATCACCGCGCCCAGCAGCAGCGCCTTGATCGAGGATCCGCCCTCCCGCTCGACGTAGATCACCTGTTCGTCTTCATCATCATCGTATCGCGACATCGTCTATTCTCCCGCTTCCGCATCGTCGACGGCCGTCGCCATCGCCGGCTTGAGCGCGGCGTGCGGCTGCACCGGTGCGTGCACGAATTGATTGACCAGTCCCATGGTCCCGTTGACATTGAGCTGCTCGAACAAAAACCCGAACGTCCGCTCCAGGTCGGCCACGATCGCCGCCTTGACGTCGTCCGCCAGCGACCAGAACTCCCGCTTGAACGGGCCGATCGCCTTCTTCCGCGCCTTATAGTAAAACTGCTCGTCCGAATCGCCCGCCTTGAAATCGCTCTGCGCGTTCTCCTTGAGCCACGGCTTGATTCGCGCCACCAGCTCCTGGGGCAGTTTCGGATGGTCGAACACGATGTTCTGGAAATTGGTCGCCAGGTGGATCTCGCAGGTCTCGATCCGGGGGAAGTTGCCGAATGCGGTGGACGGCAGCGTGCTCGCCCCGTGCTGCACCGCGCCGGCCAGGCCGTACTGTTCCCGGGACACCTTGGAGAGCGCGGCCAGGGCCTCGAGATCGAGCTTCACATCGGCGATGGAGCCGTCGGGCAGGACCACGCCGCCGTGCGAAGTGCCGGTCTGCACCGAGATCTTGCTGATCCCCGTGGAGTCGCCCAGGGCCTTGAGGCTCCGGTTGTATCCCTGCATGAACGCGTGCAGCTCTTCCACCGTGCTGTTCTTGTGCCCCACTTCGCCGATCTCGGCGCCCACCGACACGGTAACCCCATCCGGCTCCCGCTCCCGGATGAACCGGGTGATCTCGGCGGCATGCTGATAGTTCAGCCGCTGCTGCTCATCGAGGTTGGGCCGGGACAGGTCCACCAGCGTCGAGGTGTCCACGTCGATGTTGTAGAATCCGGCGCCCACTTCCTCCGCGATCAGCTTCATCACCTCGCCCAGCTCGCCCGGCGCATCGGCCTGGTACTTCTTGGCGTTGACCTGGCAGTGGTCGCCCTGGATGAACAACGGCAGCGTGTAGCCCTCCCGCAACGCGGCCGCGATCAGCACCGCGACATATTCCGCGGGGCGCTGGTCGGTGTAGGCAATCTCGGACCGGGCGATTTCGAAGATGATCGCCCCGGCCCGGCCCGCCTTGGCCGCCCGCATGATGGCCCGGCCGGTATCGTACGCCATCATCCGGACGTTCATCGCCGGCACCGTAAAGCCCGAGCACTCACCACGGGCGCGGGCTTCGTAGATCCCCTGGATGGACGCCGGCCGGGCGCCGGTGTACTGGCCCAGCTCCCAGAGCAGCCAGCGCGCCGCGTCCTTCTCCGCCTGGCTTCCAAACACAGCCTGCCAGACCAATTTGTCAGTGGCGGCCGACTGCAGCCGGGCCGGGTCGCTCACCTGGACGCCGCCGGCTGTCAGCCGCACCGCGCCACCGTAGAGATCGACCGACTTCTGAACCGGATCTGTCATAGGGAAGTCCTTGGGGTATTACGAATTGGGCCTGGTCTCAATCTACCCGCCAAATCCGGTCGGGTACAGTCTTGTGATCCCTTCAATCCCCTAGGCCTCGTCTCCATTCCTGCGGTTACGCACCTCTTGCAGTTCGTACCCCGCCCGCCCCATCGCCGAGTAGGTGAGCCGCTTGCCCAGTTCCACGCCGGGCTGGTCGAACGGGTTGATCCCGTACCAGACCCCGGCATACCCGGTGGCGACCTGGAAGAACATGATGAGCTCGCCCATCGTTTCGGCGTCGAGCCGGGGAATTCTCAGCGTCAGGTTCATGCGCCCCTGGCTCGCGATCGCGGCTGAAGTGGCCTCGAACTCGGCGCGGAGCAGGCCGCCCAGGGTCTTCCCCTGGAGATAGGCCAGCTCATCGGGGAGACCGGGCCGCCTGGGGATGGTGACGTCCTCGCCGAAATCATCCACCGTGACGAAGCTGATCACCTTGTCGTAGGGCCCTTCCATGAAGAGCTGAACCTGACTGTGCTGGTCGGTCGCCCCGATGGCCGCCACCGGCGTGGGCCCGGTATGCACCACGTTGCCCCGCCGGTCTACCTGCTTGCCGAGACTCTCGGCCCAGAGTTGCCGGTACCACTCGGCGAACTCGCGGAGCCGGTCGGTGTAGGGCATGAGGACATGATTGCGGGCGCCCTGGGTAGTATCCGCGGCCCACAGAAGGCCGGCATAGAGCGCGGCGCGATTGTGCAGCAGGTCATCGCTCTCGGCCTCCTCGACCGCCTTCCGGGCTCCCGCGAGCAGGGCGCCGATATCAATGCCGACCAGCGCGGCGGGGAGCAAGCCGACCGGTGAGAGCACGCTGAACCGCCCGCCCACGTCGGGCGGCACGTCGAGCGTGGCGATCCCGTCGTTGCGGGCGATCTCCCGGAGCGCTCCCTTTTCGGGATCGGTGGTGAACACCAGGTGGCGATAGGCCGCCGAGCCGAGCGCGTCTTCCAGCCACTGCCGGATCACCAGGTACTGCGCCATGGTCTCGGCGGTGCCGCCCGACTTGCTGATTACGTTGACCAGGACCCGGCGCGGATCGATCCGCTTGAGCGCGGCGTTGATGCTGGTGGGGTCCACGTTGTCCAGCACGGTGAGCCGAGGAAAGAACTCGCGGCCTTCGTCGTCCAGCTCGTTCCAGGCCGGGGCCCGGAGCGCATTGAGCAATGCCTTGGCGCCCAGCGCCGACCCGCCGATTCCCAGCACCACGACGTGGTCATGGGCCTGGCCCAATCCCTCGGCGAAACTGCTGATGTTCTTCACCGCTTCTTTCTGCTCGACCAGGTGGTAGAACCCGTATTCCCCCTCCGCCTGCCGGGTCCGCACCTCGCCCTGCACTTCCCGGAACTGGCGCTCCAGCTCTTCCAACCGTGCCCGCGAAAGGCCGTGTTCGCCGTCGAGACCGTCCTGCATCATTCGCGAGTAGTTGAGCTTCATATGTTGACCTTGGCGGCAGGGCGGCCGGGGGGCAGGTCGGCCGTCGTGCCGCCTTGCCGTCCTGCCGACGTGGCAATCACATCAAACCTCGACGACCAGTCCGTCGTACGCCGGCATCACCCCCGCCGGAAGTCTCGCGGCCAGCTCGGCGTGCCCGGTCTCATGAGTGAGGTGGGTGAGGTAGGTCCGCTCCGCGCCCAGCGTCTCCGCGGTGCGGATGGCTTCCTCGATGCTCATGTGGGTCGGATGGGGCCGCCACCACAGCGCATTCAGGACCAGAACCTTGAGACCCTTGAGCCGCGCCATCTCTTCGGGTCCCACCGCTTTCACATCGGTGAGGTACGCCAGGTCACCGAAGCGATACCCGAAGACCCTGAGGTGCCCGTGCCGAAAAGCCAGCGGCAACACCGGCACCCCGGCCACGTCGATGATTTTGCCCGGCTCGATGGGGAAGGTCTCCAGTTGCGGCTTGGAGGTGCCCTCGAAGGCCCGCATCTCGTCGTCAAAGATGTAGCGAAACGTCGAACGCAACGTGGCGATCGTCTCGGCCGGCCCGTAGATCGGCAGCGCTCGGCGGGCGCGGACCGAGAAGATCCGCAGGTCGTCGATGCCGGCAGTGTGATCGGCGTGCTCGTGGGTATAGAGCACGCCATCCGCCCGGGTAATCCCCGCCGCCACCATCTGCAGCCTGAGCTCGGGCGGCGTGTCGATCAACAGCGTCTTGCCTTCCGACTCCACGACCGCGCCGCTCCGGGTTCGCTTGTCCCGCGGATCGGTCGAGAGACATACCGCGCAACTGCACCCCACCTGGGGAATCCCGAAAGAGGTGCCGGTGCCGAGGAATGTCAGGCGCATAAGACGGCAGGTCGGCAAGTCGGCAGGTCGGCAAACAGCACGGCCGCCTTGCCGTCCTGCCGCCCTGCCGGATTAAACATGTTCAACCTTGAGCAGATTCGTGGTGCCCGGCACGTCGAACGGCACTCCCGCCGTCACTACCACCGCTTCTCCCGGTTCAGCCAGCTTGTGCTCCAGGATCCGCTGCCGCGCCACTTCCAGCATCGAGTCGTAGTTCGGCATGTGATCGACGAAAGTGGGGACCACGCCCCAGACCAGCGCCAGCTGGCGGAAGGTCTCCAGCTCCGGGGTCACGGCGAAGATCGGCGCCGCGGGCCGGTAGGCCGCCACCTTGCGCGCGGTGAACCCGCTGCTGGTAAAGCAGACGATGAGCGACGTGGCCAACAGCTCGGCTGCGACGCATACCGCCAGGCCGATGGCATCCTCGGTCCGGATCGGCGGCATCTTCGCCTCGGGGCCCTGGTCGCTGCCCCGGCGACGGGAAAACCCTACGCCCGCCTCGTAAGCCGCGCTGCGGCCCTTCAGGTTGGGCTCCATCTGGCGGGCAATCCGGTCCATCGCGCGCACCGCTTCCACCGGATATTCACCCACGGCGGTCTCGGCCGACAGCATGACGGCATCGGTGCCGTCGAGAATCGCGTTGGCTACGTCCGATGCCTCGGCCCGGGTGGGGCGCGGCGCATGGACCATCGATTCCAGCATCTGAGTGGCGGTGATGACGGTCTTGCCCTGGAGATTCGACTCCCGGATCAGCCGCTTCTGCATGAGCGGGACTTCCTCGAACGGCAGCTCCACGCCGAGATCGCCCCGGGCCACCATGATCGCATCGGAGGCCGCGATGATCTCGCTGAGATTCCTGATCGCCGTGTCCTTTTCGATCTTGGCGATGAGCTTGATGGTCTTGGGCACCAGCGCGCGCAGTTCCTCCATGTCCTCGCCCCGCCGCACGAACGAAAGCGCAATGAAGTCCACGCCCAGTCGCACCGCCCGCACTACTTCTTCCCGGTCCCGGTCGGTCAGAGCCGGGGCGCTGACCTCGATGCCGGGAAGGTTCATTCCCTTGTGGCTCTTGAGCTCGCCGCCGTAGACCACCTTCCCCCGCACCCGGTCGCCCTCTACCGCGGTGACCGTTACTTCGAGCAGCCCGTCGTCGAGGAGAATCCGGGCGCCGGGCGAGACGTCCCGCGCCAGCTGGTCATAGGTGGTGGGGATCTCGTCGGGCTTGGCGATCGCCTCCGGCGCGAAGACCACCCCGGCGCCCTTTTCCAGGTGCCGGGGAACCGGAAGATCCCCGACCCGGATCCGCGGCCCCTGGAGGTCCACCAGGATCGCGGCGGCATCGCGGCGACGGGAGAGGATGTCTTTCAGCTGAACGATCCACTGTTCGCGGATCGCGGCGGTGGCATGGGAAGCGTTGATCCGGACGACATTGACGCCGGCATCGAGCAACCCGGTCATCTGGTCGGGCTTGGACCAGGCCGGTCCCAGCGTGGCGACGATCTTGGTGCGGCGAATTCCGGTTGACATGGGGGAAAATTATAACTGATACACTGCTTCTCCGTTGACGACGGTAAGCAGCACCCTCCCGGTCCGGAATGCCTGGCCGTTGCCGTGGAATACATCATCGCCGACCTCCCAGGCGACCAGGTCAGCGTCCATTCCCGGAGCCAGGGTCCCGCGGCGATGGGCCACCGATGCCGCGCGGGCCGGAGCTTCCGTATACCCGCGAACTACGGACTCAAAGTCCAGGCGCTCTCCCGGCTGCCAGGCTGGATCACCCGGTGCCATGTGGCGCTCCATTGCGGCATAGACGCCCTCGCGAGGGTCGAGCGACGCCACCGGCGTGTCGCTCCCGAAGGCGAGCAGCGAGCCTTGGGCGAGCAGGCTCCGAAAGGCGTAGGCACCCGCTCCCCGCGCACCCCAGTGCCGGTCGGCGAGGGGAATGTCGGTGAGGATATGGGCGGGCTGCATCGAGAGCACGATCCTCTCCCGCGCCGCCCGGGCCAGGTCGGCCGGGTGAACGCATTGAAAATGCTCGATGCGATGACTGATCCCCACCCGGGGAGCACCGCTTATCAAGTCCAGGGCCCGCCGCACCGCCGCATCCCCAATGGCGTGGACCACGGCGGCCAGCCCGGCATTGGCCGCGGTGGTGATCGCGAGCGCGGCGACCTCCCGGTCGGTGACAGGCATGCCCCGATCCGTGGTTCCTTCATACGGGTCCAGCATCCAGGCCGTGCGGCTGCCCAGACTCCCGTCCAGGAACAGCTTCACCCCCCCGTGGGTCAGCCACTCCGACCCGGCACCGCTCCGGGTTCCCTGGCGGACCAGCTTCTCCAGGTCTGCCACCGGGTGGTGAAAGAGCACCCGGAGTCGCAATTCCCCACCCGCATCCATCGCCTGGAAGGTCTGCAGGGCGTGATGACCCTCCACGTTGTGGATACCGGTGACTCCCAGGCGGTGAGCCTCGCGTTGGGCCTGGAGGGTGGCCCTAAGCAGGAGTTCGCTGGGCGGGGAGGGAAGGACGTCCCGCACCAGCGCCACAGCATTCTCCAGCAGCAGGCCGGTCGGAGCCCCGTCAGCGTCCCTCACCACCCGTCCACCCGGCGGATCTGGGGTATCCCGGGTGATTCCCGCCGCCTGTAGCGCGGCCGAATTCACCCAGGCGGCATGTACATCGAGAGAGTCCAGGAAGACCGGATGGGGGATGTGATCCAACTCGGAGCGACCAGGTGCCCGGTCCCAGCGGTTGGCATCCCATCCCTGGCCCACGATCCAGCCCTGGAATGGGCAGCCCGCGGTTACCCGGCTGACCGCGTCGGCCCGGGTCGGCGAACCCGTCAGTCGCACCTCGCTCTGGCCGAGGGCCCAGCTGGTAAAATGGGTATGGCTATCTACGAAGCCGGGGGTGACAAGCGCCTCTGGCAGCTCCCATCGAGGAACCTCACGCGGAATCCTCCGGTCCAGGTCCGGCCAGCGCCCCAGCTCCCGGACCCGGCCTCCTTCCCACCAAATCGAGTCCCCCTCCTGGCCAGGTACGAGGGAGAGAATGCTTCGTGCACGGAGCAATCCAGCTTGTGCTGTCATTATGGATCGGGGAAAATGGTGTCAAAAGGTTTGTCTTCCCGGCCGGTTTGTCCACATTGGGCGCAGGGCCTGGCGGGGGCCTTGGAGGGGCTGGACTAAGCAGGTAGTGAGCTTCTACACAATTATCCACACGACCCTACCAACATTGTCCCGTCACGTATCGAATGTCACAACCACGTTTCACCGGCTTAGTCACACTCAAGTTGAAAACGCGAGTTTTCCACATGTGAACTACTGGAAAACGTGGAATTCACCTTTTAGACCCATAAGCCAGAAGCGATTGCGCTCACCCCTGATTTTCCACCTGAAGCACACTTCCTAACTTCTTTGTTAACATGGACTAATGGAGGGTGATAAATGTGGAAAATATGAAGGTGACAGTGTCGTTTATAGCCTGAGGATTATTCAGCGGCAATGAATACTGGCCTGTGGTAGCCCCAATCGGCCCTACCCTTCGGCCGACTGACCGACTTGTGGTGTGGCCGACCGAGGCTGAGGCAGAAAGTAGGTCAGCGCATAGGCGATGAATGGAAAGAACAGCATGGTTTCCACAACCAGGGTGGGGATCGCCTCCCGGGTCAGATAGTACTCCGCGGTAATGACGCCCGGGATGGGTCGCCAGGGAAACTCATATTGGGCGTGGGTGAGGGGCCAGAACAGCATAGGGCCGTTACCCTGCCGGCTCATCGTGTCCAGCAGGCCGTGGCTGCCCAAGGCGGCAAGGACCCAGAGTCCGGTCAGGAGCTGCCGCCGGGAAGGACCCCGGACCAGGCAACCGACCGCCAGGGCCACGGCCAGCGCGAAAGCGAGGGAGTGGGTGATCCCGCGATGGGAGAGCGGGGTGTTGGGAGCCGCCCCCAGGAGGTTGGTGAGCAGATCAAGGTCCGGTACCAGGGCCAGGGCCGCAAACACCAGGATGGCGACCCGGGGGCGGGCCCCAACCTGCTTGCTGTATACCGCCCCGATCGCTGCCCCGACCGCCAGATGTCCGATGCTTGCCATGCTGACTTCGGCAGGAAGATCTATGCCAGCCCGCTCATTTCGAAAAGTCGATCTTCCCGCCCCCGCCCCACATCATCGGGCCGACCATGCGGATGGGTGAGGCCCGAAGGCTCTTGGCCAGGTCGTCCTTGCCCACGATCCGCAGGGTGCCGGCGATGCTTTGGGCGCTGTCGGGACTGAACGACGCCAGGCCGGTGATCCGGGAGTTCCTCGAGCTATCCGTATACCAGTTCTCCTCGACCGCCGGAGGTGCCCAGGCGGAGTCCCCGGCGAGGTGCCCCTCCCAGGTGACCACGGTACGCCCGATCCGCACCTGGAAGAGGTCTTCGGTGCTCTCCGGGACCTTGCCCACCGTCGCCTCCAGGCGATCGCCGCGCATGGCCCAGAGCTCCGCCTGGCGGAGCAGCCGCCAGTTGTTGCTCCGCAGCGCCGCGACGAAGTAGGTGGCTCGGCCGCTGGTGTTATCGGCAGCCGGGGTAGCTCCGATGAGCCAGGTCGACAGCACCTGGGAGTCCTTGAGAACCGCAGCAGAATCGCCGACCTGCTGGTTGTCGACCCGGGCCCGGTCGAAATGGGAGGAGCAGAACTGGGCAGGGATCCAGTCGGCGTAATTCGGCTCATCGTGGATCAGTCGGGTGATCGCTGGGGACAACCCGGGAAAGTCGCGAGCCGGCCGGGGCCGGTAGTTGCCGGGGAGTTTCTTCTCGGCGGTGAGGGAGTCCACCAGGAAATACACGCACCATCGTGCCCGAAGATTATTCAGCTGCCACGACTGGGCCTGCTGGTTCTGGGCAGTGCCGGTGGCATGCATTCCGATGGTGACAACGCCGGTCAGAATGAGGGCGCGAGCTGCCGCGGAAAGACGAACCACCGATTACCTCCTGGGCTGGAACCGGGCGGAAAGACTCACCGGCCCACTGGAGACGAATGAAGAACTGCCGGCAAGACGCCTGGCCGTCTTATCGAGCGCTGTGGACGGCCGCCTTGAGATCGTCATATGCATGGGGATCCAGCGCCCCGAACTGCAGGTTGCGGTACGCCACCCGACCATCCTTGTCCAGAACATAGACCGTCCGGCGCATATGGTCGCCGGAGCCCTGGCTGCCGTACCGCCGGGCCACCGACTGGGTCGGGTCGCTCAGCAGCTGGAACGGAAGCTGGAGGCTCTGGGCGAAGCTTACGTGGGTCGTCACGCTGTCCACGCTGATCCCCAGTACGACTACCCCATCCCCGAACATCGTGGCGTACTGGTCGGCGAAGGTGCGCATCTCCGCGGTACAACCCGAGGTGAAGTCCTTGGGAAAGAACGCCAGCACTACGACCTTGCCGCGCGCGTGTCCCAGCCGAAATGGCGCCTCGGCCGGTCCCACGCTGTCCCGCGTCGCCCACGGCAAGCTGAATTCCGGGGCCATCTCTCCTACTTCCGGGCCGGAGACCACGATCGCAGTCGGCGGACCCTGGCTCTGCTGGGCGTTGCCGCCGCATGGAAGGACAAGCGCGGCTATTGCCGCCAGCGCTGCCGAAATCCTGAGTTGAGTATTCATGTCAGTTCCCTGCTACGCGTTGAAGGGCTTCCTCGAACCGCTGTTCCGTGCCTACTCCGGTGTACGCCACGCGGCCGGTGGAATCGATGATGACCATGTAGGAAGTCTGCGGCGCGTCGTACGCCCGGGTGCTCACGCCGTCCTCATCATAGAGAACCTGGAACGGCAGCTGGTGACTCGCCATGTAGCGGCGCACCCGCTCGCGGGTCTGGTTCACCGCGACGTTGATCCCGATAAAGACGACCCGGCTGCCGTACTTCTGGTGCATCGCCTGCACCCGGGGCAGCAGGGCCTGGCAGATGGGGCACCAGGTGGCCCAGAACTCCAGCAGCACGGGGCGTTTTCCGATGTACTGCCCCAGGTCCACCGCACGCCCGTCGACGTCGGGCACCGAAACGACCGGGGCCGCTTTGCCCAGGGCGATGCCTTCGTCTTGCGCCGCCAGCTGCGGCGCATGGGCGCCCACGGCCAGCCCCACCAGAAGTCCGATGCTCAAAGTCTTCACAAAACCTTACCCATCTGGATGAAGTAATACTCGGCCATCGCCAGCAGAATGACGCCCGCCAGTTTCTTGATCACCACGAGCCAGCGCCCGCTCCGGGGTAACGCCGCGAGGCTTCCGGAGAACAGCCCCACCCCGACCAATAGCGCGGTCATGCCCAGCGAGAAGACGAACAGGTACACGAAGCCAAGCACCCCGCTTCGGGTGGTCGCGACGAAGGTGAGCACCGCGGCGAAGGCGGGCGCGCCGCAGGGCGCCGCCACCAGTCCGGACGTCGCCCCCATCAGAAATGCGCCGGTACCGCTCCCACCTCCGAATTTTCCGGCCCACGCCACCAATCGGGTGGGCGCCGAGACCGGGATGACATCGAGCATCGCGAGGGCGAACAGCAGGAGCAGGTTGCCGATCGTGAAGTACGCCCAGGGGTTGGAGCTGATCGCGCCGAACAGCGAGCCGCTGAGGCCGGCCACCAGTCCCAGCGACGCGTATACCAGAGCCAGGCCCAGCACATAGAGCGCCGTGTACAACAGGGTACGCGCCCGGCTCCGGGCCACCGCTCCGGCACCGCCCAGCACCCCGGCCGTGATGGGAATCATCGGGAAGATGCAGGGCGTGACGCTGGTGGCCAACCCGGCGACGAACATCGCGCCGATCGCCGCCAGCGGCCGCTCCCGGAGGATCGCCTCGAGCGAAAACATCAGACTGGTCACTGGTGCCGACACGGAGGGAATGTAACCGGGGCGGTTAGTACTTGGTGGCCACGTAGTCGTCCAGGATCTTCAGGAATTCCGGTACGATGGCCTCGCCCTTCAGCGTCACCACGAGCCGTCCGTCCACATACACCGGCGCCTTGGGTTCCTCCGAGGTCCCCGGGAGGGAAATCCCGATGTTGGCATGCTTGGATTCACCCGGCCCGTTCACAACACAGCCCATGACCGCCACCCGCAGCTCCTCGACACCGGGCCGAGCCGCGCGCCACACCGGCATCTGGTCCCGGAGGTAGCGCTCGATGTCCTGCGCCATCTGCTGGAAGAAGGTGCTGGTGGTCCGCCCGCAGCCCGGGCAGCTGGTCACCTGGGGAGTGAAGCTGCGGAGCCCGAGCGACTGCAGCACCTGCTGCGCGACCTGGACCTCTTCGGTGCGGTCTCCGCCGGGCGCGGGCGTGAGCGAGACCCGGATGGTGTCGCCGATCCCCTCCTGCAGGAGAATCGAGAGGCCGGCGGTGCTGGCAATGATGCCCTTGGCGCCGAGACCGGCCTCGGTGAGACCGAGATGAAGCGGGTAGTCGCAGCGGGCGGCGAGCAGCCGGTACACGTCTACCAGGTCCTGCACCGCGGAGACCTTCGCGCTCAGGATGATGCGGTCGTGGGCCAGGCCGGTAACCTCGGCGAGTTTGGCGGAGCGCAAGGCGCTCTCGACCATCGCGTCCATGGTTACCGCGCGCGCTTCCTTTGGGTCGGGGGACGCATGATTGGCGTCCATCATCTCGGTCAAGAGACTCTGGTCCAGGGACCCCCAGTTCACTCCGATCCGCACCGGCTTTTCGTTGGCGATGGCCACTTCGACGATGGCGCGGAAATTCTCGTCGTGCCGCTTGCCGCCGACGTTGCCCGGATTGATCCGGTACTTGGCCAGCGCCCGGGCGCAGGCCGGAAACCGGGTGAGCAGCAGGTGCCCGTTGTAATGGAAGTCGCCGATGACCGGCACCCGGACCCCGCCCCGCTCCAGCTGGGACACGATTTCCGGAACCGCGGCCGCGGCGTCCTCATTGTTCACGGTGACGCGCACCAGCTCGCTGCCGGCCCGGGCCAATGCCGCGACCTGCTGCACCGTGGCCACCACATCCGCGGTGTCGGTATTGGTCATGGATTGGACGACGATCGGATGGCAGGAGCCGACCGCTACGCCGCCCACGTGGACGGTGACGGTCTGGCGTCGAGCGACGGTGGGCATGCGGGGAATATAAATGTGGGAATGACGGAATGCGGGAATGTGGGAACACAAGATGGAGGAAATCGGGATCATTCTCGGTCCCCTTCCCACATTCCCATATTCCCACGTTCCCACATTTATTAGCGGGCGATCGAGAATTCCGCGGCGTCAATCGCCTGGAGATCCGACCCGTCGAGGGTGAGATCGGCCGCGCTGGCCGAGTCTCTCGCGTGCTCCGGCGTCCGGGCAGCGGGAATTGGAATGACGGTGGATCCCTGCGCCTGGACCCACGCAAGAACCACCACGTGCGGGGACACACGGAGCCGCTCGGCGATGCGTTTCACCACCGGATGATCCGGCAGTTTCTTGTTGAGTCGCCCGCCCCCGACCGGACTGTAGGCCAGGAATCCCAGCTGCTTCGGCACGCAGAACTGCACTACGTCGTCATCCAGGCTTTCGGTGAAGAACGGACTCAACCGGTTCTGCACCGTTTGAATCGGGTGGATCCCCCGCGCCACCTCGATCTCCTCGATGCCGACATTGGAGATCCCGATCCATTGCACCTTGCCGCGCCGTACCAGCTCGGCCAGCGCCTCGATGCTCTCGCGATACGGCACCTGGGGATCCGGGGCATGCAACTGGTAGAGCTGAATCCGCTCCACGCCCAGGTTGGCGAGGGAACGATCGCAGGCCCGAAACAGATGCTCGGGCCGGCCGTTCCGGGTCCAGGCGCCGTCGGGCCGCTCCATCCCGCCCTTGGTGGCGACCAGGATGGATTCGCGCGGACCTTTCCAGCTCTTCAGCGCCGCGGCGATGAGCCGCTCGTTGTGGCCCAGGTCCAGGTGGGAGAGGCAGTAGACGTCGGCGGTGTCGATCAGGGTGATGCCGGCGTCGAGCGCGGCGTGAATGACTTCGATGCCGGTCGATTCACCGGGGCGGCCGTCAATGGAGAGCGGCATCCCGCCGAAGCCAATGGCGGAGACCTGCGGAGCAGTGGGACCGAGAGAGCGCAAGCGCATTGGAAACCGTCATTCCGAGCGTAGCGAGGATTTCAAATCACTTTTTGAACGAACTGCAGTACCTCATCCCGCACGACGTAGTAAATCGCCATCCCGTGATCCTTGCCGGGAACCAGGCGGGCGGTCACGTGGCCGAGTCCGTTGCTCCAGTTGCGGACGTTGTCGGCACCGGAGAAGGGATCGCTTTCGGACGAGGCGAGATAGCAGGAGGCGCTGAGCCCCTCGACCGCCTTGCGAATCCGGGCGGGGGCATCGTCGCCAAAGGCGGGGGCGCCCGCGGCGCCGAAGGTGATGAGTCCCTTGAGCCCGGGTACCCGAGGCGCGGCCAGCAGCGCGCCGCTCGCGCCGATGCTGGCTCCGACCAGCAGCATCCGCGAGGCATCCACGAAATTCTGGGCCGCGCCCCACCCGGCCACTCGCATGATGTCGTCGTCGATCCGGTGAAATCCCACGCTGGCAATGCTCCCCATGAACGCCTTGCCAAAAGCGTCCAGGGTGAATCCGTACGGTGTCTCGATGACGACCGGCCCGACGGGCCCGGTGGTGGACGCGCCGTGTCCCCGGAGATCGAACGCCAGGGTCGCGATGCCGAGATCCAGGAGGTCATCGAGCAGCGGCCCGAAACTGTCAGCAGTCGCGGGATACTGGTGCGCCAGGATGGCGAGGGGGTACCTGGAGCCGGGCGCGGCTTCGGGGTAGGCGAGGATCCCCTTGAGGAGCACGCCGTCGGCCGTGGCAACCGACATTTCGAGCGGTGAGAGCGGTGGGGACATGGCAGAAGTCCGTCATCCCGGGCGAAGCGAGAGTCTTGCCCGGCCCGGCAAGATCCTCGCTACGCTCGGGATGCCATCACGACAGGCCTAGTTGTTTCTCCAGCCGGAACCACTCCTCGGGCCGGAGCAGCCCCTCGTCGCGCAACGGGGCCAGCGCCTTCTGGATCTCTTCCCGGCCACCGTCGATGCGCCGGTCACGCAGCTCGCCGACCATGCGGGCAAACCGCTGATCGAACCCGGTCGCATCGAGCTCGCCATTCTTGCGCATGGCGCTCAGGCGCCGAAGTTCCTCGGCCAGGCGGGTCGGGGCAATCGGCTTCGGAGTGGATCCCTGGGGTTCATCGGCACTCATGCGGCTGACTCCACTTTTCGAGGTAGGCCAAGAAGCTACGAGCTTCAACTCTTTGGTGCAATGTACTCCATGTCTGCCGTCAACCGCACCGCAGGATCCACCCGGAACACCCGGTCGAAGATCTCCCTGGCGGTCTCCGCGGCCGCGGCCACGTCCTGGCCAAAGTCCACCTGGATAAACTCCCGTACCGGCCCATTCGGAGTGTCCTCCACGGTGTAAGCCACCCGGCGACGCTCCAGCAGGCTCTTCACCTGGTCGTAATAGGGCTCCGACCACGGGGAGAGCGGGAAGTCCAGCTGAATGCCTTCCTTGACCCCTTCCTTCATGTACTTGGAGAACTCCACGAAGCGCTCGTCTCCGGGCAACTCGAACACCAGGAAGCCGAGGTCGTACCCCCGGTCCAGCAGCATGGCGATGAAGCGGGCCAGGTCGCCCTGGTCGATCTCTTCCAGGTGCTCCCGGGGCCGCGGCCGGCGGTAGACAAAGACTCCCGCGAGCAACGCTGTCGCGCCGAATATCAGGGCCAGAATGAGAGGGTGGCTCACAGGCGCTCCGGTGTGAGGAGACCATCGAAAGCTAGGGCAACATGGTACAAAAGAAAAACGGAGGCGCGAACGCCTCCGCCTTCCCGATGGCACCGGCCAGCCTTATTCCGCCGGATCCCGCTGCCGAGTCCGGGCAACGCCGCTGACGATCCCGAGTCCCAGCAGCACCACCGCTCCGATTCCGATCCATACCCCTGGAATTCCCAGCTGCACCGCGCCCCACACCAATCCCGCGATGACGACGATGAAGCCGACCAGATAGAGACCGAAGGACATGCGCTACCTCCCTGGGAAAACGGCCGGCGGCCCCCCGCGTCCCCAACGTAGAAGGCGGCCGGTGCCGGTTCGGTGATCCATGACACCCCGCCGCCGCTCACCGGGCGAATATCCTCTCCGGGTCCTTGAACGACTTGAACTCGAGTCCGTTGCCGCTGGGATCCAGGACGAACATGGTCGCCTGTTCCCCGACTTCACCCTTGAACCGGATGTAGGGACCCAGCAGGAAGGCCACGCCGCGCTCTTTGAGTTGCGATGCGAGCGTTTCCCATGCGCTCCACTCCAGGATCACGCCGAAATGACGAACCGGCACCTGCTTGCCGTCGACCGGATTGGTCGCCACGATTCTCGCCTCGTCCGGCGCCAGGTGACCGGTGATCTGGTGCCCGAAAAAATTGAAATCGATCCAGTGATCGCTCTCCCGGCCGACCGCGCAACCCAGCAGGTCCACGTAGAACCGGCGGCTGGCTTCGAGGTCATTGACCGGGAAGGCGAGATGAAACGGTGGATGGTTCACGACCGGCTCCATGGTCAGGGTCCCGAGGTGCCCCGGGCCAGGCCGCCCGGAAGCGTCGTCAGCAGGCGGCTCACCAGGCGGCGGGGCGGCCGGACGATCGGATGCAAATCCATCTCGACCGGGGCACGGAGCAGCGAATCGGCGCGATCCCGAAGCCGGTTATACCGCCGTGCATCCTCGGCGCGATCGAACTCCAGGGTGCCGCCCCGCACCGCAAACCGTCCGGTCATGTCTTCCAGCAAGCTGATCGCGTCCCCCATCGCGTGAATCACCTCATCGATGCGGCTCGCCTCATCGAACGGCTCCATCCGATTCCCCAGCTTGGACCCTTCCCCGCTCTCGGCCAGTCGCCGCATGTCCACCCGGTATGCCTGCACGCTGTTGAGCACCGCGTCCACTTTGCGGCGGGCCCGGAGAACATCCTCGGGCGAGCCAAAATCCCGGGCCGGGTCCCACATGAGCGCGTCGGCCAGGCGGAACCGGGTCTCCAGGTCCGACTCCGGTCCGGCGCCCGGCACACCCTGGAGCTCCAGGGCGCCAACATGGGGGGCGGTATCCTCCGAATCGGCCGGGAACACCGGTAACACTTCGGCTGGGACACTCTCCACCGGAGGCGCAGTCGCGGCCGGCGTATGGTTTGCCGCCGCTGCAACTGTGGGCGGGGCCGTAGCGGGTTTCCCGCCTCCCGGCTGGCTTTTCATGAAGTACCCGGCCGCGATGAGCGCCGCGATTCCACCGCCAACCAGAATCCGGCGGCTGGGAAGCTGGAAGAAACGCTTCGGCGCAGGCGCCGGCTCTGCCGGCGGCGCTGGGGTGGCGGCCTGCTTTCGCCGATCGGCCGCTGGCTTCGTCGCCAGTTCGCGGCGTTCATGGCTCCGGGGTGGCGGCGTGATATCCAGACGGGAGGATCGAGCGGGCGGAGGCGGCGGTAGCGGCGACGCTGGGCTCTCCAGGATGATTACTTCCGGATCCGGCGCTTCCGGTTCGACTTCAGCCGGTTCCGGCGGAGGAATCGGGAGCGGTTCGGCGGGGGGAATGAATTCGTGCGCGGCCGCGAGCTGCAGGTCGAGCGGGTCGGCGGCCGGAGGCTCGGGAACCGGTGTTTCCGGGGCTGAAACCTCGGCTGGAACCTCGGCGGCAGGGTCGGGCTCGGGTAGCGTGGCGTCGGCCGCCGGTGCCGCATCCGGCTCGATTACCTCGATGGGCTCCGACGATGGCATATAGGAGCCGATCGATTCCAGCGCCTGGCGCGCGGCCGGATGAGCCGCGAGCGAAACCCACTCCTCCCGCTCGGCATGCCACACTTCGACCTTCGAGGGCAGCCGGTTCTCCCGGAGTGCCCGGATCAGCCCCTCAGGGATCGAGAGTGTTACCTCGCCCTTTCCTGGAATTCGGAGCCGCAGGTGATCGGTCAGGGCAAGGTCCGGATCAGGAGTTCCAGGTTACGGGACAAACGGAATATCGGGAAGTATGTGGCGAGATACCAGCGGGGACCAGCGGCGGGCGGCGCTCTAGACGGGCGAGGTGAGCCGATTCACCAGGTCAACCAGCTGCGCCGGGTTGACCGGCTTGGGCATGAAGGGCAGGGTCTCCGCTCCGGTCTGGGCCTCGGGAATTGCCTCCAGCGGGTGGCCTGACATCCAAACGATCGGAATCGCCATCCCGTTGTCGGCCAGCTGGCGGGTGAGTTCGATCCCGGTCATGACCGGCATGATCAGGTCAGTCAACACCAGGGTAATCGCCGCGAAGTCCCGGTTCAGGATTTCCAGCGCTTCCTGGCCGTGCCGAGCCTCCAGGGTCTGATACCCTGCTTCTTCGAGCACCCGGACGATGACCTGGCGTACCACGTCCTCGTCTTCAACCACCAGGACGCATCCCGATGGCCGATGCCCCTGTCCGGTTGGCGGGCTGCCAAAATCGATTTCCGGAATATCATCGGCGGCCGGCAGGAGAATCGTGAACGAGGTCCCCTGCCCCGGGACGCTTTCCACCGTGATATGGCCCCGGCTCTGCGCCACGATTCCGTGAACCGTGGCGAGGCCCAGGCCGGTTCCTTTGCCGACCTCCTTGGTGGTGAAGAACGGCTCGAAGATCCGGCTCAGGTGTTCCGCCGGAATGCCGCTCCCCGAATCCGCGACCTGGAGCTCCACGTAGCGGCCGGCGGCGATGACGCTGCCGGTGGGATCCGGCCGGTCCTCTTTCACGTCGCAGATCCGGGTCCGGAAAACCACCTGGCCGCCGTGGGGCATCGCGTCGCGGGCGTTGATCGTGAGATTCATCAGGACCTGGAGGAACTGGGTGCGATCCACCCGGGTCCATTGGCGGCCGGTTTCCAGCTCCAGCTGCATGTTGATGGTGGGACCGATCAGCCGCTGGAGCAGGGCCTGGGCCTCGACTACGGCAGCGTTCAGGTCCAGCGTCTCGAGAGAGAGCACCTGTTGCCGGCTGAATGCGAGCAGCTGGGCGACCAGGGAACGCATCCGGTCCGCGGCCAGGTCGATCTCACCGAGGTCCCGGCGGCCCTGGTCGCCCAGTCCGGGATCACGACCGAGAAAGGTGGTGAACCCGATCACCGCCTGGAGCTGGTTATTGAGATCGTGCGCCAGCCCACCGGCGAGCCGTCCGATAGCTTCCATCTTGGCGTTCTGCCGGGCTCGCTCCTCGGCCTGGCGATTCGCCGTGATGTCCCGGGCAATGCTGATGACATAGGCCACGGTGCCATCCAGGCCGCGCTCGGGAACGAACCGCGCCTCGAACCGGCGCAGGGTGCCGCGAGTGGTCAGCTCGAAGTCCAGGTCGGTGGGTACCCCGGTCTCGAAGACCCGGTGGATGGTCTGGTACCAGGTCCGCACCAGCTCGGGCGCGCTTTCGCTGTCCAGCACCCGCCGCCCGACGTAGTACTCGGCAGGCCGGCCGGTCAGCGCCGTGGTGGCGCTGTTCACGTAGAGATAGCGACCCTCCCGGTCGTAGCGGGCGATCATGTCGGGGAGACTCTCGGCCAGAGAGACGAACTGCTGCTCCCGGCGGCTCAACTCTTCCTCGGCCATCCGACGGTCGTGGATGTCGAGCGAGGTTCCGATATAGCCGATGAAGGTCCCATCCGACCCGAAGCGGGGAACCCCGGTGTCCAGGATCCAGCGATAGGCCCCGTCGTGCCGGCGGAGCCGATATTCCACGCTGAACGGTGCCCGGGCGTTGAAAGAGGCGAAATCGGCGTCGATCACCCGGGCCAGGTCGTCCGGGTGAATCCCGTTGCGCCAGCCGTCGCCGACTTCCTGCTCCAGGGAGCGCCCGGTAAAGGCCTGCCAGGTCGCGTTGAACCAGTCGCACTTGTTGTCGGTGCCGGATGTCCAGATAAAGACCGGAGCGGTGTCCGCCATGGTCCGGAAGCGGACATCACTATCGGAAGAGTCGAACTGGGAGACCCTGGAGTCTACGTCTTCGGGGAACCGCATCTGGGTGGAGTCTAGGACTGGGTCCCCGGCGTCGCAAGCCAGACCTCGAGCAAGTCCTCGACCGGGGCTGGCCGGCCGAGCAGAAATCCCTGGGCCAGTGCGATGTCCGCGGCCTGGGTTACCCGCAGGTCGTGCTCCGTCTCCAGCCCCTCGGCAATGACACCGATATCCAGCCGCTCGGCGAAATCCAGCATCATGACCAGGAAGCGGCGGTGCGGCGCGTGGAATCGGGATCCCCGCAGCACTTCGCCGTCGATCTTCAGGAAATCCGGCTGATAGTCGGCCACCCGGCTCACCTCGTCCACATTGGTGTGGACGTCATCCAGCGCGAGCCGGACCCCCTTGGCCCGAAGCCCCGCCAGTTGGCGGCAGCGCTTGCTGGGACGGGCCCAGGCGATCCGGGAGTATTCCAGCAGCTCGATGACGATGCGATCGAGCGCGATCCCATAGGAGTGCGCCACTTCCTCGAGAAAGGCCGGAAACCCAAGGTCGTCCTTGAGAGTCTCCGGATGCAGATTGAGAAAAACCAGCGCGGACGGAGGCAGGTTGACGGCATGGCAGAGTCCGAGCGCGATGCAGGCCCGATCCAGGATGCAGATGCTGCCGGCCTCCCGGGCAAAACCGAAGAGCGCCGCGGGAGATTCGAAGACACTGCCGACCGGTCCCCGGCTCAGGCACTCCGCGCCAAAGAGCTGGGGTCCCTCCGGCATCAGCTTGAAAATCGGCTGGAACAACGTGCGGATCGCGCCCCGGGCATAGGGATCGACAATGAAATTGCGACTTCTCCGGCCATCGCACGAGGCGAGGTGGCCATACGATCGGGACGTCGAGCGGTGGAGCCCGGGCTCCCGGCGGACGACGTTGAGACTCTGGCGCACCAAGTATTCTTCTCCTACTGTCAATCAACCCACGGAACTAAAAACAACGTTTCCGGCGGCCGTCGCAGCTTGTCTCGGCGATTGAGCTGGCCGAAAACGTTTACATGATTGGTTACATGACCGTTACGAACGGCACAATAGTACTCATCTAAGCTCTTATAGGACCAATACTTCCTTTCTTGTAATGCCATGCTTCTCCGGCATGAGGGCAAGGTCAGTGGAACTACGGCACTTACGGTACTTCCAGGCGGTGGCGAGCGAGGGCGGTTTCGGCCGAGCCGCCCTCGCCCTGCGCGTCGCACAGCCGGCGCTCAGCCGGCAGATCCGGGCGCTGGAGCACGAACTCGACACTCCTCTGTTGATCCGATCCCCCAAAGGCGTCAGCCTGACCATGACGGGGGACGTGGTCCTGGAGGGCTCCGGCCGGATTCTCGATTGTTTTTCCCGGGCCATTGAACAGGCCCGACTGGCCGGCCATGGCCGCTCCGGACGCTGCCGGATCGGGGTCGGCAAGCCGGTACTGTGGAGCGGCCTCATCGCCCGGGTCATCGGTCAGCTGAGCGAGAGTCACGGGGACATCGATCTCGAAATCATCGAGATGGAAGGGCCGGAGCAGTGGCGCCGACTGGACGCCGGGCAACTGGACCTGGGGGTGACGCTGCTCCCGCCCAGCTCGGTGACCTCTCTGACCAGCGAGCCGATTCTCGACTCGACCATCGACAGCGTGCTGGTAGCGGTGGATCACCCTCTGGCTGGCCGCCGCTCCATCACCGGCAGCTCCCTGAACCAAACCCCCCTCATCGGTTTCGACCCGTCGATCCATCCCGAGTTCATGGACCGCCTCATGGATCAACTGGCACGGGCCGGCATCGAGCCCGAGGCCCGCCTCCACTATCCCAGCATGCAGTCGGTCTGGACCCTGGTGGCGGCCGGGCGGGGTTGGACACTGACTTCCAGCAAGTGGGGCCGGAGGGCGCCGGAGGGGACCGTTCGGATCCCCGTTAGAGATCTCAGTCTTCCCTTCTACCTCTCACTGGTTTCGCGTCGGGGCGAGGAAAGATCCCACGTCCTGGCCGTGATGCAGGCATTCCGCGCAGTCCGCGACAACGCTTCCCCCGAGCTCGAGTCACCACTCTGGTCAGAGCCACCGGTCCGGCGGACTCGCAATGGCGGCAGCGCTTCCGCGGACCGCACTGTCGAGCTTCGGCATCTGCGCTACTTCGTTCAGCTGGTGGATGAAGGTGGCTTCGGGCGGGCCGCGAAGCAGCTCAGGATGACTCAGCCGGGACTTTCCCGGCAGATCCGGGACCTGGAGCTCGTGGTGGGGACGCAGCTGGTCAAGCGCATTCCCCGCGGGGTCCGGGTTACCGCGGCGGGTGAGACCCTGCGCAGCGAGGCCGACCGGGTGGAGCGGAGCATCACCCAGCTGCTGGCGGATATTCGCGCGGCCGGACGGGGAATGCAGCACCAGTGCGTGATCGGTTCGGTCACTACCACGATCACTGCCCGGGCAATTGCCCAGGCTTTCCGGTTGCTGGAGGCTTCTGGCGAACGCCTTGAGCCGGCGGTCGTCGACGTAGCCACGCCGCAACAGCCGGAAGAATTGCGGCGGGGACGAATCGACATCGGGATCGGCCATGCCTACCCCGAACTGAACCTTAACCCGGGGCTCGCCCACGAACGGTTGATGGATGATGTGATCGAATGCGCGCTGGTGGGAACCTCTCATCCCCTCGCCACCAAAAAGATCCTTACCCCGAAGGACCTCGCCTCGGTGCCCTTCCTGTTCATGCCGCGGGATTTTCATCCAGTCTTCTATGACAGCGTCTTCCAGGCGCTGGAGCGGATTGGAATGCGGCCCCGGGTGGAGCGGGAGTATTCCGGGTTGCATACGGTGTGGTCCATCGCCGAGCAGGGGATCGGTTGGGCCCTGGGCTTCCGCTCTCACCGAACCGACCCACCCGAACACCTGGTGGCGATTCCGATTAAAGGCCTGTCGCTGCCCTGGGGACTCGACATGCTGTGGCGGATCGAGGACGCGAATCCCTGGGTCGCCACGGTGGTCGCCGCACTCCGGAAAGTTGGTGCGAACGAAAAATCAGGTCGGTGACTTAGGGCTGGGAAGGGGCGACGCCGGAGGGGAGCGTGGACAGGAGCCGGGTGACCACCCGGCGGGGAGCCCGGATGCTGGGAAACGAGTCGAGCTCCACCGGTGCCCGGAGCAGCGAGTCCGCGAAGCGGGAAATTGCGTTGTAGCGCTCCGCGTCCTGGGCCAGCTCGAACACCAGCAGGTCGCCAGTCACCCGAAAGTGACCGGAAAGGGAATCGAGAAACACCACCGCGGCATTCATGACTCCCAGCACGGCATCGATGCGCTGCACTTCGGCGAACGGCTCCAGCCGGGGATCGCCCTCCCGGTTCAGGCTGTCCACGGTCCGCCAGGCGCCGAGCCGGTAAAGGCCGATGCTGTTGCGGACTGCGTCAAGTTTCCGGGCGGACCGCATCACCTGTTCCTGGGAGGCGAAATCGATGGCCGGCTGCCAGATCACCGCCTCGTCAATGCGGAGGTCATTCTCCAGGGCGGCCTCGAGATCAGCCAGGAGGCCGGGTGTGGGGATGCGGGCGTTCGAGCCGGCGCTCGCCCGGGCCAGGCTGTCGCGCTCCCGGGCCGACAGCACTCGGACGTTGGTGGTATCAACGGCGAGACTGGTGGATGGTTCCCGGTACCACAACCAGCCTCCGATGCCCATCGCGATCAGCAGCAGGAAGGCTCCCGCCAGCAACCGGACCCGAAAGCGAGCCAGGGTCGAAGGTTCGACTTCCAGGGGATCCACGACCACCCCGGCCACGCCGGCGAAAAACACCGGCCCCGATTCCCTTGGCCTGACGCCGACGCTCAGCCGGCCCGATCTCCTGCGCTCTTCCTGGGCGGTTGAGCGGGCCACCAGCCGGGAGAACTCCGCCCGGTGGGTCTCCCAGTCGCCCACCGGGATGAGGGGCAGGAAGCCGGGACCTTCGAGCGCGACCGGCTCCGGCTCGACCGGCTCGGGCTCGACCGGCTCCGGCTCGACCGGAGCGTTCGGCAGCGCCAGGGGTTCCGGTCCCGGTTCCGGTTCCCTCGCCATGAACTCGAAATCGTAGTCGTAGGCGTCTGAAAACGCGTTTTTCCTGAGTGTTGCGATGGCCGGATGCGCGAGCACAGGCAGCCACATTTGGGCCGCCTCATGCCAGACTTCCGCGGTGTCAGGAAGACGACTATACCGAAACGCCCGCTCGAACCCATCGGGAAGCGAGAGCGTTAATTGGCCACGTCCTGGGATATGGACAAAGAGGTAGTGCGGCGTCGGCATCACACCCGGGCAGCAATTGTGACTGAGGATGGTTCGCGGTTGGCTTACTGGGAGCCGACGAACAAGATACCACCCAGCGCAGCCTTGGGGAAGCCACAAATGTCACATCGCCTATGGCTTATGGCGTATGGCAATTCCAGTGGCGCTCGAATTCCTCAGAGTCGCCGCGATACGCTATATGCGATCTGCGATCAGCCATCCGCCATCTGCTGTTTGCTGTGCCTAGAAGCGTGACGCGGTCAGTTTCACGTCAGCCTGGGACCAGGCCCGCGCGAACCGGCTCTCCACCTCCGCCGCTTCGCTGGCCTTCCCCTCGGCCCGGAGGCTGGCGGCCAATCCGAATAGATCCCAGCCATTCTCCGGAAAGCGCTGCAAGTCGGCGCGATACACCGTTTCGGCTTCCGCCGGCTTGCCTTCCTTGAGTAGGACCGCGCCCAGCGACTGACGGACCGGATAGTACCACTGCGGAGGCTCGACATAGTTGAAACTGTCCTCGATGGCAGCGGCGGCCCTGAGGTGGCCTTCGGCTTCTGCCAGGTTGCCGCGGCGCGCGGCGATCTCTCCCAGCAGTGAATGCATGGCAATATCGATGACTTTCTTGTTCTCCCCTTCCCCGGCGGTCATCGCGTTCTGGTCGGCCGGCGTCGTGCCCGCCGAGATCTGCCGCACGGTATCGGCCGCGGCCTGCGCGTTTACCCAGTCTCCCTTGGCCGCGTAGGCGACGCCTCGGGCGTAGTATGCCAACCCGGTAGACATCCGGAGGTCGCTGGGCGGCATCGGTTCTTTCAGGACATCGTCCCACTTGCCGAAGGTGACCAGCATGAAGTGGGCGTAGGGCAGCATCTGTTCCATCGCGGCGACCGCCCGGGCCACGTCCGCCGGCACGGCCCCGACCAGATGGTGGGCCGCGTCGATGGCCTCGGCGCTCCGCCCCGCCATCATCGAGGCAAAGGCGAGGAAGTGATAGTTGTGGGGGTAGTAGCCGATGGGGTAGATACCCTGAGGATGCTCTTCCGCAATGTACATCTCGTCGGTGTGCACCGCGTGCTCATTGGCCATGATCGCATCGTTCCAGCGGCCGACCCGGATGTAGATGTGGGCCGGCATGTGCACCATGTGTCCCGCGCCCGGCATCTCCGCCGCCAGCCGCTCGGCACAGGGCACCGCCTTCTCCGGCGCGACCGCCTCCACGGCGTGGATATAGTAGTGGCAGGCGCCGGGATGGGTGGGGTCGGCGGCAATCACCCGCTCCAGCTGCGCCACGATGATCCCGGTGCCCGGGTACGGCGTGCCGTCCTTCTGCCAGTAATTCCAGGGCCGGAGGTCCATCAGCGATTCCGCGTACAGCGTGGCCGCGTCCAGGTCGTTGGGGTACTGCCGCACCAGCGCGGCCATGCCGTTGGCATAGGCCGAATCGAGCGGAGCCCGGTCGGCGGGCGGCGTGGCGGCATAGCGCGCCGTGAGCGCCCGGATGTATGCCTGCTCGGCGGCCGAGGCCTTGGGCGCCAGAGCGACCGCCTGTTGAAGCTCCCGCCAGGCCGCGACGCCGGATGCGGAATCCATCGGCGCGTTCACATGGGGGCCGTAGGCCAGGGCGGCACCCCAATGACAGATCGCGCAGTTGGGATCCAGCCGCGCGGCCTCGTCAAAGGCGCGGATCGCCTCACCATGATTGAACCCGAACACCAGCCGCATACCCTGGTCGAAGTAGCGCTGGGCCTCGGGAATCGTGGTACTGATGGCGTGATGATGGTCCCCCAGATCGGTGTAGAGGGGAACGGTATCGCCGGGGCTCAGGACGGGGGCGGCGGCCAGCAGCAGCGCGGGAAGCAGAGGTAGCGGCATACGACCCTCTCAGAGGGCGGACTGGAACAGTATTCCGGGGAGCCTGCAGGTAGGAAGAAGGTAAGAATGACTCCGGCAGATTTCCAGACCTCCCCCCCCCGGACCTACTTGACCTCGAACTCCCGGGTCATTCCGTGGTCGTAATGCGGCTTGCCGTCCCCGGCGTCGGGCACCTGGCAGATGATGAAGTAGCGGCCCGGGGGCAGGTTGACCGCCATCCACACGGTGTGACCCGGCCAGAAATCCCCGGTTCCGCCGGCCACCTCGGCCGGCGGCTGACCCTGTTCTCCCCCATCCAGCCACGCGATGTAGTCGCGCGGTGTTTGGCCTGCCGCGAGCCGGATGATGTCGGCCTCGTGGGGCTGGGACCCGCGATTCTCCACTCTGATGACGTGCCGGCCCGCCGTTATCGGCCCGGAGAGCTGATAGCCGTATTCGCTCATGAGGATAGAGAGGTCGGCGTGCGGCAGGGTGACAGGGGCCGAGGAATCGGCCTCCACGACAAAGCCCCGGGCCATCCCGCGGCTCAGGTGGTCCCCCTTCCAGCAGACAATGGCGTAGTGACCCGGCTCGAGCTGCAGGTAGACATCGGTGGAGTCGCCGGCTGCGGCGAGCCCGGCGCCGCCCAGGTCCTCGGCAAAGGCGGGAAAGTCGACATGGGCTCGGACGCTATCCACGTATTGGGCAGCCGAGCCGGCGCTAGTGAAGTGGACAACCATGGCCTCGTGGATGTCGGGGCCTCGGTTCACCAGGCGGAGATGGACCAGGCCGGCCGGCACTCGCGCCGGCATGTCATAGCCGTAGTCGTGCGCCGCGATGCGCATGAGCGGGACGTCGGGCACGGCCGGCTCGCGGCAAGCGGCGAGGATGAGGAATGCCAGCACAGTCGCTTTAGCGACAAGCCTTGGCCGAGCCTCGGCTTCAGCCGAAGGTGATCCGATCCAACGGCTAAAGCCGTGCAGTAAGATCATGGCGCTTCAGCGAAAATACTTGCAGGATCCCTCACCGGCAGGTCACCGTGTTGCTCACCCGATCCCTCGCTGGATCATCCCCCACCCGCACCAGCCGGTAGCGTTGGCCGCTGGGCACCCCGCGCCACGTCGTCGTCCATATGTAGCCATTGGCCTTCTTGTTGTCGCCCAGCTGGACCTCGAGCTGCCCGTCGCCATCCGATGCGACGCGGGTCCAGTGGTCAGCCGTCGTCTCTTCCCAGAGTTCCAGCAGCACTTGCTGTCGGGGAAATAACCGCCCCGGCGCCAGGTCCAGCCAGTGGCCGGTGAGCCGGCCGGCTTTGCAGGCCAGGGTGACGGAAAGATCCTTCACCACCGACGGCCCCGCCGTGGGCGACGCCATTATGGGCGACGGCGGACCGGGATAGGCCGTGATCGGACCGATATCCACCATGGGCGATGCTACCCGCTCGGACGCCGGTATCCTTGCCGCCAGCTCTCCCAACCGCCGAACCAGGAAAGCCCCGGTCTTCGGACCGTAGAGATTGGAACCGCCTTCGTAGTCCTGCCGCTGGTACTCCGCCTCGGTCGTGACGTACTGAAGGAACCCGTTGGCCAGGCCGATGACGGCGAGGTGACGAGGCGTCCAGCCGGATGCACTCAGCGCCATGGCCGCTTTCATCTGGCGGCCCAGAACGGTGGTGATCTCCGCCGGGACCGAGGCGAACAGCGCGTCCCCCACTCTCACCACCGTCAGCTGCGCCGTCTCCGGCAGCCCATGCTCGCCGACTACGAACGGTCCCTGGAGCAGGCCCAGCAGCGTGCGCTTGGGTGACTGGCATTCGCCCGGCACCGGCTTGATCGCGGCCCCGGCTTCCATTGCGGCCAGGCGAATCAGGGGGAAGAGCACCCAGTCCCACCCTTCAACCCGGGTGGTCATGGCCTCGGCACCCGGAGAGGTAGACGATCCCTCCACCGGCTCAATGCAGAGACCCTCGGAACCCGGCAGCCATACCGTGGTAAACGCGCGGCGAACGGCGAGATCATCGTGCAGTGAACCGGCCAGGGAGTCGAACAGGCGATCGGCGGCCTGAAGGATCAGCGATACGGGGACCTCAAGTCGCTCGAGTGCGGTCGTCACGCAATAGGTGGATGTCGCCTTGGCTGGTTCGACAAAATCCCATTCCTCACTGGGGCCGAGCGGCATCAGCAGCGGTCCGGAAAGACCCAGCCGGGGCGGATTGCAGCTCGCGTCACGCTCGACCAAAGGAGCGACATCACCCTCGGTCCCGTTGGCCAGGATGTTCACCGTCCCGGCTCCCACGTGATCGGTAAGCCCGGCGACAACTCGCACGTGCACGTCTCCGTCGAGCAGAGTATTGAGGCTGGGAATCGCGGTGCCGTGGATGGCGAAGACGCTGTAGCTACCCATCGGCTTGCGGGTGCTCCTGTCGTCCACCCGGATCATCACCAAGGTGGTGTCGACGCCATGCCGGGGCTGGAGGTTCCCGGGATCACAGATCGGAACGGCCTGGTAATCGGAGTTCAGACAGAAGGCGTCGAAGCTGCGGTTGATGGTAGCGCCCACTATCGAGGTCTCTCCGACCGCGACCAGCGCAGGACGGAGTCCCGCGGTCGCGGCTTCCACCGCCGCAACGATGGATCGGACCAGGTAGTCCACGATTCGCGGGTCGTAGCCGACTACCCGGGACACGTTGACGTTGTATTGCCGCTCGGCGTAGAAGCTGGCCAGGCTGCTGTGAGTATGGGTGGCGGAGATGATGAGCCGGTCGGCACCGATACCGGTCGAATCCACCAGGCGGTCCGCCGCCAGCCGGTGCAGGTTGGCTGAGACGTGCGGCAGGTCGGCGACGACGAACGCGATTCGCTCCCCGGTCGGGTCCTCCAGCACCAGCGCCCGGACGAATAGTCGGGTACGGTAACCGGTCGAGCGACGATCCTCCGGCCCGGTCCCGCCCAGCCCCACGCCGGGAGGCGGCGTAATGTCTACCTGGGCAAACCCGGCTCGCAGTGTCTGGCTCGCCACGACCGGACGTGAGGCCGGCATCGGCAGCGGCTGCGAATGCCAGTTGGCGCAACCGACCAGGCCGGTCAGCAGCAACCCCCAGAAGCGAACGCGAGGCGCGGTCATTGACGTCTCCGGCCCGGAAGCGCGAACCCGACCTGGAGCGGGAAGCTCAGGTGCACCTTGTCACTGGAGCCGTCCGGCTGAAGCTTCGCGGCCGGATCGCGATTTACCCGGAGCGCGGGGCCAAGGGACGTCACCAGGGTGACCGGGCCCAGGTCAAGCGCCACCCGCAAAACGGTAGCGAGCTCGACGAAGGTCAGCCCGGTGCGGGCAGCCCCGGGAATCAGTGGCGAATCGGGATTGCGGTCGCCTAGTTGGAACCCGGCACTGAGCCGGCTGCTGAGCGACGCGCCCGGCCCGGCAAACGGGTTGGCGATGTGATACCGGGTTATCGATGGCTCGATGTAGCTGCCGTGGACGCCTTGCACTCCGGTCCAGGCCTGAACCGCCGGCGCCCAGCGTCCCAGCTGCCAGCGGATCCACCCGTAGGCCTCGGTGCTGTGTACGGTGGCTGATGCCGGCGCGCGATACCAGAAGCGCATGGCGCCTAGCGATGCCGTCAGTCCGCCCTTGCGCACCGCGAGCTGGCCCCAGGCTTCGAACTCCTGGAAGTAGTCATCGAAGAATTCATCCAGCTCGGTATCGCCGCTGGCCCGGCCGCCGATGCTGACCGAATAGCCGTTATGGGCGTAGCCCAGGGCCAGGTCCGGTTGGAGAGCGAAATGATCGTTCCGACGGATGCCGCGCCAGGAGTACTGGGTGACACCAATAAGGTCGGCGCGCCAGATGAATGGACCGGCGTCCTGGAGCTGACCGTGGGCCACCCCGGGTACCGTGATCAGGGCCAGAAAGGTGAGAGCGGCGGAGCGGGAGTTCATCTACCTTTAGTGTGCTGATGCAGGTGCCCAGCGCAAGGGGTTAGACCCTTCTACTCCAGACCACATCATGGTAATCCTGCTGCTGGCCCTTGCGGCCGCCCCCGCATTCCAGGAAACCCCTGCGCTCAAGGTAGACAGCCTGGCTGCCGGGGCGATGGCGGAACGCAAGATCCCCGGCCTCACGATCGCGGTGGCACAGGGTGGACGCGTCGTGCTGAGCCGGGCCTACGGCACGGCAAGCCTCGAGCTCAATGCCCCGGTCACCACCCAATCGGTATTCCTGATCGCGTCGGTCACCAAGACCTTTACGGCACTCGGAATTCTCCAGCTGGCCCGGGAAGGCAAGCTGGACCTCGATGCACCGATCGAGACCTATCTCGCCCCGGTGCCCGCGGGGTGGCGCCCCATCACCGTGCGCCACCTGCTGACCCATACGGCCGGCCTCCGGGATCGCTTCGAGTTCACGGCCAATGGCCGCTTCTACATGGAGTACACCACTGCCCAGATGCGGGTCGCCGCGGAAGCGACCCCGGTCGACACGGCGCCGGGCCAGAAATTCCAGTACAGCGACCAGGGGTTCTTCCTGCTGGGCCAGATCATCGAAAAAGTGAGCGGGAGAACCTACCGGCAGTACCTGGCCGAGCGGATCTTCGGGCCGGCCGGAATGACGAACAGCACCACCCTGAACCAGCGCGAGCTGACCATGGGGCGGGTCCCCAGTTACGTGCTGATCCAGGGCAAGCCGACGCCGGCCCCGCGGGCATACCAGTTCGGACTGGTCTCCCACTTTGGAATCCTCACCACCGCGGAAGACCTGGCCCGCTACGGGACCGCGCTGGAGAACGGGAGCCTGCTGCCCCCACCGGAGCGCGACGCGATGTGGTCGCCCGGCAAACTGGCCTCCGGCGAGACCACGCGGGTGTCGTATGTGGGTATGGGATTGGGGTGGTTCCTGGAGCCGTTCAATGGGCGGCGGGTAGTCTATCACGAGGGATCGACGGGCACCGCTCTCCTGCTGGCACCGGACGACAGCCTCGTCGTGGTCGTGCTGACCAACCTCGAGCAGCTCTCCGGCTCTAACGCTATCGGCCTGGCACGGGATGTCGCGAGTCTCTTCGATCCCGCGCTCGACTGGTGGAACATTCAGCCGCGGCCGGATCCCGACTCGGCGTTCACTCGTCGGGTGGAAACCGAACTCCGGGGCCTCGCTGCGGGCACGACGGACTCGACTGCGTACACCCCGCCGTTCTGGAAAGCCGTGCGACCCCAACTGGCGGCGCAGCAGCGCGGACTCCAGGCACTGGGACCGTTACGCAGAATCACCCATCTCTCCACCGATCAACTGGGGAACGGGCAACTGGTGACCTGGAAAGTGGAGTTTTCTGACGTGACCCTGCTGGGCAAAGCAATCAAGAGCGAAGATGGGCGGATTGCGCACCTGGGGCTGAGCCGCTAGCCAGAGCTATAGAGCGGAAGCCCACTGGTGTACCGGGCAGGATTCAACCAGTTCGTCCCGGACCGCCAGGTGCTCAGCGGAGAACCGCTCGATCACCAGCTCATCCTCCGGCGGGGCTTCAACCGGTATGACCGGAGCGGAGGTTGTAGTGCGTATCAGCCGGACCACCTCCGGGTGCTGCCCCATCGGAATCCAGTCTCCCTGGACGTCCATCCATACCTCGGAATTGGGTGCCAGGCGGCCGGTCTTGAGCGCCCTGCAGATCCCCTCAGGGCACGAGAGGGTCACCCGTCCGAGGCCAGGAATGCGAAAGTGGATATAGGGTGTCGTTTTCATGAGGGATATATCGGCGGGCGGATAAAAAGCTTTAATGGAGCCGGACAGCGTGGCCCTGGATCCCCCTCAGGCGCGGCGTTCCAGCTCCCCCGAACCCCGCACCCCAGGTTCCGGGAACCTACGCCAGAGCGTGCTCCCAATGGACCCGGCGGCTACCCCAGACTATGATTTGAAAAAACTGCTCTCGGACGGTCGCATGCGCAGCCCCATTCCCGTTGCCCTCTTTCTCGCCATCGCCTCAGCCCCTTGCCTCGCCGCTCAGGAACACGAACACCATGGGGCCGAACGACTGGGCCGCGTAATATTCCCGGTCTCCTGCAACCCGGCAGCTCAGCAGCGCTTCGAGCCCGCGATGGCGATGCTGCACTCGTTCTGGTGGGAAGAGGCTCCGCGCGCCTTTCAGGAAGTGCTGCAGGTTGATTCCACCTGCGCCATGGCGCATTGGGGATTGGCGCTGAATGCCTGGGGAAACCCGTTCACCGGGGGCCCGATCGGCGATAATCTCCAGACCGGCGCCGCCGAGGCGGAGCGTGCGGCGGCTTTGGGCGCACCGACAGTTCGGGAGCGGGGATTCATCGCAGCGGCGCAGGCCCTGTACCGCGACCACGCCAACCAGTCCTCGGCGGTCCGGCTCCGGGCCTATTCCGACACCATGGCACGAGTATACCGTGATGTCCCAGACGATCCCGAGGTCGCCCTCTACTACGCGCTTTCTCTGATCGCCACGGCATCACCTACCGACACCACGTTCGCCCGTCAGAAGCAGGCGGCGGCGATTCTGAACCCGCTCTACGCCCGCTTCCCCGACCATCCAGGCCTCGCTCACTACATCATCCACGCCTACGACTCGCCGGGGCTGGCCCGGCTCGGACTCGACGCGGCTCGCCGCTATTCCGATATCGCGCCTGATGCGCCTCATGCCCAGCACATGCCGTCCCACATCTTTGTCCGGCTCGGGCTGTGGTCCGAAACCATCGCGTCGAATCGCCGTTCCTTCGATGCCGGAGTTCAGTACGACAAAGACCAGGGACTCGACGGGGTGTTCTATCACGAGTTCCACGCCCTGGACTACATGGTCTACGGGCTGCTCCAGACGGGCCGCGATTCGGCGGCGCGGCGGGTCGTGGCCGAAGGCCTGGCCATTCACACGGTGCGGGGCCCGACCCCGATGGTGCGGGGCTACAACCGCACGGCGAACGAGGCCCGCATTCCGCTGGAGACCGGGGATTGGCGATCCGCCGCCCGGCTCCCGGTGCGGGACACCAGCATTCCCGTTGCGGAAATGCTGAGCCGGTTTGCCCGGGGCATCGGCGCAGCACGCTCCGGGGACGTGGCACAAGGACGGCGAGAAGTGGAGGCGCTGCAGCGTATCGAGCAGGGCTTTACTAGTCGCAACGACGTCTATTGGACCAGGATCGCCGGCATCAAGCGGCAGGCGGTGCAGGCCTGGGTCGACCTGGCGTCGGGTGACACGGTAAGTGCGTTGCGAGAGGCGAAGGGTGCCGCCGACCTCGAGGACGTCACCGAGAAGCACCCCATCACGCCGGGGGAACTGCTTCCCGCCCGCGAGCTCGAGGCCGACATGCATTTTGCGCTGGGACATTACCAGGCGGCGCGCGCGGCCTACCTCATCGGCCTGGAGCGGGAGCGCTGCCGGGCGCGTTCGCTATTCGGGGCCGCGCGCTCGGCGGAATTGGCCGGGGACCGGGCGACCGCAGTGGTAGAATACCGCACCTACCTGGCGCAGATGGCGAATGCGGACGGCGAACGTCCGGAACTCCGGATCGCCAAGGCGGGGGCAGAAGGGAGGTAACCGGTCACCAGTATATGGTATCCGGCCCAACCCAACAGTCACCCTTCAACCGCATCGAGCTCCACCCGAATCCGCTGCACCCAGGCCCCGGGAACGCCGGCCTCTGCCGCCGCCGCCTCCCACCCGGAGAGCGCCAAGGTTACCTGGTCGAGAACCAGGTCGGTGCGCCGGCCCAGGCCGAAATCACGGCCCAGTTTCTCGAGATCGGCCCGCGTAATCCCTTCCCGCTTCCCCGCCACCGTCATCTGGTGAAGCCGGGTCCATCCGTGGCCCTTGGCGTAGGTAACATCATAGGCCGGTGACAGGGCCCACTTCCCCGCCCCATCCATCAGGAACGAGAGATTCTTGACGTGGTCGTCCTGGTTGACTCCCAGCACGTTGAACACCGCTCGGCGAAATCCCTCTTCGATCGCTTCGCGGCCGAGGCCGAGCCGAAGCACGGTGCGAAGGTACTCCTCGTAGGAGACCGCGGCCGGCACGTTGTAATCGACATGGAGCAACCCGCCGAGGGTGTGCTGGTGGATCCGGCCCGCGTCAACCCGGTCGAACCGGCGCACCATGAAGTGGGCGTATTCCCGCTCGGGCAGCAGGTGGGTCTCCGGCAGCACCAGGCCCGCGGCCCGGGCCATGATGGAATAGGCGTACTCGATCCGCATGAAGGGCTGGGGCTTGGCCCCTGGGTCGGGGCCGGTGGTAATGTCGGCGCCCAGCGGCGGCACTCCGTCGAACTTGATCAGCCATTGCTCGTCGCCCGGCTCCGGCACGGCATGGCCGGACTTGACCGTGTTGGTCTTCCGATTCCACAGGATCTGCGCCTTGGGCCGCATCCCACCCGCTGAAGCGCCGATCAGCATGATCTCGGCGACAGCCACGTCGCTCTTTCCCTGAATGATGCTCCGGGACTGTACCACCAGGTCGGCTACGTCGAGCGGCAGCTGCTCGGCGGGGCGCCGCGGCACTTCGAGCGAGGGCTGGAACTCCAGCGCTCCCATGGCCCGGGGACCAACGTAGAGCAGCCGCTGCACCGGGCTCATCGCCTTCGCCGCCTCGCCCCGCTGTTCGAAGTAGCGGCGAATCACTGCGTTGCCGAACCGGTCGGGCAGCGCGTCGGCCAGCACACCGGGGAGCCCGAGAAAGGCCTCGCTCTGGCGGAGCTCGGGGAACTGCACCGGTCCCCGGGTCGCGAGGGGCAGCTTGATGGGGGACAACTCCAACGCCGAGCGGCGGAAGTCATCGTCGTACTCGAAGGTGATGGCCCCGTCGGTATCCTCGATGACGGCGCCGACCAGCCGGCCCCAGAGTATCACCCGCGCCTGGGCAATGATGTCAGTCATGCTTCGGAACGCCGATCCGGGCGATGTCGGTGCCCGGCGGGAAGACCGGCGCAGCGGGCGACCCGGCCGCCGGAGACGGAGCGGCACCCGGTTCGGCACGCTTGCGCGAGGCGCGTTGGCGTACCGGTCCTGTGCCCTCTCGCACCTGGTGCAACGGGGAGACGAGTGGGGACGGCAACAAGGCGTCCAGTGCGTCCAGACGGCCCAGCGCCCGCAGCACCGCGAGCAGGGTTCCGAGCCGGAAATCGGCCCCGGTTTCCATCTTGGTCAGCGTGGTCTTGCTCAGGCCCGCCCGGCGGGCGAGCTCCGCGACCGGAATATTCTGTTGCAGCCGGTAAGCCCGTAGCCGGCCGCCCAACTCGTGGAGAATCTCGGTGTCGTTACGATTGCCCAGCATGGTGGTGGCCCCTGGTCGGGTTGATTATGACCAGAATAATGGCCGTAGTGACTAATAAAGTCAATAGTATTACTAACATTATAATGTCCGTTATAGCCATTTTGTGGCTATAACGGACATTATAATGTGCTTTATTGCTACATTAGAATCCGGTGAAGCGAACCAGAATTCCGTCCAGCGTTCCTCCCCCAAAACCGCCCTGATAGGGCAATTTCAGGTACCAGTTCGATGACTCGGTCATGCCGCCCAGCACGACTACCCCACCCGGCCCGACCGCGAGAGCGCGAGCTTCGTCGCTCAGTGAGCCCCCGAGGAACTCGGCAAACAACAGCGAGTCCAGATTAGCCGACATCACGACCAGTCCCGCGCTGCCGTTCCTCAACAGGCCGAGGGTTCCCGCAGTCGTCGGCAGCAAGGTCGACTGGCTGATGGTGGACATGAACACCCGCCCGAGATTGTCCACTCCCACGCCCTGGAACATGTCGCCCAGGGAACCACCATAATAGGAGGTCCCCAATAGCGCCCCAGTCGGCGAGATCTTCATGACGAACGCCTCGTTGCCTCCCGCATTCCTGGTCTGGAAACGGCCGGTCGTTCCGGGCAAGTCGGTGGACGCGGTGTTGGCCGCTATGTACGCATCGCCGGCGGCGTCGATGGCGAGATTATGGGTCTCGACATCCTCGAAATTGCTGCCACCCACGTAGGTCGCGAAGACCAGCGACTGGAGGTTATCGGTGAATACGGCGAGATAGTCGTCTACGGTACCGCCCAGGGTATGATCGAATCCCCCCGGAGTCGGCAAGTCGGGACTCGCGGTGTGGCCGGCAAGGTAGACTTTTCCATTGAACCAGCGCAGAGACGGGTTACCACCCTCCTCGCCGGACCCGCCGAACCAGGTGCCACCCAGGATACTGCTGCCATCCGGCGCGATCTTCACGATCAGATTGGTCGAGCTGCCGGGGAAAGTCGGCTTGTATCCGCCGGCCGTCCAGCTGGAGGAAATGCCGGATTGGTCAGCCAGGTAGGTCGCGTAGATGTTGCCCGACGGGTCCACCGCGACATCCCGGGTGATGTGCTCATCCAGGGTGCCGATGTAGCCACAGAAAATTACGGCACTCGCGGTGGGATTGAGCTTGCAGACGAAACCGTCCTGCTGGCCATACACACCAACCACCTTACCGCCCTTGAACGTGGGGTTGAACTTTCCCGCCGTCCCCGGCAGCCCGCCACCGGTGCGGCCCCCGATGACGATGTTGCCCGAGGGATCCAGCTCCACCGCGTAAGCTCGATCGTAACCCGGGCCACCGAGGAAAGTGGAGAACAGGAGCTGTCCGGTCGGGCTGAACTTGGCAATGAAAATGTCGTAGGTGCCGTTGAAGCTGCGATCGAAGGCACCCGGTGTGGTCGGGAACGTGGGCGTCCCTGTGCCGCCGACAACGTACATGTTTCCGGCCGCGTCCAGGGCGACATCCCGGATCTGATCCTGCCCGGACCCGCCGAAATAGGTGGAGAAGGTGGCGTGGCCGGGAAGGCCGGGAAGCAATTGCGGGGTTACCGGATTGGGCGGTTCCGCCTTGGCTGGCCCGGCGACGTCCTGGTTTTCGCATGCCGATCCCGCGAGTGCTGCTAGGAGAATCAGGCTGTAAGCGGCTCGGAATGAATGTCTGGCGGTAGGGCGAATGATATGCATGATGTTGCCAACCTCTCTTAAGGATTCATTTCTTCATTTAGGGGATTCGAATGGGGTTTCGAAGGGACCTGCGCCAATATGGACCGGGGCAGTGAGGCAAAACTGTGTGCTAAATCATGTACAGGATGGTCATATGACCTGACACGCAAGTGCCTGCAGCCGCGCGGGCTATCAGGATATGGCGTATGTGCGTTTTCTTGACATCATTCTGCGTTGGAATGGTGCCGATCCTCCCATTCCTATGCCCCACATTGGGGCATGAACCATCATCTCTACTATCACATCCTGTGGAGCACCCGCGGTCAGCGCCGCCTGATCAATCGCGATGCGGCCGCCTTCCTGGACCGGGTGCTGCGCACGATCGCGACCGAAGAGCGGACCCAGGTGATTGCCATGGGGCTGGTTCGGACCCACGTCCACTTGCTGGTGCGAGCCCACCCGATGACGGCGATCCCCCGGCTGTTGCAGCGGCTCAAAGGCGCCAGTTCGGCCCTTGCCGGGCGTGAGCTGCACCTCCCAGCGGAGCAGCAGTTGCATTGGGCCCCCGGCTACACCATTCACACGGTGTCGCCATCGGCGCTGGCGAGGGTGCGCGACTACGTGCGGAGTCAGGCCGCGCGGCACCCGCGGGAGGCGATCAAGGGATGGGAGGGAAACACTGCGGATCCGGGCGAGGAGGAAGCGCCGGCAGGTCGGATCGGGGATGAAATGGGATGCCTGGAGAGAATGAAGCGGTTAGGGCCCGACCTCAACTAGGAAATCGTTCAGATCAGCTCAGGCCCCCTGCGCGTAATGCGCCACCACCCGCCGCACCCGTCCCGCGTCGTCGAACTCCATGAATTCCGCGCCAACCAGGTTCATCACACTCTGATAGTACAGGACTATGCTCTTCGGACCGGGCAGGGCGGCAAACAATTTGAATTTGAGATCGGGGAACCGGACCAGCGCCGGGCCCCAGTAAGCACGAAGCGCCAGCTTGCCGCTGACGGTGTCCTGGTTGGTGTCGAGTACCTGCGGAATGAGCGGCGAGGTGACCTGGATGTCCTCGGCGTAGTGGCTCAGGATGCGCTCCAGGTCGTGGCTGTTCCAGGCGGCAATCCACTCCGTAGCGAACGTCCGGGCTTCGGCTTCGGTCATGGGCATTTCTCGTTCGTTGGGTTATGAGGTGCGTCCGCCGGGAGGCAGGAAGTCGCAGGGAAACCGGATGCGGAAATAGAATTAGAGGACATCGATGCAGATCTGATGCTGTCGCTGGGTTGCCTGCCCCGCCGCGCTCCCTGCGGTGAAGCGATTCCTACCTGAGTGTACCCAACGGGGGCCGATATGGATACGTATACCGGGAACATCGTAACTACCCTCTGGAGGTTTCATGCGTGGAAGGTCTTACCTGCCCCTGGCCCTCGCCCTGCTCCTCGGAGCGCGCAGCGGGACGTCCCCGGCGATCTACCTGGTCACCACCGGCGACGGCAACGAGGTTCGCTACCGGGTCCAGGAGCAGTTAATGGGATTCGACTTGCCCAACGAGGCGGTTGGTCATAACCCCCGCGTCACCGGCGCCCTGACCCTGGACGATAAAGGCCAGGTCATCGCGAGCCAATCGAAATTCGTGATCCAGGCCGGTAGTTTCACCAGCGACCGCGATCGCCGCGACGGCTACGTGCGGAGCCGGCTGCTGGAGTCGGACTCGTTTCCCACTATCGTCTTCTGGCCGGAGAAAATCGACGGGCTCTCGGCTCCCTTGCCCAAATCAGGCACTCGGGCGCTGACGCTCCACGGCCGGCTCACCGTGAAAGACCAGACTCGGCCGGTGGCCTGGCGGATGAACGTCACCTTCGGCGCCGACCAGATGGCCGGCCACGCCTCGACCGGTTTCACCTTCAGCGACTTTGGCATGACCAAGCCGCGGGTGCCGGTAGTGTTGAGCGTCGCCGATTCGATTCATCTGGAGTATGACTTCAAGGTGCGGGTGGCCGACAGCGCGACGGCCGCTGCACTACGCTGACCGGTTAGTCTCCCCGGATCCGCGCCGCCACGGCCGGGTAGCGGGGATCCGCCTTGAGCGGATCCAGCAGCGGCTCGAAGAAGTTCTCCGGCAAAATCGCATCTCGTTCCCTGATGCCGCGGTCCAGGAATGCGAACGCCCGGTCCAGGTCGCCCAGATTGGCATAGGCGATCGCGAAGATGGCCGGCGGGATGTATTCCTGGGCCGCCCGCGTGGTCATCGAGTCGAGCAGGGCCCGGGCGCTGGACCGGTCGCCCGAACGTGCGTACGCCGCGATCAGGGTTGCCGTCCCGTGCCAGAATTCGCCGCCCTCAGCCACCGAACGCTTGAGGGCGGCGATCGCTTCGGGATATCGCTGCTGCTCGATCCGCAGCTGCCCGAGGATGAAGTGGGCCTGGGCATAGTGTGGATCCAGTTGCAAGATCCGCGAAATCACCGAGTCCGCCCGGTCCAGCTGGCCCAGCGCGCAGTAGATCCAGGACTCCTCAGTGCCACTGATCAGCGACAGCGGGTCGAGTTGAGTGGCTTTCGTCATCTCGACCAGCGCTTCCTGGAAGCGTCCCCGCCCGGCCAGAAAATCTCCATACCAGTGATGCGCCGTCGGGTAGGTCGAGTCTGCGGCAATCGCGCGGCGGAAAGCTTGCTCCGACGCGGGCATGTCCCACTCGTACAGCATGGTGCCGTACGCAAAGGCGGCATAGGCCTCGGCACTCCCGCTGTCGACCGCGATGGCCTTGAGGGCCGCTGCCCTGGCCCGGGGCCAGGCGGTGTCCTGCACTGCCCCGGTATAAAGCGGAAGCAGCACGTAAGCATCGGCCAGTCCCGCCCAGGCGCGGCTGAATCCCGAATCCCGCGCCACGGCCAGCTCGAAGTAACGTGCCGCCTGGGGGATCGAGGATATGGTCCGCTGGTTCAAGGCGAAGCGGCCCTGCAGGTAGAGGTCGTACGCCTGGAGGTCGGTGGTGGGACGCCGCCCTATGGCCGAATCGTCGCCCGAGGCAAGCCGGACCCGGAGCGCGGCCCCAATGGCGCGGGCAATGTCCTCCTGCACCTGGAAGATGTCGGCCATGTCGCGATCGTAGATATCGGACCAGAGCTCGTAGCCATCCCTGGTGTTGACCAGCTGGGCACTCACCCGCAGCCGGTTCCCGCTCCGGCGCACCGTACCCTCGAGCACGGCGCCCACGCCGAGCCGGCGGCCCACTTCGCGCGGATCCAGGTTACCGCCCCGGAACTGAAACGCAGAGGAGCGCGCTACCACCCGAAGTCCGGGGATCCGGGCCAGCGTGGTCGTCAGCTCCTCGGCGAGGCCGTCAGCAAAGTATGCCTGGTTGGTCTCTGGACTCTGATCGGTGAAGGGCAACACGGCGGCCGAGGTGGGGAGGGCGTCGGCCATGGACGAACCCCCGCCGCGTCGCAGGTAATAGCCGGCGGCCACCAGGAGCAGGGCGAAAACAGCCAGGGCGACGCCGACCCAGTGCTTCCGTTGAGTACCGATATCCCGGGACGTTGCAGCCGGGCGGTCCAGCGCGGCGGCGAATTCCCCCATCGAAGCGAAGCGTTGTGCCGGATCCGGGCTCAGACCTCGCCGGACCACGGCCTCGAGTGCCAGGCTCAGGTCCGGGCGCTCCGAGCGGACCTGCGGCACCATTTCCGAAACCATCCGGCCGGTCAACGACTCGTACAGCACTGCGGCGAGACTATAGATGTCGCTTCGGGCGTCTGCCGGGGTGCCGAAGCGCTGCTCCGGCGCCATGTAGGCCGGGGTTCCCACCGCGACACCGGTTTCGGTCAGCTGGGTGGTGCCGCCCGGAGTTTGAGTGACGGTGTCGCCTGCGATCGCCCGGGCGATGCCGAAGTCGGCCACCAGCACGGAGCCATCCTTGGTGAGGAGAATGTTCTCCGGCTTGATGTCGCGGTGGATGACCGAGTGCTGGTGGGCGTACTCCAGGGCCTGGGCTGCTTCCCGCGCGATCCGGATCGCGTCGCTCACCGGGAGCGGACCCACCCGAGTCAAGCGATCGCGCAGCGATTCACCTTCCACGTATGGCATGGTGAACCAGAGCTGGCCGGCGCTCTCGCCCGAATCGTGGACCGACAGGATGTGGGGATGCTGGAGCCGGGCGGCGAGACGAATCTCCCGGGTGAACCGCTCGGCGGCACCGGGAAACGTGAAGTCCGACCGAATGGCCTTGAGGGCGACCCGCCGCTCGTGCTTGAGATCGCGAGCGAGATAAACCACGGCCATCCCGCCCCGGCCGAGTTCACGCTCGATGGTGTAGCTGGATCCGAGGGCCGATCGGAGTTGGGTAAGCTGGTCGGTCAGTCTATTGGCTTCTGGTGGGGACGGAAAAAATGTAGTGGCTGGCCGGAGCAGGGGCCAGATGGCCCGGAGGACACGCTGAAAGCAGCATGCCCAGGGCCATCCAGCTTGCCTTCACGCCTTCACGCCTGCTCCTCCAGCAGCCGGTCGAGCGCGGCGTAGCTCTCATTCATTCCGCTCTCCATCCCGGACTGCAGCATGCCATCCCGATCTGCCTTGCTGTCGAATACCATGGTCGCGATCAGCCTGGTACGTCCGTCACCGAGGTCTTCGAACACCAGGGTCTCCACCAGCTCGTGCCCCGGCATACCGTCCCATCCGAACGTGAGGGTCAGGCGCTCCGGCGGCCTGATTTCACGATAGCTGCCACCGAAGCCGTGGACCCCATGATCGCTGTGCTCCACGAACCGCCACTGCCCGCCGGGACGAAAATCGTAGCGCTCAACGTCCAGCTTGTTGCCCCGGCCCCACCGCTGCGCCAGCTCCGCGGGTTCAGTGCAGGCTCGCCAGACCCGGTCGCGGGAGGCGTTGAGGATGCGCTCGATCCGGATTTCGCGGTCGCTCGGGGTCGTGACGACGGCCTTAGGCCCGGGGTTCTTGAGTGCGCTGCTCATTGGGTTCCTTTCGTGCGCTCGAGGAATGCCTCGAGCCGGTTGAGACGGGCTTCCACCATCTGCTGGTAATGCGCGATCCAGGCAGTCTCCCGGTCCAGCCGGCGCGGACCCAGTCGGCAGGTCCGCACTCGGCCGACCTTCTGGGTCTTCACCAGGCCGGACTGTTCCAGAATTCCCACGTGCTTCTTCATGCCCGTCAGGGACATGCCGAAACGGGTGGCTAGATCGCTGATGGAGGCGTCCTCGCGCCCGAGCTGTTCGAGGATGCCCCGGCGCGTCGGGTCCGACAGCGCCGCAAAGGCGGAATCGAGGGCTGGAGTATACTGAACCATATGGTTCAGTATACGAGGTCGACCGATCCCTGTCAATAGGCTGGAATCAGGGATTCAGGCGAAAGAGATCGGTGGTCCGCGGTTGCGGCGGCGGCAATCCGGATGTGTCTACCGCCGAGGCGATAATGTCGCTGCCGTCGGGCGTCATAGCCAACTCGGCGATGACCAGATTGAAGGTCGGTACAGTGTCAGTGCGGCCGTTCACGAGATTGATTCGCAGCACGGCCCCTGGAATGGCCGCCGCGAGGTAGCTGGCGCCTACCGCCACCTGGCCCGAGCGATCCGCGGCGCCGAAGTCATGGAAGGTCGTGAGCCCGCCGGTCGCCTTGTCCCAGGCCAGCACCCGGGTATCGCCGGCCAACCTGAGGTACAGGACCGATCCGCTCGGGCCCGGCTGCATGGCATAGACCGCCCCGGGCAGCGGAAGCCGGACAAGGACCCGAGGCCGAGAACCCGCCGGATCGGTGAGATAGACCGCGCTGTCCGCCAGGATGGCGAGAGTGTCCCCGCGGAGCCAGGCCAGCCGCGTGATAGTCAGGTGGAGAATCCCATCCACAGTAGTTACGAACGGGACCGGAACAACCTCAGTCGTATCGCGCAAGTCGGCAAGCGGGGCCACCATTACCGTCTTGTAGTTCCCCTGGGACAGCTGGAAGGCGAGGCGGTGTGTCCCGGAGAGGGCGGGATGACTGTAGCCACCACTGGATTGCATAGGCGGAGGACACAGCACCTGGCTGTCCCGTGCCTTGTGCGCAGGAAGAAAGGCGACGCAGACCTGGCTCATGGTATACAGCAAGTCCCGACCGTCCGGACTGAAACTGATCTCCTCGTCAGTCCCGGTGTTTGCGGTGAGCCGCACCGGCGGCCCCGGGTCGAAGGGCTGGTCGGTCCCGGCGTTGATCGGAGGAAACGGCTCGGTATGGCAGGCGACAACGCATAGAACCGCGAGGAAGAGCGTAAGGATCAGGCCGGGGCGGCGCATCGCATCTCAGGATGGTGGACCGGCTGGAGACGAGCGTCCACGAATCACAGTGACACGACCGGCATTCAGTCTCTAACCCCGATACATACCATTTCTTTCCGGCGGCGGCATGCCACCTATGAGACTCGCTACTCGAGGACAGGGCTTCAGTCCGTGCTCTCACCCGCAAACCGCAGCTGCCGGCTATCCAAATACCGCTCAAGCCCTGCCGCGGTCTGCTTCGCATCAGCGAAGGCGACGTACCCATCGGGTCGCACCAGGTAGAGCGCGCCGGATCGTAGCCCGGCCTTACGCATCGCGGGTTCCCAGGGGAACGCTTTGAGCGCGAGTCCGCGCGCCGAGCAGGCGGCCGCGATCTCCGGGGTAGCGGGACCGTAGATGTGCACCTGCCAGTGCATTCCATCCAGCACCGCGTGGTTGTCCGGCGCCCAGGGGAGCCGGTCACCGCCCTCGACCCCGCCGGCCTTCCCCTCGCTCAGGGCGCTTTCGGGGTAGCGAATCATGATCTGCGACAGGGTGCGGAACATGAAGCGGCGGACTACCGCGAGCCGGAGGATCAAGGGGAGCAGCAGGGGAATCACTCGTATCCGCACGAAGCGGGCGATGGGGCCCGGGCTGGTGGCGACGACGAAGCCGCGATCGGTGGTTGCCACCAGGCGGCGGGCAAAGGCGATCCGTTCCGGCTGGTAGGTGTCGAGCAGGTCGGCGTCGGCTCGACCGCGGAGGACGTCGGCCAGTTTCCAGGCCAGATTCACCGCATCGCCG
>Ga0070699_100000261_pt1 | contig 50921 bp, 63 predicted proteins | sample KBSK1503metaG_FD_65473 | JGI IMG/M metagenome (GOLD analysis project Ga0070699, IMG submission 65473) | Corn, switchgrass and miscanthus rhizosphere microbial communities from Kellogg Biological Station, Michigan, USA - KBS K1-50-3 metaG | ecosystem: Host-associated > Plants > Roots >... | reverse complement strand
ACCAGATACCACTAGTCAGCAATTTCACCCTCCAGCGCTCCAAGGTTTACGGGACCCACTACGTCGAAATCACCGGAGTCTATTTTCAGCACTTCGCTGAACTCCGAACCCTTGGATTGCTCAATATGAGCATCGACTATCGACAGAGATTCTTCCTCCCAACCGACCGCGAAAAGGCAGTCACGATCCTCGCAAAAGTCCTGAAACGATACCCGACCAATACTCCGATCGAAGAAGAAGCAGCGCCCGTCAGTTCCGCGGACCTGAAGAACCTCACAGTCATTGAAACCGTGGACATCTTTGACCTCATCATCCCGCCACCCGTAGTGTCCGAACCCGCGCCATTGGAGCTAACTGAACCGCCCATGATAACGATCGTTGACACTACCCAGCCACCATACATCCAGCCGGCAGACCGCCCAGGCTTTATCCCTTCGCAGCTAAGCTTCTGGGACACCATAGAACTCGCAGCCTAAGAAACAGGCCCAAAAACAAGAAACGAAAGGAAACTTTCCACTGAACAAAAGTAAACTTTCCAGTCCCGGCACCGCGAAAGTAAGTTTGCTTTCACCCAAAATCCAAGCCTGCCCGACCGGATCCACACGAAATTCCACCCTTTGTTTCAAGCCCGCCAACCAAGACCGGAAAAACTCCGTCCACCCACACGATATTCCTCTCTCCCATCAGTCCCCTCCGCTCACCCGGTTTCCCTGAGCCCGCCCGCTTCGCCTAAATCAAAGAGCCTTGCTTTAATGCCAGCCAACCCGGTGACCTCCTACCCAGCCAGCCTCCGCCTGCCACTTGACCTCTCTAACTACCAACGCCTCGCGAAAGCCAAAAACCAACCGCCACGGCCGCTTCCAAAATAGCCCTTTTCCTTACCCAGGATCTTCACTGATAGCGACTGCCTGTTGCCGACCTCAAAAGAGCCTAAATCCGAAAGTTTACTTTCGAATCGAAAGTTTACTTTCTATTTCCAGGACCTTTCCCATCGTCTCGCAATACGCCATCAGCCACCCAATCTAATCTTCTTTTGCCCTTTGTTTATCGAGACTTAACCCCTCTCCAGATACGGCTACACCACACGCTCCCACCTTATGGCACACCCCTTGTAATCCACCCACAACGGAAACGGCCACCAGGCCCAGCACGAACCAGCCGTTAGCCGAGACCGAACCGACCAAGACGCCAAACCTTTTCTCAGGGAGAACCACAATGAACTCGATTAGCTCCATCCACGACGACCGCTACGAAATTAAGTTCGCGCCATTCGAACCAACCACTAACCAGGAAGAAATCGTCGCCGCCATCGTTCGACGCATGCTCCACTTCCATATCTTCAACGTCCAGCTCGATAACGTCCGCAACATCGACAGGTACGTCGCCCGGCGCATCAGGAAAGAACAAACCAAAGCCCGCGTAGAAGGTTTCCGCATGGCCGACCAGGCTATTAAAGCAGGAGTCCGGATCTCGTATGACGACGACATGCTCCGCCGCGAAGCTATCGACATCGCCTACGCCATCAGCCGCTTCGATACCGAAGATGCCCTGGCCCTCGAGGAAAAAGTCGTCGCCATCGCCGTTACCTATTCCCTCTACGGAACCGAACCCGTATCCATGGCCATCGCCGCCTAAACCGGACCGAAGCACCGGAGCTAAAACAGTATTCCCGGACACCGAGGAACCGATCATGAAAAGCGCAACCGCAACTGTCAAACAACCCGCCGCCCCCGACGTCAACGCCGCCGCCGGCCTGACCATCACCGAGGGTCTCGCCAACCTCGCGCAGACCTTCGCCGACCATCAAGTCACCGTCGCGCGCGTAACGCTGAAACGGCTGCGGCAGACCCTCGACCATAACGTCGACGGCGTGGAACTGACCGAAAACGCCACCCTGATCGAAGGGCGCTTTGACGGCGCCACTATCACCATCTATTGCGTCTCCCCAATGAGCGCCACAACCAACGCCGAACTGCAAACCATCGCTACCAAAGCCGCGAACGCCTCCCAGCACTGGACCGAACCAGCCAGCCGCCTGACCCTCGTCAAGCCGCCCGCTGAATCAAAAAGCAGAATGCTCGGTAACAGCAAGTCGATGCGAGAACTGACCGCCGATATCCGCCGCGCCGCCCGCTCCACCCACGTCGTTCTGATCAACGGAGAATCCGGCACCGGAAAAACTACCGCGGCCACCATGGTCCACGAACAAAGCCGACGCTCCGCGAAACCGTTTGTCGCCATCAACTGCGCCGCTATCCCCGACACCCTGATCGAATCTGAACTCTTCGGCTACGAAAAAGGTGCGTTCACCGGCGCCGTCGCCTCCAAACAAGGGCTCTTTGAACTCGCCGAAGAAGGTACGCTGTTTCTCGACGAAATCGGCGAACTCAAACTCGAATTGCAGGCCAAACTATTGACCGCAATCGAGCAGCAAACAATCCGCAGACTCGGCGGCACCAAAGACGTCAAATGCGACGTCCGCATCATTGCTGCCTCTTCCCGCGACCTCCAGCAAATGGTTTTTGAAGGTAAGTTCCGCGAGGACCTCTACTACCGCCTGGCCGTGCTTGACGTTCCAATCGCCCCGCTCCGCGAACGCCGCGACGATATCCCGGTCCTGGTGCGCGATCGCCTCGTCCACGAACAAACTCGCGCGGACCTGCCTAACCCGATCCAAATCGAACCCGCAGCCATCTCCTTACTCGCCGCTTACTCCTGGCCCGGAAATATCCGCCAGCTCCACAACGTAATTTCACGTCTCGCCACACGTGCCGAAGACAACGGTACGCCTATCACCGCCGCCGCGACTCGTAAAGAAATCGCGCGCTTCAGCGAATCCACCAACCGTACTCTAAAAGACGGCTCGGTCATGCTGCCGGCCGATTGCCGCAAACTCTTGCCCAACGAATCTCTGACTGAATTCACTACCCGCATCAAACGCACCCTCATCGAAACCGTGCGCAACGAAACCGGAAGCATGAAAGCAGCTGCCGGCAGACTAAGCTTCGACCGCACCGCCCTGACCAAGCTCCTGTCTCGCCTCATCAGTAACGAATCCGACGAAGACGCAGCCGCGGCCTGAAGAATAAAGCGGAATCCGAAGCACCGAAAGACCATTAACCAAACGATGGAAACACCAGCAGCGAAATTGGTCATCAGCGACAGGCCCGGGGTCCTTCCTACTCACCGAATAAGGGAATACTTCGAACGCGCTTTACAAGACACCGAAGTCCTTCGCCCGCAGCCTACCCAGGTCCAGGAAGGACAGCAGTTCGCCTATGAGAACCCGGAAACCAATATCTTTTGGCTGGGGTTCGCTTTGGGAATGCGCTGCTCTGAGCGCGTCCACATAGCCCAACTCGCAGCCCAACTAAGCCAGCAGACAGCCGACACCCAAGACGAGTGGCGCTCATGCCGCTATTGCGATAACGACGAAAATCTCGTTGGCTGCGACAACTGTGGTTCGGAGTACTGCCAATTCCATTGGAAGCAGTATGGAGGATGCTGTCTCGGAGTCGAACGAGTCGAACGAGTCGAACAAACAGCGGCAGCAAGCAACACAGTAAATCCCTAACGAAAGACCTATTCACTATGAGCGAACTTCAAACCATCCCCGGCCTTCACGGAACCTCTACCTACGGCGTCGACGACTACGGCGAGTTTGGCACCCTCGCCGCGCCCGAAAGCGACTACCAGGTCCCCGAGCCTGACCTTTCAACCCGCTCTCCGATCGAAGATAAACTCGCCAGCCTCGTCAACTAAACAACTTCAATGAGCAGTTCACCCCAGGCCCAGGCAGACTCGACGCCACCGTGGATTACCACGCGCTATGTTTAGCGCAAAGGACACAGACCCACATTGAAAACACGGCGGCAAGCACTCCCACGAATACCGCTACAGTAGGGAAGAATTGAAACCATGTGCGTTAGCCAAAGAGATCTAGATACCGCTCGCCAGGACGCAGAATATTACCGCGGGGAAGCAGAACAACTACGCGAACGCGAACGCGAACGCGAAGACGAACGCCGCCGACAGGCTAAAGAAGACATGCGGCGCCGGTTGCCTACCAACCGTCTGTATCACGGCGACGTCACCGATTTTTCTGAAGCAGTCGGCTGCCACATCGCAGCTTGCCAGAACGAAATTACCAGCCCGCATCCTGGCGACGACGACGACATGATCAGAACCATCGAACACTGCAACCAGTCCATGAGTGAAAGCATCGCTCAGGCAAACAAGGCCCGCCAAATCTACGACCAAATAACCGCAGAAACCGAAACCCGGATTGTCGAAGCACTAACCAGTGCCGGTCTAACAGAGTGGGCGGAGTGTTTGGAAAGCGGCGACTACTCGCCGATGGCCATCTGACCTCACAACATGAACCGGAAGCTGAAACACGCTTTAGCTGAAGCCGAGCGTAAAGCCTGGGACTCTCTATCTCGCTATAAGTTTCTAATGTTTGGCTATCACGCGGCCCAATTCGTAACGCTCAATCGGCTCAACCCAAAAGAAAAGAGATTGCCAAACCCATTTCGCGGTCTGGTTAAATTCTCGCGCACCCACCAGCAATCCTAATCACATGGCCACCGGAGAAAACTACGAAGGGATTCCAGCAGACGGAACTATCGACGCAGGCCTTTACGTGCTCGAAAAAATCACGCCGCACGGCGAAACCTGGACCCAACAAGACATCGCCGACGCTTGCGGTTGCTCAAGAGGCTATATCTGGCTTTTAGAAAAACAAGCTCGCGCCAAGATGCGTCGACGCTTTCAAGAACTGCGGGACCAAGGCGATATCTAAACCACCGTGACCTCCACTAAACAAAACACCGAGCAGCGCATTTACCTGTCATGGGGCATGGGTGTCGAAAGCTCGGCTATTCTCGCCCGCTGGATCAGCGACCCAGCCTCCCGTAACTTTCCCCTCAGCGCCTTAGTCGTACTCGTCGCCCAAACCGGTAATGAATGGCAGAACACTAAAGCACTCTGCGAAACCAATATCTTTCCGTTACTCAGACGACACCGAATCCGACTTGTCCAGGTTGCCCGCGCCGGCCACCTCGAGGCGGACGGCATCGAAGTACTCGACGACACCGATCAACCGGATCAGCTTCACATTAGCGGCGCTTATAAACTCTCAGACGAACTCGCATTCGCCGGGACCGTTCCCCAATTCGCAGGCGTTCATACTTGCGCGCTGAAATTCAAGGCCTTTGTCCTCGAACAATGGCTCGCCAACGAAAACGAAGGGAAGTCCTATAGCCACGCGTTCGGATACAACAAGGATGAGAAAAAGCGAATTGAAAAAAGCGAATACGCGATCGCAAAACGAATCGCTTTCGGATTCAACTCAATGGAGACAAAACGAATTGAACGGGCCAACGAATATGATTCCATTAGCCGAGAGAGTTTCTATCCCTTGATGGAATGGAACTGGACCAGAGACGACTGCCTGCAATATCTGCAAGAGCAATTCAATGTTACCTGGAAAAAGTCCGCGTGCGTTGCATGCCCGTTTGTGGCCCTGAATGAAAACAGCATCAGCCGCTTTCAACGATCGCCGCAAGAGACCTCCAATGCACTGCTACTCGAATACACCAGTCTTTGTCTTAATCACCGATCCACCCTCTACAAAAACCGTTCGCTCATGTCCGTTCTTCGCAAAGCCGCAAGCCACGAAACAATCGAATCCTTTCAACAACTTCTCGCCCGAACAAGCATGGCCACGTATCGCGTCAGACGAATTATGACCAGCAAAGGGCACGGCCACCGCTGCACCGAGCAAATACCAGGCGGCGATCTCGATCTACTAATTAAAGACAAAGGGCACACGACCATCACTTTCCATCCCGAGGACTACAACATCACCGCCGGCTACGCCCTCACACGAGAAGAAAACACCTTTCCCACGCGCGAAGAATTCTATGTCCGCGCCCCGAACAGTGTTGCCAGCAGAGCACGCTACGGCCTTTCCTGGTTCGAAGAAAAGTGGCAGGCGCTAGACCAACAAAGACTTTTCTAGCCCAAATTTGCCCTTAAAGGGGCAAAAGACCAGCGGGCAACACTCTGGCAATGGATTTGCTACAAGCCACAACAGAGAGCGTTTCCACGCCCTACTAGCCATGACTAACCTGTCCGCAAATACCAACCTACCGCAAACAGATCAAGGGCTGCTCTTCATAACGCCCTCCGAGAACCCCGCCGGAAAATCATACCTGGCCGTCAAGAAACCCGAACCAACGACAACGGTTTCTTCGCCTCCGCCCAGCAAGCCCTCCGTCACAACCCTGCCTCGAGAAGAACTGCTCGAACGGATATTCCAAAGCAATTGCCATCACAGTCATCGGCGCTGGGAAAAGGAACTCCTGTTTGGAGCAACCGACGCAGAACTGTCGATTTCAATGGGCAACTCCTTCCACTTCGGCGAAGAAATAAACTTACGCTTCCAAACCAATAGCGAACCAGCACTAACCGTCACCTATCGAGTCTTCGACGTTGAAGTCACCACCGCCAGCTTCGCCGAAGTAGCTGCCTACGTGCGCCGCATCGCGCAAATTCCCGAACGCAAGTCAGACCAAGAACATGCTCAACTACTCGCCATTAAACTTGACGAGATACGAGCAGAACGTCGCCAGGAAATAACGTCTTACGTGCGCAGTCTCACCGGAGAGAAGTATCACGCCACCGCGCGCAAGAAAAAGAAAGGCCCTGCGGAAACAGAAAACCGCCCCCCGCCGCTCACCGGACAAATTACCGATCTTCTCTACGCTCCCGACTGCATGACCGAGGCCTCCGATCGCAAACTACTCATTAAGATCACTCGGCTGCTTAACCGGAACGCAAACGTGGAAATACTCAAAGCGGCTGAAAGCGCTGTCCAAATAATCAAGCGCGCTCAATCAGACTGGCGCTGCTACACCGCCTATTGGACCGGCGACGATCAGAAACCTCGCGAGACTGCCTACAAACAAGGAAAGGAAACCACCAAAGGCTCAGAGCCTGCCCCGCCCTGAAAGCCGTTTCTCACCAATGAGAACGGATGCCCGAAACGCACCCCCACAAATCAGCGGCCAACACAAAATCATCAACCGCACGGCGGTTCACTCTACGTCCGCCCGGAGAAACTCCCAAGCCGACTATACGAAAGAACAGCCGGGCCGCGGCTGTACAGACAATGAGCGAGAATTACCTGGTAGTCACCGACCACGAAACACTTCACCTCGCCTGCGACCAACTCAGACAAGCGGAAGCAATCGGAGCCGACTGTGAAACCACGGAACTTGATCCGCATGATGGAGATCTCCGTCTGCTACAACTCTCAGTTCCAAACCAGACTTTCATCTTTGACTTTCACAAACTCCCTCCCAACCCCGACACATACCGCCCAGTCAAACTTCTTCTGGAAGATACGCGCCGCAAAGTAATTTCCCACAACTCCAAATTTGAACAGAAGTGGCTCAAACATAAACTCGGCATCGAACTGCAGACCATCTTCGATACCCAACTTGCCGGCACTCTCATTGATTATTCCGTCAGTCACAACCTCGAAAACACGGCGAAAAAGTATCTCAATCTCACACTCGACAAATCACTCCAAACCAGCAACTGGCAAGGAGAACTTTCTGAAGAGCAATTGCAGTACGCCGCCCGAGATGCACAAGTCCTCATTCCTTTGCGCGAAGCAATGATTCCCCACCTGGTTCAAAACGGACTGGTCCGGGTCGCACAACTCGAATTTGAAGCGGTCGCAGTGCTGGCCGATATCGAACTCAACGGAATTTTTATTGACCGGGAAATGTGGGCAAGTCACCTCGCACTGGTCCTACATCAACACGAAATCATATCCCGAGAGCTGCAACAAATCCTTGCCGCCGGCGCACGCCAAACAACCCTCTTCGGCGAAACCGACATCAATCTCAACTCGCACCCACAAATCTTATCCGCCCTCAAACAAATGGGCGTCCCACTCGAAAGTGCCACCAGAGAAAATGTTCTTCTCCCACTCAAAGACGAGTATCCCGTTGTCGCAAAACTGCTCGACTATCGCGGCGTCGAGAAGAACGTTTCAGGTTACGGACAGAACTGGCTCGACTCCATAAAAATTTCAACGGATCGTGTGCACCCGGATTTTACACAAATCGGCGCGCCAACCGGCCGTACCAGTTGCTCAAATCCAAACGTCCAGCAAGTTCCCACCACCAAAGAGTACCGGCAATGCTTCCGAGCACCAGCCGGACGAAGCTTGGTGATCACAGACTATTCTCAGATTGAATTACGCATCCTCGCCCAGCTCTCCCAAGACCCAGGTCTCCTTCACGCCTTTAGATCCGGAGCAGATCTTCACCGCATGACCGCCTCGCACGTATTCAACGTGCCCCCGGATCAGGTCGCGAAGGAACAACGCGACTTCGCTAAACGTCTCAACTTCGGCGTCGTCTACGGAATCGGGGCACAACGGCTATCAAACATGACCGGTACTCCGTTAGAAGAAGCCGAAGCTACCCTTACAAAATACTTCGCCACCTACCGACAACTGGACGAACATCTTCGCGCGGCCGCACAAGACGCCGTCAACAACCGCTCGTGCCGCACCATGTCAGGCCGGTTAGTACGATACAACTTCGACCCTTCGGACAGACAGGCAGTATCCAGCGTAAGACGTCAGGGCCGCAACGCCCCAATCCAGGGCACCGGCGCCGACATTTTCAAGAGATCCCTTCGATTGGTATATGACGCGCTACGTGGAACATCCGCACAGATCGTCAACATCATTCACGATGAAATTGTCGTTGAATGCGGCCAAGACGACGCTCAAGCGATCAGCGAGATCGTATCGGCAAAAATGACCGAAGCCGCAACCGAATACATAACCGACGTGCCCATGCTCGCCGAGCCGGCAATCTGCAAAGAATGGGTAAAGGGATAAACGATGCTTCAACTGGTCTACACAAGTCCCACGCCCTCCTGTAACGCCAGCGACCATTGCGAGATATGCAACGGCAGTCGCAGTCTCGGCACCATGACATTTCCCGGAAACGTAAGCTTTACCGTCTGCACAACCTGTAACGACAATCCAGCAAAAATCAAGGCTTGGCTAATACAGGCATTCAACGAAGCACTGAAAGGCAACGATAACTTCGAGCAATTACCAGACGGACGTTGGCAGAGAAAACAGGAGCGGAAAGTTATTTAAGAATCTGTGTGCCAATCATACTAACGATATCAAACGAGAAAGACCAAAATGATCACATTTGATTCAGTTGAAGACGTGCTCACATTCGTTGAAGGCCTCGACGGTTACGGCCTCGCTCTAACCGACGAGGAAGTACTTGAAGACCGAATTACTGAATTGCTGGCCACCAACCCACATGGCAACGACCCGGCGTTTATCATCAAGCTCAAAGATCTGCTCGCCCCAGGAACAATCTCGGACTGGATCACCCGCGCGGAAATGGAAAGCGTCGGCCCGGAAAAGATCGCCAGCGCCCAAAGACAATTGCGGCTTGTCACCGACTTTCAAGCCAAACACCCGGACCAATGCCAAATCCCTGATTGAGGTGCCCCCGTAACATGACCACACAAGAAAGCCGAAAACTCAAAACCAACGATCGCGTAGGATTTCTTAACCTACGCGAACAACCGGATGGGCCACCCGTTGATTTCGGCACAGTTCTCGCAAACAACATCCACGCTGTACAGATCCAGTGGGACGACGTTGAAAGCTCCGGATGCACAAACGGCATTGGCTGGATCGATCATAATGATGCCGCATGTCTCACAAAGGAAGGTGCGTGAAACGCAAAGCCCTATGCCGTCAAAAGAGTGTGAGGACTGCGGAGATGACTGCAAACGACGGCACCGATGCCACCATTGCAATCTGCTCGTTTGTCCATGCTGCTGGCACCATATTCATCGCTGCGAACCAGGGCACAAGAAATCAGAATGCCGGACTTACCTCAAACCCACTAATTAAACATGCTGCCATCACACAAACAATTGCTACTACCGGTAATGCAAGCTCTCCATTCGCTTGGAGGCGCAGCTAACGCAAAAGACATCGTTGACTTCGTCGCCGACGAACTACACCTCCCTGAAGAAATAAGAAACGCCAAAGGCGTTGTATCCGGACGAGAAATAAACCTGTTTGCCCGCCGCGTTCGCTGGGTGAGACAAGACGGGATACGCAGACAATTTCTCTCAGCTGAGTCATACGGCAAATGGGCCCTAACCGAATCGGGAAAAACCTACCTACAAAACATCAGGCCTGGTTTCGTTATCACGATCTACGAAACCGATTTGGGACGTGCTTTATGGGCCGACGCACATGCCGCTGCAGGAGTAATAGGCGACAACAGCATTAACCTGATCGTAACTTCCCCTGAGTACCCATTACTCAAACCTAAGCAATACGGCAACCGCACCGGACAAGAATATCTCGACTGGCTAACCTCACTGGCAACTGAATGGAAACGGATGCTAGTCGATACCGGATCTCTTGTTATGACGTTAGGGCCTGTATGGCAACGAGGAACTCCAACAGAATCCGTCTACCAAGAACGACTACTTCTAAGACTAATCGATGAAGTGGGATTTAATCTAGCACAGCGTTTCTACTATCACAGTCCAGGGAAAATCCCGTCGAGTGAATGGATCACAATAAGACGTGTGCGCGTAAGAAACGTAATGGAGACGACCTGGTGGTTATCTAAAACAGAAAACCCGAAAGCTAATAATCGGAACGTTCTTATTCCCTATACCGAAAGGATGCAAAAACTGATCGCCACGGGCGGGGAATTCCGTCGCGAGCGACCTGCCGGCCAGGGCGCCACCCAGGGCGGATTCGGACGAGACAATGGCGGCAGCATTCCCACAAACCTGATCACCGCCACAAACTCAAGCTCGAATGATTACTATCACCGCATGTGCCGTAAACATAACTTGCCCCCACACCCGGCAACCATCAGCGAATCCGTTTTACGGTTATTCATCCCACTACTCACTGACGACGGCGACATCGTTTACGACGGACTCGGAGGATCGAATAAGGTCGGAAAAGTCTGCGAGGATCTAAACCGGCGATGGATCGTTTCAGAAAAAAGCCTTACCTATCTCTCGGGCTCAAAGTTCCATATCCCAAACTATCGGAACGTTGCGCCTGACCTATGCCCGATCTAAACACCACCTGAATACTCTTTTTATGAATCAGCAGCCACGATACTTAGTCGATGAAAACGAAATCTGGGCTGACACGCTCACTACCGATCAGCTTAACGCGCTAAACATCGAAGTTGACGAAGCAGCCCTTTCTTCCATGCACGTAGGAGAGAGGATTTTCGCTGAACTCGAACAAGGATGGGACACAATCAAGCGCGTCTCCTAACCGTTACAGCGCCTTCACCGGCCCACAAACGGCACAAGCCTTGCAGCAACCAAACGGGCCGCATAAGTAGGGCTGTCACACGCAAAATGCTCTTAAACCTTCCCCTAAACACGCAAACACGCGCCCACATCGACTTTGCCGCACAGCTAGAAACCGACCCTGCCGGCTTGGTAGAAGTGTTCCTAAAAGAATTCAATAACTGTCTATTCACCAGACTCGCTTATCAACTGTGCCCTACATACAATGAGTCACCACAAAGCAGGGCATACTATCGGCCCCTTATCGAACATACGGCCAAGAAAATCATCGCCCTCGCCTGGCAATCAATTATTGAATCAAAACCTTCCCGCCCGATAATCCTACTCATTGGCGGCGGGCACGGAAGCGGAAAACTCACCGCCTGCTATAACCCGGCCGTCTCACTCCAAAGAGAAGTATCCTTAATCTATGACGGAAGCAAAACAGGTCTTGGCGATCTGCGCCAGCTCATCGAACAAGCACACTCAGCCAATCTTCACACGATACTTACGTTCATCCAACGCCCATTAAAAGAAGCCGCAGTCAGCGCCATCCTCCGATCGACCGAAGAAGGAGAGATTCCAGACCCAGAAGAATTCGCCGCGAGCCATGTCGCGGCAAAAGAAAACTTTCTCTCTCTTGTCGCGCATTACAAAAAGAAAAAGGACAAGGTCACCCCCGTTATCCTATTCAACCAAAAAGCCAGCGAACCATACACGACCAGCCACCGCGAACTAAAGCAGCTCACCATCAATTACGATGAGGTCATAACCATGTTCCGCGAAGCATGGACGGAGTTACAAAACGGACTTAACAGCAAGCCACGAGTATTGCCCACCATCAACAAAGCCCGTCGAAGTAAAAATCCAACCACGTCAACTGTATTATTAGTAGCCCACCTTTTAAGCCAAACACTGCGAAGAAACATCAGCAGCAAGACTCAACCGTTCAAGCAAATAGAAAACGTCCGGACGGCGCCCACCCAACAAACACAGGAACCGTCCCACCATCACCTACACGTCCACCAGGAAGTTATCGAAAGCTCTGATAACTGGCGCAGCCAAACAGCGGAAGGTCTGCAACGAACACTGGATCGGCAACATCCCGCCCACGTCGTCGTTAAGGAAAGAAAGACGCACGAACACGAAATGGAAACTACCCTCGAAAGGTAAGCCAATGAAAAGACCGCCCTACCAGCTATACGCGTTACTCATACTCCTGCTCTTCACCGGAAGCTGCGTACTCTCTAACCAACAGACTCCAGCTTTAGACCCGTACTTCAAACAAGCTCCGCCTTGTTTCAACTGCGGCGTTGTACTGAACGGCCACGTCACGAGGGTCCTCGACGGAGACACGCTCGAAGTGAACGATCAGAACCACCACATGTTTCGCATCCGACTCCAGGGCATCGACGCCCCTGAAAAAAGCCAAGCATACGGATCACAAGCCAAAGAATTTCTAACAAAACTGACTCTCAATCACGACGTTGAAATTATTTGGAACGAAAAAGATCAGTACGGCCGGTTGATCGGCAAGATCACGTCAGAACAGAAAGACGTCTGCCTTGAGATGATTTCTGCAGGGCTCGCCTGGCATTTCACGAAGTACGAACAGACCCAATCCGAAGAAGATCGCCAGCTCTATAAAGCAACAGAAAAAAGAGTACGCGAGCAACGAAAGGGCCTCTGGGCAGATCCGAATCCACGGCCGCCCTGGGAATACCGCCAGCAACAACGGCAAGAACAACAGAAGCAAAACTTTGAATTCATGAGCAAGAACGGCAAAAACAACGGAGGTCCCAAAACCGACGACGAGCGCGTCGATCTCACTCTCCGACAAATGGAAGAGACCGCTCAATATCAGGCTCTCACCGATCTTGAACTCATCACAGCCACAATCGCCGACTCCATAAGCGACGATCCTCGCGTACACGAACTGATGTCCCGTCTCAATCCCGACTGGACTGAGGATATCTCCGATACTCGCGACCCCCTCCGCCCAAGCCACGTTTCACTCAGCCTCCCCATAAATGTTGCCCGAACCGCTGTCGCTTTCGACCACTGCCGCTGCGCCGCCGAAGGTAACACCGATCCAAACTACAGCCCTTGCCTGTACTGCGCCCTCCGCGCTTCGATTTACCGAGCAACCAAAGATCCGGACTTCAGTCCCGAACCACCCACAACCTAACGACGCGCCACTCACACAAGCACAAGCGCGAGAAACAAGACATGCCAGTCACTGCCACAAAAGCAGTCAAAATCATTACCAGGCTGAGCGATCTACCACGACGTTCACCTAACTTTCTTGGCCGGACATTAGGTTCTTTAACTGTAATCAGTTTCAACAGATCAGAAAAAACAGCCGGCAATGACAGAAACACCTACTGGAACGTTCAATGCACGTGCTCTATAATTGAAACCCTTACATCTCGACAACTTAAAAAACACCGCAAATGCCGCCGCTGCACTCACGTCGACGAAATACTCGCGACATTCAAACCACGCAAGCAACAGCAATTTAAGTTAGTCGCCTTCAACGGATACCGACTAAAGAAAAAGAAGCCTTCCAAGCCCACAAGCAGTCTCGGCGAGTACACGTGGAAATGTTTATGCAACTGTGGCCAGACATTCATAGTCCGAAGCGGTCGCATGAAATCAACCCTCACTTGTCCCGACTGCTCATTGAAACGTATCAGCGCTTCCATAATCGGCCGACGCAAACCACTAACCGAAAAGAAATATCTTCCTAACGCCAAAATAATCGCGGCAGTAAAAAAGGCATACGCTTTTCGGGGATCGCCCTCCCAAAAGAAAAAAGCAGGCCTCACCCTTCGCCAAATAGCCAAAACCCACAAGTGGTCTGTCGCCGCGATAAAAGAATTGACGACTGATTTAGGTCTTTCCCAGACAGTTCACAGCAAACCACGCCGCCGCTGGGAACCCTCTGAATTAAAGTTAGTTTCAGAAAAACGCGCAGCTGCACTCACTCCCCTAAACAGCATCCTCCGCAACAAAGGCTTCACTCGTTCAAAAACTGAAATCCGAGACAAAATTATCGAACTCAGACACCTTGAACACCCAGATAGATACCCAACAAGCCAAGTCGCGGAATTATTAGGCGCAACTCCGACTAAAATTAAGCAACTCGTCTTGAGCGGAAAACTAAACACGACACCAAACGGGTCCCGGCCAACATTTACCAGAGCAGTCCTCCGTGTCTTTTTACTCAAACACCCGGACTCTTACACACTCGGAAACGTCGACCATGTATTTTTCTCCATGCTCGTACTGAAGAACACTTTCCCGGAACAGGTGACAACCCATGAGCCAGTTTGAAGTAACAGAAGATGTCGTTCTAATCCCAATTGGACGTTTGCTTGACAACGGCCTGAACGACTACATACGCGGCAACAGTATCACGGAAGAATCATGCGCCGAGCTTGCTCTTTCGATCAGAGAAAACGGCGTTACCGTTCCGTTGCTAGTCACGCCATACCGGGCCGGATTCTATATCGTACATGGCCACCGACGACGGTTTGCCGGCCGCATGGCCGGCCTGATAGAACTCCCTTGCATCATCAAGCCCGGACTCACAGCAGAACAGCAATTCGATTTGATGCTCAACGAAAATCTCCAGCGCGAAGACCTCACACTCCTCGCCCAAGCACGCTGCTACAAGAAACTGACAGACGAAGGCAAAAGCATCAGCGACATCAAGCGTAAAACCGGGATATCCAAAACGCGAATCAACAATCTACTTGTAGTGATAAACCTAGAACCAGAACTCCAGCAACTCTTCGAGCGAGAAAAGCTCCACTTAAACGCCGCACCACTTATAGCAACACTTCCTGATCCACAAGCTCGCCTCTACTTCGCCCGCGCCGCCTCCAAGCATCAGTGGGCCTTAACCACGATCGAAACGAAAGTTGATCATTGGAACTCGGTCGATCCGACAACAATTGAAAAGAAAAAACCAAAAACCCAGCATTCAGTACAACGCGGCACTCTGATAAACCCGGATCACACAAGACTTACCAAATCAGAAGCACTCGCACTATTTGACGACGCTGATTCTTTTACCCTCGCCGATCTTAAGCGCAGCATCCTTGGCTCATGCTGCGACAACTGCGACGAAGAACGATTTCCAGATATCTGCAAGGCCTGCCCAACAACCCAGATTCTCGCTACCCTCCTGGATATCAAAGGCCTCCGATATCCACCGCCCAAAGAAAACAACGAATTGGCAGAAACAATTAACGACCAGGTCAACTAAGAACGAACCTATGAACCGCAGAAAATGGCGCCGCAGCGAAGTAATCGACGCACTCAAATATCTCTACGAGATATACAACGCCGCCCCCAGCTCGCCCCGCCACTATTTCTGCCTATACTCGCTCGAGCGTCTCTTAAACCCCACGCGACGATTACCCTCGGTCGAAGTGATCCACGGATTTTGGCCTAACGTCCGGGACGCCTGGCGCGCCAGTGATATAAGACCCAGCTTTTCACTGGCCAGCCTAAAAACCGGATTTACCTTTCCGAGGACAGCCGACCAAGCGCTTCGCCGTATTTACACGTCCACCGTCCGCCACAGCGACCGATTACCACAACTCGCATCTCTCTCTCTCCGCGTGAAGATTCCCACACCAGCGTTAGCGCTACGCGCGGTCCAATTGAACCTCGACACACGAAACAAACTCAATTGGACAGAACCGGAACTTGAAATTCTCAAATCCAACCGCCATCTTTCAAAGCACTCAATCAGCCGTTCACTCGCCAACGCCGGGTACGAACGCTCTCCACAGTGCATGAAAATTATCCGAGCCCGCAGAGAGCTGCTCAACTCAGACAAACCTTCACACTACACCCCCAACCAACTACGTCTACTCATCGGCATTGACATGAAATCAATAACCGCCTGGAATAGACAAGGATGGCTACCCTTCGAAAAGAAAGGCACCGTGCGCACACAACAACAGGGCGGGGATAGTTACGTTATTAGCCGCACGGACCTGGCTCACTTCTTTCGGACTTATCCTGAAATGCTTGACTTCCGCAAACTTGACCAGCAATGGTTTGTAAGCTTGCTTGAAGAAACCGACCCGCTTCTACAATTGCAATTGGAATAAATAGATAGGAAGGAAGAACAAAGGAAGGGGAAACTCAAGCGGCTAACGCAGCGTACTCTTCATTCTCAGCACAGTCGCACCGAACAACATGTATTTCAAACCACTCACCGCGATTAATCATTGAACCGACTACACAGTCAACCGTCACCATCCCACGGCCCTCATCACGATAACGAACCCAGAGCGATAACCCAACCTGTAACGGCTTCTCAGAGGCAAAGAAAAAACTCTCGCGAACAGTGGTCGCAAACAAAGTCAACAAACTTGCCCAGCCCTCGGCACCAAAGCCGCCAACTACTCCCCACAAAGGCACAATCTCATCACAGCCAGCCATTGCCCTGTGCTCTATCATCAATTCACTGGTAATCAGGTCCACCCGGTTCGCCTCCACCGAACCGCATCTGCATCCTCCATGCCACGACGCTTGCCGAAGCCGTAACTGCCTTAAAAAGTCCAAACCGACCACACCCACTTGCCCTTAAAAGGAAAGCCCTTTAACCAAACGCCCTTTTTTCACCAATTCTCGTTACTGGCCCAACAATTGCTAAAAACAAGTGGCCGCACACCACGGCAGCACCAAAGAATATGCCAACCCTCAAAATCCCACTTTCCAAGCAAGCCACGGCACTCCTAAACGAACTCGCATCCTACGGAATCTATGGCCAGACACCCGAAGAAGTCGCTGGCCGCTTCATCGACCAAAGCCTGATCGATATTCTCCACCAAGGCCCTACGCCATTCTTCAAACAGATGCAAAGAACCTTTCACAACATCATCCGGACTAAACGAAAACGACGATGAACCCGTCTCCCATGACAAAATTTATTTTCATCACCGGCGGAGTCGTATCAAGCCTCGGCAAGGGCGTTGCCTCAGCGTCGATCGGCTGTCTACTAGAAGCCCGCGGCCTACGAATAGATGTCCGGAAACTCGATCCATATCTCAACGTGGACCCAGGTACAATGTCGCCCTTTCAACACGGTGAATGCTTTGTTACCAACGATGGCGCCGAAACTGATCTCGATCTCGGACACTACGAGCGCTTCACCAGCACTCACATGACCCGCGCCAACAACTGGACCGCCGGGCGAATTTATCTTTCAGTGATCGAAAAAGAGCGCCGCGGCGATTACCTCGGCAAGACCATCCAAACCATCCCGCACGTTACCGACGAAATTAAAGCAGCCATACTCGCCGACACGACCGGTCCCTCAGCACCAGACGTCATGATCGTTGAAATCGGAGGCACTATTGGTGATATTGAAAGTTTGCCCTTTCTAGAAGCGATCCGCCAAATGCGCCTTGAACTCGGGCCACAACAAACTTTTTTCGTTCACCTCTCTTACGTTCCTTACATCGCCAGCGCCGGCGAATTGAAAACTAAGCCCACTCAAGCCAGCGTCCGCGACCTCAGAAATATCGGCATCACCCCTGACGCTCTACTCTGCCGCGCCAACTGGCCGCTATCACCAGACCTCCGATCGAAGATATCCCTATTCACTAACGTTCCTTCCAACGCAGTATTTAGCGCCCAGGACGTACCATCGATCTATCGCATACCTCTCATCTTCAAAGATCAGGGACTCGATCAACTTATCATCGACAACCTTCAACTCCAGGGACAGGCAGCCACCGTTACCGATCTCGACACCTGGCAGGAAGCTCTACACAGAATCGAACAACCAACCGGAGACCAAATTCAAATAGCGATCGTAGGCAAGTACGTCGAACTGAAAGACTCTTACAAGTCTCTCACTGAAGCCTTAATCCACTCCGCCGCCGCCAGCAATCTCCATCTAGACATCGATTGGGTTGAAGCAGAACACCTCACAAACGATCACGTAACCCTGCAACGATTAGGGCCCGCAGACGGGATTCTCGTACCTGGCGGCTTTGGCAGCCGCGGGACCGAAGGAATAATGAACGCCATCGCCTACGCCAGAGAGTTAAACACGCCATATCTTGGAATCTGTTACGGCCTCCAATTAGCTTGCATTGAATTCGCCCGCACCATTTGCGAGATTGAAAACTGCAACTCAAGCGAAATCGAAGCGAATACCCCGAACCCAATCATCTGCAAACTTCAGGACCTCATAAACGTCGAGCAGCTCGGCGGCACAATGCGCCTCGGCGCTTACCCATGCCGCCTCACACCAGGAAGCCTGGCCGCACAGATCTACAACTCACTCGAGATAAGCGAGCGCCATCGACACCGCTACGAATTCAATCCCGCCTATAAAGAAAAACTCGCCGCCGCAGGCCTGCGCTTTACCGGCGTCTCTCCTGACACAGGCTTAATCGAAATGATTGAACTTCCCTCACACCCCTGGTTTGTCGCCTGTCAGTTTCATCCTGAATTAAAATCGAGACTACTGCAGCCTTCGCCCCTGTTTAACGGCTTCGTCCAAGCCGCACACAAGCACTACAATGAACGCCTATCCACCCAGGAAGCCAAACAGAGACCAGCTCCCAGCCCGCAACCGCCCCCAGTCGTCGAAGCCCCGCCGCAAATAGCCCTCCAGGAAAGCTAAAAATGGTTGACTCCCAACCACAAAAGCAGTTTAATATGTGAAAAGTTTTTCGCGACTACGTTCTAACGTCGCCCAGACTTTCATAAGCGCACACAGGAAAGTGGTTGGACCTCAAGTAATGGAAGTAAAAACCAATGACCCTTTCCATGATCGCGCGACTTGAGCCAACCCAAATACTTGCCGCCATCGGACTGTTAGCAATCCTCGTTTACCAGATTTACCGTAGGTCCCTCATCAAACAAGGTAAGCTCTAAAACCGAGAGCAAACCTGTAGCTATAGCTGCAAAGCCCGGCCCGCACTTGCCAGGCACGGTTTGCTGTTACAGTACCGACGCAGAGGACTCAGGGGAACATGAACCAAAACCAGCTCCGACTATTCGTCGACCGCGTACTTCACCAACGGTACAAAATCATCAACGAACTCGGGCGCGGCGGCATGGGCGCTGTCTACGAAGCCATTGACCTCCACCAAAACAACGCCCGCGTGGCCATCAAGCAAATGCTCCCGCGCGACTTCGATCTCCGCGAAGCTTTCGAACGCGAAGCCGATATCCTCTCGCGACTCGACCATAGCCAACTCCCCACCGTCTCAGACCAGTTCGAAGAAGAAACCGGGCTCTTTATGACCATGCAGTTTATCCCCGGATACAACCTGGGACAGTTGCTCAATAGCCGCCCATTGCCGTTTCCACCGCACCAGGTTAAAGCATGGGCCGAGGACCTTCTTGAAACACTCGACTATCTTCACTCCCGACAACCCCGAATCATCCACCGCGATATCAAACCGTCAAACCTGAAACTCTCCGCCACCGGCCGCATCGTCCTACTAGACTTTGGACTCGCTCGAGAGATAACCGAAACCGATAACCAGGGCGAACCCGCACCAGACTTTTGCATGATCGCCTATACCCCGCATTACGCTCCACCCGAACAGATCAAGGGACAAGACACCGACCGCTATTCCGATATCTACGCACTCGGCGCCACCCTCTACCACCTGATCACCGGCACCCCGCCCGTCGACGCACTCAAACGGATCAACGAAAAACGCAACGAGTCAATCGATCCCCTGCGTCCGATCGGCGACGTCATGAAAGGCGTGCCCCAAGCCCTCGCCTCGATGATCATGCGTTCGCTATCACTCGATCCCGCGCAACGGCCCCAATCAGCCGCCGACATGCTTGCCCACCTAAAAGCCGGCACGATCGCGCCCAAGTTTGTACCCGACAACCTCGACACCCAAGCAACCCTCGCAACCCCCGCAGCCAAGCCTTCAGTCCTGAGCCACAACCAAGCCGGGCTCAAGCTGGCGCGACCAACCAAGATCAATATTCAGATACCGGCCCCACTGCAAACCAAACTGCCCGATCGCCGCGAGAACGTGATCGCCTTCTCGCGATTCCGCAAGCACCAGGAAAAGCGAGAGAACACCGGCAATTCACTTCCGAGGCTCGCCAATATCGCTTCCGTAATCCTGGTCCTAATCACAGTAGCGTCACTAGCCCGGTACGTTTCGCGTTCCTCAATGAATCCGCTTGGCCAACAACAAACGTCAATCCAAATGCAAACGCAAGACCAGGACGCGATCGCCTACGACGTGGCCCCAAAACGAAATAACCTCACAGCCAGAAACATTAGCTACGTCGCCGGCACACCGCCCCTTCCGGAAAATCTCAACCTTGACGATCTCGCCCGCTATCGTAGCCGCTACGGGAAAAAAAGAGTCCGAATTAAAGCCCTTCCCTCATACTCGTCAACAACACAATCACAATCCGCAATCGACGACTCTGTTTTCTAATCGCTCAAGCAGCCGCACCGCCTCCTTATTAAGGTCGTACAGATCCCGCCAGCAAAATTTTCCTGACAACCGAATAACCCTTTAATGTCTCGGACCCGTCCGCGTCCTTGCGAGGCTCGCGGCAGGTCTTTTTCCGGATCTACCAGGCGACCGATCCGATAGACCACCCTCGCTGGCATTCCAAAAGAAGAAACCAGCGGCCAACAGGAGCGCGCAAGCTAAACTTTCGCCCTGCAGAAGAACACGTTAAAAAAACAAATGACCCTTCAACACCAGCCGCCAACCAGCCCCGCCGAAGAATACAAAGGCATCCTCAACATTACCCTCGACGGCAAGCCGGTAAAAACTTCAATCCCGGCCTGGGCCCGTTGCACCTATAACTTAATCGAAACCACCTACGAAGGTTCTAAGCTCACTATCGGCTATGACAACGACTACTACCGCCGCTCCGGGGTTCGCTGGTATGGCCAGATGATCCCTGGACCCGCAAACCAGAAATCCGGTTTCCGCTTCCTTCTCGACGTCCAAAGCGGTCGCCCGGTAAATCCACTCTCACCCTCGAGAGCAGGAATAATCGAGGACGCCGCGTATGACCGCCTCCTCACTTTCGTTGACGATGAAATCTTCCGCTTTATCTGCGACCCGACAAACAAAGCCAAACTCCAACCCAAGTTCATCGACGCCTGCTACGCTCTCGATAAAAACCGCGCCAAAACAGAGTTGCCTTACTTTACCGCGCGCCCGATCCCGCCACTCGATAACACCAACAGCTTTGAGGATTACTCCACCGAAGGCGCCGGCGACTCCGCAATCTTCGCCTACGCAGAGGCTCCCTTGTTACTCCGCGACCGCGTCAATCTTGTGATCAAAGACAAGCGAAATCCTTGCGACTACGGATTACGATCGTTCGTGCCCCTACTCACCAACCCACACGAACTTGAAAACGGCGATGAGGCCCGCTTGCAAATTGCTGAGTTGTATTGGAAGCCCGGGCGCAACAGCCGTAGCCCATGGTTCTACCAAACGGGAGAATTCGGCCTCTCATTTGACTCCGCGCAGCCACCAGCCACCTGGGAAAAGGTGACCGTCGAACCAGTCTTTACCTTCAATGACACTTCTTGCGGGGATATAGACTACGTTGACTTCACCGTAGGCACCAGCAAACCCATAGACTTCTTACAAAACGAAGTCTGGGTAGCCTTCTCGCCTTCAGATGATATCGACGCCAATAGCTACGAAACTCAGGAAGACGGCTTTCGGGAGTCGGCAGAAAGTTTAATCCGAACTCTCCTCGGACGCTGCGTTCCCAGAGACTTCCGTCTCTACGACCTTGAACAATTCATCAAACAAGACGAAGCAGTCGCGCAAGTCACCTATCGATACAAACGAGGAACAGTCAAAAAAGACGGAACCCTGCGCGATCAACTGAGAAACACGACAGGCATCACACTCTTGACGTCGACCGGACGAGAAATAAGACTCAAGTTCTACTGAGCAGATCAATCAAGCGCGACCATTGCTAATTGACGGCCCGCGCTAATCGGCCAGATCTGATACACAGACGCCAGCCGGTCACTTCTATACACAGGTTCTAACGTACGTCTCCCATCGCGAACCTGGGTAATCACTCCATTACGATTGTAGTCAATCAATAACTGCCGTCCACCCCGATCGACAACCGAGACGCATCGCCAAGCCCCACCCACCTCGGTAAACAAAAACCGCTCGCCGCTCGACACGCTCAATAGCTTCAACTTACCAAGATCCGAAACTACGAAACTCCCGATCCCGCGAACGCTGGTCGCATAGCCAGCTTCAGAATGCTTCACATAAACGAACTGCTCCCCCACCGGCACTCCCAACCAAAACGAAAAATAATCAGAAGTCCGATCGTAGGAAAGCGTGTCCGTCAACCGCAAACTAAAATCGCCGCCGTCGTATATCAGAGCATCCTTTGATTTCGGCTGCGTGGCCGTAACAAACAAAGGCCCTACATCTAAAGAACTCCAGCAAAGCGCTTTCGGCCGCTCCGCCTGAACAACCGCTTTATCGCCCCACGCTTGACCAAGCGCCGAAGACGCAACCAGTAAACACACAACCAAAACTAGAACAATACGCATCAAGGCCTCCGCTCCCCACGTTGAAACGCTCTCACGTGGCCATCACGAAACTTCACAACCTCTGTACCGTCTGGCGCACGCAACACTTCATCACCTGAAACCGGCGCCGCCTTCGCCCGCGCCGACATTTCCTTTCTCCCCACGGCTCGTTCCGCCTTAACCGCAAGTGGCTCAGTATTCCGCTGAACCCTGTTACTTGCACTCTTCACGCTACGCTCCACCACAACAGCTCGAGATTTATTGTAAGGACCAGGAATGTTTGCGCGGCTTGTCGAATTTACTTGTCGCCCACTGACGACCGGCCGTCTGTTTGAAACTACATGGCGCTTCAAATCCTTGCCGGCGTCGACAACCCCCGGACCACTCGTCGCGTTCGCTACCAGAGCCGCATCACCCACTACCCCTAGGCCCGGTCCTGGCCGCAAAAAGCCGGAAACCCAAAAACCGAGCAGCAGCAGAAACACAAACGCGCCTACAGCGCCAACCCTTCCACCCGTCAAGAAACGCCGCTCCGCGCCTGCGGAGATTCCCTCGTCCGGTTCAATCACCGGTTCCCTTCCAACTTTCGCTAACGCGTGCCTAAACTCACTTGCCGTTTCAAATCTATCTTCCGGCCGCTGGGCCATCGCCCGACACAAAATCTCCGACAACTCCGCGCCGACCACCGGTAAAAGCACGTCCGCTCGCACCAACGGGTCCGCACTCCCGGACACAGCAGCCTGCGCCCGGACTTGAGCATCCGGAGGCTTAACCCCTGTCAGTAAATGATAGAGCGTTGCCCCCAACGCATAGATATCAGATCTCGCATCAATCTCACCGTCCGTTATTTGCTCCAGCGGCGCGTACCGGCGCGTGTATCCAAAAAGTGCCGGCGAGGTCGACGGCGAGTCAGCTCGGGCTAGACCGAAATCCAACAAGGCAATGCTCCCAGCTTTCGTCAGTTTCAAATTATGCGGCTTGATATCCCGATGCGTTATCTGCCGCTCTCTGGTATGTAAATAAATCAGCGCGTCCAACAACTGATCCGCCCACGCTATTACCCGCTCCCGCGGCAGCGGGCCCGGCTGCGTAACTAAAATCTCAGCCAGGTCCACCCCTTCAATGAATTGCATTACCAAAAAGTTCCGACCCGCTTCACTGAAATAATCAGTTACCCGCGGCAACGCCGGATGCGCCAAGCTCGCCAGCAAACGCGCCTCTGATTGAAACTGCGCGCGCAACCTTTGATCCACAGAGAAACTTTGCTTTAACGCGACCGACGTGCCTAACCGCTCGTCAACCGCCTCATAGACAGCGCCCATACCACCATTGCCCAAACACCGGACTACACGATAGCGCCCCTGGACCATTGCGCCGCACGAAAGAGGCACAGTCACATCGCAGTGAGGTTCAGTAAAAGAAGTAGTTCCCAAAAACAGATCCTTTTGTCTCACGTAAACAAGGTCGGACGCACTGTAAACGGAAGGTAAAGAGGATGAGTCGGAGTACCGTTTTTATTAACGCCCAAATGATGGAGGTCAGGAATGTATTGCTTAATCAGCTCACCTCGTTTCAAAAAATCATGCTGACCCCAACAAGCGATCCTCATTCCAATGATGTTACGTCCCCCCGGCCCAAGCACTCTTTCCACTGCCTCTATCCAGTAGTCGTTAAGATCGCCAATCGCGTTAATTCCCTGCCGCTTCATCTCCGCCGGAGATGTCGCGCACCATCCGTAGGCATTCAATTTAATCAGACCGCCAAACCCCCAGAGCGTAGAAAATTTCAGCATTTTGGAGCAAGTATTATCCGATCTTTGCTCGTCCGCTTTACTTGGATTGAGGCCAATGCTGACCAGCAGAGGAAGCGCAGGATTCCGAATCCTCCACAGAACGTAACGCCATCGACGACACGGCGAGAAGATCGCCCCAGATTCCATCCCATCAAATAATCTCTCTTGGACAGTCACCCGAGGTTCCCCCGTCCAATTAGCAGCAAGCTACATGCCTAATGTCCAAAGTAGCCTAAAAGGGCGGAAAACAGCCGCCAGTTTGCCCGAAAAGCAGCAACTTCCCTCGGCGTCTCAAGTTGGCATGAGGCTTGATGCAGCAACCCTTTGCGGCCTGCCAGCTCGGCTCGCACAAACCTATGAGAATCTACCTCGACCTTCTCAAGCATGTTCTCGACAACGGCTCACCCAAAAGTGACCGGACCGGCATCGGAACCATCAGCACCTTCGGGTATCAACTTCGATTCAACCTACAGGAAGGATTCCCAATTCTCACCACCAAGAAAATCCATCTACGCTCGATCATCTACGAGTTATTATGGTTTCTAAACGGCGACACCAACATCAAATATCTCAATGACAATCGAGTCACCATATGGGACGAGTGGGCGGACTCTCAGGGCTCAATCGGAAGAGCATATGGCGCCCAATGGCGATCATGGCGCACAACGGATGGACAAACTATAGATCAAATTAGCCGCGTAATAGATCAGATCAAAACAGACCCGGACTCACGGCGACTAATTGTTTCAGCATGGAACGTAGGTGAACTCGATCAAATGGCCCTTCCTCCCTGCCATACTCTGTTTCAATTCTACGTCGCCAACAACAAACTGTCCTGCCAGTTATATAACCGCAGCTCGGATCTCTTCCTCGGATGGGATTACAATATTTGTTCGTACTCACTCCTAATCCACATGATCGCCCAGCAGTGCAACCTTGAACCTGGGGAATTAATTTGGGTAGCTGGAGACCAGCACATCTATCTGAACCACCTCGACCAGGTAAAGCTGCAGCTAACACGTGAGCCCTACCCTTTGCCGCAACTAGTTTTGAATCGGAAGCCTGAAACGATCTTCGATTACAAATTCGAAGACTTTGAGCTAATAAATTATCAATCACATCCCAGCATCTACGCGCCTGTCGCCGTCTAAATCCAACGACCACAATAAGCGGCTTACAATAACAGGCCGATGTCTCGCAACCCTCGGTGCGCTTATCAACTAAACCAGTTGCCAATAAATGCGCGGCCAGCAAAATCACGATGCAAAGAGTCGTATATATTTCTGGCCGCCCAATAAGCCTCGCAAATTACTGTAAAGCCTGGAAACTCGCCCTGGCCGCGCCAGCCGATGCCGTCTTTGAAAAAGGCTTTACCTGGTACTCGCAAACTAGAACGGAAGTTCTTAGAGAGTTTCGCCGGGGCCTACAGGATCGCATCAACCGACGCATCGACGGCTTTCCAGGAACCCTGAAACCAACAGCCGATCTCGAAACCCGCAAGCGCGAGTATGAATGGCAAATCGAAACCTATCGCGCAGCCCAACGCCTCAATCATCCACGACTCGTAATTGACTACCTTCCACCGTGGCTCAAACAGCGCTTCGCGCATCGACTACGCGAAAACATCCTTGATTGACAAACCAATGCAAACTGAAAACACAGAACCAATCCGCACCCGCGATGTCCTGCTTCAGCCAGACCACTCCGTTACCGACGACAACAACGAACCGATCGGAAACTGGTGGGGAATAAGAGAGATCGCTACCCAGATCGTTCATTACTCCATCGCCATCGACGGCGGACCATCCTTTATGATTTCCATAACGCCAGACGGACAACAGATAGAACGTCCCGCCCAAGTCTAATGCTAAGCAACACCCTTGTAACTACCCCAAGCCCTACCACAGCCGCCGCACTTTGCGGGCAACTGTCCGCTGAACAAGATCACATCCTGTCCCTGCTAAAAAACAACACCTACGATCACGTCTCCCAAGAAACCGGATGGTCCCGCGGCAAAATCTACAGCCTTGCCATCCGTGCCGGCGCGCGCAAAAACGAAGCCCGGATCAAAGAACGACATGAGGAACGTCGGCGGCGACAGGTTGAATTTCTGAACGAAGTAATCAACACCACCGTTAAATCCGACGTACTCGATTTCCTTGACGGCCTCCCAACCAACGGAGTCCAGATGCACCTGACCTCCTGTCCTTACAATACGGGAAAGTCTTACGGCGGCACCGACTGCCCCAGCGCCGATCGCATGCGCTTCACTTACTTTCACGGATTCTTGATGCAAGTCATTTCCGAAATGGCCCGAACCCTCACGCCAGGCGGCACTCTCTTTCTCAATCTCGGCTCAACACGAGACCCACAAGACAATCTCCTTCCTCTCGATATATTACTCTTCGAAGATCTAAAAACAGCCGGGCTAACATTCCAATCACGCATCATCTGGGTTATCCCACACGGACTCACTCCTAAGCGACGGCTCGCCGAACGTCACGAAACTATTTTGGTCTTCTCCAAAGGCGAGCAACAGACGTTCAACCCGTCGGCCGCCCGTATCCCACAAAAAGAGCCTCAGAAACGTGCCTTCAAAGGCCCTAACAAAGGCCAACTCAGCGGCCACCCGCTCGGAGCGCATCCGACGAATGTTTGGAACATTCCGAACGTTGGTCATAACCACACCGATCGTAAACACATGACTGAGAAACATCCCGCTCCATTCCCTTTAGCTCTCGCCAAACGTGGAGTCCTTCTCTACACCATGCCTGGTGATTTGGTGTGCGACGCCTTCTCCGGATCAGGAACCACTAACCTCGCCACGATTGAAACCGGACGCGCATTCGTGGGTGCGGATTTGTTTTATGAAAGTTTAAGACAACAGCGATTGGCACACGCTGCCCCAGATCTTGTATGCACACTTCCCGGGGTTACAAATCAGAGTATTGCAGTCTGGCAAGCTGAAGCCCTGAAAGTCGAAACGAACGCTAAGCCAATTACCCAAGCCGAAGAAGATCGAATAATTCAACAAACATTCTTCTCCTAATCACTAATCGCCATGAACATTGTAGACAGAGAAGCCTTCAATAAACTTGTCGACGAAACCATTCAAAGCGAACTCGCCAACCCCCTCGCCGACCGCCATAGAACTCGCTGGGCACGGATCAACGAAATCGACGCCATCCTCAAATCAATCGTCGCACTCAACCCACCCAGCCGCCGCAAACCGCAAAAAAGTGAAATTTCCTACCACGAGACAGCCGAATGGAAAGCTCTCGTCTATGAAGGCACGCTCCTCGAGGCAATAGAACGCACTAACGCACTCGAACTGGATTGGCCCATTTGGCAGGCGGGACAGCACTTCCACTACCTCGAAACAGACGGAAGCATACGAGAAGGCGAAGTAATCACCTTCGATACCGACGCTGAAACAATTGAATGCAGCACCTGGCCACTCCATGACTTTCACGGCTACGTTAACTCCGAAGGAAGCCGCAAACTTCAGGTCATTACCCGCACTCAAATAGAAGACGCGGAACGCCGCGAACAAGAGCACGAACTTGCACTAAAAAAGGAAGCCGCCTTAGCACAACTCTCCAAAGAACAAGAACGCCTGCCACTCTTTGCCACACAGCTTTCCTTAACATAACAATGAACCATCGGACCCCTCTCTTTTGCCAGCGGTGGCGCGATCACCGAAGCTCCTACAGGCCCGCAGGAGAAGTCATAAACCCTAATGACTTTGACGTAGCCCCAATCTCAATGAGCGAGGCGAAACAATTTGTAATCTCAACGCACTACTCTCGCTCCTATTGCGCCTGCCGTTTCCGCTACGGGCTATTCAGCCACACCATAACAAAGAATCATTGGCACCAAAACGGCCTGACACCCGAACTCGTAGGCGTAGCGGTCTTCTCAATGCCAATGTCAACCAAGACACTAACAAACATTTTCCCCGGAGACCCTCGCGACTCAGTAGAACTCGGAAGGTTCGTCTTACTCGATGAAGTAAAAGCCAACGCGGAATCATTCTTCTTCACCAGATGCAAGACCCTACTCAAACGAGAAGGCCTCCGCGGCATAGTCGCCTTTGCCGACTCCACCCCTCGTTCCGACATCTACGGCAACATCTGCGCACCAGGTCATTTAGGCACCGTATATCAATCGACTATGGCGGCCTACCTTTTGCGAAGCGCTCCACGCACCCTCCGGATCCTCCCAAATGGAACTGTCCTAAGCCCACGCGCAATCTCAAAGATAAAAACTCGTCAACGTGGTTGGCGCTATGCTTCTCAAATCCTTGTTGCCGCAGGCGCGACAGCTCCAAAACAAGATGAGGATCTAAGCAAATGGCTTGATCAGTGGATTCCCCAACTGACCCGCCCGCTTCGCCACCCGGGGAATCATCGCTATGCGTGGCAGCTCAGCAACACGGCTGTTCCGGTAGGCACCCCTCAGCCTTACCCAAAAAACTTCGCAACCGCAGCAGAAATGCTGAAACTAAAAGAAAAAGCGGCCAACCTACAAACCGGCATTAACCCGGCGAAAAGAATGGCCTCGTAATTGCTTCACTACCAGACAGGAAGGCTCCCAAGCCTGCTATACCCCAGCTTTCCAGTAAAGAAAAGACTCGCAACCATGCCTTTAATCTCAAACCTTCTTGAACAAATACGAAACGCTGAAATCACGATCAACGTTATCAATGATTCTCGCGGCGTCTCCCCAGGCGGCACCATGGTCCTTGACCTCGTTCGTGGCCACCGCTGCTTTGCTACCCTCATGGTCCGCACTCTACATCCTGCCGCGAAAGAGCAATTCAACAACATCGATCATTACCGCATTACCGAAGTATCGATCGACAACGCTGAAGTGATCCGGATCCGAAAACCAACTACGGCCGCAGATCTGTGGACCAAGCTCAACTCCCTACTCCGCGACCGCCACAACCGCGCTAAAGAAGCGCTGTCCCGACTTCCCAGATCAAATGAAGAAGCCTACCACTCGCAACGTGTAGACCGATCAGAACAACCCCATCCATCACAACCTGGCTGCTATCAACCACCTCCGCACTCACGGAGGTACAAACAAAAACACCGCCGCCGCTTTCCCGACCAGTTTTATCGCTCACAGGCCGCTTAAATAAATGCAAGCTCTAGTGGATTACATCGTGGATCACTCAATCCGCGGAGCATGTAATTGTGGCCAATGCGTACCGCCAGCTAAAACCGTAATTCCGATCCCACCCATCCCTGCCGCGCACTCTGCCAATCTTGTCTTTTTTCCAGTAGCCCTAAACCAAGACAGCCCTCCCAGCATGGAAGCCTTAGTCAAGCTCATCCAAAACAATTATCACGGAATAAACGACAGCCTTAACCCGCTCGACGGCGCCTTCCACAGCTTTTTTGAAATTGGATCATGGATCGGCGATCAAGCCTTAGCTTTACGCCTCATAGGAATGGGAACCTTACTCAATATATGGACGCTCTTAACCCCATATTCCGAATTTCCTGACATCGACGATGAAGAAGCTCTCAGACTCGCCACTAACGGATTCATAATCATCGCTACTCACAATCCAGAACGCTTCGCCAAAAAAGACGACAACAACCGAGAAACTATTCTCTTCTGAAGTCTTCCGGCCACAGAACGCAAAAACAAGCCGGAAGCAAGTTCTGCAGATAACAGCGCCATATATACCCGCGCCAAACTCCGCATGAGCTAATGAATGACAAAGAATTCAAAAAGCGTCTCGGCACCCCTCCGTCCTTAAAAAACGCCAAGAAGAGTTTCGAGCGCGACCTATTCGAGGCAGCCCTTCGACAAGCAAACAAGTCCCCGGTAAAAGCAGCGCGCCTACTCGGCCTCAAATACCAGACCTTCATCCGCCGACTCGCCAAACACGAAGGACTCGAGCGAACCCCAATAAAAACCCGCTACCATTCCATACCAACAGAAGATCATTACGTCGTCATTACAAGAGTAGGTCCCAATCCACTAAATGTCGCCAAGATCATTTCTCAGTACATCCCCGGGCAAACTAACCAAGAACAGCTCTTACAAAAGTTGGCGTCCCACGACGAGATAACCTTTAAGGCTCCGTCAAAAAGACGCGCGAAACACATAGTCAACCTGCTAAAGAAACATAAAGCAACGGCAACTTCAGAATCAGTTCCCAAACCCAAACCAATCGCAAATCAAAAACGAGTCGCAGCCTCTAATTCTCGTTGATTCGTTATTACATTTATGGCCACGTCAATTGCGCTCGCCACCAGCCGCCTTCCAAACAACAGCCGGAACTCTATTACCGCAATTATTAAACTCGACCAGGAGCGCGCCGCCGAAATACTTTTTCTTATGCGCGACATCGCCTCTAAAGCAAAATACTCATCACGAACTTTCAAAATATCCAGCTTCGAACCAAACGCCCTTTACGTTCCCAGCCACGCACTATTGACGCAACCAGCACCTGACGACTTTCTGATCCTTGAGCCCAACTTCACCGTCAGCGCTGTAACTCCAGTAAACGTAATTCACGCCGACATCATGCCGTATCACGTGTCATGGGAAGCTTACGACCCTAATGAGACATTCAAGCTAACTACCTCATCTCTACACCTCCGCATAATTGAAGCCATTGCAAAAGGCTTCTGTCTTCCTCCGAACACAACCCAAGCCAGTTTTCTTCAGCTCCCCAAACACTCGAACCAAATCTTCACTCTCACCAAGCACTGGCTGCCCCTTAATTAAGCCCCTTCCAGCACAAGCTTGCTCGCCAACCAACCCCACCCACAACTCTGTTTGCGCGATCGCCTCCATTAAACCCGGCACACTATTTGCCAAGATTTTTCTTTGGCCTCAGGGGGAACTCCCACGACCGGCCGCTAAACCAAATGGCATCGGCAATCCCCAGAATCGATCAGCTCCAAACGCCGGAAAACACCTTGGCCGAACCGGGCCAATTAAACCTCTTTCCACTGAGTAAGCTCCACGTCGTTACCAGGCAAGAAACCAACCGCCGCCCAATTAAAATGCCCCGTTCCGTCCTTACAATCACACCCGACGAACAATTGAGTAACTACCTGAGCCGAGTTGCTAACGCAGCCATGAAAGCCGCCACTCAATCCTACGGATCCTCCACCTTGGCAGCCACGAGACTCGGAACCAGCGAACAAGACCCGGAACCCGCCGAGCCGCGACCGGCCCTGAAGCTCGCCAGCTCAAAACTATGACCGCGCGAGTGTGGCAATCCGGCAACACCTAAAAAGCAGTCAACCCCTTCACAGCCTGCCACCAAACATGTACAATGCGGCCCGCTTCAAAAAAGCGCCTTTGCCCTTTCGCGCATGACGCCCAAAACAAAGCTGCTGTACATCGAGGCTTCAGACCTAATCCAACGATGGGTTATAGCTCTGCTCAAACAACTTGACTGTGAGACCACGCAAGCCCGTACCTTAGACAAGGCCCGAGCAAAGATCGAAAAAGAACTGCCGTTTAACATCATCCTTTTAGGAGACCTCACCAGACCGACAGACCAGATATCAGGAATACCGATCGCAGAACTCTCAATAATCAAATCCATTCGTGAAAGAACGGCCTACAAAAACACCACAATCATCGTTTTTAGCTCCGCAGCCTACGAAAAGGAGGCGACCCGCCATGGCGCCTCGGACTTCCTATCGAAGCCTGCGGGAGCCGTGGAATTAGAGAGAATTCTGAGCCCGCACCTGGCCGTCCTTCGACGATCGGCAGGATCGTAAACCCATAACCTTAACCCTCCTCCACACTCCCGGCCGTTTATGGCCACGCTTCCCAAGGGCATACCATCCGCCCGCATAAAAAATTCCGACCACCCCCGTTCTTCTAAGTGATTGAAATGCTCCGGGCATGTCCATGCCTCGCCGCACCCCAAAACACCAATAGGCGGGCAGTACAAGATCAATCTGAGGGAACACTTATTGCCACTGGAAAACGGGAAAATGAATATTCTACTCATCCAGATAGACGGCAAGCTCCCAAACCTCGCCCTCATGAAGCTCGCCCATTGGCACCGCGCCCAGGGTGATACCGTCCATTTTACTCGTCGACGCCGGCGAGACCTCTTCGACCCTCACTACGATCGCGTCTACGCCTCAACCATTTTCAAACAGAGCCGCAAGCTCATTCCGCAAATTAAAGCCGACTGGCCCAACGCCGTTTTTGGCGGCACCGGCTCGCACAATCTCCAAACCGTCGAACAGTTAATCGGTAGAGACTACGAACGCTACGACTATACCGACTACCCAAACTTCAAAGAGTCAATCGGCTTTTCCAAACGCGGCTGCAGGCTCAGTTGTAAGTTTTGCGTGGTCCCGCAAAAGGAAGGAAAGCCCTACTTTGTAAACACGATCGCAAACATCTGGCGGGGCCATGGACATCCACCAAAATTGCACCTACTAGACAATGATTTCTTCGGGCACGACTCCTGGCACGATCACATTCGCGAGATAATCGACGGCAATTTCCGCATCTGCCTCTCACAAGGTATCAACGTCCGCATGATCACCGACGAGTCCGCCGAAGCGCTCGCCTCTATCCAGTTGTAACTTGAACCAATTCCTTGCCGCGACTGGAAGCAATTCTTTGCCGCAAGTTCATCCGAATCCGAGCATTTTCGCGGCTGAGCCTTCGCTTCGTTCTGAGTTTTGGAAGCTCACTTTGCCGGAAGTGCAAAATGGAAGGTAAGCCTTGCCGAAAGTTCCGAGCCTTATTGGCAAAATCAATTAACTAAGAAAGAGAAGTCCTCACTTCTCGGATATGGCTTTCTCGCGCAAACACCCGCGATGAACGGAACGGGTAAGGTGGCGAGTCAGTGGGTCAAAGTACTTGAGGACGCAACCCGACAATCGGGTCTGGAAAGCCTCACGCTTCTTCCGTGGCGGGAGTTTGCTTCTACGCTCAAATTGCTTCGCAGAAAACGGGCTTGGTGTTCCGGTTGTTACGAAGAGTGGTTGATACGCAAGCTGCCGATATATGAACCTTTGATCTGGTGTGTCGAGGCAGTAGAGATATGCCCCGCTCACCAACGACGGCTACAGTCGATCTGTCATTGGTGTAATCGCCAGTCATACGCGTTATCAACCAAGACACGCCCCGGTTTCTGTTCCTTTTGTGGTAGCTGGTTAGGTCGTGCAGCTGCGCTTTCATTGTTGCCCAACGAGATTCTATCCGATGCTGACGTTGAGTGGGTAACGTTCGCTGCAACGGGCATCGGGACTTTGCTGTCGACCGTTTTCACCACAGTAACTCGTCAGCCGACCAAGGAAAAAATCGTCCAATCTCTGAAATTCTGCATTCAACAGTTTTTTGAAGGAAGGGCGTCTATCTTGAGTCGTAAAGCCCATATTTCTAAACAAACAATTACCAATTGGCGAGCTGGCGTCACTCCACGTTTAGAGGCCTTACTGCGTGTCTGTTTTCATAGCAAGGTATCGCTCCCATCTTTTCTCCTCGGGACAATTTCCACCGTCACCACTCCAAATATCCCGACAGACTCAGTCAACTCCAACGCACCAATCAACAAGCAACGACCTCCGGCGAGAAGACTAAACCTCAAGGAAACAGAACAAGTGTTAAAGAACGCTTTGACTGAGAATCCCCCTCGCTGTCTTGCTCATGTAGCAGCAAGGCTAGGTCGAAGAGCCGCCACCTTCCGCTACCACCTTCCAGATTTGTGTAAGGCACTAGTTGATCGCTATGCAGCGTACGAAGAATGCTGTCTCCTAAGACGGCTTGACGTGAAGAGGAATGCCTTGCGCGCTGCGTTGGTAGACGATACACATCCGTCAACGATCGATATCGTAAGACGGTTAGGGGTACACCATCAGGATCTCATAAAGGAGTTCCCCGACCTATGTAAGGAAGTCTCCCGCCGCCACACTGAAGCAAGAAAAAAGAGATGGGCCAAAATAGGTGAGGAGCTTCAAGCAATCCTGGAAGAACGGCCGCCGCCATCATTGGGGGAAATCTGTAGACGAATCGGATATTGTCGAACGAGCCTTCGCAGACATCACTCCCGCTTGTGCCACAGGCTGGCCAGTAGGCACGTCAAATTCCGTCACAATAAACTCCGTCGTCGCACAACTAGGTCTAAATCGCGTTGGAAGGATTAATTTGCCGCAGGCTATTGGAACTAATAAGTTGCCGAAGCGGCAAATTAATGGTTCAAGTGACACCAGTACCGAGATACACAATTCAAAAAACGAATTCTCTACGTCGCTTGGGATTCCTTAAGAGACGAGCAAGTCTTCTTTAATGGAATAGACATGCTGGAGCAAGCAGGGATTCCATCTTCGCATGTCAGATCTTACATGCTGATAGGATACGACGGGTACGAAACCTGGGATCGGATCTGGTACAGATTCCGGAGGATGGTGAACAGGAAAATAGAACCATACCCCATGGTCTACACACCTGAAGAAGGAAAACCTCACAGCGATATACCTCGTGCCGACCTCAAGTGCTTTCAACGCTGGGTCAACTGTGGCCTCTATCGTTTCATCCCCTGGCCCGATTACCGCCGCCAAACCAAAAGCGAAGAAAGCGTTGCCGCCTGGCAGCGCGTTTATCCGCAAGTTATTTAACCCACAGAAATAAGCGGACAGCTACCAACTGTCCGTCACACAGCCATGAATGTAAAAGTCGACTCAACCCAATTCAAAGAGTGGGCCCGCGAAAACCGTTCTCTCGCCCTCGCTGTTTGCCACGCCCAAGCAGCAGCCGAACTCACCCGCGAGCGCGTTAATGCTTACATCAAACCAGTATTCGAATCATTCGGCTTTGTGTATTGCGGAGACCTTGCAGAAAAACTGGATACCCGCGCCGGCGAAAAGTTTCTAGGCACACCCCTAGAGTCAGAAAAGGATCTTTACCTCTGCGACGACCCGCGCCTTCAGGATTACTTCGACGCTTGCGATGCAGCCCACCGGGCACATGGTTACGACCTACCCAAAGGACATTGCCCTGCGCTCCGGATGGAGAATCTCCTAATCCGGGCCCAGGGCGCTCTCATCGAGTCCGCTGAAACCCTCGCCGGTATAAAGCGATACATGCTCATTGCCAACCAGCAAGACAAAGCTTATCTCGATCTTCTAATCCGCGCTTGCCTGGCTGAAACCAGTAATGAGGAAATCCACAACTACGTACACCCGCCGCACCAATTGCCCGCCACCACAAGCCAGCCAACAACGAGTCACTAAGAACCATGTCACCGACAATTGCCGACATTGAAGCCGATCTTCAGAACGAACGGCTAACATGCGGGGAATGCCAAACACGTTCGCGTACCCTTCCGGCCGAAGGAATACCAGCACAAGCCCTTCGTTACGCTATCGAATGCGAACACGTCTTTTTTATGGATCTCTCAGGAATTCAATTGCACCCCGTTAACTAAACTGAAAAGGCTAACAACATGACTTACGCAGACCATCGGTTCAATTCACCTCTTCCAGCAACCTCAAATCCACGCAAATGCGAAACGTGCGACGTGATCGAGTCCGAGCACTCACCATATAGCCCGATAGCAGCGGCCTCAGCTGCGCTGGAATACATCCCCACTACTAAATTGGCCGCAGCCGGATTCACCGACGAAGCAACCGCCATTGGCACAGCAAGGCGCGCGCTCGACAAAGCCTTGGCCGAGCTTAGAGCCCTTGATAATCCTCTCCCGGTCGCCGAGTCACTCAAGTGCCCCCACTGTCAGTATGCAGGCGAGGAAGAAACCGACAATGGCGGCACCTTCCGCTACCTCGCTAACGTCACCGCCTGGCGCGAAATCGTGAAAGTCCGGCGCTCTCGAAGAAAAACCAAACCGCAAACCATAATCGTAGACGGCCTTTCTCACACCTACGACGAAGACGAGGAAACCAACGACCGGATTGAATGCCGTAAATGCCTTGGAGAATTCCTGCTCGCTAAGACAATTGAAGTAGAGTTCGTTTAATCACCAAACAGAAAGTATACCAACAATGCAAGTTGACAATATCGACGTTGGACAAAACGACGACCGTACCTGGCACATTAATCTTTACGGCAAAGACGACGCAGGCACCACCAGACGAGAGACGTTTGCCGACAGCCTTACCGAAAACGAAGCAAAGGAACTTCTTGAGCCCTTACGAAAACATTACCGCAAGCTCATCATGTAATCCGCAAGTTAACTGCTTCCCTGCTCAGCTACGTTTCCGACAACCCACCACAGTAGATACGAAACAAGTCCTTAGATCTAAGGAGAATCCATGCAATTAAACGACTTTCAAATAGGAGAACGCATAAGACTTGCAGATACCGTCAGACATAAAGAATACCGGGGAGCGATTGGAACCGTTCGTCGACTTATCAAAAGTCGCAACGTAGTCGAAGTTGATACAGTAAACGGACTCGGACACAAGGCTCTTTATGATGCCAATCCCTCAAACGTAGAACACCTCGAACCCTTCATCGTCCCTACCTTCGGCCTTGCGGATCCTACGCGCCACGAATTTTGCTTTGCGGCAGAACAAGGACAGCCCTGCATATGCGAACGCTCTTGCTCCCTTTGCGGCAATTCCGCGCTGGTCACCGCAATGACATCGACGCCCGCAGGAAATCTCATCTGCAAACTCTGCGAGAAAAGACAGGAAGCCTCCCCCTTAAACCCCAACAGCTAATAAGAAAGCGGTCAGAAACCTTAGACACTGAATCTCAAACTCCGCCATGAACACACCGTCTACCGAATTCAAACATCCGTGCTTTTACGTTCCCGGCAAAAAATACTGTATCGATACTGCCGAGCTTCGAGACGGCGTGTGGCGATCCTCCATCCATAATGAAGACCTCGCCCAAATCCGCCTGCGACACCCAGAAGCCCAACTCGGCGACTTCGAGGTAATCCACGCCCAAGCCGAAGAGTCCAGCAAAACCCTTCCCGTGGAAATCACTGAAAAGGAATTCCTATACGCCCTTTCCGTTCTGCCCCCGGTCGGATGGCGAACAGCGCGAGGCGTCGAATCCTTCAAGATATCGGAACGCCTCTACGGTAACGTAACCGCAATCTACGCGCGCATTGGAAACCGCTACTTCACCTTCAGCGACTTAATAACGTTAACCGCCGAAGAGATCGCCAATCGCATAAACGACAGCGCCGCGTTCAAACGCGAGCCGATGGAGTTTATGACGCTCGAAGAATTCCGCGCCTTGAATCAAACGTTCTACAGCCCAGAAACCTCAGACGAACATTCCGAACGCGACTTTGACTTACTCGCAGAAAGAATTAAGAAGCTCAATAAACGCGACGGTCGTCCGCGGCTTGGCGATTTCGTCATCATGCCGGACGAGTCCATCCGGAGATTCACCCACGACTGGACTGACAGCCTACAGACCACAATCCGCCAAGGAACCGACAGCAGCTTCTACTTCAGCCCTAACGGGTTCTGCGATTTCTCCGGAAGCCTCGACAGCTCGTTACCCATCGAACGGCTTGAAGAGACAACTGCCACTCGTCTTGGCCGCGTCTGGTTCTTCTCAAACAACGTCGCCAGAATGCACAACGCGGTCCGCGCCCAGGTTTCCTTCAGGGCCTACCGATACCAGCCCGCCACCGAGGACCAATCATGAGCCAGCCACTCGCCATTGGCGTTACAAGAAAAGGCCTCACTACCCCCACCGATCTGCGTAACGTCCGCCACGCCCTGCGAAATAACGAAATGGCCCTTCAGTACATCTCCCGGTTTCTCAGTTACGCTAACAGCGTTCTTTCAGCCGCTGAACGATTCAAACGAACTCCCTACTGCGAAGCCCGCGCCCAAGTCCACTACGGCAACATGCTTTTTGAAGTTTCACGCCTGCAAACACACCTGGAACAATGACAACACCAAACGAAAACGACATCACCGCTTGCCCTACATGCGGCGCCGATCTAAACGCCCTCATGTCAATCAAGCTATACGCAATAACCGTAGACCCTGATGGAGCCACCGTAACGGATTATGATGGCGGGACCCAGCCAGGCAGTGAAGCCGATATTATCGAAATCTGCAACGAAGGCCGCACTCCGATCGTTTGCGACAACGGTCACTTACTTAACGGAACCAATGTCGCTGAAACAGATCCGTTCCTGGTACTGCAGCGCATAGCCGACTGGCCCGCCAACTCCAACAGCGAGCCCGACATCATGGGAAACGCGCTCGACGAAATACAAACCCTTGCATCACACACCGCAGCCTTGTTACGCGCGGCACGGAGTTAACCAAACACCATGGCAACGCAAATTGTAGATGGACAGCGGATTGAAGACTTCCAAACCGCAATACTCAGGCTGGTCAAGGAGTACGACACTGTCCAAGTAAGCAACGAATACTTGCCACGGCTCTTGAGAATGGCCGCAGACCAGAAAATTACGATCAACAGCAGCTCGTCCCAAAAGAATCATACCGACGTGTCCGCCTTTCCACTTATCGGATAGCCAACACAAGACAGGTCCCACAATGAAAACAGTAACCGCCGCGGAACTCATCGCAGCTTACGACTCACTGTATCCGGGCGAACACGCGCCCGTAGAAGGCGTTGATCTGGCTAAACACCAATCAGATATTGAAAGCACATTTAATAACTGGCTCGCCCGATACAACGAGTTTCCCGAAGCCACTCTTGCAACTAGCAATTGGGGAGGCAAAGTAACCAAAGCCCTGTTCAAAGCACTTGACATCAAGCAGCCGCGCACAAAACCCGCAATGCTACGCTCACTAATGGATATCGATGAAGTCGTCGGCCAATATCTCTACCCCACCGGTATCGTCTACGCCGATAGAACCCGCGACGACCCGGCAACCCGCGATTACAAACGCCTCGCTTACCTGAATTACGCAAGCCTCAAACTTGACCTTGAACCCGACTTAAAAGGCGAGTTGCTTGACCACATCATCGCCTCGGCAGCCAAAGTTCAAGCGAGGAAGGGCCAATCCTTTCAAATCGCCGGAAACGCTTCAGTCATTCTTGGCCAACCCAACCACTACTAACGAGAAACCATGCACACAACCACAGCAGCAGCAGCAGCAAGACCAGCTCCGCCAGACTTCAGCACACTTTTACAAGAGGCCCTAAAAAAGCCAGGCTCCGTTATGGAGGCGTACTCTGCCTTTTATAACTACTCGATCGGCAACCAACTACTCGCCATGTGGCAATGCAGCTTAAGAGGACTCGAAGTTGGTCCAATCAAAACTTTCCCAGCATGGAAAGAAGTAGGCCGCACAGTCAGGCGTGGCGAGAAAGCGCTACAGCTCTGCATGCCCGTCACCTTCAAGAGACGTGGAGCGGCAGACACAAACGGAGGGGACCTAGATCCTGACGATTCTTTCACCACCGGCTTTATTTACAAACCAAATTGGTTTGTCCTCTCCCAAACAGAAGGTGCCGAAATTGAAGTACCTCCCATTCCCGGCTGGAACAAAGAACAAGCACTAACCACCCTTGATATCACCGAAGTGCCATTCACCAGCACCAACGGCAATTCACAAGGCTATGCCCGCGAAAGAGAGATCGCAATTAATCCTCTAGCGCAGCTCCCACACAAGACACGCTTCCATGAGACCGCGCACGTCATTTTGGGCCATACGTCCAAAGCCGCCTTCGAAGATGGCGAGCACCCGCCACGAAACCTCCAGGAAGTCGAAGCCGAATCAGTAGCCCTTCTATGCTGCGAGGCATTGGGCCTCGAAGGCGCTGAGTTCTGCCGCGGGTATATCCAGGGATGGGCCGATGGAGAACCTATCCCCGAACAGAGCGCCAAAAGAATTATGGGAGCAGCCGACAAGATACTTCGCGCCGGCAGGCCTGCCGCAACAAAGACCGAAACCATCCACTAAAGAGCGGCCACCAACACACGAAGGACATCACATCCATGGCATTCACTAAACGCGCTCTCATCAGAGATCCGGACGCACCGATCGGCAAGCCGGCAGCTATGCACATCGAATGTAGTTGCGGCGAAAAAGTCAACGTTGCCTCGAACGAAAACGTTTGCGGTTGCGGAGCTATTTATGACGCGCGCGGATACGTCATCGAAGCATCCGCCGCAAGCCAGACCGAAACATCTTCACGCTACAGCTAATGGCCCGACGCTCTCCACTAATCAAGACCTTTCTCTCTTACCTCGAAATAGAGCGCGGACTCTCTCGCAACACGATCAATAGTTACTCGCAGGATCTCACCAGCCTGCAAAACTGGACCAGCAAAAACAACCGGCAGATACGCGCCCTCTCCCACCGCGACATTGAACTATGGATTGGCCAGCTATCCAGACAAGGCCTCAACCCGGCGTCAATCGCCCGGGCCCTAAGCACCACCCGCGGCTTCTTTCAATTTCTCGTACTCGATAACTACATCGACACCGATCCCACCGAAGACCTGGCCGCGCCGAAGAAGACCCGGCCCTTGCCCTACGTTCTCTCGGTAACCCAAACCCTGCAACTCATAGCCAGCGCCGACCAGCCAACACCTGAAGGCCTCCGCGACCGCGCCCTACTCGAGTTGCTCTACGCAACCGGTCTACGAATCTCCGAAGCAGTAACACTCACCCAACGCGATCTCAGCTTGTCGCAACACCTGTTACGTTGCCACGGCAAGGGCAATAAAGAACGCCAGGTCCCAATAACTGACAGCGCTGTAATCAAACTTGAAAAATATCTCGCAACCAAAAACCCACGGACAGTAAGACCGACCACTTCGGTATTCCAGCATCAAGGTAATCCGCTTACACGTCAGTACGCGTGGACCATCATCAGCACCTACGCAAGCAAGGCCAAGTTGAAGAACGTTACACCACACACGCTCCGCCACTGCTTTGCCACGCATCTTCTCGAAAACGGAGTCTCGACCACAGAAGTACAAATGTTACTCGGGCACAGCCACCTATCAACTACTGAAATCTATACGCACGTAACCCCTCGGTATCTTCGACAGAGTTACGACGCACATCACCCGCGGGCCCATCACGACGCGACAACGCAAACATGACTCCAGCAATAGCAACAAGCGTTTCTCATACAGCCCAGATCCCAATGTTTGGGTTCTCCAGAGAAACGGCCCGAATAGCCCGGCCCGATCAACCTCTCATTGTCGATAATTTTGCTGGCGGCGGAGGCGTCAGTCTCGGAATTGAACTCGCCTTTGGTCGATGCGTGGACATTGCAGTCAATCACGATCCGGACGCGATTGAAATGCACCGCGCCAATCACCCCCACACACGACATGCTGAAGCGAGCGTTTGGGATATTGAAATTGAAGCCATCTGTGAAGGACGGCCCATAGGCCTTGCGTGGTTCTCACCCGACTGCACTCACCACTCACAAGCCCGCGGGTTCAAGCCAGTAGATAAACACATTCGAGGCTTGGCCTGGATCGCTTGTAAATACGCCAAGATTAAACGGCCCTGGACGATAGTCCTCGAAAACGTTGGAGAGTTCAAAAATTGGTCGCCCGTTATTCCATACATTAAGGACGGAATAATTCAGCACACGAGCGACGGCAAGATAAAGTACATCCCCGACCCAGAGAAGCAGGGCTTCACCTTCAAACGTTTCGTGGCCAGGCTGCGCAATCTTGGTTATAGAGTTGAATGGAGAATACTGAATTCCGCGGATTATGGCGCCCCAACCGCGCGCCGTCGATTCTTTCTCATTGCCAAAGCCGATAACCAGCCCATCCACTGGCCCGAACCAACACACGGAAGTCCGGACACGCCCGAGGTCCGCCAGGGGCTGCTTAAACCCTATCGCACCGCAGCCGAGTGCTTGGATCTTTCGCTACCAATAAGGTCCATATTTGAAAGAAAGACTCCGCTTGTTCCAAAGACACTTCGACGGCTCGCGATCGGAACAAACAAATACCTTTTTCAAAACCCAAACCCTTACGTCACTACCGTAGACGGAACGCCTGTCTCGACCGAACACATCGTAGCAGCAAACACACTCATCGCGCCGTTCCTGCTTGGCGCAGGCGGTCCCACGCATTCTGCAAAACCCGTTTCATGTCTCCGGCCGATTGGGACCATCATGCCGGAAAACCATCGGGCCCTCGCCGTTATCTGGCTCACGAAATTCTACGGCACCGCAATCGGCTCCGACGTTAACAAGCCAATGCCCACAATCACGGCCGGCGCCGGCGGCGGACACATGGGCGCAGTCAGAGCACTACTCACCAAATACAAAGACGACATTGCCGAGTACTGCAAATCCAACGACATACCTGAAGATCTACTCGTCACCATCAATGGAGAGAAGTACGTAATCTACGACATCGGACTCCGGATGCTCACACCCAAAGAACTCGCCCAGGCGCAATTCGGATGGACCGACGACGGACGATCGCTTGCATCAGACTACATACTCACAGGCACCCAGGGTAACCAGACCGCCAAAATCGGAAACTCAGTCCCGCCGAGAATCGTCGCCGCGATTGTAAAGGCGAACTGTCCCTACTTTCTTGAACAAGACAATCAGGACGACCAATTACCACTAGCCGCTTAATAACAGCCCCCTCCAAACACGAGGACGCGCCGCCAGCAAGCCTTAAGCCCACAAGCAGCGCGCCCCAACCCGGTTAGATCCGGGAGTCAATCCCCGCCCGGCCGAGCAGGAACCGACAGTTTATATTCCGGCTACGAGCTGGCGGTCAGCCCATCTCCGGTCGGCACTCGGCTCCGAAGAGTCGCAGCGTCCGCGTGAACGCCATGCCGCTAGGTCTTTGATCAGGTGGGTTGTCCTCCACCGTCGAATTACGCTCTCGACAAAACGAAGCTTCTAGTTCATAGCGTGGGCGGGCACGAGTCGCAGGTCGCCGACTCAGCCTTATCCGCTATCAAACAGAAACAACTTGCTCCGCTTTAGCGGGTCCTCTCAAAAGCGGGCACATCCGTTTTTATCCGGAATAGCGAAAGAAGGCCTTACGGCCCACTCCCAGCAAGCCTTTCGGCTTCAGCACCAGGGCGTCATTGGAAGCAACAGCCGCCTGCAGCGTCCCTCGCACGAACCGTCACCGGCTCGCTCGCCGTTCCCATCGCTGGTCGCAACGGCCGTGACCATCGCGACAATTCTTACTTCAGCAACCAATGTGCCACTACGAAAACGAAATGCTCTCCCACCCTCCGATAGCAAACCAAAAATCGCGCGGCCTGCAAAAAACCGCCTGATTTCACAGAATTCGATACCAGTTTACTAAAACAAACAGCCCGACGATGAAACAAACCCTATCTTCCCTATTAAGGGCAACTGCCGTTTTAACCACACTCGTCTTTGCTTTGAGCCACAGGTCCCATTGAACGCCGCCGATAAACATTTAACTTTTATGCCGCGCACAAAGACAGACACCAGCACCCATGCCCTCATGCAGGGCAAAACCGAGTTGCTCCGCGGAGATTCAGCCAGCATTACGATCATCTACCGCAATCTCACCGGCCAGAACCCCACCAGCCCGGGCTACATGGACATGATGAACGAACGGCTGGAGATAACCATCGTGCCCGCGCAACTCTCAATCAAAGAACTCTAACCCTCAAAATCATGGTCCACTCTACCCAGCCAAGCCGCATCGATGACGCCATCAACGTCCTGCGCCTGACAAACGACGGCAATGACCTGGCCGCGTCCGATCTCTCCCTTGTCGAAGCGGCCGTCAACGGACGTCTCACCGATGATGGAATCATGGCCTTCGATGCCCTACGCGAACAATGCGAAAACCAAACCTACCGCAAGCCATGGCTCTTCGGTATCGAGCACCTGACAATTGATCAGGCAGGCTACGTTCACTGGAAGGACCAGGAAGCCGCGATCGAACACTTCACTTTCTACGACGAAGCATCCGTCAACAGACTTCGGAAACACGCAGTCGCCCTCGCTGAAACGTGTCGACTGCTTGAAACCCAGGGCATCGCCGTTCCCACCTTTTCAGACGTCATAAATCACCAGCTCTATTCCGCAAACTAACCCCTCGCTCCGCACAGTCCTGTAGCTTTCCGCCTACTCCCCGTTCTGTATTACCCCATAGCTTCGGCCTTCATCGCCCCAGCCCTCACTCCGCCAATTCTGGCTACTCCTCATAACGCTTCTATAAATACACTTCAAATAGAATAATTCCTCGGAACCATAGTTGCGCTGCATCACGCCGTCCGCTTCCCTGTCCTGGGAGGCCAATTCTCTAACTATCCAACGCTGAGGCTACCTACAATATGAAAATACTCATTGCCGAAGACGACGCCGTCTCCCGCAAACTCTTACAACACACACTCACCACTTGGAACTACGAAGTACTGCCGGCAACTTCCGGAGTCCAAGCCCTCGCACTTCTGACTACCGAGAATCCTCCGTCACTCGCGATCATCGACTGGATGATGCCCGAAATGGACGGCATCGAACTTATCCGCAATATCAGAGAAACCGAAGCCCAAAGCCTGGCCGGGAATTCCGCCTACCTCATTCTCCTGACCGCGGCACAGACAAAAGAAGGACTCGTTAACGCCTTCGAAGCCGGAGCCGACGATTACCTCACCAAGCCGTTTGATAAAGACGAATTGCGCTCAAGACTGAAGGCCGCTACTCGAATCCTGACGCTGCAAAAAGAAGCAGCCCTCCGAATCGCCCAACTCGAAGCCTCATTCGCCAGTATCAAGCAACTCCAGGCACTGCTACCCATGTGCTCCTACTGCCGCAAGATTCGCCAGGTAGAGAACGATCAAAACTATTGGAGCCAGCTCGAAACCTATGTCAGTCAGCACACCGATACCCAATTCAGTCATGGTATCTGCCCAGACTGTTACGAAACCCAGGTAAAGCCCCAACTCGAAGCTCGCAATCTTGCCTCAGAAGTTTGCCTAGAAATCCATCCCACCCCATTAGTGGCCACCTTAACGCAGACGGAAGTTCAATCCACCCCATGAGCCAACAACCAACCGAACCCACCAACCCTCCGGACACGATCTCCGAACTGCAAGCGCAGCTCGTTGAGACCGAGACCCGCTTTCAACAGATCACCGACAACATCCCTCAGATTGTCTGGATTCAATCAGCCGTAACCGGCAAGTTCATCTATGCCAGTCCAGCCTACAAAGAGATCTGGGGCCGCTCTTGCCAAAGCCTCTACGACGATCCGGAATCTTTTCTCGAAATCGTCCACCCTGACGACTTGCCACAACTGCGCGATCTAATCAAAACCCGCTTAACCCAGCCCACCGAAGCTCAATACCGCATTGTCCGGGAAGACAACGAAATACGCTGGCTCCATTCTCGTTCCAACCCAATCCTCGACGCCTCCGGCGCTCCCGATCGAGTTATCGGCACACTCCAGGACATTACCCATTACAAAGCCATAGAACTCGCCCTTAACGTAAGCCAGAGCCGCTACCACAGCCTGTTTGATAACGCTAACGATATCGTCTTTACCAAAGACCTGGCCGGGAATTACACCTCCATCAACAAGGCCGGAAAACGAATCACCGGTTACAGCGAAGCTGAAGCCACCGCCCTCAAATTTACCTCTATATCCAACAATGTCGACGTAGCGATCGGAGAGGAAGCGCTCAGAAGAAAACTTCTTCTCAATGACGGCAGCAACACCATCTACGAAATCGGTATCCTTGCCAAAGACGGGTCCACCATTCCCCTCGAGGTAAATACCCAGCTTATCTACGAAGACGATAAGCCCGTTGGAGTACAAGGCATCGCCCGAGATATCACCGAAAGACGCGCAGCCGAAGCCGCGCTGCGCCAATCCGAAGAACAACATCGCCAACTCTTCGAAGGCACCCCGCAGCCAATCTGCGTCTTTGATAACAGCACCCTCCGCTTTCTAACAGTCAACCCAGCCGCACTTACCCACTACAACTATTCTCAGGGTGAATTCGCAGAGCTGACCGTCGAAGCTATCTGGCCCTCATACCACACGGACCGCGCCGCCGCCGCAGCTCCACCAACCGACCAGGAACATGCCCCCATGTTCTATCACCGCACCAAGACCCGAGACACGATCGACGTTGAGATCGTTTCCCACTCACTTCGCTTCGGCGACCACGATGCGCAGATCCTTTTGATCAACGACATTACCGCCCGGCGCCGCGCTGAGCATGAACGCCGCGCCCGCCAAGCCGCCGACGAGTCAGCCCGTATCAAGTCAGAGTTTCTGGCTAACATGAGCCATGAAATCCGCACCCCCATGAACGGCATCCTGGGTATGACCGAACTCGCTCTGCAAACAGAACTCTCACCCCAACAGCGCAACTATATGGAAATAGTCGAATCATCAGCCCTGTCGCTCCTGACGATCATTAACGACATCCTCGACTTCTCGAAAATCGAAGCCGGTAAACTCACACTCGAAGACGTACCGTTCAACCTCCAACACATGCTGGCCGAAATTACCCGGGCCCTCGCCCTGCCGGCACACGAAAAAGGACTCGAGCTCGCCTGGCAAGTCGGGGCCGATATCCCCCACGAAGTAATCGGCGACCCGGTCCGCCTCCGCCAGATTATTACCAACCTCATCAGTAACGCCATCAAGTTCACTCACGAAGGAGAAGTAGTCGCGCGCATCAAGCAAGTGAATCTCAAAGACAATGTCTCGACCGTCTCTTTCGCCATCTCAGATACCGGAGTAGGCATCCCCGCCGATAAGCAGGACCTAATCTTTCAGGCCTTCGCCCAAGCCGATGGATCTACTACCCGCAAATTCGGCGGCACCGGACTCGGACTCGCTATCTCCACCCAACTGGTCGAACTCATGGGAGGAAAGCTTGAAGTCACCAGCAAGGAAAACGAAGGCAGTACCTTCCACTTCACCGTTTCCTTCCCCCTGCAGGAAGCGTCGACCCAGCCACACCTGGAACTGACCGACCTCGAAGGCCTCCGCGTACTCGTCGTCGACGACAACTCCACTAATCGACTGATACTCCAGGAGACACTTGCTCATTGGAAAATGAATGCCACACTTGCCAACGGCGGCGCAGTCGCCATCGAAACCATCAAGCAAGCCCAAAAGCAAGGACAGCCCTTCACGCTGATCCTGCTCGACGCCTGTATGCCAGAAATGGACGGCTTTGAAGTGGCCCGGCAAATAAAGACCATCATCGACCCATCGAGCACCACGATCATGATGCTCACTTCGATCGATCAGAACTACAACAGTAACGGCCTCCGCGAACTCGGCGTGGCCCAATACCTGATCAAACCAATCTGCCAATCAGAACTATTCAATGCCATACAGAAAGTCCTCAATCCAGACTTCCTCCCGGCCATGGCGCCCGCAGCCCACGTCTCCGCAGATACGACGCAACCTCCGCGGCATATTCTGCTTGTCGAAGATAATCTCACCAACCAGAAATTAGCTTGCTGGAACCTCGAAAAAGAAGGACATACCGTAGTCATCGCCAACGACGGCCGCGAAGCCCTCGACACGCTCACTCGCGAACGCTTCGACTTGATCCTAATGGATATCCAAATGCCCGTCCTTAACGGCATCGAGACCACCAAGATCATCCGGACCAGCGAACAGACCACAGGCGTTCATATGCCCATCATCGCCATGACCGCTCTCGCCATGAAAGGCGACCGCCAACGATGCCTCGACGCAGGCATGGACGAATACGTTTCAAAACCAGTACGTGCCCAAGAACTCTTTACCGCCCTCCACAAACTCATGGGAAACACCCCATCGATCACAACGTTCGAGGCCCTGCCCGATCTTTCAAACTCCGGAGTAATTGAACTAATCGAATCACCAGAGATCGCCCCGCAACAACCCAGCACTTTTAATGCTGAAGCTTTCCTCGATCGCATCGACGCAAACACTGACCTGGCTGCCGACCTCGCCCGATCATTCATTGACGAAACACCTCCGCTACTGGCCGCCATCCGTAAAGCCATCCAGGATCAGGACATTGAATCGCTCACACATGCCGCCCACACCATCAAAGGCTCTGCCTCTATCTTCTCGGCCGACACGACCGTCCAACTCTCGCTTGAACTCGAAATCATGGGCAATACCAAAACCACCCTGGCCGCCCCTGCAGCTTTGAATAGGCTCGAAATCGAAATAGCGCGCCTCTCCGCCGACCTCGCAACTGCTTACCTTCCAAGTGTTCCAAACACAGTAATCAGCTCCGATCATGCGTTAGTCGCACCGGCGCTCATGTAAATATCGCTTTGCTGCGCCCCCAACCGCAACCGACTTGCAACCATGACCACCCACAAAACGATTACGGTAGTACGCATGACTGAAGGAATTAGAACCCAGGTACAAACCGCACTCGACCAGCTTATGAGCGAACACCTGATCCCCTTTAAGTTGACCGCCCAAAGAGTAACAATCAGTGAACCAGGGAAATACTTCGTTCCGTTTTTCGACAGCAGAATCCATTCGTTCGAATTCTCCTGGACCGAGGCAAACCCATCGCCATTCAACGAAGTAGTCCGCGCCGCAATACTCGCGCGCGTACAAATCATGGACCCACCGCCAGCAACGGCCTGGATCCCGTCTCACCTCACGCCGCAATCAAGACATTTTCCAAAATAGAAGCGGTCACTATTCCTTCGGCTAACGATTCCAGATCCAGCCGGATGAAACATGACCACCTTCCCGCGAATCTCAACCACGAAAGTTGGTTCCAATAAGGACGCCCCTCGCGTCTGGCTCGAAGGCCGCTACCTACTCGACGCCGGCTTTGCACCCTCCACTCGCGTTGAAGTCGAATTCACCGAAAAGAAAGCCGTCATACGACTCGCCACAAACGGCCCTCGCGTCGTCTCGAGTAAACAACGCCACCAAAAAGAAATCCCTGTCCTCGACATTAATAGCGCCGCCCTCGCCAAAACTTTCGGCAACGTGGCCACCCTTCAGGTCTACATCACCGAAGGGGAGATAACCTTAAGCCCCACTCACACGGAAGCCCTCAGAGCCTCCCGCTGCCGCAACGGCAAAGAAGGCAGCGTCTTCTCTGGCGGAGGCCTGTTGAGCGAAGCTGCCCGCCAAGCTGGATACGAACCGGCCTTTGCCGTTGAAATCGACGAGCAGTACGCCGCTATCTTCGAAGCCAACCACCCGCAAGCCCAAATGCGAAACCTCAGCGTCGAAGACCTTCCGATCGATTCCCTTCCCGAAGTTGAACTACTCACTTTAGGAATTCCCTGCCAACCCTTTTCCCGGGCCCGAACCAAAGACCTGGTGACCGGAAACAAACGCGATCGATCGCTACCACCGGAAGCCCACCCACTTTCTGACATGACCGTGTGGGCCGCAATTCTTATAAACCGCCTGAATCCCGCGACCGTCGTAATCGAACAAGCGCCCGGCTATCTCACCAGCGCCGCGGGCTACATGATGCAGCACTTCCTGAAACGTGCAGGCTATACCGTCGAAGCCAGAGTCATCAATCCCAGAGACTACGGAGAACTAACCGCGCGCATCAGGACCGTGATCGTCGCCCACTCCGGACAAGGCTACCGATGGCCAACCGCGATCACCGAGCCCCGCACCTTCGCTGAAATACGCGACGACGAAACCAATAACGAAGAAAATTACTTCACCGCCGAAACCAAGAGCTGGCTCACAAACCATTGGGCCAACCAGACCGCCAAGGGCAACGGCTTCGCTTCAGTCCAACTCGACGATCAAAGCACGTCCGTTCCGTGCATCAGCTTGCGTTATCTGAGCCAGCAAGGGACGGGCACTGTCGTTAAGCACAGAACCAGACCCAACTGCTGGCGCTGGCTCAGCCTGGCCGAGCTACGCAAATTACACGGCGTTCCGGAAAGTTATTTCTTAGGAGAGGAAGAATCAAGAACGAGAGCGGGGGAGCTGATCGGACAAGGAGTCATCATCAGCCTCTTTCAAAAGATCATCGCCGCTACCCGGCAGCTCGGAACTGCGATCGCTAACCACGTCGACCAGCTCCAACCAGCCCAACCACCAGCGCTCAGCGCACACTATTTCACGCCGGACGCAGAGCCAGTCGCCACAGACCAATTAGGGCTCGCCTTCTCATAAACGACCACCAGGTAAACAACATGAACCAAGCATACGAAGCAATGGTCGCTGAGCGCATGGCCGACTACGACACCACCCGAGAAGTCGTCGAGCGAGCATCCAGAGCCTTCTGGACCACCAAGAAATCAGACAACC
>Ga0070699_100000260_pt1 | contig 51021 bp, 35 predicted proteins | sample KBSK1503metaG_FD_65473 | JGI IMG/M metagenome (GOLD analysis project Ga0070699, IMG submission 65473) | Corn, switchgrass and miscanthus rhizosphere microbial communities from Kellogg Biological Station, Michigan, USA - KBS K1-50-3 metaG | ecosystem: Host-associated > Plants > Roots >... | reverse complement strand
ACGGCGGTCATCGGATCGGGATCCGTCGCCTTCGTCAGGAGGTCGACCCCGTTCCCGTGCAGGCGGACTTCCGCCTCGTGCCGATAGCCCTCCTTCGTCACCGTCAGCTCGGCGCGAATGAGGCTGGGATAGAACCGATCGAGTTTTTGCAGGCGAGCCACGGCAAAGGCCCGAAACGAGGCGCTCGGCTTCCAGTGGCGCCCCTTGATGGTGATCTCCATGTCCGGTCTCCTGGGTTCGTTTCCCGCCGCTCAGGCGTATCGGCGGCGCGACCGCGCGGGAAGGATGCGCAGCGCTTCGCGGTACTTGGCGACGGTACGGCGAGCGATCTTGAGCCCCCCTTCGTGGAGGAGCTCGGCAATGCGCTGGTCGCTCAACGGTTCGAGCTTGTCCTCGCCGTTGATGAGTTGGAGGATCTTGTCCTTGGCGGCCTTGGCGGAGACGTCGTCACCCTCCTCCGTGGCCAGCCCGCTCGAGAAGAAGTACTTGAGTTCGAAGACGCCGCGCGGCGTCTGCACGTACTTGCTCGTGGTCACCCGGCTCACGGTGGACTCGTGCATCCCGATGTGGTTCGCGATCTGCTGGAGCGTCAGTGGCTTCAGGCCCTCGACGCCCTTCTCGAAGAAGTCGCGCTGCTCCTCGACGATCCGCTTCATGACCTTGATCATGGTCTTCCGGCGCTGCTCGATCGTCTGAATCAGCCACTTGGCCGAATTGAGCTTGTCCGAAATGAACTTCCGTTCCACCTCGCCGCCGGTCTTCTGCCGGAGGATGTGCTGGTAGGCGTTGTTGATGCGGAGGCGCGGAACGTTCCGATCGTTCAGCGTCACGACGTAGTCCTCGCCGACCCGCTCGACGACGAGATCCGGCACGACGTAGCGGGTCTGCTCGGCCGCGACCTCCTGCCCCGGCCTCGGATCGAGCGTGCCGATCAGGTCGCCGGCGGCTTGGACGTCCTCGACGGTGCACTTCAGCGCGCGGGCGATCTCCCCGAAGCGCTTGTTGAGGAGATTGTCGAATTGTTCCTGGAGGATTCGCGCGGAAAGGCTGTCTTCCATCTTCTTCTGCGCGAGCTGGATCCAGAGGCATTCTTGAAGATTGCGCGCGCCGACGCCCGCGGGGTCGAACGACTGGATGATCACCAGCACTTCCTCGACCTTCTCGAGCGGGACCGATAGCGTCTCGGCCACCTCCTCGACGGTCGATTGAAGGTAGCCGTTCTCGTCCAGCGATCCGATCAGGTACTCGCCGATCGCGCGGTTCTCCTCGCTCAGGTGCGTCAGGTGGAGTTGCTCGCTCAAGTGCTCGCTCAGGCTTTTCACCGTCACGGGCACGCGCTCGTACCACTCGGCGTCGGGATCATCGGTGCGCGGCGCGACCGGCGTGTCCCAGGAGCTGTCGGGCCAGAGCTCGTCCCAGTCGACCTCGTCCTTGGGCGCGGCGCCGTCCACCTCGGCGGTCGCGGGCTTCTCGTCGGTCTCGGCCTCCGATTCTTTGAGTCCCTGCTCTTCCTTGACTTCGTTCAGCTCGTTCACCTCCTCGACGTCGTCCACTTCCTCGAGGAGAGGGTTTCGTTCCAATTCGGCCTTCAGCGCCTGCTGGAGTTCCAGGGTCGGCATTTGCAGAAGCTTCAGCGCCTGCTGCAGACGCTGGGTCATGATCAGCGTCTGGCGCTGCTGCATCTGGAGGCCGTGTTTCATTTCCATGCGGGAACCGTCCTCAATCCAACCGGAAGCGCTCGCCGAGATAGATCTGGCGCGCGATCGGATCCTGGGCGAGCTCTTGGCTCGTCCCCTGGAGGAGTATCTTGCCTTCGAACATGATGTAGGCGTGATCCGTGGTGCTCAGCGTCTCCCGCACGTTGTGGTCCGTGATCAAGATCCCGAGTCCCTTCGCCTTGAGCCGCCGGACGATGTCCTGAATCTCGCCGACCGCGATCGGATCGATGCCCACGAACGGCTCGTCGAGCAGCATGAACTTCGGCTGCGTCACGAGCGCCCGCGTGATCTCGACGCGGCGCCGCTCGCCGCCCGAAAGGTTGTATCCCTTCCGATCGGCCAAGTGCGCGATGTTCAACTCCTCGAGAAGCTGCGTCAGACGCGAAGCCCGCTCGCGGGAGGAAATCGGCAGCGTTTCCAGGATCGCGAGGATGTTCTCCCGCACGGTCAGCTTCCGGAAAATGCTCGGCTCCTGAGCCAGGTAGCCGATCCCCATCCTCGCGCGCCGGTGCATCGGCGTCCGCGTGATGTCCCTTCCCTCGACCAGAATCTGTCCCGCGTCGCTTCGCAGGAGACCGACGATCAGGTAGAACGTGGTCGTCTTGCCGGCCCCGTTCGGTCCCAGGAGCCCGACCACCTGGCCCCGCTCCACCTCGATCGAAACCTTGTCCACGACCTTCCAGTGCCCGTAGTACCGCTCGAGGTCGCGGGCGACGAGCCCGGTCACGGGGTACCGCCCTGCTCGCCGGTGTCGCGGACTTCCGCCCGGACCTGCTGCCGCAACGTGAAGTGATCGAGGCTGGGATCGCTCTCGAAGCCGTACCCGGTCACGATATCGTGCTGACGGGTCACGCGGACGAACCCGTCCGAAACGATCTTCCCTCGGGTGTTCTGCCAGCGAAGCGAATCGGTCTCCATGAAGATTCCGGACTCGGTGGTCACACGAACGTGACCGCGCGCCTCCAGATCGTTCGAGCGTTGGTAGACCCGGCCCTCATCGGCGAGGAGGGTCGAGAAGCGTTTCCCGTCCTGGTCGAAGAACTCGATTCGGACCGTGCGCGCGTCCACGAGGCTCTGGTTGTTGTACATGGCGGCGTAGGCGGCCCAGAGGGTCCAGTTCTTCCGCCCCTCGAGGCTTTCCGTGAGCATGAAATCGCGTGCCTCCTGGTCCGGAATCCGGACGTCCGCGCCGCTCGGCGTCGAGGCCGGCTGGCGCCGGCATCCGGGCGCCGACACGGACAGGAGCACCGCGAGAAGCGCTGTCGCGGCTGCCTGGATCCGCCGCGGTCTACGCCGTCGGCCGCCCTTCCCTCCGACCGTCTGGCACGACTCTAGCACGCCCCCTCGGGCAGGGTCAAACCGATGGGGCGCCATAGCCTTATCGCGTGCGCACCCCGAGGCAGTCATGGAGATGGAGGACTCCCAGGGGGGCTCCCTCCCCGCTGAGCACGACGAGCGAGGTGATCGCGCCGCCCGGATTCTCCTCCATGCGGCGTACCGCTTGGGCGATGAGCGCGTCGGCTTCGATGGTCTTGGGGCTCCGGGTCATCACGTGGGCGACCGGCTGCCTCAGATCGGCGGCGCCGCGGAGCAGGAGGCGTTTCAGATCCCCGTCCGTAAGGATTCCGGCGAGCCGGCCCGCCACGTCCACGATCGTCGTCATGCCGACACGCTTTTTCAGGATTTCCAGGAGCGCCTCGTGCAGCGTCGCCTCCTCCGTGACCCGAGGAAGGGCGTCTCCCTGATGCATCAGGTCCGCGACCTGGAGCGAAGCGGTCCGCCCCAGGACGCCGCCCGGATGCAGGAACGCGAAATCGGCGCGCGAAAACCCTTTCATTCGAAGCAGCACGATCGCGACCGCGTCCCCCAGCGCCAGCATCGCCGTGGTCGACGAGGTCGGCACGAGATCGTCGGGGCACGCCTCGCGGGGCCGTCCGACGTCGAGAACGTGATCGGCCGCAAGGGCGAGCGAGGAGTTCGGACTGCCGGTGAGCGCGACGATGGTCACGCCCCGCCGGCGAAACGCGGGAACCAGGTCGAGCAGCTCCGCGGTTTCCCCGCTCTTCGAGAGGAGGAGCGCGGCATCGGCCGGAGAGACGATGCCGAGGTCGCCATGCACCGCATCCACGGGATGGACGAACGTGGCCGGGGTGCCGGTCGAGGTGAGGGTGGCCGCGATCTTCTTCGCGACGAGGCCCGATTTTCCCACACCGAGGGTCAGGATCTGCCCGCGGACCTGGGACAGCGCCTGAAGCGCGGCCTCGAAGTTATTGTCGATTCGATCCTTGAGCTGCTCGACCGCTTCCCCCTCGAGCCGTAGGACCTCCAGGGCCCATTCGGCAATCGGCGGCGCGGCCTTCACTTTCGCGTCCCTGCTCACGGCGGTCGCTCCCGGGCGGTTCACGCTCGCTGGCCCTCCAGAACGATCGTATCGGCAACCGCTTGCCGAATCTTGATCAAGGATCGGAGGAGCTCTTCCAGCTCGGCCAAAGGCCACTGGGTTTCCCGATCGCTGCGGGCCTTGGCCGGGTCCGGGTGGGTCTCGAGAAAGATGCCGTCGGCCCCCGCCGCGACCGCGGCGCGAGCGAGGACGGGGATCATGTCCCGATCGCCGCCGGTCGTGACACCGCCGGGGCGCTGCACCGAGTGCGTTGCGTCGTAGAAGACCGGGCACCCGAATTCGCGCATCCGCGCCAGGCCCCGAAAGTCGACGACGAGATCGCCGTAACCGAACGTGGTGCCGCGCTCGGTCAGGATGATCCCGCTCGCGCCCGCGGCGCGCGCCTTCTCCGCGACGTGCTTCATCGACTCGGGCGCCAGGAACTGCCCCTTCTTCACGTGGAGCGGCTTCCCCGACCGCGCCGCCGCTTCGATGAGCGCCGTCTGGCGGGAGAGGAACGCCGGGATCTGGAGCAGGTCGAGCGAGCGTGCCGCTTCGGCCACGTCCCCGGTCTCGTGGACGTCGCTCGTCACGGGGACGCCGACGGACTCGCGGATCCGCACGAGTGCCCGAAGCCCCTCCGAAAGGCCCGGGCCCCGCTCGGAACTCCCCGAGGTCCGGTTCGCCTTCGCGTATGACGCCTTGAAGACGAAGGGCAGGTCGAGCGCGGCGGCGATCCGCTTCACCTCGCGGGCCACCTCCTCCGCCATTCCGGGATCCTCGAGCACGCACGGCCCCGCGATGAGCGCGAGCCGGCCTGGCTCGATGCGCGCGGTGCCGACCGCGATGGGCGCGAAGCCGGGCTTCTTCATGGGCGGTTCCACGCGTGGACGGCGGGCCTCACGGTCGCGGCGCCCCGGAGGCGCTCGCACGCGCGGCCGGCGACGCGTCACGCCGGAGCCGCTCCTCGTTCGCGGCCCGCAGGAAGCCCCGGAAGAGCGGATGCGGATCCGCCGGGCGCGACCGTAGCTCCGGATGGAATTGCACGCCGACGAACCAGGGGTGGTCAGGCAGCTCGACGATCTCGACCAGATCCTTCTCTTCGTAGAGGCCGGTCACGGCCAAGCCCCGGCCCACGAGCTGCGACCGGTACTCGTTGTTGAATTCGTAGCGGTGCCGGTGGCGCTCGGAGACGCGCGCGCTTCCGTACTCGTGCTGCGCGTGGCTCCCCGCGGTCAGCGCGCACGCGTAGGCGCCGAGGCGCATGGTGCCTCCCTTCTGGGAGACCCCCTGCTGCTCCGGGAGGAGATCAATGACGGGATGCGGCGTCGTCGCGTCGAACTCCGAGGAATCGGCGCCCTTGAGCCCGGCGACGTCGCGCGCGAACTCGATCACCGCGCACTGCATGCCGAGGCAAATGCCGAAGAACGGAACGCCGCGCTCGCGCGCGTACCGCGCCGCCTGGACCATTCCCTCCGTCCCCCGATCGCCGAAGCCGCCCGGGATCAGGATCCCGTGCGACGCGCCGAGGAGCGCTTCCGGCCCATCCATCTCGACTCGCTCGGAGTCGACCCACTCGATCCGGGGCACGACGCCGCTCGCGACCGCGCCGTGGAGAATCGCCTCCGAGATCGACTTGTACGCGTCGCGAAGATGCGTGTACTTCCCGACCACGGAGATCACGGCCGTGTCCTTCGCCGACTTCATCCGATCGTGGAAGGACTGCCACACGCGCAGGTCCGCCGGACCCGCGTCGAGCCGGAGCATCGTGACCACCAGGTCGTCGAGCCCGCCCTTGTGGAACATGAGCGGGACCTCGTAGATCGAGCCGACGTCGATCGCCTCGATCACGGACTGGGTCGGCACGTTGCAGAAGAGCCCGATCTTCTCCTTCACGTCTTGAGGAAGCGGCACCTCCGTCCGGCAGAGGAGGAGGTCGGGCTGGATTCCGATCGCGCGTAGCTCCTTCACGGAGTGCTGCGTCGGCTTGGTCTTGATCTCCCGCGCCGCGCCCAGGTGCGGCACCAGCGTGACGTGGATGAAGAGCGTGTTGAGCGAGGACAGCTCCAGGCGAAGCTGGCGGATCGCCTCGAGGAACGGCAGGCTCTCGATGTCGCCGACGGTCCCACCGATCTCCACGATCGCCACGTCCACCGGCTTTCGATGCGTCAGGGCCAGCATCCGCGACTTGATCTCGTCCGTGACGTGCGGAATCACCTGGACCGTGCGGCCCAGGTAGTCGCCCCGGCGTTCCTTCTGGATGATCGAGTCGTAGATCTGGCCGGCCGTGACGTTGTTCTCCCGCCCCATGGAAACGTTGAGGAAGCGCTCGTAGTGGCCGACGTCCAGGTCGGTCTCGGCCCCGTCGTCGGTGACGTAGACCTCGCCGTGCTGGTACGGGCTCATCGTGCCCGGGTCGACGTTCAGGTAGGGGTCGAACTTCTGGAGGGTCACCGAGAGGCCTCGGCTCTTCAGGAGCGAGCCGATCGCCGAGGCCGCGATTCCCTTCCCCAGCGAGGAGACGACCCCGCCGGTCACGAATACGAATTTGGTCATCTGTCGATCCCCCCTTCCGCCCAACGTTTGCGGGCCCGCTCGAGATCCTCGGGCGTGTCGATGCCAAGTGAATCGTAGTCGCCCACGGCGACGTGAATCGGGATGCCGTTCCAGAGCGCGCGAAGCTGTTCCAGCCGCTCGGAGCGCTCGAGCAGTGACGGCGGAATCCCGGCCAGCTCGAGCAGCGTCGATCGGCGATACGCGTAGATTCCGATGTGAAGCAGGATCGGCGAGGCCCCCGCCTCGCCCCCGCCGAAGGGAATGCGGGAGCGCGAGAAGTAGAGCGCGCGACCCTCGCCGTCGATCACCACCTTGACGCGATTCGGGTCGTCCGGACTCTCGTGGCGCGGAAAAGGCGCCGCCAGGGTCGCCATCTTCACGTCCGGATGCTCGAAGAGCCGGACCAGGTGGTCGAGCCCCGCCACGCTCGCAAAGGGCTCGTCGCCCTGGAGGTTCACGAGGATGGGGTCCGGATCCGGGCTCGGAGCGTTCGCCTCGAGTAACCGCGCCGCCTCCGCCACGCGGTCGAGGCCGGCCGGGTGGTCCGCACGCGTCATCACGGCTTGCCCTCCCGCGGCGCGCACCGCGGCGGCGATCTTCTCATCGTCCGTGGCCACCCAGGTGTCGCGAACCGATGCGGCAAGCCGGGCGCGTTCGAGCACGCGAACGACGAGCGGCGAGCCGCCAAGGTCGAGTAACGGCTTTTCGGGGAGACGGGTGGATTGGAGCCGCGCCGGGATGATCGCGACGGCCCCGGGCGTTCCGCGCGCGGGTCGTTCGCGCGCCGCTCTAGGGGACGAGAGACGGTGCACGAGTCATGCTAGCAATCGTGGCATCGGCCGTCAAGTCTACGTAGCGCCACCCATGCAAACGGGTCGCGCGTTCCAGCCTGGAGCTGGATACGGCTTGGGGGCGCGGCCAGTTCCCTCCGGTCGCTGTCCTCGCCGCGAGCGCCACATTGCTGCGACCGCCATGCGGCTGCGGAGGCGACCTCCGGGAACTAGCCGCGCCCCCATGCGGGATGCGGCACCGGTGGATGCGAGCGTCGCTACGACACGCCTGGAAGACGACCGGAACCGCGGGCCGAAGTGCACGCTCGCACCGCGCGAACCAACCCCGAAATCACCCCGGGCGGGACACGACAGGACGGCCCCGGCGGATATCCGGAGGGCGCCTCCGCAGCCGCGTGGCGCTCGCTGTGAGGGAGCGGCCGCGGCGAGGACAGCGCCCGGAGGATATCCGTCGGGGCCGCATTTCATGTAGCGCTCGGCCGGATTTTGGGGAGCGGTTTACCGCGCGACCGGAGCCAGCTCCAGGTCCGCGATGCCCTTGCGCACTTCCTCCGCCGAATTCGCCAGCGCCGCCTTCTCGTCCGCGGTCAGCTCCAGCTCGATGATCTTCTCGAGCCCGCGCGCGCCCAGGATCGCCGGGACGCCGAGGTAGAGATCGCGGAGGCCGTATTCGCCCTCGAGGTGCGCCGCCACCGGGAGGAGTCGCTTCTTGTCGCGCAGGATCGCTTCCGCCATCTGGACCGCCGACGCGGCCGGCGCGTAGAAGGCGCTGCCGGTCTGGAGCAGCTTCACGATCTCGGCGCCGCCCTCGCGGGTGCGCTGCACGATCTCGGCGAGGCGCTCCTTCGCGATGAACTTCTCGACGGGGATGCCGGAGACGGTCGAATAGCGAACGAGCGGCACCATCGTGTCGCCGTGGCCGCCGAGGACCATCGCGTGCACCTCTTCGACCGACACGCCGATCTCCTGGGCGAGGAACGTGCGGAACCGCGTCGAGTCGAGCACGCCGGCCATCCCGATCACGCGCTCGCGCGGGAAACCGGTGATGCGGAACGTGAGGTACGTCATCACGTCGAGCGGGTTCGTGACCATGATCACGAACGCCTTCGGGGCGTGATCGCGAATCGCCTCGGCGACGCCGCGGATGATGTCGGCGTTCGCCTTGAGGAGGTCGAGCCGCGACATCCCGGGCTTCCGTGCGAGGCCGGCGGTCACGATGATGAGGTCCGAGTCCTTCACGGAGCGCATGTTGCCGCTCCCCTCGATCATGGAGTCGTACCCGCGGACGGGTCCGGCCTCCAGGAGGTCGAGCGCCTTCCCTTTCGCCACGCCCTCGAGGATGTCGATCAGCGTGACGTCGCCCAACTCCGCCTCGGCCGCGTAGAGTGCGGCGGAAGCGCCGACGTTCCCGGCGCCGACGACGGTGATCTTAGGCATTGGCCGCCTCGGGCGCATCCGCAGCCTCGGCAACCGCGCCGGCCTTCGGCTTGGGATCGATCCACACCGTGACGTCGCCCTTGCCGCGCTTCTTGAACATCACGACCCCGTCTTCGAGGGCGAACAGCGTGTCGTCCTTGCCGCGGCCCACGTTCAGGCCGGGCTGATACTGCGTGCCGCGCTGGCGGATCAGGATGTTGCCGGCCTTCACCCACTGGCCGCCGAACCGCTTCACTCCGAGCCGCTGCGAATTCGAATCGCGGCCGTTCTTCGAGCTGGATACTCCCTTTTTGTGCGCCATTTCCTCGCTCCTCTTCCGCTAACCGCGAATGTCCAGGATCTTCACCCGCGTGAGGGTGTCCCGGTATCCGATCTTCTTCCGGAATTTCTTCCGGCGCTTGAACGTTCCCACGGTGATCTTCGGGCCCTTCTCGGTGCCCAGGACGCGCGCCGTCACGGCGGCTCCCTCGACGAGCGGTTTGCCGATCTGGACGCCCGTGTCGTCCGCGATCAGAAGCACCCGGTCGAACGTGACCTCGGCGCCCGCCTCCATCCCCATGTGGGGAAGAATGTGCTCCTGGTCCCGCTCGACGCGGTACTGGAGCCCCTGTGCCTGTATGACGGCATAACGCATCTTGCTCATCCTTCGATTCCTTTCCGTTCCGGTCCGGCGGCGGCCGGCCTCAGTGCTCGAACTGCTTCGTGATCTCCTCGTACGTCCGGCCGCGGAACAACCGGATCTCGTTTCGGCGCAGCGACGGATCGTCTCGGATCTCGACGCGGTACCGGTACTGCTTTTCCAGCCGTCCCAGCCGGTCGGCGTCCTGCTCGACCAGGTAGACGGCCACGTCCGGATGAACCCGGAGGATCAACTGCTTCTCCTTCGCCCGCTGCCCCACGCGACGGAGCATGCGCTCGATCTTGAGCGCCGCGGACGAGAGCGAGAGCACCTTGCCGGTCCCCTCGCAATCGGGGCAGTCGGCGTTGAAGTAATTCGCCAAGCTCGGCCGCTGCCGCTGTCGCGTCATCTCCACGAGGCCGAGCTCGCTCACCGCGAACGCCTTCGTGCGCGAGCGATCGCGCTTCAGGTGCTGCCGCAGCGTGTCCACGACCTGCTTCCGGTTGTTCTCGTCCTCCATGTCGATGAAGTCGAGGACGATGATCCCGCCCAGATCGCGCAAGCGAAGCTGCCGCGCGATCTCCACGGCGGCTTCCATGTTCGTCTTGTGAATCGTCTCTTCCTGATTCTTCTTCCCGGTGAACCGTCCCGTGTTCACGTCGATCGCCACCAGGGCCTCGGTCTGGTCGATGGTGATGTAGCCGCCCTTCTTGAGCCACACCTTTCGGTCCATCGCCTTCTCGATCTCGGGCTCGATCTCGAAATGATCGAAGATCGGCGCATCGCCCTTGTAGAGCTTCACGCGCGAGCGCAGGGCCGGCGCGTAGGTCGCCATGTATTTGAGGATGTTCTTGTGCTCCTCCGCCGAATCGATGACGAGCTGGTCCACGTCCTCCGTGAAGATGTCGCGGATCAGCCCCGTCGTGAATTCCATCTCCTGGTGCAGCACGATCGGCGCCTTGGCCCGCTGTGCCTGCTTCTCGATCTTGGACCAGAGCTGCTCCAGGTGTTTGATGTCGCTCTGGAACTCCGTCTTTCCCTGCTCGGCCCCGACCGTCCGGACGATGATGCCCGCGTCCTTCGGCCGGATCTCCCGAATGAGCGCTTTGAGTCGCGCCCGCTCGCCCCGGTCCTCGATCTTCCGGGAGACGCCGATGTTCTCGTGCCCCGGCATGTAGACCAGGTACCGGCCCGGAAGGCTCACCTGCGTCGTCACCCGGGGGCCCTTCGTCCCGATCGGCTCCTTCGTGATCTGGACCAGGATCTCTTGACCCTTCTTCAGCGCTTCCTCGATGCGAGGCGCCGGTTCCTCCCGGCGCCCGCCTCGTCCCCCACCGCCCTTTCGCTCGTCTCCGTTCTCCTCTTCCTCGAAGAGATCGTCGAGATCGGACTCCTCGTCCGGGGCCAGGTCCGAGGCGTGCAGGAACGCGCTCTTTTCCAGGCCCAGGTCGACGAAAGCGGCCTGCATCCCGGGCAGAACGGCGTTCACGCGCCCCTTGTAGATGTCCCCGACACGGCGGACGGCCTCCGGCCGTTCCACCATCACTTCGACGAGATGCTTGTCCTCGAGCAGCGCGATGCGGGTTTCGCGGGGGCTCGCATTAATGATGATCTCGCGGCGCATTCACCTCCAGGGTGGGATCGGGCGGTCCCGGGTCCAGGTCATCGACCGGCACGGGCCGCCAGAACGCCGACTCCTCGAGCGCCTCCAAAGGCGTGAGAAGCGTGACGCCGCGCTCCACCCACATCGTCTCGCGAGAGACGAGGAGCAGGCGCGGATCGAACTCGAACGACGGCAGGAGGCTCTTCAAGAGAAGGTCCGGCCGCAAATAACCAGGGGCTTGGAGCCGCGACGAGAGCGCGACGCCCAGCGCGCCTCCCTCGGCGAGAACGGCAATTTCCGCGACGCCGGGCCGCACGTTGACCGTGCGTCCCTGCTGTCCGTGGCTCTTCTTCGTCACGAGCCACTCCGACGCGTCGCGGAATTCCGCGACGCGGGACTCGAGCTCGAGCCTCACGCGGTGCACGTCCTCGCCTCGCGAGAGGCGATCCATCAGGTATCCGGTCAGCGTCACGCGGTAGTCCGCGCGCGTGATCGCCGCCATCAGGGACTCGGAGGTCTTGGAAAAGGGGCGTCCTTCCAGAATCCGGAAGCCCTCCGGAAGGAGCTCGTTCAGCGCTTCGAGCGTGCTCCAGGGACAGGCCTCCGCCAACTCCAGATCGAAGTATTCGCCGCGGCTCGTCGCGCCGAGCGAGAGCGGCGGTCCATAGGCGATCTTGGCGTGCCGATTGAAGCCCTGGGAGAAGGCCATCGGGATCTTGCCGACCCGGAGCGCACGGTCGAAGATCCGCACGACGTCGAGGTGGGACGTGAATCGGGCGGCTCCCACCTTTTCGTACATCACGCGGTATCGGGTCGCCTGGATCCCCTTCTGGGCCGTCGGCCAGACGCGGCGGCGACGCCCGTACTCCACGCTACCGTTCGTGCTCCCCGTGCCGTTCCCGGCACCGTTGCCGGTGCCCTCGCCGTGGCCGTTGCCATTGCCGTTCCCATTGCCGTTCCCCGCCGCGTCCTTCGCAGGCGCGGGAGCAGCCGGAGCCGGAGCCGGAGCGGGAGCGAGCGCCTCGATCGGAGCCGACTTGAGCTCCTCGATCCGCTTCGAGATGTCCTCGCCCGTGACGTCCGGCGGCACCGCGAACGCCAGCGACGCCGGGTCCACGCCCTGTCCCGGCGCGAGCTGGAGCGACACACGGCGGCCTTCGCGAGCCTTGGGCGTGAAGCACGGCGCGCCGCAGCGATAGCAGGCGTGGTCGCGGCAGTCGGGAGTGAGGGCCGCGGCGTACGCCTTGTCGCGCTCCGTGAGGAGGAACTTCTTCACGACCGGTGTGCGAATGTGGTCCCACGGAAGCGGCTCCTCCAGGTCGCGCGGGCGAAGATAGATCGCCGGATCCATCCCGATCGATTCGAACGCGCGCATCCAGAGGTCGAAGTCGAAGCACTCGGACCAGCCGTCGAAGCGCGCGCCCAGGCGCCAGGCCGCTTCGAGCGCGTCGGCGGTCCGCACGTCGCCGCGCGCGAAGACGCCCTCGAGGAAGGCCGTCTTCGGATCGCGCCACTTGAGGCGCACGTTCCCCATCCCGCGGAAGCCGAGCTTCAGCCGGTCGATCTTCCTCCAGAGGGTCTCCATGTCGTCCTGGATTTCCCACTGGAACGGCGTATGCGGCTTCGGCACGTGCGGCGAGATGCCGACGTTGAAGTGCATCCGCTTGTTCCCGCCCTTCGCCCACTCCTGCGACTTCCGAAGCACGTCGGCGATCCCGTCGATGTCGGCCTCGGTCTCGGTCGGAAGCCCGATCATGAAGTAGTACTTGATGCCGCCCCATCCCTGATCGCGCGCGAGCTTCACCGAATACTCGAGCTCCGCCTCGTCGATCCCCTTGTTGATCACGTCCCGCATCCGCTGCGTCCCTGCCTCGGGCGCGAACGTGATGCTTCCCTTCCGCCCCTGGCCGATCTTGTCGGCAACCGACGGCGCCAGCGTCCCGACGCGCGTCGAGGGAAGCGAGATCGAGACGCCCAGCTCGTTCGTGAAGCGATCGAGCTCGTGCAGCACCACGGGAAGCTGCTTGTAGTCGGTCGTCGAGAGGGAGAGGAGCGACACCTCGTCCCAGCCGGCGTGCACGATGCCGCACTGGACTTCCTTGGTCACCTGGTCCGCGCGCTTCTCGCGGAGCGGCCGGTTCATGTACCCCGCGAGGCAGAACCGGCAGCCGCGGGTACACCCCCGCATCACCTCCACGCCGAGGCGGTCGTGCGTGATCTCGGTCGGCGAGATGAGCGGCTTCTCCGGGTAATACGAGGGGTCGAGTGACGGCACGTATCGAAAGCGCGGCTTCGCCACCGTGGCTTCCGGGAGCGGGTCGCGCGCGACGAATCCCCAGGCGTTCGGCGTCTCGGCGAAGAGCGCCGGCACGTAGACGCCCTCGAGCGCGCCCATCCGCCTCAGAACCTCGGCGCGCGGCATCTTCGTCCGCCGGCGCTCGGCCATCAGGTCGCAGAGCTCCTGGATGATTTCCTCGCCGTCGCCGATGACGAACGCGTCGAGGAACGGCGCGACCGGCTCCGGATTGACCGTGCAGAGGCCGCCTGCGATCAGGATCGGGTCTTCCTCGCGACGGTCCTTGGTGCGAAGCGGAATGCCCGCCAGGTCGATCATCGTGAGGACGTTGGTGTAGGCGAGCTCGTACTGAATCGAGAAGCCGATCAGGTCGAAGTCCCGCGCGGGCGTCCGGGATTCCAGCGAATAGAGCGGGATCCCTTCGGCGCGCATCAGCTTCTCCATGTCGCCCCACGGCGTGAAACAAAGCTCCGCGACGGCGTCGGGGCGGCCGTTCACGATGTGGTAGAGAATCTTGAGGCCGAGATACGACATCCCGATCTCGTAGAGGTCGGGGAAGCAGAGGAGCACGCGAGCATCCGCCTTGGTGGGATCCTTGCGGATGGCGTGGAGGAAGCTGCCCGTATACCGACTCGGCTTCGTCACGATCGGCAGGTACGCTTCGTCCAGCATCCTGAGCTTGTCCATGGCTCCCCCCCGAGCAGACGCTCGGCGATAAAATATTTTGGGCAAACGAATTAACTGCCCCGCCCCGGACGGGAGAGGCGTCGTTGCCAAGTCACGGAATGTATCACACCCTTGGACCCGCCGCAACTTCCGCCTGGGGCGACGTTTCGGCCGACGGATCGAGGCCCCCGTGGGAGGCGGACAGCGCGAGAATCCAGGAGGGGCCTGCCGGATCCAACGCGGCGGCTGCCTCGAGCAGGGTGCTCCCGGTCGTGGCGACGTCGTCCACCAAAAGGAGCGGCCGATCGCGCAGGGCCGCCTCCATGCCGGCCCGCAGTCGGAACGCGCCCCGGACGTTCTCCGGCCGGTCCGCACGCGGAAGGCGGGCCTGGGGCGGGTGGTCCCGCTCGCGCGACAGCGCGTCGACGACGGGGACGCCCCATCCGCGCCCGGCGAGTTCGGCCAGAAGCCGCGCCTGATCGAACCCGCGCCACGCGCGCCGAGCGGAGTGAAGCGGCACGGGGACGAGCGCGTACTCGCGCCACAGGGATTCCCCGCGAGCGGGCGGTTCGGGGAGGAGCGCGGAAATCCAGGGGCCGAGTTCCCGCGCGCCGGCGTATTTATACGCGTGGATCACACGGTCGAGGGGCGGCTCGTAACCGGGACCGGCGAGCAGGATCCGCGTCGCGCCGTGGCGGGAACAGATTCGGCCGACGCCCGGAGCGACCGCCTGGATCGGGGCGACGTTCTCCCGCATGCAGAGGAGGCAGTGCGCACTGCCCGTGCGCGGCACGCGAGCGTCGCATTCGTCGCAGACAGGGCGACCGCGCGGCACCGGCACGGCACATCCCGGGCATGAGCGGCCCAGGAAGGCGTCCGCAAGATCGATCGCCGCGACGCGCGCGATCCGCGCGATTCCCCGGATCGCCGCACTCCCCTTCCCCATCCACCCTCTCCCTCGAAACCTCGCCTTACCCCGCGGCCAGAAGCGCGGCTCGCATCGCCTCGATGGGCGCCGGGAGGCCCGTCCAGAGCGTGAACGAGAGCGCCCCTTGCTGGAGGAGCATTTCCTTTCCGTCTTCGAAGCGCCGGCCGAGCCGCGCGGCCAGGGCGCGCGCGTGGTCCGCGCGGGCGCCGTAATTGAGATCGAGCACGATCCCGCGCGGCGCGACCCCGCTCCACCACCGCTCCTCCGCCGGCGTCACTTCCTCCGGCGAGAGCGCGCGGACGAGCACGTCCCACCGCGGGCCCTCCCGAAGCGAGGGCGCCTCGGAGAGCGCGGCGGACGTGAGCCGCGTCCAGTGCGCGGAATTGGCGTCCAGATCCGAGATCAAACTTCGCGCGCGGGCCGCGGAGCGGCTCGCCACGTCGATCGCCGCGACGCGGCGGGACAGGAGCGCCGACGCCACGCATCGCGCGGCCCCGCCGGCTCCCAGGAGCAGGACCTGCGCGCCGGAAACGGCGATGCCCCGGGCGTCCACCCACGCCAGGAAACCGGGCGCGTCGGTGGCATGAGCCGCCCACCCCGCGTCGACCCGCCGGAGCGTGTTCGCGGCGCCCGCCGCTCGCGCCTCGACCGTGGAGGAGACGGCGAGGGCGAACGCGGTCTCCTTGTGCGGAAGCGTGACGTTCAACCCTTCGTATCCCTCGGCGTGGAGCGTCGCGAGCGTCGATTCGAAGCGGTCGGGGGGTACCTCCAACGCTCGGTAGACCGCGTCGACTCCGGCCGCGGAGAACGCGGCGTTCTGCATCGGGGGAGAAAGCGAGTGGCCGACGGGAGAACCGAGGATCGCGAATTGCCGGCTCATCCCGCTCTGGCCCCGGCCGGGATCAGGCCCCGGGGTCGCCTGGCGCGGATGCCGGATGAAGCGGCGCCGGGACCGGCATCGGAGGACGCCGCGAGAGCACGCGCAACATGATCATCGCCGCGAGGAAGAGGATGGCGCTCAGCACCTGGTTGACGTTGAAGGAGAGCGATCCGACGCGGCCGATGAACGAGGTCTCGTCGTAGTAGCGCGTGAAATCGATCACGAATCGGAGCGTCGCGTCGAGCGCGACGTAGACCCAGAAGAGCCACCCGTCGAACCGGGGCCTGCGGTCGAGCCCCAACGTCACGACGAACAGGAGGAAGCCGGCGCCGGCCATGTAGAGCTGGGACGGGTGGAGCGATTCTCCCGGGAAGACGGCGTTCGAGTAGGACTGGGGCGGGAAGTGAATTCCCCAGGGGAGGTGCGTCGGGAGGCCGAAGCAGCACCCGTTGAAGAAGCAGCCGAGGCGCCCGATTCCCACGCCGATCGCCATGCTCGGCGCGGCGGCGTCGGCAATCCGCCAGACCGGGAGGCCCGCACGCCGGACGTACACGATTCCCCCGGTGATCGCGAGGAAGTAGCCGCCGTAGAGCATCAGCCCGCCTTCCCAGAGTCGGAGGATTCCGAGCGGGTCCTGCGCGTAGTCCTCCCAATGCGTGAAGACGAAGAGCAAACGGCCGCCGATAATGGCGAGGAGGAGGAGAAGGAGCGACAGGCTGCTCAGCCGGTCCTCGGGAATGCCGCGAGCCTTCCCGCGCATGATGAAAATCTGGATCGCCACGAGGAACGCCACGGCCAGGAGGAGGCCGTAGCTGTGGATCGCGAAGCTTCCGAACTGGACGATCGTGGGGTGCATCGGTCCGGTCAGTACTCCCGCCAGCGCATCGCGACGTTCTGGATCAACCCGACCTGGAGGAAGCTGGTCAAGAGCGAGGTCCCACCATAACTCAGGAGAGGCAGCGGCAGCCCGGTGACGGGCGCGAGCCCGACGGTCATGCAGACGTTCACGAGCACATGGTACAGAAACACCGACGTCAATCCAATGGCCAGGAGTCCGCCGAACCGGTTCCGGGCCCGGTGGGCGATCTTGAGGCCGCGCAGGATCAACACGAGATAGAGCACGGTGACGACCCCCGCTCCAAGGAATCCGGTCTCTTCCCCCACGACCGAGAAGATGAAGTCCGTGTGCTGTTCCGGGAGAAACGCGAGCCCCTTCTGGGTGCCGTTCAAGAATCCCTTCCCCGCGATCTGCCCGGAGCCGATCGCGATCTTCGACTGGATGATCTGATACCCGGCGCCGTAGGGATCCGCCGCGGGGTCGAGGAAGGTCGAGATTCGCTGGCGCTGGTAGGGCTCGAGATGGTTCCAGACCTGCGGCGTCGCGATGCCGACGACCAGATTGATCGTGACGACGACGAGGATCGGCACGAGCCGAAGGCGCGACCGATAGAGCACCACGGCGAGCACGGCGGCAAAGACGATCCAAGCCGGCAGGTAGAACGACGTCGCGACGTTGATCATCGGCGTGAGGAGCAGAAAGAGGTAGAGGAGCGGCAGCCCCGCCCAGTAGAGCATCGAGAAGAAGATCATGAGGAACGTGAGCGACGTGCCGAGGTCGGGTTGGCGAAGCACGAGGAGGAGCGGGACTCCGGCGACCAGCATCGGGCCCACCAAGGACCGGAGCTGCGTCAGATCGAGCTTCCGCTCCGAGAGGAGATTCGCGAGGAGGATCACCGTGCCGATCTTCGCCAGCTCGGAGGGTTGGAACTTGACCGATCCCCAGCCCAGCCACCGCTGAGCCCCGAGCCCGACGTGTCCGATGAAGAGCGTCAGCACGAGGAGGAAGATCCCGAGACCGTAGAGAAGCCAGGCCGACTTCCCCACGTAGATGCGGTACGGCACGGCGGCCATCACGGCACTGCCTCCGAGCGCGATGGCGAGCCAGATCAACTGCCGGAGGTAGAGTCCGTGCTCGGCCGAGTCCTTGGCCATTGCCGTGGCGCTGTAGACGAATGCGATGCCGATGAGCGCGAGAAGAACGGTCACGAAGAAGAGCGGCCGGTCCGCGTCGTTCGTGATGCGCGCGGTGACCATCAGCGAACCGCCACCACCCGAAGGCTCTCGGCCGCCTCGGGGTGGAAGAATGCCTGGAGCACCTTCTGCGCGATCGGCGCGGCCGCCGTGCTTCCGTGACCCGCGTTCTCGACGAGCACCGCGACGACGATCCGGGGATCCTCGGCCGGCGCATAGCAGACGAAGAGCGCGTGATCCTCGCCGTGCGGATTCTGCGCGGTGCCGGTCTTCCCCGCGACGCGCACGCCTTCCACCTTGGCCGATCCGCCGGTGCCGCCGGCGTCGTTGACCACCGCTTCCATGGCGGACCGGGCGGAGGCCATCGCGCGCGCTCCGATCGCGACCGGCTGGCGCAGGGAGTCCGCGCGGAGGGACGCGACCGAGGCTGGCCGTCCCGCCCCGTCCATGCCGCGGACCACGTGGGGTCGCACGATCGTGCCCCCGTTCGCGAGAAACGCCGTGAGTTGCGCGAGCTTGACCGGTGAGATCGATACCTCGCCCTGCCCGATCGCGAGGTTGAGCACGAGCCCGCGGCTCCAGCGGCCGGCGCCATAACGACGGTCGTACCACGCGGCGTCCGGGAAGAGATTCTTCCGCTCTTGCGGCAGATCGATCCCCGACTTGTCCGAAGCCCCGATCTTCTTCATGAAGGCCGCCAGCCGATCGAGGCCGATCCGAAGGCCGAGCTGGTAGAAGTAGACGTCGCAGGAGCGCGCCACGGCGTCCCGCAGGGCCAGCGTTCCGTGTCCCTCCGGGTTCCAGCAGCGGAAGGAGCGGGTGCCGAACTGGAACGCCCCGTCGCACGTTTCGCGAAAGGTCGTGCCCGGCTCGATCGCGCCCAGATCGAGACCGCCCAGCGCCACGAGGGGCTTGAGCGTCGACCCCGGCGGGTAGACCGCTTGGATCGCCCGGTTGAAGAGCGGATAGTTCCCTCCCTCCGAGAGCCGCGCCCAGCTCGCCTGGCTGATCCCGGTGGAGAACTCGTTCGGATCGTAGTTCGGCTTCGAGGCCAGCGCCAAGACCTCGCCGTTTCGCGGATCGAGCGCGACGACCGCGCCCCGCGCCCCGGGCTGGAAGGCGTCCTCGGCGGCCCGCTGCAGATTGACGTCGATGGTCAGCGTGAGGTCGGTGCCCCGCTTGGGCAGGATCGGCCGCTTGTCGCCGAGCAGTTCCGCCTTCCGCCCCAGGGCGTTCACTTCGACGAACCGCTTCCCCGACTCGCCGCGCAGGCGCGACTCGTACTGGCGTTCGATCCCCATCTTCCCGATCAGGTCGCCGCGAATGTATCCGGCGCGCTGGGGATTCTCGAGCTCCTTGTCCGAGATTTCGGCCACGTACCCGAGCAGGTGGGATCCGGTTTCGCCGAGCGGGTAGCGGCGGAGCGGCTCCGATTCGACATCCACGCCGGGGAGCTCGGCCGCGTGCTCCGCCACGAACGCCACGGCCCGGAGCTCGGTGTTCCGCTTGAGGCGGATCGGAAGAAAACTCTGCTTCCGCTCCTTCTTCACGCGCTCCGCCAGAGCCGTCGAATCGGTCTCGAGAATGGTCGCCAGGCGGCCGATGGTCGCCTCCATTCGCTTCGGGTCCTCGACGTAGACCTTGTCCAGCGGGTCGAGCGTCACCGTAAAAGACGGGATGTTGTCGGCCATGAGGAAGCCGTTTCGATCCCGAACCTCGCCCCGCGGGGCCGCCAGGATCTCGACTCGGATCCGATTCTCCTCGGAGAGCTCGCGATAGCGGCCGCCTTCGATCACCTGCATCGTAAAGAGCCGGAGGAGCACGAGCCCGAAGATGACCACGACAACGATGGTGACGTTCCGCTCGCGATACCGCATCCCGCCTGCCAGCATTTCGGAGTCGATGCGCATGGCGGCCTCCCTAACTCTCGTCCGCCAGGAGCGGGCGCCGCGAGAACCGCTCGGCGAATCCGAGCAGGAAGAGCGTGAGGATCGTCGTGTAGAGCGCCGACGGAATCGCGACGAGGAACATCTGCTTCAGAAAGAGGCCGAAGTCGCCGGTGCTCGAAGCGGCGAAGTAGATGACGTCGTGCGCGATCATCGCGAGGAGAAAGAAGAAGAATCGAACGCCCGGGTTCGAGCGATGCACGCGAAAGCCCGCCTTGGCCACGGCGAAGCCCACCACCGTCTTCGCCAAGGCGTTCAGGCCGAGCGGCCCCGAGGCGTCCAGGTCCTGCATCAAGCCGATCGCGAATCCGGCGAGGGAGCCGGCGATGGGACCGCGCATCCACCCGAAGTAGACGACGTAGGCGACGAGAAGGTCCGGACGAATCCCCCAGATCTCGATCCGGTAGAGGAACGCCGACTGGAGCACGAGGGCGACGCCGAGGATGAACGCATCGCGGAGTCCCTTCACGGCTGGCCCGCCGCCGCGAGCGAATCGGCGGAGGCGTTCGCGCGGAGGCTGTCGCTCGTCTCCGCGGGAAAGAGATCGCTCGGGACCGTGGTCGGGAGCGTGGCCGGCGAATACGCGAGGAGCTCTTCGAGCGTCCGGAAGTTCACAGCCGGGCGAACCGTGATCTCCTTCATCAGCCCGTTCTCCTCGAGGCCGATTCGCGTTACGGTTCCGATTCGAATCCCCGACGGGAAGATGCCGCCGAGTCCGGACGTCTGGATGCGGTCTCCGACCTTCACGTCCTCCTGCGAGGAGACGTAGAGGAGATTCAGCGTCGGCTGCTCGCCGAACTCCCACCGGACGACGCCGTCGACGCGGGACCGCTCCACGCGCGCCGCCACCGCGCAGTCCCGGTGGAGAAGCGTCAGCACGCGCGCCCCGTGCGCGGTGGAGCGCTCGACCCGGCCCACGAGTCCATCGGGGGTCAGGACGGCGCGGTTCGCGAAGACCCCGTCCTCCTCGCCCTTGTCGATGGTGAGGCTCCCGCCCAGACGGTCCAGGCTCCGGCCCACGACGCGCGCCGAGATCAATTCATAGGGGTGGCGCTCGGCGAGCTTCAGGAGGCTTCGGAGCCGCGTGTTCTCGGCGCGCTCCGCGGTCGCCCCGTCGAGTTCGATCTGCATGCGGGTCAGCCGCGCGCGGAGCCGTTCGTTGTCCCAGTAGAGGCCGACGCCGCGGTCCCACCATCCGACGACGGTGGAGACGGGGGCGAGGAGGGTGTGCTGGAGGAACCAGGCGGCGCGCGCCTGGCCGCTCCGGTCCAGCAGCATCAGACTAAGGGAGATGGTGCACGCGACGACGAAGACGGTCCAGTCGGTGCGGCGTGCGAGGAAGTAGCGGAGCATCGGGGCTTACGCCCGACGCTCAGTCGCGCACGACCGACATGAGCACCTTTTCGTATTGGGTGGGGTCGTCAAGGATCTTCCCGGTGCCGAGCACGACGCAGGAGAGCGGGTCCTCCGCAACCGTGATCGGGAGATTCGTCGCCTCGCGAAGCAGCATGTCGATGCCGCGAAGCAAGGAGCCGCCCCCCGTCATGACGATGCCCCGGTCCACGATGTCGGACGCCAGCTCGGGCGGCGTCTTCTCCAGAGACTGCATGAGCGCATCCACGATCTGCTGGAGCGGCTCGCTTAAGGCTTCGCGCACCTCGACGGAAGAGATCTTCATCGTCTTCGGAATCCCCGCCACGAGGTCGCGGCCCTTGATCTCCATCTCCTCCTCCTGCTCGAGGCGGAACGCCGAGCCGATCTTGATCTTGATCTGTTCCGCGGTCTGCTCGCCGATGAGGAGGTTGTAGGCCTTCTTCACGTACTGCACGATCGCTTCATCCATCTCGTCGCCGCCGACGCGGATCGACTGCTGATTCACGATCGAATTCAACGCCATGACGGCGATCTCGGTCGTCCCGCCGCCGATGTCGATGATCATGTTGCCCGAAGGCTTTCCCACCGGAAGCCCGACGCCGATGGCGGCCGCGATGGGTTCGGGAACGAGCAGCACTTCGCGGGCGCCCGCGTGCTGCGCCGAATCCTGCACGGCGCGCTTCTCCACCTCGGTGATCCCGGACGGGACGCAGATGATGATTCGGGGACGGACCCACGTGCGCCGGCGCAGCGCCTTCTGGATGAACTCGCGGAGGAGGTCTTCGGTCTTCTCGAAGTCGGCGATGACGCCGTCCTTGAGCGGGCGGACGGCGACGATCTCGTCGGGCGTGCGGCCGAGCATGCTCTTGGCCTCTTTCCCGACGGCGATCACCTTGCCGGTCGTCCGATCCACGGCCACGACCGACGGCTCGTTCAGGACGATGCCCTTGCCGCGCAAGTAGACGAGGGTGTTCGCTGTCCCGAGGTCGATCGCGACGTCGTTCGAGAAAACGCCCATCAATTGGTCGAGAAACATCCTTGCCTCCCGGAACCCTTGCGACACGGCAGGAGACTCCTTCGCCTCACCTGGGCAGGCAACGCGAGCATCGAGTGATCGAGCGCCCGAAACGTAACAGAGGCCCCCCACACCGGCAAGGTGTTTCTCCCCGGAAGCTGCGTTGACAGGCCGATATACGGGTGGTAGCGTCCGTCGTTGGGCAATGTGGATCCGCGAACGTATCCAAGGGAGGGTATCGGCCATGGCCCGGATGAACTTGAGAGCTCTCGCCGCAATCGCCCCCATTTTGCTGTACACCGGAATCGCCGCCGCGGCACCTCCGACCGGAGGCGGCACCGCACCCTCCGGAACCAGCCGCTCGACCGGGTCCAGCCTCCAGGACAAGATCGAGGAGATCCAGTCCATCGGCGTCGACCGGCAGCTGGCCTCCTTCGCCGGCACCGTCCTCGACGTCAACGACCGCCCGGTCGGGAACGTCCAGGTCAAGATCTTCATCGACGGCCAGTTGGTCGGCTCCGCCCTTACGGAATCGAACGGGTTCTACGATCTCCGGACCGCGTATGACCCATCGCAAGACGCAACGGTCCTGCTCTGGTTCGTGGCGCACGAGGGCAGCCTGATGCCGAAGGAGCTGGTCATCCATGAGTCGAGGTCGAGCCTGGAGAACGGGCTCATCTCGAAGTGCGTGCCGCGCGCCGCGTTCACGCCGGGCCGGCAATTCCGCGTCTACATGTTCGATCCCGCGAGCCGAAACAAGGAGTTGGCGGAAGCGGACTGCCTGCCCTAGTCGCTACGCGGCGCCGCGCTGCAGCCGCTCGACCGCGCGTTCGGACGCGGCGAGCCGGTCCCGAACGATCGCCTCGACGTCCCCGGAAAGGGGCCGCCGGGTGAGTTCCTCGTAGATGTATCGGGCGCGCCCGGGATTGTTGAGGATCCGCCGCTGGATGTCCGCGCTCTTCAGCATGGCGAGCGTGCCGACGTGGCGATCCGCATACCGCTTGCCAAACGCCTCGTAGGCGCGGCTCGCTTCGCTGGGCCGACCCAGTTCCTCGAGACCCCGCGCCACCCGAAGCTGGTCCCCCGACGGGAGAACGACTTCCCCGCCCAGGAGGCGCCGCATTTCCTCATAGAGATCGCACGCACTCCGCGAGTCGCCCCGCAGGAGGAACTGGCGAATCGCCTCCCGGAACCGCACGGCCGACTGGCCCTCCTGATGCGTGACGCGCTGGAGACGGGCCGCCTGCGCGAGCGCCTCGGGGTCGGTCGGCGCCTTCGCGAGATACGACTCATATTCCCCAAGGGCCGCGAACCACTCGCCCCGCTCCGAGTAACGCGCGCCCACCGCCAGATGCCGCTCGAGCCGCGCCTCCGGGGCAAGCCCCATCGCCAAGCCGAAGACGGCCCCGAAGAGGGCTCCGCTCAGGTGCGCGATGTACGCCGTCTCGGAGGCGATGCCTGCGAATTGATAAGCAAGCGTCAGCGCAAGCCAGAGACCGATCCCCACGATCGCGGGGAGGGAAAAGGCGGCCGGCTTGGCGATCCCCTGAAGATAGAGGAGCGTCACCGAGACGAATCGGAGCCGGGCGAAGTAGAGACGGACGAGGAAGAGCCCCATGAGCCCCGAGATCGCCCCGGAGGCGCCGACGATCGGAACGGAGACCAGTTCCGGCCACCAGGCAAGGATCGCGGCGGCCTGCGCCAGGTTCGCGAGCCATCCGCACGCGAGATAGGCGATCGTGAACCGCAGGGCCCCGAGTCTCGACTCGAGCGGGGGCCCGAAGACCATGAGAAAGACCATATTCCCGACCAGGTGGAGAATGCCGGCATGCAGGAAGAGGGACGCGATGGCCGTTCCCACGGTCGGCTGGGCGGCCTTGAAGGCGAGCGCGTAGAGGGCCCCGGCGTCTCCCCGGCTGGCGAGGAAGATGCCGTGAACCAAGAGGTTCGCGAGGACGATCGAGAGCGTGACCCACGGCGTGGTGCGCACCCGCGCGTCGGTCCCGATCGGAAGCCAGTAGAAGTAGTACACGCTTGATTGACCCTCCGGGAATCTCTACACTACGTCGGGCCTAAAAATGAAGCGTTTTCGTCACTTACGCGAGAAACATCGCCCTCACGACAGATAAGGAACGCCATGGAGACTGCGACCCGCTCGACCGGAATGGACATGGGCTCCGGAATTCAACGCGAGCTCGACCCGCTTGAAAACGCGCGACTCCAGTTCGAGGAGGCCGCTGCGAGGCTCAACCTGGACGACGCGTTTCTCCAGATCATCAAGGAGCCTCGCCGCGCCACGATCGTGAAGCTGCCCGTGCAAATGGACGACAAGTCGTTCCGGGTCTTCACCGGATACCGCGTGCAGCATTCGATCATTCGGGGCCCCGCCAAGGGCGGCATTCGCTACCACCCCGACGTGACGTTGGATGAGGTGACGGCGCTGGCCGCCTGGATGACGTGGAAGTGCGCGGTCGTCGGCATTCCCTTCGGCGGCGGCAAGGGCGGCATCCAGTGCGATCCCTCCAAGATGTCCCCGGCCGAGCTGGAGCGTTTGACGCGGCGCTACGTCGCCGACCTGATCGACGTGATCGGTCCCGATTCCGACGTCCCGGCTCCCGATGTGAACACGAACGAGCAGACGATGGCGTGGATCATGGACACGTACTCCATGCACGCGCGCCACACCGTGAACGCGGTGGTCACCGGCAAGCCGCTCGCGCTGGGCGGATCGGCCGGGCGCCGCGAGGCGACGGGCCGCGGCGTGCTCTTCGTCGTGCGCGAAGCGGCCAAGCGGATTGGCCTGGATCTCAAGGGCGCCAAGGTCGTCGTCCAGGGCTTCGGGAACGTGGGCTCGGTGGCCGCCGATCTCCTGGCAAAGGACGGTGCCTTGATCATCGCCGCGAGCGACGTCGGTGGCGGGGTCCAGAATCCCGCGGGACTCGACGTGCCCGCCCTCATCGCCCACGTCGTCAAGACGAAGAGCGTCGCCGGTTTTCCCGGGTCGACGCCCGTGGACGGAAAGGCGATCCTCGAGATCCCCTGCGACATCCTGGTTCCGGCCGCGCTCGAGAATCAGATCACCCACGCCAATGCCTCGAAGGTGAAGGCGCGCATCATCGCCGAGGGGGCCAACGGGCCCACGACGCACCAGGCCGACAAGATCCTCAACAAGGCCGGCGTCCTGGTCATCCCCGACATCCTGGCGAACAGCGGCGGGGTGACGGTCTCGTACTTCGAGTGGGTGCAGGACCGAATGGGCTTCTTCTGGCGCGAGTCCGAAGTGAACGAGCGGCTGGAGGACATCATGGTGAAGGCGTTCCAGGATGTCGCCCAGATGGCCGATGCGCACAAGGTGTCGTTCCGGGTCGCGGCGTTCATGCTGGCGATCAAGCGCGTCGTGGACGCGATCCAGCTCCGGGGCGTCTACGCCTAGCGTCCTTCGCGCCGTTAGGAGACGAATCCTTCCTCGTACGTGAGGCGGCCGCGCGCCAGCGTGGCCGTCGCCCCCAAGGGGAGCGGCAGGTTGAGCGCGCCGTGCCCCGCGCGAATCCCCCGCCACACGGGCGCCGCGAGCGCGCCCAGATGATCGCGCAGCACCGTGGCCGCTGGCAGCTCGCGCCGTCCCGGACGCGGGACGCAGTTCGTGAAGTCCCCGAGCGCCACCCCCTGGATCCCCCGAAGCCATCCTCCGTTTCGTAGCGAGGCCAGCATCCCGTCGATCTTGTAGGGCGGCTCGTTCACGTCCTCGAGGAAGAGGAGTCGGCCCCGAAGCGGCGGAAGGAATCCGGACGTCGCCGCGTACTGGACGAGGACGAGGTTCCCTCCCAGGACTCTCCCGCGAACGGCCCGAGCCCCGCCGGCCAACCGGCGAGGAGCCCCATAGGTCCGCGTCGAGTCGGCCGGGCGCGGCTCGGTGGTCCAGGCGAGCCACCGCCGGAACTCGCTCCCGCGCCCCGCGCCGAGTCCCGCGAGGTTGGGTCCATGCAAGGTGCGAACGCCCGCGTGGAGCGCGAAGCCCAGGTGGAGGAGCGTGGCGTCCGAGAAGCCCGCGAAGATCTTCGGATCTCGCCGCATCGCGCCCCAATCCACCCTCGAAACGATCCGGAGCGCCCCATAGCCGCCGCGGGCCATCAGGACGCATCGGATGTCCGGGTCTCGGAGCATTCGGTTCAGGTCCGCGGCGCGGGCTGCGTCGCGTCCGGCCAGGTGGCCGAGGCGATCGCCCACGTGGCGCCCCATCACGACGCGAAACCCCGCCGATTCCAGCGCACGGGCGCCGGCGGTCAACGCGGCTGCGCGAACCGGGCCCGACGGCGCGACGATGCCGATCCGATCGCCGGCGCGAAGTCGCGGAGGGGCGGTCGGGATCATCGCGGGATCCGGGTCGGTGGAGGAGACAACGTGGACTGCGCCCCTCGGCGGTACCGGCTCAAGAGGCCGACGACCTCCTCTTCGGTCTGCCGCGCGGGCAGGACGCTCCCGCGGCTCCCGTTCGTGATCATGGCGAACGCGATCCGTTCACCCTCGGCGGATCGAACGTACCCGGCGAGCGCGCTGACGTTCGTCAGGGTTCCGGTCTTGGCCCGAAGCTCCGCTTTCGGGTCGAAGCCCGCGAAGCGGTTCTTGAGGGTCCCGAGCGTACCCGGCGCGGCGAGCCCGGCGTGGAACGGCCCGGCGAGCGTTGTGTCGCGATCGTGCGCCCAGAGCCATCGTACGAGGGAACGCGCGGTGAGAAGGTTCTGCGGGGAGAGTCCGGAGCCGTCCACGAGCGATAGATCGAGCGTGTCGACTCCCGCCTCGGCCGCGAAGCGGCGCACTTCGCGGAGCCCCGCGTCGCGGTGCTTCTCGGTCGGCGCGGGATCGAGGAGGCGAAGGAGCGCCTCGGCCTCCGCGTTCAAGCTGATGGCGTTGACGATGCCCGCGAGCTCCGCCGCGGTGGGTGAGGTGAGCGCCGTCACGATCGCCGTCCGGTTCTTCGACACGCCGCCCCATCCAGAGGTGGACCCCGCGGGCGCGGGGGCCGGGACGCGGTCACCGCCCTTCGAGGCGGAGCCCGCTCCTGCGATCCCCGCGTGCGGCACGACTCGCACGCGCGAGTCCCCGAGTTCGATGCCGGCCCGCCGCATGGCCCCGAGCAACACGAGCCCCGCCGTGGAATCCGGATCCGGGACGGAGATCTGCTTTCGCACCGTGCCATCGAGGGGCACCATCCCGCGCACCCTCAGCCGTGCGTCGAATGGCCGTCGGTCCACATCCAGCCATCCCGCTTCCCCCGCTCCCCCGACCTTCACCGCGGACTCCACGACGAGGGGCACTTCCGGTGGCTCGAATGCACAGCTCACGCCCTTCGCTCCTGCCGTGACCACGAGCGTCGCCGCATTCCCGTTGGCCATGATCGCGTTCACGGGAGCACCGTATGCGTTCGGAACGTCCTCCAGGGCCCAGCTCGGCGCGTAGTACTCGGCGGCGAAGAGCGTCCCGTCGACCCAGAGCGTTCCCTCGAATCGATCGAGCCCCTCGTTTCGGAGGAGGAACGCGAGCGAGTCGAGGAGGCCGCGCGATCCGGCCGAGAGGAGCTGGGTCACGTCCGGTGCCCCGCTTCCCCGGAGAATCAGATCGCCCTTGAGACGCACGCGCCCGCCGGCTTTCCGGTTGGCGCGGCCGCGCGCCTCGAGGTAGGTCGTGCAGCGTGCGGCCGCACCGAATCGACGGAGAAAGGCGGAGGTCGTGAGCAGCTTGGCCGAGCTGCCCGGAATGAGGCGGCGGCCGGCGTGGAGCGCCACGAGCGTGTCCCCTCGGTCGAGCGAGATCGCGAGGAGGCCCGTCTCTCGGCTTTGCGCGGCGGCGAGGAGGGTCCGGATCGAGTCCGCGAGGGGATCCGACCCGGAGGGATGGGCGGCGGTCGCCGGAGTCCCGGCGAGCCCGAGCGCGGCCGCCAGACAGAGCACGCACGCCAAGACGGAACCGGGGCGGATCGAACGCGATCCGCCCCGGAACGACCTGCGCTGGTTTCGACCCGTCAAAACTCGATGCTGAGCGAGACTTGCTGGTTGTCGTCGAAGAACTCGCCCACGTGCGTCCCCGCCCAATCGAGCGCGAACGGCCGATCGCCCAACTTGAAGTTGAAGCCGGCGCCGTAGGTGTACGAGTAGAGGTAATCCTGCTGCCGGTCCTCTTCGCTGATCGCCAGCTGACCGACGTAACCGCCCCGAAGGGCCAGGAAGCTGCCGATCGGGAATTCGGCCCCGATCCGATACTCATCAGTGGAGAAGTTGTTTCCCTGGAACGCGCCGTAGACCGACGCGTGACGGTCCTCCCCCATCGGGAGGTCGTACGAGACCCCGATCTGGAGGTAGGAGGGAATTTCGAACGACGCTGACTGCAGCCGAACGACGTGCGGCTGGGCGCTCGGATCGTCCCCCGGCACCTGGATGCGCTGCTCGAGATTGGCGCCGCTGAATTGCATGTCGGGCCCGACGTTCTTCATGGCGAAGCCGAACCGAAGACCGCGCCACCCCGTGTCGTACTGAACGCCGAGGTCGACGGCGAAGCCGTTCGCGCTCACTTCCGCCACTTTCTCGCTGACATAAGCCCCGCTGATCCCGAGCAGGACCCGATCGGTCATCCGCCGGCCGTACGTCACGCCGAGCACGGCGAAATTGGGATTCAGGATCTCACCGGTTCCCTCGGGCGCCGTCTCCGTGGTCACGATGATGTCCCCCACGTTCAGCACCTTGACCGAAAACGCCAGGTTCCCCTGGGTTCCAATCTTGGTCGAGACGGCCGCGTAGTTCACCTTGGAGTCCGCGAGATAGCTGCTATAGGAGACGAGCGCCTGGCTCTCGTCGACGGCCGCCAAGGAGGCCGGATTGTAGAACATGTTCCCCAGGCCGTTCCCGAGCGCGACGGCGGAGCCTCCGATGGCCACCGAAGCCGCCCCCACGGGGATCCTGAGTTCCTGCGCCCCCGCGGTGCCGACGCGGTCGAGCCCACCGGCGTTCGCGGGGGATGCCTGCGCGAGAAGCACCGCCGGTAGAACCAAACGTGCCACGAGCCATCTCATGGATGGGCCCCTCCGTCCGTTGGAAGGTATCGAATGTCGTGTCATTGCGGTCCGCCCCCTCATCAGAAGTTGTCGAGCCGCTCCTGCTCGATGAAGACGGCGATGCGGTCGGTCTTGCTCCCCACCCCGTCAACGTCGACGCGATAGATGTAGACGCCGCTCGCCACCGGCAGGTTGCGTTCGGTGTTGAGGTCCCACGAGATCTCCGCCGAGGCCATTTGGTCGGCCGTGGTTGCTTCCCGTGTGATCGTGCGGACCAGATCCCCCGCCAGGTTGAAGATGCGGATCGTCACCTTGCGGGAGGCCGGGATGTTCGTGAACTTCATCACCCGGTCGAATTGCGTGAGCTCGTAGGCCGAGTGCGCGTAGTACGGATTTGGAACCGCCAGCACCTTCTTCACGTCGTTCCCGACCACGCTCCCGGGTGCGCTTCCGACCGGCGACGTCCGGAACTCGTACACGTCGGCCGATGTGAACCGCGCGCTGATCAGGCGAATCGTGGTGGGCGGCGGAATCAGCGAGTCGGGATTGGCCGTCTTGTACGCCGGACGGTCCAAACGGAATTCGAACGGCCCGAGCGACTGATCCGAGCCGTCCGGCACGTAATCGGTCGACTTGGTCCCGGGCGTCGTCCATGCGACCGAGGCGTAGGGGATCTGCCGGAAGTAGATTCGATCGTTCCAGTCCCAGAGCCCGTTCGGCGGGGCCTGCCGATCGCGTGCCATCAGGCTGATCTTCACGTCGTCGCTCGCGTCGCTGAGCGAGTTGAATCCAAGGTCCCAGACCTCGAACGGCACCTTGTAGGTCTGGACGAACGAGACTTCCCCGGATCCGTACGTCCACGCGTACTGCGTCGTGTCCGGAAGGATTCGAATCTCGTAGTCGTGGTTCGTGGGTGTGCCCACGAAGAGGAACGGGCTGAAGTCCCGGAGGTGCCACGTCCCGGTCGAGTCGGTCGCGTCCCCGCTCATGTCGGTGATGGTGCTGTCGGCGTTCAGCTCCCCGAACGCGACGATCCCGCGAGGCGCGGTGACGCGGAGCATGAAGCCCTCGGTCACCGGGCTGTCGAAGCCGCCGTCGATGTTCGTCTGGTTCGAGAGGAGCGTATTGGCGTCGGTCACGTTCGTGAGCGTCCACCGTTCCAGGTCGTCGAACGTGACCCGGTAGAGATCGCCGGTGATGTCGCCCTGGACCACCTGTTCCGCCGTGACGGAGCCGTCTGGGTTGAGCGGCCCCGAAGCGGTCGGGGTCGCATCCAGCGTGAAGACCGCGCTGCTCGATCGAGGTTGGATGCGGATCGGGTTTCGAGCGCTCTCGAGGACCTCCGAGACGATTCCGATCTGGTTCCCTCCCACGACGTACGGGACGGCATTGTTGACGTCGTAGGAGTAGGCGGTGACGGCGTAGTAGTAGTCCTGGTTGTTGATCAGGGAGCCACCCTTGATGGCGTCCTGGGTGATGTCGATCTGGAACGTGACCCCGGCATCGGATCCCGCGACCTTCAGCAGCCGCTCGACGACGCCGCTCGTGGGGTTGAACTCGTCGGAGAAGATGCTCGTGACGCCGTTCACTTCGTCGAACGTGGCGATCACGGTGGGGTTGGCGTCGGCGCTGTTGGAGGACATCTGCCAGACGCGGATCCCCTCGAAGTGGAATTCCTGGCCGAGGCTGGGATTCGTCTGGATGTTCCCGACCGGCTCGTTCCCCCAGATCAGGCGGATTCCCTTGTCCAGCGCCTGGGCGTAGATCGTCGGAGACGGCGGCGGCGCCGGAATGTCGAAGTTCAGGTCGAACACCAGCTGGGCGATCGCGTCCTTCGACTTCATGTCGTTGATCGACGCGATGCGGTCGCTCCCACGGCCGATGATGATCGCGGTCACGACCTCTTGCGTGTCGCCGGGCGCCATGGTGAAGGGCCCCGAGGACAGGAAGAGGCGCCGGTCGGCGGGGTTCGAGTCGAGCCAGTTCGTGGGCCCGGACACGCCGCCCGGATTGAGCCCCGACACCTGGTAATGGGTGATCGGCTGGAGCGGATCGTCGTTGACGTAGATCGGCGTGCCGTCCCCCTTGAGCCCGCTCATGTAGTTGTACGTCTCCTCGGCGGAGGCGGGATCGGTGCCGTTGATGTACTTGTTGAACGAGGTCATGCCCAGCGTGTCGTAGACGCCCGGCGAGACCTGCACGATCGGGCCGCGGAAGAAGTCGTATCCGACAGCCGGCGGGGTCGATCCGTACTGCTGGTCCTGGTTCGTTGCGTTGTAGACGTACCCGATGCTCAACGTCGTGTCACAGCCGACCAGGTCGTCCGTGAATCCGCCGAGATCCGGGTCGCTCCAGACGGAGACGAAGGTGCTGTCCAGCGTGTCCGAGCCCTTGTTGATGAATTTCCACTTCACGAAGATGATGCTGCCCAAGGGGCCGGCCCGATTGAAGGCGAAGACCGTCTGCTGCACCTCGAGCCCGAGCGGATCGGTGCTTCCCGCGTCGTTCGTGTGGACGCCCGGATCGGCGTCGTTGAAGACGCTCCAGATCGTCGCGTCGCCGAGGAGGAGCGGATTCCCGAGGGAATCGAGCGGCGCCCCGTGCGGCCACGGCCAGTTCAGGTAGTCCGAGGAGGTGGTGTTGCCGCGAACGATCTTGTAGTTCCGGAAGGAGTCCTGATCCGCGACGGCGACGCCGCCGCGCATGACGCCGGGCGTGAACTCCTGCGAATACTCGCCGATGGCGAGACGGATCTCGCCGGCCACCTTGGCGCCCACCCAGAGCCCCGACGCGAAGACGGCGGTGTGCGTGCTCCCCTTCGGAAAGATGAGCCCCGCGTTTCCCGTGATCAGGTCGTACGCGATGGAGCCGTGGTTCGTGACGACCATGTCCAGGTTGTTCGCGTCCATGCGGCCCGAGTTGTCGATGAATTGCGCGGCTTTCCGCACCTTGGTCGCACGGGGAGCGGTCCCCGACGAGCCGCGCGGCGCCCCCATCGCATCCGGAGCGGACAGCGTCACGATCAGCGCCGCCGCCCCGAGCCATCTCAAAGAACGCATCCGTTGGGCCCTCCTTAGCCTCGGAACCCTCATCGTTAGAAGCTCAATTTGGCGCCGAACCGCACCATCCGCGGAAGTCCGTGCAGCGACGGATCCAACTCTGCCAAGCGGTAGCGCTCGCGCGCCACGTCCTCGCCGTAGGTCGCGGCGTTGGTGGCCAGGAAGGCCTCACCCGCCGACGTGTTCAGGAAGTTCGTCGTCGCGGCCGATCCGGTGGACGTGTAGACGTTGTTCGTGTTGTCCCGATTGAAGATGTTGAGGACCCAAATGTAGAGGTCGATGTTCTGGCGTCCGAACCCGATCGTCTTGTTCATCTTCGCGTCGACCTGGAACGTCCAGGGACCGTACCGCGAGTTGAGCGGTCCGAGCGGCTCCACGGCCGTGGCCGCGAGCGTGACCTCGTTGTAGACCTTCGTCGGCGTGTAGGGCGTGCCGCTCGCCGCGTTCAGGAGGACGTTCAGGCCCGCGTTCTCGAGGAAGTGCTTCGAGCCCCAGAGCGGACCCTGTCCCTTGTCATAGCGGAAATCCATGTTCCAGGAGAACTTGTGACGCTGGTCGAAGGCCAGCGGCGTGGAGATCTTCGGGACCTCGCTCGCGGTCCAGGCGATGTTGCGCTGCGTCTGCGAGACCGAGCCGGTTCCGGCCGCCCACGAAAGGCTGTAGGAAGCGGTCATGGACACGAGCCCCGTGCGGCGGAGCGTGTAGGCGAGATCGAGTCCCTTGATCGTCGCGAAGTCGCGGTTCCGATACGATGAGAAGCTGTTCGGAGCCGACGGGATGTTCGTGATCTCGACCAGGTCCTTCACGTCCTTGTAGTAGGCCGAGAGCTGGATTCGGGAGCGATCGGTCGGCGTGTGCGTCAGGCCCAGCTCGTACGCCGTCGTTTGCTCCGGCTTCAGGTTCGGGTTTCCGAATCCGACGAAGTAGCCTCCGGTCCGCACCTTGTGCTCGAGGAAGGCGTAGGAGACGTAGAGGTCCTGCAGGTTCGGCTGCTGGAAGAATTTCCCGTAGTTGACGTGGATCAGCGTCTGATCGCTCACGGGGAAGCCAACTCCGATGCGCGGGCTCAGGCGGTTGTAGACCTTCGACGCCTGGAGGTCCGTGGATTGGAGCCGCGAATCGTTGACCGCGTCGGGATCGAGCGGAAGCGATTCGCTCCGAAGCGACTGGGTATTCGGCGTCAGGTAATCCCACCGGAGCCCGGTGTTGAGGACGAGGCCGAGCCGCTCGTACTTGCCCTGCACGTACACCGAGGCGACCTTCGGATGCTTCGGTCCGTCCAGCGGGTCGTCGTAGAGGCCGTTGCCGTTCGAGTCGTTGAACGGCTCCCCGACGTCGTAGGACCCGTTGCCGTTCGAGTCGGTGAAGGTGTCGCCGTCGTCCAGCTCGTTCCCCAGCGCGTCGTATCCGTAGCGGTCGGCGTCGCGGATGTTGTCGGGGTTCCCGTTCGCGTCATAGAGCTGGACCGGGAAGTAGTGATCGTAATAGCGCAGCGTGTGCCGCTGGAAGTCGGCTCCCGCCTTCAACTGGAAGGCGCGGCTCAACTGATTCGCGTAGTTGGCGGCCACGCCCCAGTACGAGGACTTCCGGTGGAGGAAGTCGTCGAACACGTGCGCGCCGGTCGGGTTGCCGTCCGAGTCCACATCGTAGTCGCCGTACCAGAAGAGCGCTTCGTTGGGGTCGAAGGTCGGGTTCGAGCTGGGTCGCGCGTACGCCCTCAGATCATCGAAGTGAACCCCGTCGCCGCGGAGCCGCTCGGTCGTGAAGTAGTTCGCCTTCAACTCGTAGTAGGAACGCTCGCTCAAGCTGTGATTCCAGGTCGAGTAGAGCGAGTAGTTCTTGTCCTCGTATCTCGGAGAGTGGGCCAGGTTGAAGCGGTAGGTGTTCAGGTACTGCTGCCACTTCTCCTCGTTGAAGGTGCCCCCCAGCTTCAGGGTCTGTAGGGGCGAGGGCTTGAACGTCAGCTTGCCGACCGTGGCATACGCCGCGCTCGAGTTGGACGGCAGCTTGCCGCTCTCGTAGAAGTCCGCCGAGACGGTTGGGTTCGGCTCGAGAGAGTAGGCGATGTCCTCGGTGATCGAACTCGGATTCCGGTCGCGATTGAAGCGCCGCTCTCCGGAGAGGTAGAAGGAGATGTTCTTGACCTTGGGCGCGATCGGGCCGCCGAAACTGAGGCCGTAGGTGTTGTTGTCACGGCGCGGCGCCTTGATCCAATCCCCGGAGAGCGCGTCCGTGATGCCCTCGATCGACCCGAAGTACCGCTCCGCACCCTCCCGGGTCACGACGTTCACGACGCCGGAGTTGATGCGGCCGTACTCGGCGTTGAATCCGCCCGACTGCACGACCACCTCGTCGATCGCGTCGCTGTTGATCAACGTCGTCGAGAAGCCGGTAAGCGGATCCTGCTGCGAGAAGCCGTCCACGTAGTAGGCCACCTCGTTGGGCCGGCCGCCGCGGATGATCAACGTATTGCCGTTCAAGGCTTCATTGTCGAAGCCTGCAAGATTGAAGTTGGGCCGATAGTTCACCACGCCGGCCTGCTGCGCCACCGCGTCCTGATAACCGCGCAGGGGCTGGTGGGAGATGTCCTCCCCCGAGAGGAAGCGTGTGGTCCCGGTGACGTCCTTCTGGATCAAGGGCCGCTCCGCCGTCACGACGACTTCGGCGACGTCCGTGAGCACGGTCGGCTCGAGGCTCCAGTCGATCCTGGCGACGAAGTCCTGGATCACCTCGACGCCCTCGCGAGCCTGCGGCACGTAGCCCAAGAGCGCGACGCGAACCGTGTACTTGCCCGGCGGGAGGTTCAGGATGAAGAAATTCCCCTGAGGATCCGAGACCGCGCCCCGCTTCAAATCGGGAATCGTGACGCTCGCCAGCCCGATGGGCTCCCCGGTCTTCCCGTCCCGGACGGTCCCGGAAATCTGGCCCGTCGTCCCCGCGAGTGCGGTTCCGGAAATAAAAATGGCGCACACCACGAGTGTGGCGACGCCGAACAACCAACGCGTCCGAGGTCGAAGCATGACTGACCCTCCCTTGTACTTCTGTGGATACGCCATGCGGGGGTCTTTTCCTCCCTGGTGACACGGTCTCGAACCCGCGCTCCGCGACTTACGCCGCACCCCAACGCCCTTCAATGGGCCCCTCATCGGCATTCTTCCACGCAAACCGGCTCTTTCTTTCGGATCTCCTCCGCTCGTGAGTCCCGCGACACACGCCCCGTCTTGGGGCGCAACACGTTGCATCAATTGAACCCTAGGTAGGATACCGGACACTTGTCAACGATTTTCGCAAGAAAAGGGCCCTCCGATCGACATCCGACCGGAGGGCCCGGGACCGTTGCCGGAGCCCGAAAGCCCGGCAAAGACCGTGTGCTGTCTAGTAGTGGTACGTGGCCGACACGCGCGTGAACGGCGTCGCCTCGTCGCCCGACAAGATGTACCCGCCCGACAGAGGGAATGCCTCGTTGAGCGTCATGTCGACGTCGAGGTTGTTCCACTTGATGCCCGTTCCGAGGCTGAAGTTGAACTCGGATTCGCGGGTCTTCGTCGTGGAGGCAAACACCGGCGCGCCGAAATCCGTGAACTCGTCACGGCTCGACACCATCGCGCGGCTCCCGCCGATGCGGACCGTGAGCCAGCTCGTCGCCTGGGTCTCGATGGCCGCAAAAACCAGCGGCATCATGGTGTGCTTCTCTTCGAACGTCTTCACCGCGCCCGAAGCCACGGCGTCGTTGTTGTCGGTGCGCTCGTAGCTATGCTTGTCCTGAGCGAACATCACACCCCAGAGGAGCAGATTGTCGCTGTTGACCCGCATGTTGTCCGAGATCCCGATTCCGAACTGCTTGTAGCTCTCGTCGGCGCTGCGCGCGGTCGGCGTCACGCCGGTGACTTCCCAGGAGAGGTCGTCGTTGACGTACCACGCGGCCGGATACCAGGTGTGGGTTCCACCGCGGTGCAGGATCGCGCGAGCATTGAGCGCGTAGGACGCGTTGCCGCCGTCTTGCCACGTCTCGCCGGGGGCCGGGCTGTCGCTCCGGTCCAGCGTGTAGCGACGGTAGGTGGCGGCCGCCTCGAAGCGATCGTCATTGTCCATGTGGATCGCGATGGCGGGCGTAATGCCGTACGTGTTGATCTCGACGCCCGTTCCGACGATCGCGTCGTTGAAGAAGGCGGCGCCGAACGGATACGGGTCACCCGAGAAGTCGATGCCGTGCGCGTCGTAACCGAACGGCGTCGTGTCCGTGAACTCAAGCGAGGAGTTCGTGATGTCGAGACGAACAGCGAAATCGAAGCTGGAGAATGCCTTTCCCCAGATGATGTCGAGCTGCTCGTTGTTCAAGTTGTCCGATGCCACCGTGGAGTTGAGCGCGTTCTGCTTCATCTGGAACGCGATCGATCCGAGCCGCGGGAAATTGCGGACGAGCGTGAAGGCCTGGTCGTCCGTGTCCACGCTGTTCACGTCGCCGCTCGGGTTGTTTCCGAGCTCCGCCCAAACGATGTTGTTCTGACGAACGACCGACGTCGGGTAGGCGAACATATTGGCATAGTCGTCGGTGAACTGGCTCATCGCCGGCACGGTGAGGCCCATACCCTCGACGCGCGACCACGAGCCTTGGCTCACGCCCGCCGTCATGGCGAGCAGAACCGCGACACTGAGGACCACAATCAGCTTGCGCTGAAACATCTGTTTTTGCCTCCTTGAGTTAGCGGACCCCGGACAATCCAGGGTCCTCGAGCCCGAACCGTGCACTGCATGTTGGATGATTGGTCCGGGGAGATCCGAGAGAGCAGTCCTGCTCGTTGGACCTTCGCTCGCCACCCCCTTTCGTTAGGCATTTGCGGTGCTACGCCGTCGTCCGAAAGCGCCGACGCTTCATCAGTTGCGGCAGCGTTTCCCCTGTTCGGGCCCGTCCTCAAAACCGGGCGCAACATAGAGTCCCTGGGAATCCCTGTCAAACAAATTATTCGGAAATGGGCTGTAACTATTTAGGGGACTTGGCGTTGAAGGCTTCTAGCCGGGGAGCTATTTCCGGCGGGCGGCCCTACAGCGGGCACAGATGCCCTGAATTCGGGCCGAGGCTTCGTCCGGCTCAAATCCGGCGCGGCGTGCAAGATCCAGAAGTCCGCGACTGACCGCTTGATCGGGCACCTCCTGCACGCTGCCGCATCGACTGCAGGCCAACTCGTGGCGGGGCTCGTCGGGACGCGCGATCTTGTAGAAGGCTGACCCGGCGGCCGATTGGCCCCGACGGACGATGCCGCTTCCCTGGAGAAGCGCGAGCGTACGGTAGACGGTGGCCCGAGAGAGGCGGCGGCCCTGGCCCTTTAGCCGGAGACGCAGGGTCTCCGCATCGAAGTGCCCTGGGGATTGGGCGATCGCTTCCAGCACGTTCCGCCGCGAGACGGTCGCCCGCAACTTGTGGCGGGCCAGGAACTCCGCCCACTTCTTCCGTGGATCCGCGGAAGCCACGCGGTCAGGAAGACGACCGGTTGGGGTCCAGCTCGTAGCGCCCGAACCCGTCCTTGTCGACGAAGAAGTAGGTCTTTCGAGCCCGGTAGTAGTACCAGATCTCCTCGGGCGGACGGTCGAAGTTGAAGGGGTTTCGAACGATCTCATCGGGCTTCCCGTGCCGGATGTAGATGCACCCCATATCGGTCTTCCATCCGGGCGTTCCGACGCCGAACTGCTGGTTGGCGTAGCGGACGCGCTGGGAGAACTCATCCAGCGCTTCGTTCCGCGGCGTGTCGGGGGTCGGATCCCGCCGCTTCCAGAACGCCTCCCAGAAGGCGAACTTCGCCTCCTGGGTTTTGAGCCTCGACATCTCGGTCTGCTCGTCGGAGGTCGCGATGCAGTGGAGCACCTCGATCGAGGAACGGGGATCCGCCGCGAAGGAGGCGAGCGACTGCTCCACGTCGAAGGACTTGTCCCGGCGAACCGTGACCGTCCGCTTCTTCTGGTCCGCGGCGGGCTGGAGCGGAGCCTTCAACTCCACGACGAACCGATACGGGCCCGGTTCGAAACGTGGCAGTCGCGGCGTGAGCAGGAATGGGGTTCGGATCCCGGCGCGCACGACCGTGGTGTCCGCCCGGAAGAGAACCTCGGAGAACCCGTTCTCCACCCGATATTCGATCTTGTAGCGCTCGCCCGCGGTCGCGGAAGGGCGGGCGTCCACCAGCTCGCCGTATACGGCGAGCGCGGCGATGTCCTCTCCATAACGGCGCGACGGATTCGGGTCGAGCCGGCTCCGCACGTCGGCGCTGTCGGCGGCTCGCGTGGAGAGCGTGCCGAGCGAGAGGTCCGTGAACCAGAGCTGGCCCGCCGCCTGGGCGGGAACGGTGAAGTCGAACGAGGTGCCGGAGATCCGCTCCGCGACGAGATCGGTGATGGCGACTTCGACGACGTACTTCCCCGGCGGAACGCGAAAGACGACGTGATCCACGATGTCCTGTCCCATGATGCGCGTCTCGCCATAGTTCCCGACCTGTAGCTCCCGCTGGAAGAGGTCCCCGACCTCCTGACGCCCGCGCTTCCCCTTTGTAAAGATCACGCGTACTTCATAGGCCGCGCGATATCCGGATGGTCCCCGCTCGAACAGCAGTTCGGTCCGGGCCAGGCGATAGTCGAGCCGCACGTCGGGGGCGCCGCCTTCTCCCGGTTGGATCGCGGCGTCCACCGAGAACCGCGGCCGGGTCGGGCTGATGCCGGGTACCGGGATTTCGCCGGAGCCCGACAGATCGCCCGCCGGAAACTGGGCGAGCGCGCCGCCCGCCGGAATGGCGGACCAGGCTGCTGCGGCGAACGCGATCCCGAGCACCCGCCGGAGCACACGTCGGGTCCTATCGAAGGAGCGTGATCGTTCGCGCGTCGTCAAGGCCCGCTCCTTCTAAGTGGAGGAAATAGATTCCGTCGGGCACGCGCCGTCCGGCGTCGTCGCGACCGTCCCAGGAGATACTGCCGAAACCGCCGGCCGCCGGCACGGTGGCAGGGATGGTTCGGATCAGCCGGCCCGATACCTCGTGGACGCGCAGCGTGAGAGATCGCCCCGTCGACCCGGCGGGAGCCAGATACGGAAGCGTGGTACCGCCCGCCGAGGGCCGATAGGGATTGGGATACGGCCGGCCCACCCTCGCCCCCGAAGCGACGAGTATCGACCCTTCGCCAATCTTCCGAGACCCTCCGTCGGCGAAGAACGCCTCCAACCGGTATCGGTGCACCTGCCCGACGGAGACCGAATCATCGACGACTCCCGTCGCGTCCGGCGGAAGCAGCGCCTGGTTCACCCTCCGGCCGTCCGGATCCGGCGCGCCCCCGGTGGCCGGACCCAGGTCCCGGTAGACGTTAAAGCCCACGACGCCCCCGAGCGACACGGGGCTCCAGGAAATGCGAACGATCGGGAGCGCGCCCTGCACGTCATTCTGGAGCGTGAGCGACGGGACGGTGGCTACGGCGGAGGCCGTGAACCGCTCCAGCGCCAGCCCAGCCGCGACGAGCAGCGTGTCCCCGACCCAGGCGCCGTCCCGGGCAAAACCCGGGACCGCGATCGGGCCCCTCACGAACGGCACGGACGGGACCGCCACGTCGACGGCCAGGATTCCCGCATCACCGAGGAAGAGCGCGGCGGTGCCTCCCGACCGCGCGACGCCCTGGATGGCGGGGACAGGCAATTCGAAGCGCAAGGCCGGCGACGCCGGCGTCGTGACGTCCACGACCTGAAGCCCGCGCGTGCGCGTGCCCACGAGAAGCGTGTTCCCGGTCAGGTCCAGGTCGCGCGCCCCGATGCCGGACGCGGCCCCTAGGGCCGTCGGCGCCAGCGGATCGCTGAACTGAAGCGAGAGGAGCCCGAGCTGGTCGTCGGCGACGAAGAGCACGGTGCCGCGCGCGGCGAGCGCGCGCGGATCCTGCACCAAGGGCGCGTCGACCGAGCCGAGAGCAAAGGGCCCGCTCGCGATCGTCACGTCGACGAACGTCACGCCCGGGGTGCCGCGCCGCGCGACGGCCACGAGGTTGGGCCCCGCGATCGCGACGGCGCTCGCGAACCCCGAAACCGCAAGCGATCCGGCGAACGCCGGCGAGGAGGGATCGGAGACGTCGACGACCCAGAGGCCGCCGAATCCCGCCGCGAGATAGGCGAGCGATCGCGAGCCGTCGAGCGCCAGGTCCACGATCCGGTCCGTGGCGGAAACCGGAAGAACGCCGACGAGCGACGTGTCGGGCCCCGAGGCCCGATAGATTCGAAGCCCCCCCGTGTAGTCGGCGACGTACGCGAGCCCAGCCTGCCACGCGACGCGTCGCGTCTTCCCCGTGCCGCCGACCGGGAGCGGGCCGGGTACGCCGGAGAGGCGGGCGAATTCCAGCGTGCACCGTCCGACTTCATCCGGCTCGACGGGTGAGACCTGGTCGTACGTCGAAGCGATGGCGAGGTCGCCCCGCAGGCGGACGTGGAGTGCCTCCTGATCGAGCGGATCGACCCCGAGCACCGCGAGCGAGTCCAGGGCCGCGCCGGCGCGCCGGTATCTCGCGAGCACCTTCCCTTGCGCAACGGCGACGACGGCCGTGTCGCTGGCGTCGATGGAGACGGTGTATTGGCTCGCCTGGACGGGCACGCTTCGAACGGGCGATCCCGTCCCGACGTTCAGCACGAGAACCCCGAGGTTTCCGTCCGCGATGAAGGCGAGCGGTCCGTTCCACGCGACGTCGAGGGCTTCGTGGCCGTTGACGGCGAATTCACGAAGAGACTCGGGAACGGATGAGCCCTGTTGCAACCGGTACAGCGTGACGATGAGCCGGGGAATCGGGCCCGGCCGCGTGCTCGCCACGAGAAAGGAATCGGACCGGGCGAGGATCGCGCCGATCCGGCGGCCATCGGTGAACGTGACCGAGCGAAGCGGCGTCATTCCGCCGGCGCCATCGGCGGCGAGGATGTGGAGCGTCGAGTCCCCGTCGCTCACCGCGAGCCCATGCCCGACCGGCAACGCGGCGCCCATCGTGACCGGCCCCAGTCCCGTGAGCGACCCGATGGCAGCGGGCGAGGACGGCGCGGAGAGGTCGACCGCCACGATGCCCCGATCGCCGGCAAAGAGATACGCGACCGTGCCCGAGACCGCGGCGCGGTCGATCGAGCCCGGCGCGCGAAACGATCCGATGACGTCCGCGGCTCCGAGCGCGGTGTCGCGAATCTCGATGCCTGCTCCGGTTGGAACGAGAAAGAGACCGTCGCCGCTTCCGGCCCCGATCGAGATCGCGGGCCCGTACTCCGCCGAGAGGGAGGAAGGAGCGTGACGATCGGCTACGATCTCGGAGACGTTCGGAGCCAGGGAGGTCGCGAGTGCGGAGCCGGTCGAGCCCAGAAACAGGCAGCCGGCGAGGGCGGCCCGAGACCACGAACGCGGGCGCCGGCGCGGGAGTGAATTCATCTCCCTCGACGCTACCATGCTCCGCGCAAGAGCCTCAAGAATGAAGTCTTTCCGCTTGTGGCGATCACGGCGCGTCCGCTAGGGTCCGGGCCGTGGAATTCCTCGAAAAACTGATCGCGCCCCTCTCCGCGTTCATTCTCGCGACGATCTCATCCTGGGGATACGGCGGCATCGTGATCTGCATGGCGATCGAGAGCGCGTGCATTCCCCTCCCGAGCGAAATCATCATGCCGTACTCGGGGTACCTCGCCTCGACCGGGCGATTCACTCTGTGGGGCGTGACCCTCGCGGGCGCGGTCGGAAACGTCCTCGGCTCCTGGGTCGCCTACTGGCTCGGGATGAAGGGAGGGCGACCCCTCGCGGAGCGCCTCGCGAAGTGGCACGTCATCCGGATGGCGGAGTACGATCAGGCTGACGGGTGGCTCAAGCGGCACGGACTGAAGGTCGCGTTCTGGACGCGCCTCCTCCCGATCGTCCGGACGTTCGTCTCCTTCCCCGCCGGCGCGGCGCGTGTCCCCTTCTGGAGGTTCACGCTCTACACGTTTCTCGGCTCCGCGCCCTGGGCGTTCGCGCTGGCGTGGGTCGGCGCGCTCCTGGGCGCGCACTGGCACGACATCAAGACGTTCTGGCGCGGATTCGATCTCGTGATCGTCGCCGCGCTGTTGGTGCTTTTCATCCTTTGGCTTCGCTACCATTATCGAAGTGGAAGGTCGGGTGTGCCGTCCGGCGGGGGTGGCCCGGCAAATTGACGGTCCCGGGGGCGCGTGGTAGAATTCGCGGCCCTCTGGGGGATCGTCCAGTGGTAGGACACGTGGCTCTGGACCACGGTACAGGGGTTCGAATCCTCTTCCCCCAGCCATTACGTCATCACGAGACGCAGCCATGAAGCCGGTTGTGGCGCTATCGTCTAGGGGTTAGGACGGATGGTTCTCAGCCATCAAACCGGGGTTCGATTCCCCGTAGCGCTACCAACCCGCTTCCGGGCTCTAGGGACGTTCCTCTTCGCTGGCGCGCTCCTCACGGCGTCCGGCCCGGCGTCCGCCGCGGAACCCAAAGGCGCGTCCCGCTCCGGCGGCACCGCCCTCCCCGCCAACGTCGAACGGCTCGATTCCCAAGCCGGCGTCACCGAATACCGCCTCCGGTCGAACGGCATGAAGATCCTCATCGTGCCGAATCGCGCCGCGCCGGTGATCACGTTCATGGTGGTCTATCACGTGGGGTCGCGAAACGAGGCGCCGGGCAACACCGGCTCCGCCCACCTCCTCGAGCACATGATCTTCAACAAGAGCACGACGAATTTCGGAAAGGCGAACGGGAAGAAGACGTTTCAGGAGGTGCTCTACGAGGCCGGAGCCGATTACGGGTCGTCCAACATGACGACGTGGTACGACCGCATGAACGGCTACTCCACGCTCCCCGCCGACCGCCTCGACCTCGCCATGAAGATCGAAGCGGACCGGCTGGGCCGGGCGCTGATCCTGGACTCGGAGCGCAAGCCGGAGATGTCGGTGGTTCGAAACGAATACGAGATCGGCGAGAACAACTCCTACCGCGCGCTCGACAAGGCGGTGACCGCGGCCGCGATCGTGGCGCATCCCTACCATTGGAACACGATCGGCTACCGCTCCGACATCGAGGGCGTGTCGACCGAGAAGCTCCGCGAGCACTACCACAATTTCTTCCACCCGGACAACGCCGAGGCGATCCTCGTCGGCGACTTCGACACCGACGCCGCGCTCGCGATGTTCGACCGCGAGTTCGGCCGATTCCCGAAGGCGAAGACGCCGATCCCGCAGGTCCTCACGACGGAGCCGCCGCAGGAGGGCGAGCGTCGCGTCGAGGTGCGCCGACCCGGCCAGGTGGGCATCGTCGAGATCGCCTACATGCGGCCGAATTCCCTCCACCCCGACTTCGTTCCGCTCGACGTCCTCTCCACGATTCTCACGACCGGTGTGAATTCGAGGCTCTACCAGGCGCTGGTGGAGACCGGGTTGGCCACGGACGTCAACTCGTGGAACTACACGCTGCGCGATCCCTACCCGATCGTGGCATTGGCGACCGTCGCTCCCGGAACGCAGCATCGAGCCGTGGAGGAGGCGATGAAGTCCGCGCTGTACCGCATCGGGCGGGAGGGCGTCTCCGCGGCCGAACTCGAGCGCGCCAAGAGCCAGCTCGAGGTCGCCGTGATCCGGAGCCGCGACGGGACCTACGAGCTCGCCGCGTCCCTGGGCGAGGCCGTTGCGTCGGCCGACTGGAAGTGGTTCGTGAACTACATCGACCTGGTGAAGAAGGTCACGGTCGACGACGTGAAGCGCGTCGCCGCCGAGTACCTGGTTCCCAACCACGCCACCGTGGGCTGGTTCGTGCCCCCCGAATCGGAGGCCCCCGCCGCCACCAAGAAGGCGGCGCCCAAGTCGAAGAAGCGGGGCGCGGGCGGCGCGACCGAGGAGGTGACGCCCGGCGGATTCGCGACGCGCACGGTGCGCCGCGTTCTTCCGAACGGCCTCACGGTTGACGTCGTGCGGAATCCGGCCGTCCCGACGGTCGCGATCCAGGGCACGGTGTTCGCGGGCCGGATGGACGCCCCGTCCGGAAAACCGGCGGTGCCCCAACTCACCGCCATGATGCTCACGCGGGGCACGACGACCCGGGACAAGCGGGCGATCGGCGCGGCGCTGGACGACGTGGGCGCCAACCTCGCGATCGGCGCGGACGGAATCGAGTCGACGATCGCGGGGACGGGCCTCTCGCGCGATCTCGAACTCCTGCTCGGCATCCTCGCGGAGGAGCTCCGGAGCCCGGCGTTCGCGGATTCGGAGCTCGTCAAGGCCAAGGCCGAGTTCCGCGCGGACGTTCTCCGGGCCAGCGACAACACCGGCCAGCGCGCGCGAGACCGGCTGACCCAGCTCGTCTATGAGCCGGGGCACCCCTTCCGCGCGCCGACGACCGAGGCCATGCTCGCGAGCATCGAATCGGCGACCGCGGCCGACCTGCGCGCGTTCTGGCGCGAGCGATACGTCGGCGCGGGCTCCATTCTCGCCATCGTCGGCGACGTCGACCCGGAGAAGACGGCCGCGCTGGTCGAATCCCGCTTCGGCGGACTCCCGAAAGGAGCGCGTCCCGCCTACGACCGGCCGCGCACGGAGGCGAACGCCTCCGTCCATGCCGTCGAGACCATGAAGGGCAAGGCGAACATCGATTTCGTCTTCGGGCACGCGAGCTCGTTGCGTCGCGCGGATCCGGATTACGAAGCGGCCCTCATCGCGAATGCCGCCCTCGGCCAGTCGAGCCTGACGTCCCGAATTGGGAAACGGGTTCGCGACACGGAAGGACTCTCGTACACGCTCTTCTCCCGATATTTGTCGACCGACTACCTGGACGGCGTTTGGATGGTGGACGTCGCGGTGGCGCCGCAGAATCTGGCCAAGGCGCTTCGCTCGACGAAGGAGGAGATCGACAAGTACGAGCGCGAGGGAATCACGGAGGCGGAGGTCGAGGTCCAGAAGAGCTTCTTCGCGGGCAACTACCTCGTGAGGCTCGGAACGAACGCGGGAGTCGTCGCCGCGCTGTGCACCGCGGAACGCTTTGGTTACGGACCCTCGTACCTGGACGAGTATCCGAAGCGAATTCGCGCGGTCACGAAGGCGCAGGTGGACCAGGTCATCCGGACGAAGCTACATCCGGAGAAAATGCATCTGATCGTCGCGGGCGATCTAACGGAAATTCCGCAGTAGCCCGGTCGACCATCGCTTCCGAGCTGGAAGGCGCCGCCGCGCGTTCGACCCGCCAGGGGTCGCCGTCGCGGCCTTCGAACGCGCTCCATGCCTCGCGGAGAACGCGCCCCATCCGGTCCCGGTAGTCCTCGCGCGAGAATCCGAGCGCGTGACGCCGGAGCGCCGCGCCGTCGAACGCACGGCGCTCCCAGTCCGCGATCGCGGCCGCCAACCCGTCGTCGCTCTCGTCCGAGTAGAGGATGCCCGTGCCCGGGGCGACGACCTCGGCGGCGCCGCCCTTTCCGAGCGCGATCACCGATCGCCCGCAGGCCATCGCCTCGAGTGGCGCGATGCCGAAATCCTCCTCGTGCGACTGGATCAGCGCGCGGCAGCCTCGGTACGCTTCCCGCAACGCGTCCTGGCTCAGCCATCCGTCGAACCGGACGGTGGGGCCGGCGATCCGAGTGAGCCGGTCCCGGTCGGGCCCGGTGCCGACGATGCGAAGCGGAAGGGACAGACGATTCGCGACCCGGATCGTTCGCTCGACGCCTTTGTACGGCACCAGCGCCGAGACCACGAGGTAGGGTCGGATGGAATTCGCGGAGGACCCGGCGCCGCTTCCGGCGCCCGCGTCGCCCGCGGGGGTGAAGAACGTGGTATCCACCGGCGGGTAGATCACCGGGGCCGCGCGCCGGTAGTGCTTCGCGATCCGGTCCCGCACGTGCTCCGAATCGGCGACGAAGAGATCGACGCGATCGGCGCTGACGCGGTCCCAGATCCGAAATCGATGCGCCAGGAATGGCGCCATGGCGCGGGCAAGCGCGCTACTCCGCCCGGGTCCGAAGTACTCCCCATACAGATCCCAGAAATAACGCACGGGCGTGAAGCAGTAGCAAACGTGGAGCGCGTCGGCCCGCGTGACGGCGCCCTTCGCGGCGCAGTGGCTCGTCGAGACGATCAGGTCGTATCGGCTCAGGTCGAACGATTCGATCGCGAGCGGGTAGAGGGGAACGAACCAACGATAGGCGCGCCGCCCCAGAGGGAGCCGGGCGATCCACGACTCGCTCACGCGCCGATTCTCGATGGCCGCGGACACCGATCCGCGTTCGTGGACGAGCGTGAAGAGATCCGCCCGCGGGAACATCTCACAGAGCACCTCGAGACACTTTTCCCCGCCGCGCATGCCCGTCAGCCAGTCATGGACCAGGGCGACGCGGAGCGAATCGAACGAGCGCACGAGCGCTAGGCCTTCGACGACGCGGACGCCGCCGCCTCGAGGCGGTCCGCCGCTTCCTGAAGGCGCTTCACCGTTTTCTCGCGTCCGAGGAGGAGGATCACATCGAAGATACCCGGGCTGACCTTCTTGCCGGTGAGCGCGATCCGGGCAGGCATGATCACCTCGCCCGCTTTCACGCCCTCCGCCGTCGCGAGGCCGCGAGCGACCTGCTCGATCGAGTCGTGCTCGAACGGCTCGACTTTGGAGATCGCGTCGGCCAGCATCCGGAGGCGGGCCGGAGCGAGCGGCTTGGCGAGAAGGTCGGCCCAGGGGCCCGCCTCGGCTTCGACCGATTCCACGAAGAGCCAGGCCGCGTAGTCGAGGAAGTGCTCCGGCCGCTTCATCCGATCCCCCACCGCCGTGACCGCGCGCTCCAGCATCGCCCGGTTCGAGAGCGCGGACTCCGGAAGCGCGCCGATCGCTCGAACGTGCTCGACGACGAGATCGACGCGCGTCGAAAGCGGGAGCGCGCGGAAATATTCGCCGTTCATCCACTCCAGCTTCTCGTGATTGAAGATCGCCGGGTTCTTCGAGACCCGGTCGAGGGAGAAGACCTGCGTCAGCTCCTCGAGCGTGAAGATCTCACGCTCGCCGTCGAAGGCCCATCCCAGGAGCGCCAGGAAGTTCACCATGGCCGCGGGCAGGTAGCCCGAGTCCCGATACTCGGTCACGGACGTGGCGCCGTGCCGCTTCGAGAGCCGCGTGCCGTCGGGCCCGAGAATCATCGGGACGTGGCCGAACACCGGCATCTCGAGACCGAGCCCGCGGTAGATCTGGATCTGGCGCGGCGTGTTCGAGATGTGGTCGTCGCCCCGGAGGACGTGGGAGATCTCCATCGCCGCGTCGTCCACGACCGCCGCGAAGTTATAGGTCGGGTGCCGGTCCGTTCGGAAGATCACGAGGTCGTCGAGGGTGGCGTTCTGGAACGTGACGACGCCTCGTACCGCGTCGTCCCACGAGGTCTCGCCCACGGGCATCTGGAAGCGCAGGGCGTGCGGCTCGCGCTCGCCGCGCGCGGCGGCTTCCGCCGCCGGAATCGCGAGGCACTTCCGGTCGTACTTCGGTGGCTCTCCCTTCGCGAGGGCCGCCTCGCGGCGCGATTTCAAATCTTCCGGATCGCAGAAGCAGCGGTACGCCTTGCCCTCCGCGAGGAGGCGCATCGCCGCTTCCTCGTACTGCGGGAGGCGTTCGCTCTGAAAGTAGGGGCCGTAGGACCCACCGACGTCCGGCCCTTCGTCCCACGTGAGCCCCAACCAGCGCAACCCTTCGAAAATCGCGCCGACCGCCTCCTTCGTCGAGCGTTCGCGATCGGTGTCCTCGATCCGAAGCACGAAGACGCCGCCGTGGCGCCGCGCGAAGAGGTAGTTGAAGAGCGCGGTGCGCGCGCCGCCGACGTGGAGGTAGCCGGTCGGGCTCGGCGCGAATCGCACGCGGACCGGTGCGGTCATTCGTTCTCCTTCAGCATGGGGGTACGAACCGGGATCCGTCGCGGGCGAGGAGCGCCGTCGCTCCGGACGTCGTCGTCAGCGAAGGAGCGCCATCTTCCGCGTCAATGCCGTGGAACCGATTTCAGCGCGGCAGAGATAGACCCCGGAGGCGAGTTCCTCTCCGTGGTCGCCGCGCCCGTTCCAGCGAGCCTCATGATAGCCGGGATCGACCCGCCGCGAAACCAAGGTCCGCACGAGGCGCCCATCGACCGAGAAGATCCGAAGCCGGACGAAGGCCGGCGCGGTTCCCGGAACGTCGAACCCGATCACGGTCTCCGGATTGAACGGATTCGGGCGATTCTGGGAGAGCGACGCACGCGCGAGGGGCGCCTCGGGCGCGGGCTCGGGAGTCGGAAGCGGATCGGCGGACGTGAGGACCGGGAAGGTCGCGAGGCCGGTGTGCCAGTTATCGTGTCGGAACATCGGCCACGCCATCCCGACCGACGTGAACGCGCCGGGATAGCGCCACGCGTGCACCTTCTGATCCCAGCCGGCGAGGAGGATCTCGCACGCGCCGTCGCCGTCCACGTCCCACACCGCCGGCGTGCTCCGCGCTTCCGCGCCGATCTCGATCGGAAAACCGCTGACCACGGTACCGTCCGCGTGGAACGCGTAGAGGCGCCGGTCTTCGGCGCCGATCAGGACTTCCAGGGAGCCGTCCCCGTCCAGGTCGGCAACGGCCGGACTCGCCTCGGTGGCGCCGCCCATCTGCACGGCGCCCCATCCCGGCAGGACTCCCCCGGCGCCGTCGAAGGCGACGACCCGACCGTCGGCGCCCGCGATCACGACGCAGAGCGAGGGATCGCCGAGATGCTTCCGGAGCGGTGCCAAGGCGGGTGAATTAACGCGGCCGTTCCCCGTGCTTAGCTCCAGGGGGCGCGGCCATCCGGGCGCGGGCGTCCCGGCGGCGGTCAATACGTAGACCGAATCGTTCGAGCACGCCATCGCGACCTCCAGGCCGCCGCCGGGAACGATGTTGCCGATCGCCGGCGAGGAGCTCATCAAGCCGAAACCGGACGGCAGGATGAACGGCCATCCGGGAATCGGCCCGCTGGGATGAATCGCGTAGACGCGCGAGGCCGCGGTGCCGAACACGACCTCCCGCGTTCCGTCGCCGTCCAGGTCGGCGATCGCGGGCGAGGAGAAGACGATGCCGTTCGGGACGTAGAAGACGCCGTTCGTCGCGGGGTTCGAGTCGCCGTCCTGGACCTCGGTCCCGTCGGCGTTCCACGCGTAGATCCGGTTGGAGTTCGAGCCAACGACGATTTCGAGACCGGCGTCGCCGTCGATGTTCCCCACGGCGGGGGCGGACCAGAAGGGTGCGCCGCCCTTTCGGGGCCAGCCCGGAAGGAAGGTACCGTTGGGCCGGAAGACGGCGACCGTCGAATCGTTCCAGGAGGCCGCGATGATCTCCGGCACGCCGTCCAGGTTCACGTCGGCTGCCGCAGGCGCGGCCGGAAGGTGATGGACGAGGTTCGAGAAGACGCCGGTCGTCGCGGGATCGGCGTCGCCGTCGATCCAGTCGGTGCCGTCCGCGCGAAAGACGTAGAGCGCCTCGGCGCCCGCGACGATCTCGGGCCGCCCGTCGGCGTCGAGATCCACGAGGCAGATCGAGGACGACGTGGCTCCATCGAGCGCCGCCGGCCAGCCCGGCACCGAGGGAGGTGTCGTGCTCGCGAGCAGGTACGGCGTGCGTGCGCTCTGGTTGCCGCTCGAATCGACCGCGATCACCGTGTAGTGGTACTGCGTGAGCGGCGCGAGCCCCGCTTCCTCGAAGGTGGGGATGCGCCGCGTCGGAAGTGGGGTTGCCGCCGTGGCAACTCCGGTCGTGTCGGCCCCGGTTCGAACCACGAGGTAGCCGAAAAGATCCGGTGATGCGGGCGGCGTCCACGCCAGGGCCACGCGGTCCGGCCCGGACGAGATCACGTGGACCCCTGTCGGTGCGAGCGGCGGGTTGAGCTCGATCGGGAACGTCCAGACGTGGCCGTACGCGTCCTGGATCTCCAGGTCGAAGAGCCGGCCCGCGGGAACGGTCGTCGCGTGGAACACGAGCGACGGCGTCACGCGGAAGCCTCCCGGCTCGACCGAGGTGAAGGGGCCGGTCGGATCGACGAACGAGATGCCGGCCGCCGGGTTCACGAGTCGCGCGACCGGCTGGCGCGCGCGGCCGTCGCCCTGGTTGCCCGCCTGCCAGGAGATGGTGCCGTCTTCTCCCGGCTCGAGGATGCCGTCGTTGTCCGGGCTGAGGAAGATCGACTTCATGAGGAGGAGCGAAGCCGCGGTCACCGCGACGTCCACCTCGGTGGTGTCCCGGCGTACGCCATCTCGGGCGATGAGGCGGAGGCGCTCCACGCGAGGCTGGTTGGGCGTCGCGAGCGCCGACACCCGCAGGCTGTCGGGGATGGCGATCTGGGCGCCCGCGGCGAGGGCCGGGAGAATCGCGATCCCCTTCACGATCGTGAGGCCGGCGGTGATCGCCTGGAGTTCCACCGTGAGCGGCGCGGCCCCGGCGCTCCCGCCCGTGTTCCGCACCGTACCCGAAATCCCGAACGCCTCGCCCGCGCCGACGAGGCCATCCGCGTCGCCCCCGAGCGCGTCGTTCGCCGCGGCACCGATCGCGGCGTAGTGCGCGGGCGCGGCGGCGGTAACGGCGAGCGAGTCGAGGAACGGGAGCGCGTCGCGCCGCGTGACGGCAAGCGAGAAGGACCCGACCGTGCGGGGGTGGAACGGAATCGTCCCCTGCCCCAGGGCGTTCGTGAACACCGCGCGATAATCCTCGCCCGCCTTC
>Ga0070699_100000259_pt1 | contig 51284 bp, 71 predicted proteins | sample KBSK1503metaG_FD_65473 | JGI IMG/M metagenome (GOLD analysis project Ga0070699, IMG submission 65473) | Corn, switchgrass and miscanthus rhizosphere microbial communities from Kellogg Biological Station, Michigan, USA - KBS K1-50-3 metaG | ecosystem: Host-associated > Plants > Roots >... | reverse complement strand
GAAGGCGGCGCACGCCGAATCGCTCAAAGTGTGACAGACGCCCCCTTGCATGCTGACGAGTTCGTCGGTATGCTTGCGGGGCACTGACACAAACATGAGGTAACACATGGAACGCACGACCCTAGCGGCGATCTATCGCAGCAAGCCGAACACCTTCCAAAGCCCCGGCGGCTACTGGTTTCTTCGGATCGCGAGCACGACGACCGACGCGGTTGTAGAGCTGACAATTACGCCCGACAAGGCCGAAGCGCTGCGTGCGATTGGCGTGCCGCAACTGCCCGACGGTGGCGGCCTGTGACGCGCGGAAGGGGCCGACCCCCACGCGGCACGGTGATCGAAAAGAAGCCCGTAGCGCTGCATTGGGTGCGCGTGGCGTCGCTCCACATGACCAACACGCTATGCGGCCAGCCGCTTTCGTCGGTACAGGTGGCGGGCGAGTTCGCCGAGGTGACTTGCAAACAATGCAAGCGGCTCGGGATCGCGAACCCGCAACACCAAGCGAAGCCGCGCCGCGTTGACTCGTTGATGATGCGCGCCTTTCACGACGCCGAGGGGGAATTGAAGAGCGCTTTGCACGAAGCGAAGGAAGCCCTAGCCGCAGCGACGCGGCCGGGAGACACCGACGAAATTAACGCGCAGCTCGGGGGAGCATTGCGCAGGATCGTTGACATACTCGACCCGCCAACCGACTAACCAACCGCCCCCGGTGCCCACGGCCGGGGGTCTTTTGAGGTACACCATGACACGCGAAGACGCCATTGCAACGGCTCGCAAGTATTACGTAGGGTTCAACTTCCCGACGAACGGCGAACCGTTCGACGTGCCCGAATGGGCGGTGCAGGCGATTCTCGAAGCGAGTCGGCCGCCGCCTGAGCTGGAAAATTTCATCGACCCGGCCACGGTCGCGAAAATGGTGCCGTCGGGTTTCCAGATGGCCGAAGAGCCCGAAGACGTGCGTGCGCTCGTGCTCAACATGCGCGAGTTCTTCCTGACGCTGGTCGGCGGGTATAACGCCGTGGGCGCATACGACAGCGCACGCGACGCGCAGACGATGGCGATAGCTCTGCACAAGTTCGAGGATGAGCACAACGTCACGGGGCTGACGTGGCCGCTCGAAGTGATCCGCGAGGAAGGCAACAGCCCCGGCCTCAAGACCAATTACCAGAACGATAGCCCGAGGTACGGTGAAGACCTATGAAGGAAGCGTTACCCGAGGTCGTCGAGGCCGTCGAGGCGTTCGAGTTCTGGACGTTGCCGCTACGGTGCGACGGCTTCGACCCTTGGGTGCGTTGGTGCTCGCTCGACAAATGGCACCGGCAAGAGTTCATTACGCTGAACTGTGACTAGCGTCACGCCACCCTGACGAACTCGTCAGTATCCTACGCACACTATGAACAGACACGCACGACCGCAGCTCGAAGCCGACCCCGTGGATAGGATCATTCGCGAGGCCGTACAGGCTGACATGGCACGCGTCTACGGCGAAGAGCGTCGCAGCGAACCGCGTGAACCCACGCCGCCCCGCGAGCTTGCGCCCATCTTTTCGCGGCGGCAGGCTGAATGATGTTCGCCATACTCATAACGTGGGTCGCGCTTGGTGACGTACGCCTGATGAGTACGCAAGAGGTGCCGACGCAACTGTGCGAAGCTCAGGCGCGTGAAGCTGTGCGCGATAGCGACACCATCATGGCGGCCGTGTGCGTCTACAACGGCGAGCGTATCGCCGAGGCGATCAAGGTCGGCTCGTGCCGTCTCTATCCTGAGATGAGCAACGACACGCTCAACATGTACTACTGCAACGGGAGATTGCCGAAATGGAAGTGATACGAGATGATGTACGCGATTCGGTACGTATGGCGTACAGGGACGCGACCGACGAGCCGAGCCGCCACTTGTGGACGGGTGACCGACGCTTTCCGGTGCTGGCCGACCCCGTAGAGTTGCCGCCGTTGTGAGCGACGCCGAACTGAGACTAGCGCTAGCGTTTGCAAAGCTCGAAATAATCGAGGTACAGGCGGGGAAGCGCACACTGACACAATGCCCCGGCGTGAAGAGCGTCGCGAAGGCAATCACCGAAGCCGAAGCCGAAGCCGAAGCCGAAGCCGAAGCCGAAGCCGAAGCCGCGCTTGCGCGGGAGGTCGCATGTCCATCGTCGTAACCGTGAAGATGAAACCCCGATACACCGTACGCGCGACGCCCGACAAAAGCCCGTTCCCGAACGACGCCGAAATATTCGACCGCGTGACCGGCTACCGCAAAGCGCGACGCCCACATCAAGCCGCATACTCGTTGCTGCATAGGGTGCACACGGCCGAGTATCTAAGCGACCGCGTTGCGGGGTATCCTGTGCCTGCATCGTTGCTATACATGCGGAGCGAACACAATGAAGACAGACGCAAAACCTCGAAGCCCGTCAACACCGGGAGACTCCGCAAGAGCCTCACCCGTCGTTAACACGCGGCTTGCATTGCTCGCGTCAATGGCTCAGTCGTTCGACACGTTCCCGGCGAGCGCGGCCGATTGGGCGAGGTTCAAGCCGCCGAGTGCGCCGCCGATGTTACAAAAGCCGAACCGGAAAGCCCGGCGAGCGGTCGCAGCGCAGAAACGCATGTCAAAGAGTTGACGGTCTCGTCGGAGTGCCGCAAGATAAACACGGCACAAACGGGCGGGGCGGTCAATGCGACAAGTACAAGAGGGCGGCGGTATCATAATCGGTATCGTCGGCGGGTTGATTCTATGGGCTCTAATCTTCGCCGTAGCGCCGTGGATAAAACGGCACGTCTGAATCGACGGCAATACCTCGACGCAAAGCGAAAGGCCGAGGGTCGAGGTAAACCCTTTCCCTACGCGCTCGACGAATGGCTAGCGCGGCGTATCCCGCGAACCCACGCCAAGACCCCGGCCGAGCGCGCAGCCCGGCAGGCAGCCGCGCGTAAGCGTTTCGCGCAATCACCTCGGGGTAAGTTCAAGCAACAGAAGGACAACGCCGACACGCGCGGCGTGCCGTGGGAATTGAGCTACGCCGAATGGTGCGAGATATGGGAAGCCTCGGGGCATTGGGACGAGCGCGGTAACTGTGCCGACGGTTACGTCATGGCTCGCCACGGTGACGAGGGGCCGTACAAGGTTGGCAACGTCCGCATAGCGCCGCACGTCGAGAACGTTGCCGAGCGCAACCGCCTGTACTTCGCCTCGCGACGTTGGGCGCGTGAGTACGAGACGGATGACTTTGAACACGTACACAGTGCGCCGGGGGTCTCAGGCTTCAGCGGTGAGCCCGGCCCCGATGTTCCTTTCTGACGCATTAAACGCCGACGTTGCGGCGATCATTGCCGAGGGTAAGCGCGGGCCGTGGGCCAGCACTGAACGCGCCCACCGCCTTTACGTGCGCCTCGTGCACGAACGCAAATGGGACGCTACGACCGCAACGGCCGTCTATTGGGCGTGGCACCCGGTCGTGTCGAAAGCGGCCGAGACCGACGACATTCCCTTTTGACATAATGAAGCGGGGCACGACCCGTTGCGTTATGTCCGAGACGCGGAACTCGCCCGGCGCGTCTAATCCGGGGATAGGTAGCACGGACGACTCAAATTAAAGTCAGTAACCGCGCCCCTCAAGAGCCCGGCCGACCCGACGCCTAACCGTCGGCAATCGCGACCGGGCTATAACTTCTGTGCGCCCTGATACCACAACATGACGTTCGCCGGGTTGCGCTCGTCGAAGCCCGAGGTGCCCGGTAACAGGTACAGGTGTGGTCGTGTCCCGTCGGTGTCGAACGTCGTCGCACGGCCCTCGGGAAGCGCCGGGTGCGGCACGTAGCCCATAGCCTCTAGCATCTCGCGCCGTTTGTTCCGTGCGAGCACCTGACCCTTGCCAATGGCCGCTAGCACACGGTCGAGGGCGGTTGAACTGATCCACCCACCCCGGAAGCCGGGGGTGCCCTGTGCGACCGCCTCTAAGACCTCTTGCTCGGCCGCACCGAGGCCGGCGGTTATCGCTTCCTTCGTGGCGGTCGTGTCCGGGCAGACTATGCAATCTCGGGCCGGGTTCCATTCGTCGGGTATCTCGTACCGTATGAGGAAGTCGGCGACAATCTCTTTACCCTCACCGAGTCGCCACGAGCGCAGCTTGCGAAAATAATCTATCGTCATGCCATCGCGCACGAGGTCGGCTTTACGCTGCTGTGCGCAGAAAAACGGACCAATGCGCCGGTCGTTCGCTGTCTTGCGGATGGCGCTTTTATGGTTCGTGTTCATGACGCCGTTAAAGCAAACGTCACGCGTTACCTTGTCTACGCCCTTGCCCTCTATTTCGAGCCGTGGGCTAGTAATCATCGGCTTCAGGGTTTCCCACATGCTGCCGCGCGCCTCACTGACATACACATCTTCGCAGCATATCAACAGCTTTCCATAGAACGCGCTGTTGAACTTCGAGCCAAGCTCGGCCGACTTCGGCCAATGCGAGTAGCGCTCACCGATGGCGTATTCTAATAGGTACGACAGCGTAGACTTGCCGTTACCCTCGACGCCCTGTATCAGCGGCCACCATTGGAACTTTTCGCCCGCATGCTGCACACACGCCGCGAAGTAGGCGAGCAAAATTTGCGCGTCATGCCCGAGCGGTAGCAACTTGTAGAGATGGGTTAGGAACGGTGACACGTCACCCGAGCGGCGTACGATGATCGACGGAACGTACGAGTTTATGAGGGTGAAGCCGTCGCGTATCTCGACCGCCTTCGGTTCTTTACGCGGATCGAAAAACATACCCTTCACTTTCGGGAACGGGTACGTTTCACTGAAAAGGAAGGCTTCCCAAGCTCGTTTAGCCGGTCGCTGTCCGTCGGGTGTGACGGCGAACGTGTAGCCGCTAAACTCGGCGTCGAACTTTTCCGACGACAGGGTATGGCCCTGCGGCATCATGACTTGGTGTATGTCTTGAATATAGACACACCCCGCAAAGAGCGAGAGCTGTTGTTCGAGCGTGAGATAGTCGCCGATTGGCGGCCGTGTTCCCGGTGCTGCCGGTGCGTCGGGTGTCCAACCGTTCGGGGCCGGGGGAGCTGCGGGGCCGCCTTGAACACCATGCGGCGCGGTTTCAGCTTCTGATGCACCGGGAGACGCCGGTATCGCATTGTGCGAAGCTGTTGCGGATGGTGCCGGATTCGTCGGCGTCTGTCTAGGGTCGCGATACCATTGCCGCTGCGATCCGCACGCGCGCTGTATCGTGTTGTGAAGGTAGCCGGGACGCTCCCATTTTTCGCGTACGAGGCGAGAACGCAGCATGAGGCGTAACATTCGCTCGCCGTGGTTCCCCGTCCAGAACGCGAGGTGATTCGCTAAGGCGAGGTCTGCCGCGCTTCCGTCCCATGCGCCATGCTGTTGAGGCGGGAACACGGTCGAAAGCGAGCGCTCGTCAGCGTTGAACAGCGACGCGAAGGTTGCCTTGCCGCCGAAGACTTGCGCCGCGCTGTGGGAACGCAACGCGCGCCTCAATAGCTCGTCGTCGTCTTCCGGCCCGAGCCATTCCGGGCATGGTACGGTCGTCAGCGTATCGCCGTACTCGGCGTCGTCGTGCGGTGGGAAATAATCGGCCGCCAGCTTGTGAAGCTCGCGCGTTAAGTCTTTGAGGGGATCGCCCACGGCCCCGAGCCCGGTCACGGCGATGAACCGAAGCCGCGTGTAGAGTTCGAGGCCGTACGTCTTGTTGCGTGTACCGTGGTCGGGACGTGGCCCGATATAAGTACCGAAGACGTGCAAGCCGTTGCCGCTAACCGAGACCTCGACCCCGCCGCCTTCGAGCTTGCCGAGGAACGCCGACGCGTGCGGAAGCCATGAATTACCGTCGCGGCATTTGTCTATGTCGAGCGCGAACAGCCGCCGGCCGCCCGGTAAAATCACGTCTTCGCTGATGATAACGCCGACGCCGTAGCCTTGGCCCCATTGCTCGGCCCACATGCCGGCCTCGTCTGCCTGCATCCAGTTCGCCGGGTCGTGCGGTGTAATGTCCCAACCCGTTACGGGGCTCGTGGGAACCTTGTCGAGCTTCGGTCGTCCCTGCGCGTCTGTCGTCGGCACGAGCCGGTACAGGATGAATGCGCGAACGCCTTGCAAAGCTGCGCGAATGTCGCTAGTGTCCGCCATTGTGCGTGCGGTGTCCGGGGCCGCCCTTGCTGTAGCGGTGGGGGCGGCCTTTCTCGTTTATGGGCGGATGTTCAGCGGGCGGGTGCGATGTACGTCGCTATCTTTTCCCTCAGTACCGCCGGGATCGAAACCCCCGCGCGATTGATGCCCGCCACGTCCGTAAGTAGCGTGATTATTTCGTTATCGACCGCATGCTGTGCGACAGCGGTGCGCAACTCGTCCATGTTGCCGAGGTTGTTCGAGACCGTAGACTCGGCGACGCCGGCAGCTTTCGCAACATGGATGCGCGAAAAAGAGAACAGGCCACGCTCGCGTGCGACCGCAACGGCCGCTTCGAGCACGACTTTTCGAGATGACTTGTAGACGCGTGGCATGTCTGTCGATCCTATAGCGAGCCCACGGCTTTGACAATCTTCGCATCGCCGCCGTTGTCGTTGATGATGGTCGCCCACGCCAGTTGCGCAAGCTCCGCTTCGCTGCCGGAATAATTCCAGTCTTCGCGCTTGCATTCCCGCGAGACGAATTGCCCGACGCGTTTACCTACCATGTCGGCCGTGATCGTGATAGGCCGCAGCCCGATCAAGTCGGCCGACTTTATGACCTTGTTGACCTTCGACGAATCGTTGGCAAGACCCCAACGCACGGGCCGCTTTTTGTGCTGCAAGTTCATGCGGCACGAATCGCAAAGGTCGGCATCTTTGTACAGTGAGCCCGCCCCGACGTTGTTACGCCAAAGGAAAACGCCCTTGCTCGGGGCTTCGAGCCCGCGAATTGCACTCTGTACATATGCCTCAGTCTTACCCCCGACGAGGTTGTCAGGGTCAGGCTCGACGATACTACACCGTGCGAGTTCTGCAAGGGCTTGCGCCGGGATGCCCCACCGTGCCGCCCATTCTGTGACCGTCACGAGTTGACCCGCCACAGGATGAACCCGGCGATATGGCCGACGGTGATCGCGGTCGAGAGTACGGCGACGATCTTCCAAAAGCGCACGCGATTGTGTAGGACGATCAGCACCGACACGCGCGGCTTGCCGGTCACGGTGCCGAGGTCGTGGTAATCGCGCCAGCTATCCATTTCGTTTGCGAGCCCGCGCGCTTCCTGCGCCTTCGAGAGCTGCCGGTGCGTCACGCAACCGTCGGTGCTGTTCTCGCGCTTGTCAATCAGGTAATCGTCAGCCCATCGGCGTACGATGCTTGGCGCGATAGGATCGTTGGCGCGTAGTACGAAAATCGGCTCATTGTCTGCGGCTTTTCCGAGACAGCCGTTAGGGTTCAACAGTTCGTCTAGTTTGCGGCTCATGCTGCGACCTCTTGTACTTGATACCGTGCGAGTTCGGCCTGAATCTGGCCGAGTAATTTTGTAGCTTCGGGCGTGCCGAACCCTTGCGCGGTCAGCACGTCAACCCCGAATCGAATAAAGAACAGCTTGTGCGATTCGCGATCAGCTAAACCGAGATGCTTTTGCCAACCGCCCCATATCATCATGGCGTGCCGAAGCGCAACCTGTGCGCTGTATCGGTCGTGGTGCTTACGCGCGATACTCTTCAAGATGGCCGGCGACGTGCCGCCCGGTGCGTAGAACGGCCCAACGACACGCGCAGCTTCGCCGAGTAGTGCCCGGATTATCGCCGGGTCGAGTTCGATTACGTCACCCTCGACAAGCTCAGGGGTCGAACGTCCAGCCGGCACCGGCACAGCGCCACACCATTTACAGGCGAGCAAGTATTGCGGGTAGGGTTGTTTGCAAGACAGGCATGTGCGCAACGGAATAGCGTCGGACTTGCGCGCGTTGCGTTCGCCGGCAAGCAAACTGTAGTCCTGTCGCGAATCGGGCAAGCCTCGGAACTTCGCGTGCCATATGATGTTGCCCACGAGGTCGATTATCAGCGCCTTCGGCTTTTGCGAATGCGCGATGATCGCAAGCCGTTCGAGGTCGCTGTATTCATTCCAGTGCGCTTCGTAACCGGCGTCCACCATGACCCGCAACCCTCGGCCGAATTGCTGGCACATGAGCTGCCACGACGCCGTGCGCCGGGCCATAATGATGACCTCGATTGCCGGCACGTCTACGCCTTCGCCGAGGCAATCGACAGATATAAGCATCAAAATTTGTCGAGCGCGAAACTTCCGCATGAGCTGGCCGCGCACGATGGTCGGCGTATCGTCCGTAATGATTGCGCACGGCACGCCGTACTTCTGGAACTCTACTTGAGTCTTCGCCGCTTCCTCTTTGTCTACGACGAACGTAACGCCGAGTTTCCCGGCGGCGTATTCCATGTAGAGTTTTGCCGAGTTGCCGACGATGGTGTTAGACGTGTGCGTCAGCGCTCGCAACTTCGGTTGGCTGAACTCACCCGACGGCCCAACTTCGAGTGAATCAAAATCAATGTCAGCCTTCGCGCATATGATGCGGTAGTCTGTAAGGTAACCCCTGTCTATAAGCTGCCGACCGTACGGCCCGATAACGAGACGGTCAACGAAGCCGTCGCCACCTTTGCGCCCGAGCCCTTTGTTATCCGCTCGAACCGCGTGCGCCGTGGGGAACATCCAACGGGCGTTAGGGAACATGCCCACGGCCCGGCCCCATTTGTTATCACGTAGAACATGGTGCCCCTCGTCGATGGTGCCGAATCCGACTTGCGAAAACCAACGGTCTTTAGGGTCGCGATTGCGCAAGCCATCGACGCCAGCGATACGCACGGGTGCGCGGGCGTTCTCGCATGAATAGCCGTGCGTCTCTTGTTCGAGTGCGATAATCATGCGCCGAATGGGCTCGGGCACCATGATCGCGTGCGGGATGCGCTCGCGGTTGAATGCGAGCGCACCTTGGCTCACAAGCTCTTGACGGTGCGCGATGGCTACGGCGGGACAGTCGAACTTTTGCGTACTATCGGTGTACACCTTCGTTTTGCCGGCCCCCGTGGGCAACACCGGCATAACGGCAATGTCGCCTTCCCGGTACGCCTGAAAAGATTCATTCTGTACCGTCTGTTGAAAATCGCGCAGCATGTCAGGCTTTGAACTTCTTAGCGGTGTCCGCGAGCTTTGAGCGTACGCCTTCGACGTATTCCTGTCGAACGCGCCACGCATCGTCGTCGATACAGCTTCGTATTTCGAGGCTGACAAGCTCGGCAAGATACTCGGGCGGTAACGCGTCAAGCTCCCACGACTTCGTGCCGAACTTGCGACGGTATTCGGCAAAGCGTGAGTCTGTCGTCTTGGCGGGATTCGGCGGCGGCTTGCGGGCTTGAATTTGCTCCATGTTGAGCGCTATGCGGCGCATCTCGACTTCGTTGCCGTGACTGTCGAACTCTGAAAACATCTCGATACGTTCCCGTAGGTCTCGCGTCATGTCGAGGCCGCTAGGGTCGTGGTCGCCGAGGTGAATGACGACAATACGTTGGTCGTGAATATTCGGCAATATGTCTTCGACGGCGAACTCTCGTAGAACCGTACCCGACGGATAACCGCGAGCCGCAAGCAACGGAACGTCGAGCCCTCGGCAGGTTCGAGCGAGCACGCCAACAAGCGCCTCTTTCTCTATGATGACAAACGGGCGAGCCGGCTGATTCTCCCACATGTCCATGTGGAACGAATCGACGCTAGCCTGTAGTATGTCCCGCCCCGACCCCCAACGCTGCCGCCGCTCGAATGCCCTCGTACGGTCTTCGATTGCATCCCAATCTATTTCGCCCGAAATGCGCGCGTCATTCACGAGTGACGTTATGCGCTTGTACGACTTATCGCTATTCTCGATTAGGTCTCGCGCGACGAGCTGGTAATAGAGCTGCCGCACCGTGAGCACAAAACCCTTTTGCATGAAGGCTTCTATGATGCCGTTCATTTTGGCGATCATCGTCAACGACTCGTCGGTAAAGCGCACGATTCTGTACTGTTGAAATGCCACGTTAAGCCCCGCAGGTTGACAGGTTCGTCAGGGTGACGGTATCGTCGGGTCTTGTCAACGTATGCACCTCACACACTGGAGATAGCCCCCTTGAGTCAAATTATGATCGACGTGAACGCCGAGACGCCCGAAACGCTCGACCTCGCGATTGCCTTTCTTGCGGGCCATGCCGCACTAAAACGCGCCATGTTGTCGGGTGCTGGAATGCCCGAGATGCCCACGCCGCCGGCCCCGCCTGCACCGCCCGTACCCTCGAACGTACTGCCTTTCACCTCGCCGGCCGCGACACCTCCCGCGCCGCCGGCACCGTCGAACCTGCCGCCCGTGCCGCCGATCCCGACGAGTGCCCCCATTGCCGCGATACCGGGCACGTCGGTCGCACCGAACCCTTCGAGCGTTGCACCTGCATCGCCCGGTGCGTCGGTTGTCCCGCCTGTCGATGAATACGACAGCTCGGGCGTTCCGTTCGACGGCCGTATCCATCAGAAGAAAAAGGGCCAGAAAAAAGACGGCACATGGAAACTTCAGAAGGGTATCGCCGACGCCCTTGTATCGACTGTAATGCAGGAGCTTGCGCCGCGTATTCGCAAGACGCCAGCCGCCCCGCCCGCGCAACAGAACCAGCTCGTAACGGGTGAGCCGAACCCGATGCACGCCGTACCGGCGGGGGCTCTTGCTCCGGTGTCACTTCCCCCGGTCCCGCCGCTCCCCGGTCAAGCGCAAGTCGGTCTCGTCCCGCCCCCGCCACCCCCGGCCGAAGCCGAAACAGTCGCGCCGCAAGCCGACCCGTTCCGCGCCCTCGTCAAGAAAGTTACCGAAGCGCGCACCGCGAAAAGGATCACGGCGGAAGAAGTGATTGCATGCGCTGCCGCTGCGGGCGTGCCCGGCCTTCAGGCGCTTATGGCAATGCCGCACCTCATCGGTACGGTAGAGGCCAACATCGACGCCTTGCTTGCGACTCGGTGAAGCGTTCCGCCACAATCAGCGCCGACGGGCTGTACCGATACGACCTCACACGGTCGGTGCAGCCCGGTTGCTCGTGCGAGAGGTGTACCGCCTTTCGTACAGCGGCGAGTAAGCGCGGCGTCCCACCGTCGAACAGTTACGTACTTTGGGTGCTCTGCAACCCTTCGACGGCTGACGGCGAGACGGACGACGCGACCGAGCGGCGCGGTTGGGGCTTCACGCTGGCGTGGGGTTATCCGTCGTTCAAGTTCGTGAACACTAACCCCTCTCGTTCGACTGATCCGAAAAAGGCGCGGATGCCTGACGAGGCTATCGTTGTCTTGAACGACCTCTATCTCGTAACCCATGCACAGGCGGCTTCCGTCGTCGTCTGTGCATGGGGAGCGAATGCCGACCGCATCCTAGCGCGTCGAGCCGAGGCCGTGGTGCGCGCCGCTACAGCGGGCACCGACAAGGTTCGCTTCCTCGCGTTGACCTCGAAGGGTATACCGAAACACCCGTTATATTTGCCCGGCGACCTCTTGCCGCAAATTTGGAACACATGAGTACACATGCACCGATAGCACCTAGCGCGCTAGCGCTTACCGTTGCCTGCGCCGCATCTGTCGGCCTTCAGGCTTCCGTCGTTCCTCTACCGCCAACCGACGAAGAGTTGGAAGGCACCGCCGCGCATTGGATCGCGCTACAGTACGCGAGCGGCTACGGTCGTAACTGGCCGGTCGGCTCGAAGTTCAAGAGCGGCGGCCGTGATTGGGAAGTCGACCTTGATATGGTCGTTGGGTCGGTCATGTACGCGCAGGCGTGCGGCGGCGTGCACCCCAACCTTCGACTCGAAGACGCCGTTAGAGTGTCGTGGATTCATCCGACGCATTGCTATGGAACGCCCGACGCGTGGCGCTACTTCCTCGACGCGCGCGAAGCGCTTACCGCGACCTTCAACGGCCAACAATGGGTCGTGCCGCCCGAACTGCCACGAGCCGATTTTGATGCGGGTCGTATCAAGCTCGTGCGCGTGGCCGACTACAAATACGGGCACCGTTACGTCGAGGTGTTCGGCTGTTATCAGCTCGTGGGATACGCGGCCGGCGTCATGGAACGACTCGGGCTCGACCTCAACGACCCTACGCTATGGCTCGAACTGATCCTAGTACAGCCGCGCTGTTATCACAAAGACGGCCCCGTGCGTCGTTGGGTGATTCAGGCTCACGAGCTGATTGCGTATCTGAATCATGCGCGCTCGGCCGCATACGAAGCGCTCGGTGAAGGGCCGCAACTTCGCGACGGCAAGCCCCGCGCAACGACGAATGACGCGTGTATCGATTGCAAGGCGCGTCATGTGTGCAAGACGTTGCAGTATGCGACGGGCGCATTTATCGATTTTTCGCAAGCCGCCGAGATGGTCGAGCTACCGCCCGAGGCGATGGGCCAAGAGCTTGCAATGGTACAGGACGCAATTAAGCGCCTCGAAGCTCGCGAGTCGGGGCTGAAGGTGCGCGCCGAAGCGTACATGCGCGCAGGCGCAGCGGTTGCGTTCTATCACATGGAAGCGGGCGAGTCCCGCTTGGTTTATAAGGACGACGTTAACGTAGACGAGTTCGTCGGCCTCGGCGAACTTTGCAACGTCGAGGTTCGGAAGAAACAGACGCGTAAAGACCTACTCGTGACGCCCACGCAAGCGATACAGCTTGGCATTGACCCCGGCGTAATGAAGTCATACGCTCATCGGCCGCCCGCAGCTCTCAAGCTCGCGCGAGACAATTCAATCACTGCACGCAAGGTGTTCAGCAAATGACGACTAAGTTAAGCGCCGCAATTCGGTTTCCCCTCGCACGTATCGTGCAGGGTGACCTCTATAACCCCGACGATACGGACATTGACGGTAAGAAGCGCGTCTATGAAGCGGGCCACGCGAAAGCGGGGCAACCGAAATGGACGTACTTTTTCGCAATCGCCGTGCCGAAGACGCGCGCGAATTGGTGGGAAGAGTCATGGGGTGGACCGATTTTGACACTCGGCCAGCAGGCATGGCCGGTGGGTCAATGGCAGCACGAGGGGTTCGCGTGGAAGATTCAGGACGGCGACAGCCTGAAGCCGAACAAGAAAGGCCGCGTGAACGCGCGCACCGAAGGTATGCCGGGTTGCTGGATTATCAACCTGTCGTCGGGCATCGCGCCGAAGGTGTGGGAAGTCGCTAACGGTGGCTTCGTGGCGCTCCCGCAGAAAGACCTCGTGAAATGCGGGTACTACGTCGAAGTCAACGCGAACCTCGCAAGCAACGAGCGCGCGAGCAACCCCGGCGTGTACATCAATCACGAGCATGTGGTGTATCGCGGTGGCGGCCCGTCTGACGTTATCTCGGTCTCGACGCCGGTCAGCTCGCTCGGATTCGGTACGGCTGCGTTACCGGCGGGCGTGCAGGTTGCCTCGTTGGGTGGCGCGTCGCCGAGCATGCCGGGCGCGGCAGTACCGGGCGTTCCGGGTGGCGTTCCCGGCGGTGTACCGAACGGCGTACCGGGCGGTTATCCGGCCGCAGGCGTTCCGGGTGGCGTTCCCGGCGGTGTACCGAACGGCGTACCGGGCGGTTATCCGGCCGCAGGCGTTCCGGGTGGCACCCCCGGCGGCATGCCGGTCGCCGTGCAGCCTCACGCGGGATTCATCGCGCCGCCTGTGGCCGGTGCTGGCGTCCCTTCAATGCCGGGCGGCGGTGGCGTACCGTCGTCATACTCGCCGCCTGCCGGCCCGGCGGCCCCTTCAGCCCCGGCGGCCCCGGTAGCGGCGTACGTATGCCCGGCGGGGGCACCGGCTGGTTACCGCATGGCGAACCCTGCCGGGGCTCGTTATGAGGCGTACCGCGCGAACAACTGGAGCGACGCGCAGTTGATTCAGAACGGCCATATGGTGAAACTTTGACTACGTGAGGGCGTATCAAAGTGAAGCCGACCGCGCTGCGTTCGGTGACGCCGATATACCGTACTGATTGAACCCGAACCCGCTGCCACCGGGGCACCCTGTAGACAAGGGGAGGCGCTACGATGGCAGCGGGAACGGACGAGGCCGAGCTTGACCGCATTCACCATTACTTACGGCGATTGGGGTCAAGGCCCCGGCATTGTCGTACCGATAGACTACAACGCGCGACCGATAGCGCCCACGCCGCAACAGCCCCTTCCGTACACGTCGCAACCTGCACGCGGCAACACGTACCACGTTAAGCGCAACGGCACATGGCTAGCCGACTCGCGCGGCTTCCTTCGCAACGTACCCTTCGACGAGCTTCGCGCATACGATCAAGTCGCGTGCGAGAACGGTTTAGCGACGATCTACCCGGAAGCCGATTTTGAGACATTCAGCGAGGCCGGGTATCGATGGGACGGCGAGGCGTGGAAGTCGCCGCCCGGTCTAGGTGACCAGAATCGCGGGCTGAAAGCCGTCGGTACACGTAACTACGTCGAGCACCCATCGTTCCGCGTGTTGTCTCTCGCATGGAACCTGAAAGACGGCAAGGGCGACCGTTGGTGGCGTCCTATGACGGACGAAACGCTAGACGATCTTTTCCCCGCTACGCGTCGAGGCAATTACGTCAGCCCGTGGGAACCCGGCGAGCTGTACGACTTCATTCGCGCGGGCGGCATCCTCGAAGCGTGGAATATCAATTTTGAATGGGTCGTGTGGAACTTCCACATGTGCGTCAAATTCGACGCCCCGTTTTTGAAACAGGAACAATGCCGCGATGCTATGGCGAAGGCTCGCGCCGCAGCGTATCCCGGTCAGCTCGAAGAGTTCGGTAAAGCGCGCAACCTGACTCAACAGAAAGACGCGGCCGGAAAGAAGCTGATAGGCAAGCTCACGCGCCCGCGCAATCCGACCAAGGCCAACCCCGCGCTACGTTGGACGCCGCTTACGGCGAAGGAAGACTTTCAAAAGTTCTACGATTACAACATACAAGACTGTCGCACCGAGGCCGAGGCAAGCGCGAAGACGCCCGATCTTACCGACCGTGAGTTGCCTATATGGCTCTTCGACCTTCGTTGCAACATGCGCGGGATGCAAATTGATACGCAAAGTGTCGAAGACTGTATTGCGATCATTCTGCAAGTCGAGCATAAAGCTAACGCCGAACTCACGACGCTAACGAACGGCTTCGTACGCAAATACACCGAGGTCGCCGATATAGTCGAATGGTGTAAGACGCAAGGCGTGTACCTCGCGAAACTCGATAAGGAAGCGCTCGAAGCTGCGCTAGGTCGCAAAGACTATCCGCGCGTCGTGCAACGTGTGCTTCGCATCCGTCAAGAATTGGCGTTCGGTAGCGTCCGCAAATACTTCGCGCTTCGAGCACAGACGACGCCGTATGGCAGGCTCTTCGATCAGTACAGCTATTATGGCGCCCACACCGCACTATGGAACGGGCGCGACGTGCAGCCCGCGAATCTTTATAAAGGCGTCTTCAGCAAGCCCGAGCAAGTCGAGCGCGCCCTGTCTCTTATTCGGACGCGTAACCTAGAGTTGATAGAATGGGAATATGGCGAGGGTTCGCAATGGGCTCGCGAAAACCCCGACATTGGTGCGCTCGACGCGCTCGAAGTAATCGCTAGCTGTCTACGGTCGATGATCGTTGCGCGGCCCGGTCACAAGCTAATCTCGGCCGACTTCACCGCTATACAGGCGGTCGGTACGTCGTGCATGGCTAACGAGCAATGGCGTATCGAAGTCTTCCGCACGCACGGGAAGATTTACGAAGCCATGATGAGCAAGCTACGCAAGCAACCGTTGCAGTATTACCTCGACTTTAAGAAGCAACACGGCAAGCATCATCCCGACCGACAGGTATACGGGAAGATGACCGTACTATCGGGCGACTTCGGCTCGTGGATTGGCGGATGGCGCAAGCTCGACAAAGAAAAATGTCTCGGCACCGACGCCGAAGTAAAAAAGCTAATTCTCGACCTTTGGGAAGAGATACCGAACGTGCGCCAATTTTGGGGCGGCCAGACTTGGGATAAGTTCGGTGATACCGAAACGCCGTTGCTTTACGGGCTCGAAGGTGCTGTTGTTTCGGCCATTCAGCAACCGGGCCAGTGCTTCAGCTCGCGCCCCGGTTCGCCGCTAGGTGTACTGTACGAGGTACACGACGATATTCTGTATTGCCGTCCACCATCGGGCGGCTTCATTCGTTACCATTCGCCGAGGTTGCGCCAGTCTACGCGCGACTATGCAAGGCCGTGGGAATACGAAATAACCTACATGGGCTACAACACGAACACCCAAAAAGGGGCGGTCGGTTGGATACCTATGAAGTTGTACGGCGGCGTACTGACACAGAACGTAATCTCTCACATGTGCCGCGAGATACAGGCGAATGCGCTTGTGGCGTTGGAGTACGCGCAGCCTCGCGAATACAACATCGTCATGCACACGCACGACGAACAATTGGCCGAGGTGCCCGACCGTCCCGAATACAATGCAACCGAATACACCGAGATAGTGCGCCGGTCGTTGCCCTCGTGGGCGGTATGCCTCGACGGTCAGCCGTGGCCGATTAAGGTGCCTCTAGCTTGGGAAGCGTACCGCTATGGGAAATGGGAGGATTAGCAAAATGCGTTGTCCGTATTGCCGACTGAATCACGCTTTAGCTCGGTTCCTGCGACGTTGGGCGGCATGGCTCGAAAAGAACCGCCACTAGCTTGCATCCTGACGCGTTCGTCGGTATGCTTCCGGCAGCGTACAAATTGATACGCATAACGAGGTACATATGACGGAAAAGGCACAGGTGTTGCTTTCTCGGACAATCAAGGCGCAGCTCGTGACCGAGATTGCCAAGCGCATGAAGCGCGACAAAGTTTCACAGTCGGAACTCGCTCGACGCATGAGCACGAGCCGGGCAGTCGTTCACCGTCTGTTGAAGCCGCGCGACACGTCGTTGACGCTTTCCACGCTGGCGTCGGCGCTCGTCGCTCTCAAGCTGAAGGCGGCCGTACGGCTGACCCCGGCCAAGGCTACCCCGGCGGCGTAACTCGGGAAGTGTGACGTGTGTCGCTTGCATGCTGACGAGTTCGTCGGTATGCTTGCGACACACTGAACTTCTGGAGACGCCCACATGCACCCCTTCGAGCGCGCCGGCCTTGGTAAAGCCCCCTTCCGCTGCACGAGCGTTACGCAGAATTGGTATAGCGCTGCGCCCGGTCACCGGCAGCCCGGCGGCTCGTGCGACTACTGCGGCACCGGGATTGCGTACGAGTATCACTGCAAGTCGGTAGACGGCCACGAGTTCAAGGTTGGCTGCGATTGCGTGTGGAAGGTCTACGGCGGCGATAAGAAACAGGCCGACGCCGAGGTGGAAGGCTTCCGTAAGGCTCGCGCCGAGCTGGCCCGTACCAAGCGCGAGTCAGGCCGCAAAGCCCGCACGGAAGCGCGCCTTGCGCAATGGGAGGCCGACCGCGTGCAGCGCTACGCCGAGTTCTCGACGGCCGAGCCGATGGTGTGCAGCATGCTCGACAAGCTGTTACTCGACGCCGATCCCGAGAACCCCGGCGACTTCATGGTGCAGATGGCGAACGCTGTGAAGCGCTTCGGCTCGTTGACCGCCGGCCAGCTCGCCGCCGTCAAGTCGAGCCTCGAACGCACTGCGCAGCGCGAAGCCGACAAGACCAACTCGACGCACGTTGGCACGGTCGGTGCGCGTATCTCGGGTGAGTTCGAGGTGATTGCCACGAGCTGCCGCGAGTCGTCGTACGGCTGGCCCCGCAAGCTCGTTTACTGGTCTCTCATGCGGTACAACGGCCGCGACCTCGTGACCTACAGCGGCAATTTTGTCGGCAACCGTGGCGACAAGTTCCGCGCGAAGTTCAGCGTGAAGGCGCACGACGAGTACAAGGGCATCCGTCAGACCAAGCTCGCACGCCCCAAGATCGAAGAGCCCGCCGAGGCGGTGGCCTAAAAAGAAAACGCCCGGTCGGGGAGGCAACCCGCCGGGCGTTCATAATCCACCGGGTCGTGCCCGGCTTTCTTATGTCAACTGATATTCAGCGTTACGGTAACCGAGGTCGGTACGCCGGGCTCGACGCCGGCCGTGACTTGCTTCGTTACCTCGTTGGTGAACTTCGAGACGCCGCCCGAGGCTACGCGCGCCTTCAGGCGAATGTGCATCGTCTGGCCGCTGTTCAGGCTGTACGACGTGCTCGCCGTCGTCGCCGGGGCGACTACCGAGAACGTCGGCGCACCCGCGAAGTCGTCGGGGATCACGGCCGTACTGATGTACACGTCCACGGCCACGAGCGCGTCGGCACCCGTCAAGGGCACCGACTGGCACGGGACCAACGTCACGCCGTTGACCGTCGCGCACCCGGTCGTGGGGTTCGCCCAATTGAGCGTCAGGGGTGCGGACACGGCCGCCTGCGCAGGGGTCGAGGTGGCAGCGACCGCGACGACAGCGGCGGCCAGTAGAGACAGAAAGCGCTTCATATCAAAGGTTCCTTCGGGTGGGTTCAGAAAATCGTCAAGGGCGAAGCCTCGGGGCCGCCAAGCGGCGCGTACACCGAGGCCGCCCGAATGGCCGAGGCCAGCACAGCGGCCACCGTGGCAGCCGTGGGGTTGTCCGGGTTGGTGTTCGCATCGATCACGGTCGCGAGCGCCGTTACGAGGGTGTTCGCCGCGATCCGCTCGGCCGGGGCGAGCTTTGCCTGATCCAGCAACGGCCCAACGGCCGCCGCGAGCGCCGGCACGCTGACCGCCTCGTCGGTCGCGAGCGGTTCGAGCTGATGCGCCACCGACAGGATGAGCCGCGCTCGCTTCGCCCATACGGCCGGGTCGGACGAGTCACGCTGCACGGTAATCGAAACGGCCGCCGAGGTGAGCGCGTCGAGCCCGAGCTGTTGCGTTGGCGTGGGCTTCGTGGCGCAGCCGAACAGCCCCACGAGCGCGAGCACCGCGACGAGCATGCCCACGAGCCAATGGCTTTTGGCCGTGCTCGGCGGGTCGGCTGGCGGGGCAGGACCGCCCGGCACCTTGCCCGAATTTTGCAGGCCGCGCAGGTATGTCAGGACGCCGCCCGCAAGTAGCACCGCGCCCGGCCCCTTCGCACCGAGCAACGAAACGAGCTGTTCGGGTGTGAGGTACATGGCGAGGCCGCCGGCAATCGCACCGAGCGCGCCGAGTAGCTTTGTGCCGTGTTCTTTCCATACGGGAATGTTCATGGTGCGACCGCCTGACGAAAGTAGGGTATTGCCTTTGCGATAGTACCAGCGCCGGCCGGCGTGTTGTAGTGCTGTTTCCAGTACGCCGCCATGCCCGCCGGGTCGTCTGCCGCAGGCAACGCCGGCTTCACGCGTCGGTAATGTACCCGGCACATGGCAGCACCGTAAAAGAGGTTGCCGTGCAACGCGAGCACCGGGGGCTTCGTGACGATGCCGTAGCCGGCCATGCGCAAGAGCGTGTCGGCGAGGTCGGTTTGCCCGATCAAGTACCGCAGCCATATATCGTCGTGCGTTGGCTCTTCCATCTGCCAAGGGCCGTACGCCGGGCCGGGGCCGGGCGTCGTCTGGTCAAGCCATCTGTAGCCGTCCGACTCGACGAGCCCTGTACCGTAAACGAGAACTTCAGCGGCCGGCGACCATAGCCCGATGCGTTGCAGCGCCGGGCGTACGATGTACTCGCGAACCTGCGGCGGGTTCACGGCTTGAAGAGCGAAGCAACGAAACCCGCGAGCGCGCCGAGTGCCGTTGCTGCGATCATCCCGAGGCGCATCGCGCCCCGCTGTTGCTCTTGAAAGGCTAGGATGCGGTCTATTTTCTCGCCTTGCACGTCGAGCTTCGCCCCCTGCGCTTCAACGGTCCCTTCGAGCCGCCCGAGGTCTCTTTGTATTTCGTTCATCTCGTCTACTGTCAGGGTTGCAGACATTGGGTTTAGACCCGGTACAGGTTATATCGAATTTGAAGCCGGTCAAGGTGCAGCTCGCGAGCGTTCATTTAGTTCGTGTTGTACGAGGCGGTGCCGTATACGCCGTTGCCGACGCCATAGTTGCCCACGGTGCCCGTAAACGTCGTGCTCGGCACAACCTGAAAGCAGATGCCGCCGCCGCATGTCGAGGTGCTGAAAATCACTTTTCCCAAGACTTCGATATTGTTGTTGGTAATGACTGCGGCCGATTGCAAGTTGTTTATGTTCGGCTCGTAGCCTGCGGGATACGTGAAGGCCAACAGCAATTGCGTACCGCCCGTCGAGGTGCAAGTACGGTTCTGCCACATTACCTGTACTTGCTTGCCGATTTTGTAGAAGTTGACCGACCCTGTAGTGCCTGCGCTGCACCCGCCCATTGTGAACGTCGTCGAAGCTGTCGTTGAAGCGCCGACGGCTGTACCGTTTACGAACAACCCCGTAGCGTTGACCGTGCCGGCACCCTGATTGCCGCCGGTCGCTGCACCTACGACCAAGCCGCCCGAGCCGCCGAACGTCGTGTTGATGGTCGAGCCGCCAGCGTTGCCGATTGCAACCGAGCCGCTTGCACCGGGCGCAAGACACAACACCGGATTCGTTCCGCCTACGCACGTACTCGAACCGAACCCGAGGTAACCTCGGTCCTGTACACCTGTCTCGATAATGCGTATGCCGTTGCCGTTCGCGACGTTACCCGAGAGGCTTAGCAGATTGAAGCCGCTCGTAACATTGACGACGGGCGCGTTGCTGAACGTGTGCGTACCGCTCCACGTCGGTGAGATGGATTGCGATAGCGCGGGTGCGCCATCGCTACGCAAGAAAGTCGTAGCGACGCCATTCACCGCCGTAAGACCGACCGACGCTGTGGGGTTAGCGCCCGCCGTCGCACCGCCGACCGCCACGCCATTGACGAACAGCCCCGTAGCGTTGATCGTGCCCACGCCCTGCGCGCCGCCCGTGGGAGCCCCGGCGATGACACCGCGACCGCCCTGCAACGAAATTTGCCCGAGCGTGCCCGAACCTGTCGCCGCGCCCGCGAATAGCGTAACGCTGCCGCCGTTGCGGTTGGTGCCCGCGCCATCGGAACCGAGCACCTGTACGTCGCCGCCGTTGCCATCGGTCGGCGTGCCGCCGTTTACCTGCACGCTGCCGGCATTGCCGGATGTAGTGCCGCCGGGACCGCCGACGAGGAAGGCCGCACCGCCTTGACCCGTAGAACCGCCGAGGCCGCCTGTAAAGGTGGCCGACGCGCCGTTGCCGCTGCCGTTGCTCGCACCCGCTCGAATGTCGAGCGCACCGCCCTGACTACCGGCTAGCGAGCTTGCGCCGCTGCGAATCGTAAGGAAACGCCCCGTACCCGAATTTGATACAGGCTCTATAAGAGCGTTGCCCGTCGCGCCGATGTTGAGCGTTCGGCTTCCGTTCTGCCATGCGAGGTCAGACGAGCCCGCAAACGCGCCCGCGTTGTTGTACTGAATTTGAGTTGTAGCACCGCCGGGAACTGTAGTAGTCGCCGCCGTCTGACACGTTCCATTTGCCGCGAGATAGTTTGTACCCGTGCAACCCGCGCCGCCCGAAAAGGTCGCGACAACATCGGCCGACGTTGCCGCCGTCGTGACATACGTCGAGGGGTTGCCCTTGAGAATGCCGGCCGCAGGCGAGAACAGGTTAAAGGTAGCGGCGAGTACCGGCAGCGCGATAGCCGCCAGCACGACACCGAGCGCGACGTACGCGCGGCGAGTTGAAGTAATCATGACATTGGCACCCATACGTTAAGAGCCGTTGACTTTCGGAAGGTCAAATTGCCGTACTGAAAAACGGTTATATCTGCCGGCAAGCGAAATTGATTACCCGCCGCCGAGCCCGTCAGCGCTTTGAAGGTCAGCGGATTGACGCTTACATTGGTCGCGACGATTATCTGACCATTGAAGCCACCCGCAAACCCGGTCAAGTCCGAGCCGGCAGCATTGGCGGCCAAGTCGATAAACCCGGTGCGCGAGCTGACAGGTAAATCATTGGTAGCACCCGCAGGCAACGCGGCGGGCGTCTGTACCAATGTTGGCGCAGCCAAAGGCGAGAACGCAACCCACCCCGTATCTAGCACCTCGGGGTCGTTGCTGTTCCCGTCAACGATGTTATAGAAGAACTGCGAAGGGTCAGCGACGCCCTGAACGATAGCGCCGACCTTGTAGCCTGCGAACGCCGCCACCGCCGCCGCATTATACGGCGCGGTCTGTCCGGCCTGTATCAACGCGGCGTACTGCGACAGCATGAACAACAAACCGTTCATGTCCTGACCGTACGGTGGGATACCGCCGGCCTCGGGGTCGCTCATGGTCGCAGCGGGGAAACCATCCTCAAAGCTCGCCGCGCCCACGAGCACGCCAACCTGTGACGCGACCGGGATAGGAAGCGTTGCGCCGCCCGCATCCGTCGGCGGGATTGCGTCGTTACCGAACGCGCGGACAACCGGATAAAGGGGGGCAGGTACGCCGCTCATGATGTATCAATCTCCGATGGCGAGCCAAAAGCAATTCGCGAAGCCGGCGAACGGGCCGAACTGCGCTTGATCCGCAACGACGCTCATTGTAGCGAGCTGCACCTGACCGACGAAGTTTAGCGCATTCGAGCCCGAGCCGTTGCGCCAAGCCGTATTCATGTAGCCGGCATAGGCGTTGTTCGGGAACGCGCCTTGCGGATACGCGAACGTGAACGCGCCGCCACCGCCGGGGCCGACGGCAAAACCCCATTTGATGATGAGAGGATTGCCCGACGAGTTCGGTATGGTCAACTGCCCGTTCTGCGCGTGCACGACTCCGATATTGGTGCCGGTCACGAACGCCGTAGTAGCGACGCGTGCCGAGCTGTCACCGGCCGGCGGCGTGGGCGCCGTGGGCGTTCCCGTGAGCGCTGAATTGTCGAGGATGGTGCCCCGATACTGATTCACCGCCGAGAGAGGCACCTGCGCATCGGCCACCTGTCCCGCGAACCACGACAACAGGAAGTTCGCCGCAAAGTTGGTGCGGTTGATCTTGCGCAAGTAGCCGTCACCGACACCCGCGAACACTTCGTTGATGCTGAAATTTTCTAGCGGGCTGTTCTGATTCAGATACGTAGCGAACAGATAACCGTTATTCGACCGCAACGCGATGGTGTTCGGCGTCGGCGCAACGTCGATTGGCAGATTGACCGGCGCAACGACCGGGTAGAGGTTCGTGCCGTCGCCGTACACCTCAACAGGTGCGTTAAAGCCGCCCTGCGGAATGTTGACACCCGAGCCGGCCGCCGTTTTCGCAGTCGTGGCGAAACCGCCTGTAGTCGTATTGACGATGAGCCAACGTCGCAGCTCGTTAGGCAACACGAGTTGCAGGTTGCCCACGAGCACGCCGCTTATCACGATTACGGGTTTAGCTGCCTGCGCCACGGACAGCGTAACGACGCCGCCGTTGGTCGGTGGCATGACCGTAAGGCCGTACGAGAATAGAGGCACCCAACCTGCCGCACCGCCGCCGTCGGGGTCGGTAATGTTGCCCTCTACAAGATTCATCCATAGCGTCGGGCCGGTGTTCGGCAGCACGACCGCAGCACTCGAACCGAGCAACGTGCCGGCCGCGTAGCCCGTACCGAGCGCCACGAGTACGTCGGCGTTCCATCGGTACGGCTGGCCCGTCTGTTGATAGAACGTATGCGACGACAGCGCGTACAACGTGCCGTTCATGTCGGGGCCGAGCATTGGCTTGCCGCCCGCAATGATTGGCGTCATGGTCTGCGGCGGGAAGCCGAGCGACCATGACGCACGCTGCGGGTTCGCCGTCGTGTCTGGAATGACGTTACGGCGCGACGGATCGGCGTCGATAGCGAACGCTTCGGGGATCGTTGTCGGGTATGGTGCGCCCATTATATTGCTGGCCTCGAATTAAATACGCCGAAGTTGAACGGTAGCGCGCCTGTGTACCCTTGGAAGCCGAACAGGCCGCCGGGGATCACGACAACCGAATAGAACACGCCCGCCGGGTGCGGCAGCGCGCCCGATTGCGTCAGAATAGCGTACTCGACCGTGCTAAGGCGAAAGTTAAAAACGAACTGCATCGCCATGCCGCCGAGGTCACGAACGAACGCACGCCCACGGCCGGGAAACATGTTGCGCAAAAGCTGGTTCATTGCCGGCCCCGTGGTCGTAATGATGTTCGCTAGCGCTTTCGTCAGGATGAGCACCCGGTACGCGTCGTCGGCCAACTCGAACGCGGTCGTAACTTCGCCTTCGATAGCGAAGCGACCTTCGCTCATGGGATACCAGTCTTTCGGGAAGCTCGGATTGTCGAAGCCGACGATAGGGTCATTGCCGGGTATTTGCAGCAAGCGGCCGACGCCGACGATGTTGCCCCAAATGTCGAGCCCGAAGCCTTGCGCGGTGTCTACGTTCCACACGAAGTTAAAGAACGCGTCGAGATTCGCGCGCGGGTCTATGTACTCGTTCATGTTGGTGATTAGCTGCACCAACGTCGGCGAGTTCGCGTACTGCGAAATAATTGTCTGTTCAACGTCGATCATGTGAGGATGACCGTAATGTCATCGGCGTCTACCGTCGGCGCTTGATCGATGCCCGCGAGTATCGAATTAAGCGCACCGGGAGCGGTGACGCCAATCAGAATCGACAAAATCGAAACATCCTCGGCCGTCGTGTTGACCGCGTTGTAGAACTTCGACGCGAGGATGAGGCCGCCGATACGGATGCGCGGTTGATCGCCGAGCCCGTTGAACTGCGCAATGATGGCCGCCTTTACGCGGTCTACAATGTCGCTCGGCAGGCTAGTCGAATCCGTCAGCTCGACGCGGAAGAAAATCGGCAACGGGGTCGGCCGATTGAAAGTGATAATGTACGACGGTTGCGGCGGCGTGTACGACGTATCGAAAACGGTAACAGTCGTATTACCGTTCATGTCGCAACCCAAGTCCTTTTTGGTGTAAATCGCGTTGCCTATGTCCTGCGCAGCGCCACCAACGACCGCAACGTATACCGAATGGGGTTTCAACTCGTACAGAGTCGGCCCGACGAAAATCGGATCATTGGTCACGTTCTCGGTCACGAACACGTCGAGCACGTCGGGCACGTCAAAGACAGCGCTAAAGATGGCTTCCTTAGAGCCGTGGGCATTCAGCGCTACGCTATTCTTTCGTCGGAACTCGAACTCGGCGCGCGACTCGATAAGACGACCTTGCACGCCCGGTGCCGCATTGTTGATCGTGTCCCACCCCGGAATGGCGCGGAAGATGATCGTAAGAGTATTCGCGGGGCACGGGATGGGGCCGTCTACGATGTTCGCGAAATTGAGCGTAATGGTTCCCGAGACCGGGATTGTACCGCCATCAGTACACACGTAACGATTGCCGCTCGTATCCTGTGCCTGCGCGCCCACGGGAATAACCGTCCCGAAGTTGCCGACGCACTGGCACGCGACGTTGGTCGGCGCACCGGGCGAGCGCTGCAAGAAATAGATACGGGCGATGGCGTCTTGCATGAAGCCGTCAGCCGTGTCCGGGTTCACCTGATTGACGAACTCGGCGAACTCGGCGTTAGCGTCTGCAACGATGGCCGCCGTACTCGAAGCGAGCTGGCCCTGTGGCGTGTTCAACGCAGGGTTCAAGTTGCCGCCGAACGCCTCGTTATAGTCGGCCTGTACGCCGGCCAATATCTCGGACTCTTGCGGCACCACGAGGCCGGCGGGCGTGAACTCAACCGGGGGTACGTTCGTCGTCATTGCAGCGCCACCGTGAAGGTCTGACCGTTATCTGTCGTGAATGTCACCTGTCCAGTGACGCGCCTGTCTACAAAGGCGTTGATTGTACACTCTGCCGAGACCACGCCGGGCACCGTCATAGCCGTTTGCACTATCAATTGCTGAAACATCGTTAGCGGCGGCGTCTTGCCTAGTATCTCTTGAAAGTAAGGCACCCCTATCGACACGTCATACCAGACCTCGGCCAGAAAGGTACGCACCGCACTCGCCACGTCTTGCGCCTTCGCATACGGGTCTTCGGCGAATGCGATGTTGCCGGCCGCATCCGGCAGCAAGTCCCATTGCGTGAGGTCGAGCAAAAGCGTCTTCATGGTACAGGCGGCCCCGAGTTGCCACCGCCGGGCGTTACGCCGCTATGCGTGTGGTTCTTCCCGCTGATTGTATCCGCAATTACGTCGGTGTGGCCGGTCACGGTGCCCGTTACGTCGAGGTCTTGAGCCATCGTCACGTCACCGTCGGTCTGCACGACGTTGCCCTTGAGGTTGATAGTTGGCGCTTGGATCGTCGCCACGGTGTCGGCGATAATTTCAGCGGTAGGAGTTTCCACGCGCACGCGCAAGGGCGACACGATACGAACGCCGTCGCTGTTGAATTGCACGTAGTCGGTCGGTGTGGGATTCAACACCGAGGCGATGTACAGTGCGTCGGACAATGAGAACGTACGACGCGAGCCCGGTGTTGCGCCTGCAATGGGCTGCCGGTTACGCGCGGCGTTCGGGTCGGCTTTGATGGCCGAAATGTCACGCGACGCAAACACGCATACGCCAATGTCGCCCGGTTGCGGGTCGAGAATCACGGCGTACGTACCGCCCTGAATGCGGTTGTACGGTGCTTTGAAAACGGTCCCGTGTGGCACGGTCTCGCCATCGCCCGTAATTTGATCCACGAGCAATTGCACGTCCACGGTGCCCACGGCCGCAACTCCGCCTTCATTCGTGCACGCCATGACACGCACGAGCGTTGCGGTAGCCATGCCTAGCATGAGCTGCCCGACAACGAATTGAATCGTACCGTATTCGGTCGCTACGTCGCGCGGCTGTTGGTTCGTCGAGGCGGTCATGACACGATCACCTTCAGACAGCGCAAGCTCGTGAACCATCGACCATTGGGGTTGATGCTTTCGAGTTCGTGGAACATGGCGAACGGATACCAACGCCCAACCGCATTCGCGGGCGTGGCGTCCTTTATCTCGATAGCCGCGCCGCACTGGAAAGCCGGATCGAACAGCGCCGACACGTTGAGCCCGGCCGCCTCGAACATCGGAAAGCCGATAAGCCCCGAGGTCGGCGAGAGTACGACGGTGGGCAATGATGAGCGCGGTTGATTATTCGGCGTAATCAGTACCTCGTTACCTTGCACGTAGAAGTCGCAATGCGCGGCCTGACAGGCTTGCGCGAGCTGATCCCATAGCGTGCCGCACAGGTATTGATTGCTCAACACAACGTCGTTAGAGCCGTCCGCTACGGTGAGCGTCCACGGCTCGCCCATACGCTCGACAATATCGCCAGCGATTGCGCCTATATCCGACTGTTCCGTAAAAGAGGTTGGCGGTACGGGGTTAATCTTGTGGAACAACGCCGTAACGGCCAGAATCAAAAACGATACGTTCGGCTGCGCGCTATACTCGGGTTGCGCCTCTTTGAAGTTGCCGACGAATACTTGCACCCAACCGTCGGCCTTGCCCGTGTTGTTAGCTTCGAGTATCACCGTATGCCGAAGGATGGCGGTCGGGTTCGCCCACACGACCGTCAACGCGTTCATGTCTTCCTGACGCATGCCGAATATTTTCAGCTCGCATTGCGTCGCGAGGCGCGCAACAGCCTGCACACGCGCAACGATCCGAAGCCGGTCGATTATGAGTGTGTTCGAGTTCGTGCCGGGGAATACGGCCGCATCGCCGTCGAGTACCAGCGTCACGCGAAGTTGTTTCGCCGTGAACGCCATTACTCACCTACCGGCAGATAGGCGAGTTGGTAGCGGTCGCCGAGCCCGGCGAACTGCGGGTTGTCCGTGCCCTGTGTATCGACAAAGGCAAAGTCACCGAGAAACCCTCGGTACGCGGCGTCGAGCAACAACCGTTGCCGGTCGCGACAGATGCGCGTGCGTACGATGTACTCGCCGTTTAACTGAAGGTCGAAGTACATGTTGTCGCCATTCTGACGTATGGCAATTTGGCACGCCTGACGTGCAAGCGTTGTCGCTAGCGTCTGAATCGGTACAGGCTGCAAAGGAATGCGCAACATCAGAAAGGCACCCCTATCGCGGGCGTGAATGGCTGCGGCTGAATCACGCCGTTATTGAGCACCGAGGCGGCCGAAGGATTCTGTGCGTTCTCGGTCGTCGCTGCGGTGTTCGTGTACGTCGCGGCAACCTCGCGTATTTCGCGAAAGTACACGTCAACCTCGGACAGAAAGTAAGCGCCCTTTTCGCCGCGCCGCATGACCTCGACGCGCGTCACGTTCACATTTAGGTACGTGTGCTCGGGCGTGAGAATGTCGTACAGCTCAAGCGTTCCGGCAATCGCGTCGAGACTGTCGAGGAAGCGCTTACGGGCTTCCTTCGTGCCGCCTTTGTACAGACGTAGCGTAATCTCGAACGGGTTCGCAACCTTGTTGTAAGACGCGAACGAACCCTCTTGTACGGGAAAGTCCGACACCGTGAACTCATTACGATACGAGAACTCGCCGAAGCTGTCGGGCACGACAACCGGCACGCGTTGCGCGACGACCGTCACCGTGTCTATATCGTCGGGTGAGCTAGCTTTCTTCGGCTTGTTGGCCTTATAGATAGCCCATTGCGGTTGCGCAAACACGGATTGCCACAGCTTGCCGAGCGCGAGGCCGAGCCCGATAGTTGCGGCCGGCGCAGCCGGGAATTGCAACGAGCGCGAGAGCTGCGGCACGCCCGGCAGCTTCGGCACGTTCGGAAACTGAGGCTTCGGTATCAGGGCCATTACTGCATTCCGCCGTCAGCTTGCGCCGCCATCAACTTGCGTTGCGTACCGTCTACGAAGTCGGTCGCAATCTGTTCGCCATTCTGGCCGCGTGTCTGAATCGTGACGTTCTCGAAAGTAATATCCGTGCGCGAATTACCCGCAAGCGCACCTTGCGCGTTCGGCGTGGGCATCGCGAACCCTGTGCCGGCGAGCACCTTGCCCGGATACGCACGATTAGCCGGGCCGATGTTCGTACCGTTGCGTACGTTGGTCTCGCCCGCGTGATACATCCGCAGCGCTTGCACGTACCGCTCTTGCTCGGTGCCCTCGACACCTTCGAGCAAACCGGCGAAATGTTTGCCGGCTGTATCAATATCGGTATACGGATTTTTCCCGGCGTTCGGGAAGAACTTCGGGTTGAGTTGCATAATACCGGCACCCGTGACCGTCCCGCTTTTGTTAACTGCGCGGGCGTTGGGATCGTATCCCGACTCGGTGCGGGCGATGCCTCGGAATACATCGCGGTCGATGCCGTACTTGTCGGCGGTCTGGTCGAGCGTAGGACCATAGACGTATTTCCCACGGAACCATGAGCCCTGCGACGACAGCGCACTGTTGAAGCTCTGCCCGACTTTCTTCGTGTTGTCGGCGAGGTCGCCGAGCGCGATGCTTGCTTTATCGACCGCACCTGTCAGCGTGTCGCCAATAGCACCCACCACGCCCGGCGTACCGTTGATGACCGACTCTAAGCCGCGACTCGTCGCCGCTGCGGCCGGTGACTCTTTTGTAGCACCCGGTACGAGCGCGTTAGACTCGAACGCTTGCCCGAGGCTCAGGAAGTCATTCACGCGCCCCGTCTGCACGGCTACGTCTTCGCCCGACACCTGTCGCCGCGCTTGCTGTTTCGCAAGGGCCGCCTCGACGCCGCCACGACCGCCCGCCACGAGTTGCGCCATGCCGCCGGTAAAGCCGGCCGACTGTGCGAACTGGATAGCCTCGGCGCGATTCATCTGCCCGGACGACTGCAACTTTTCCAAGGCGGCGGCAGTGTCGAGCGTCACGTCTTTGAAGTCGCGCGCCTTGCCGCTGTTGTCGGTGAACTGCACGCCGAGGCGCGCGAGCTGCACGAGCTGGTCGGATACCGCGCCATTAAACTTGAGGTCGAAGAGAGACTTGACCAACGAGCCCGCGCTTGCATTCGCATCTTCGAGCGAACCGCCGGCCAGCTCTGCCGCATTCTGGAGATTGCGCAGCCCGGCCGCCGAGGTGTTGTACGCGCGAGCGTCGAGCCCGAGCCGCCGCGTGCGCTCCGACACCTCGTACAGCTTGTCGTTGACGATCTTACCGGCGGCGATCATAGCCGCGATGGCGAGCCCCACCGCACCGCCTCGACCGAACACCTTTGCAATGACGCCGCCCGAGTTGCCGAATGAACGCGCGGCGTTCTCGGCACCCTTGCTCATTTCGTCGGTGGCGCTCTTGACCTCTTTTTTGGTCCGAATGACAGACGCGGCGGCAGCCTTCGCGCCCTTGTCGAAGTCTCGGGGGTCGAGCTTCAGAGCAACAATCAGCTCGTCAATTACGGTTTTGTTCGCCACGGGGCCGCCTTAGTCGTCGCTCGTTGATGAGGTCCACGTTGACGACTTCGAGCAAGTCGTACGCGTCGCTCACGCCGTATATCGACTGTAGCTCATGCAACGATGCATGACGACTCGAAACTAGCGTGCCAATGACCTTTGGCACGTTGGCGTAATCGACTAGGCCGACGCTTGGCCCGTATCGGATGGGCTCGGGGTCTGGCCCGAGGTCGAGAGAGCGTCGGCCAACGAAAAACCCATGTGAAGCTGTAACACCTCTTTGCGTAGAAAGAAGCGCGTCGAAATTTCCTCAATCTGGATAGCGCCGGCTGCGCCCGCACTGACCGACTGCAACAGCTCGGGATTGCCCGCGCAACCCGGCGGCTGCCACCGAACGCATTCCATCATCTCGTCAAGCAACGGCTCGACTTCGAGCCATTGTGCGCCATGCAACGAACGCAGCCCAATCACGAGCGCATAAGGCACGAGGTTCGCTAGCCCGATCCAACCTTGATCGAACATGCCGGGCGGTACTTCGATGCCACCGCGCGAGAGAGCGAAGAGCGTACGCAACGCCCAACGCTCGCCCTTGTCGGCGTCCATCTCGGTGATAACGAACGTCTTACCCTTGTCACGACCCGCCGCTGTGATCGTGACGACCTTAGTGTGACGTGCCACGCGCTATACCTGAATAGGTGCAGCCGTCACCGACTCCCACGCAATCTCGTACACGACCGGCTCGGAAAAGGTTCGGCGGGCCGTGGGGATCGGCGTAAGGCGAGTCAGGACGCCCTTCACGAGCGCATACGCACGCCCGAGCGACGGCGCGGCAAGAAAGCCGTCCGCTACCAGCACGTCGCCGAGCACCTTTTGCGCGTTGTCCCATGCTTCCATGAGCGCGATGCTTGGCGAGTTCGCCATAAGCGAGATGGTGTACCGCGTGATACGCGGCAGGTAGCCGGCGGCCATCTTGCCGTCAACACCCATCAACGCCTCGGCGGCGTCCACCGTCTCGGTCGCAAAGGCGGCGTCCTGCGCATACCCTTCGAGGGTGAAGGGGCCGACCACGATGCCGACCGTACTGCGCACAGTCAGGGTTAGCTTCGCGTTTGCGCTTGTGATTGAAATAGGATTCGGCACGGCTCGTTACTCCCCGGCGCGTTGCGTTACTGTACGTTGATCGAAGCGAGTTCGATATTCTGGATGGCCCCGCCGCTCGTGTACCAAAATTTGATGGGAGGCGATCCACCAACGGCACGAACCTCGGGTGACGCGTCGAGTATCTGAATGTAGTAGCCGCTCGTCTGCAACGTGTCGGCGATGTTCAGACCGCTGTCAGTGTTCACCTGTGCGCGCTGTGAGTTCGAGAGGGTCACGCCCGCCTGAATCACACCATTGAACAGCCCGCGCGTCACGGGGTCGAGCATCGCGGCGCGGATATTGTTGTACCCGGTCGCGTTGTAAGGCAGCTTGCGAATCGACACCATCAACAGCATGAGCGCGAGCTGTAGCGCACTGTTGAGCCAAATTTGGTCGATGTACTGATTGATGAACCGCCACGGGCCGGGCATGACGCCGCGCTGAATGAATACGAAACGGTCGTTTGCGGTCGCGTAGGCACCATAAAAATTCGACTGGTTCGCGATCAGGTTCAACGCCTGCGTAGCGTCGGTAATGTCGGCCACGAGCCCCGACTGACCCTTGTACGCGTACGCGAGCGAACCGTTGGCCTGTTCGTAGTCCGTCGAAGCCGCAATGCCGGCGATGAGCGCCGCCTTGCGTCCGTTGCCGTTCACGTCGGCCGGCTCGTAAATCGGTACAACGCCCGACATTTCAGCCGCGACCACGAGGCCGGGGAACGATGCCGGGGCGGGACCGTTCAGGGGTGCCTGATCCGAATACCAACCGATGTACGCATAGCGGTCGTTGGTCGTCTGCACCCATGCCGCAAATTCCATCATAACGTCGGTCGCGGGCTCGAACACCGTAAGGAAGGTGGCCCAATTTTGGGTCACGTCCGTAATGGCGTTCATGGCCGCGTTCGGGCTCGTCGGGTCGAGACCCTGAGACAACACCGCGCCCGTCGCGCTCGTGAGGCGCAATCCGGCCGAGAGCGTGCCGGTAGCGAAACCGATTGTGCTGCCATCGCCGGCCGTGGGCGACTCAACGAGGAAACGCGCAAGCTGCGCGTCGTACGTAACGGCCGCACCGCTCGCAACGGTGAGCGCACCGCCGGGGTTGAAGTCCTGCGGCGCACCGCCGACCGTGTACGTACCGATGCCGCCCGTACCCGTCAGGAACGCCGTAATAACGGCCGGGGCGACACCGCCGACAACCGTGTCACCAATCACGAGCGAACCCGAGCCCACCGCCGAAATGGTGAGAATGTTGCCCGCCGCACCCGCACCGTTGTCGATGGTGCCCGTACCTTGGAAGGCACCGCCGGGCGTTTGAATGCCGGTCTGAATCAACGCGGCGGCGTTGCTGAAACTCGTCGCGCCCGCGAGATTGATGTTGGCCGAGGTGATCGTACGCCCGTCAATGACGATGATAAGCGTACCGCTCAACGCCTGAAGCTGTGCGAGCGTGAAGCCGGCGAAGCTACCCGAGCGCAGGTACGCGATTGCCGGGAAATTGTTGTACTGAGCAAAGTACAGCAAGCTCGGAAGCGACAGCGTGCCCTCGTACCCGCTGAAGTACACCGCCGCAAGCGCAGCCTCGTCGCTCGTCGGGCCGAACCAATCTTGCACGGCTTCGAGCGTGGCGAACGCCTGAACGGTGCCAATCGGAATGCTCGTATCGAACGTAAGAAACACGGCGTTGAGCGAGAGCGGATTGCCCCCGGCCGCAAGCACCGACGGAATTACGTTGATGAGTTGACTTGCCGGGATTGAGTTCATGGGGGATAGCTCACGTCCACGTTGATTAGGGAGGCTTCGAGCACAGTTGCAAATTGCTCGGGGGTCGAAGTTACCGGATTGTATTGCACATATGCCGTGACAATCCAGCGCTGTTCGTACTCTTCCTCGCCATTCGCGAGGGGCGCTTGGCGTGGGTCGTCGTTGTACAGGGGTGCCGCGATGGGCGCGAGCTGCCGGCAGCCGTACTCGCTACGCATGACGGTCGAGAACATGACCGCCCAATTGGCCGACGCCGCACCGTAAAAGTCGCACTGCACGGCTACGCGCACCGACTGTTCGAGCTGCACGCTATCCACTAGCGGGTCGTCCGCATCCCACGACTCGAAGTTGGTCGCGATGCGCGCTTGCACGCGTGGGGTCATTCCCACGAAGCCGGGAACCGGCGGCGGCATGCTCGTACGGTTGGCTTGTAGCTGAATGACGGGCGGCACCGGGTCGGGCGCGCTCGGCAGAATCGACGCAATGAAGTCGCCTAGCTTCACCATCAACGCGTCGAAGTTCGGCGTAACGGTGAGCGTCATGGCGGTATCGGGCTCGGCGGCGCGGTGTCAGTCTGTAGGTTCACGATGAGGTGGGACCAATCGGGCCACGTCTCGACGACCTTCACGACTTTCCAGATACGCGGCGGGCCGCCCGGCACCTCGGCGAAGTACAAGAGGTCGCCGCCTTGCTGGTTCACGCGGACGACGCCTTGCGTGTTGCCCCACATGTGCACCGAGCGCACGACGCCCTCGATATTGAGGCCGTCGAGATGGCGCAAGTTCGGGCCGTCAACGGCCTGTATCTGCAAGCGTACAGGCGTCGCGGCCGTGTAGGTCGGCACCTGTTTACGTGTCGCGGGGTCGATGCCGAAGCCGGTCGAGCCGTAGAGCCAGCCGCCTTCGTTCGGGTTGACTACCTGTATTGCAGCGTTGGCCGCAGCGCGTACGTTTATCATTCGCCCTCTACATCGCCGTCAATCACCTGATACTCGGCCGACCGGATCATGACAGCCGAATCGATGAGCGGCTTGTTGAAGCCTTTCAGCTTCACCGTCAACGGCGAGTTCGGCGGCGTGCTCCAATCCCGAATAGATTGCCGAAGCTGGCCGCGAATACCTTCGCCCATGATCGCGAGAGCGTTGCGCGCGTTGTAGTTGGTTTTCTTCAGCGCGACGCCGAGGCCGATACCCCAACGCGGCGACTTGCTTTCGACCATCGTACGGAAAAAGGGGCGGGCCGGTGCGCGGATCGTACCGAACTCATTCCAGAACGCGACTTGAGCGACAGGCAGCCCGGACACACCCGAGCCGTAGTTACTTTCAAAATCGTGTTGCCCTTTGCCTTCGACGCTGATCTTTTTTGGCTTGCCCGAGAGGAAGCGTTCGTTTACGGCTTCGGTGTGTTTCGCCGGGTATGTTGCAGAGTCAAGAAAGCCGACGACAACGTGAGCCCCTTGGCCGAGCTGTTGTTCTATTCGCTTCAGGTGGCGCTTCAGTGCTTCGCCGCCTTCGAGGTTTCCGCTGATAGCCTTTTGCATAATCCAGCCGGGCACGACCCGTTACGTTATGTCAACAGCAGCCGCCACCGCCGGGGCCGAACGGGAAGGGCAACCCAACGCCCGGCAAGCCGCCGATGCACGCTTGCGCCGGGCCGGGCGTGTAGTAGCTACCCATGCGATACGCAACCGTCGCTTGCCAGAACATCGCACCGTATGGCGTCTGCGAAAAGTACGCCTCGCTCATGCTCATGTCGTTGGCGTAGCTCGCCGACACAGACACCGAGCCCTCTTTGGCCGAGTCCACGCGCCCGACGATGCCCGAGGGCGGCTGTCCGTTCTGGCCGTAGATCAACGCGCAAACGTGTGCGGTCAGCATGTAGAGCAACACCTGACGCGTAGGCGCGTCTTCGACGATGCTGCAACACGAGTTGTTCAGGAAGATGACCGCCACCGCAAAAGCAGCGGCCATCTGTGCATTGGTCAGCGTGGCGAAAGCCGGATACGCCGCCACGAACTCGGGACCATCGAAGACGACAATGCCTCGCTGATTCGGAGTAGGTACAGGCGGGCATGCGGCAATCGTCATGGCGATTACTCCACGCGCTGCCGATTGCGGTCGGGGTTCTCTTGCTGTTGCTTGCGGTAGTTCTTCAGCGCTTCCTCGTCCATCTCGCCGGTCGCGCCTTTCAGCATGCCGTTTTTGATGGGGTCGATTGCCTCGAAGCCGCTCGGAACGTCACGGCGTTCCTTCGCAATCTGTTCGGCGCTCTTGAGGTCGTTGTGAATGAACACGGCACCGTTGAGCACGGCCGGCAACTTGTGATTCTTTTTGAGCCACGCGTCCCAAAGGTCTTTGGGTACGTTCTCGGTGATACCGTAGCCGCCGACGATGCGCGCGGCATTCGCACCCGCGAGGGTGACGTTGACCGTTTCGCCTTCCATGTTGCGGGCGCTGATGATAAGACCATGCGGCAGCTTGCAGCCGATGGTAACGAAGCCGGTCGAGTTCTCTTTGCTCATGTGCTCGGGTTCCATGTGGTTATCAGGGAAAGACCGCCGGGGCCGATAGGACGGGCCACAACCCACGGCGTAATTTCAAGGCCGCCAGTATCCCCCGCGACAGGAACGCCGTCTAGCGGGCTCGTGTATACGCGTAGGTTGGGGCGTGCGACACCGCCGGGAAACTTCACCCACACGCCGGGCGCAGCGCTCAACATGGTGAGGTTCATGCCCTGACGGATGCGCCACGAGCGCGTGGTGTCGTCCCAATAGATACGCCGCCAGTCGCCGCCTTGATAGGCGACGAGCCCGAGCAAGTCAGTAGGAAAGACGCGAGCGTTGGTAACGCGTCCGTCGGTATCGGCCCACCCGAAACGAGCGATACCCGCGCCACCAACGCCCGCGACTAGAGAGCCTTCCGGCCCGGCGACGAGCGACGTAGCGCGGAAGAAGTAGCGTCCCTCAATAGGAACGCCCTCGGTGCGTGAGTACACACCGAGGGCGTCTAGTCCGTACACGACCGCTCGGTGCTTAGCCGAGCATCTGAGCAACGAGGAACGGCCGGAAGATGACCGTGCCCCATGTGCCCTGCGACTTTTTCTGACTGAAGTTGGACGAGCCGACCACGACAGCGTGGGCGCGCATCTTTTCAGTGAAGGCCGCCGTAAGGGTTTCCTGACCCTCGTAGGTGTCTACGATGAGCTGCACCAACTCGCCGCTCGCCGTGCTGTACTCGGGCGCGGTCTTGATCGCGAGATTGGGGAAGTTCTTCGTAACGAGGTCGTACACGTTGAGGCCGAACTGATTCGTTTTCACGAGGTTCGCCTCATACCCCGGCGACATTGCCAGCGTCATGCGCTCGGTGCGGTCGAGCAAGCCGTTGGCCTGTCGAACAGCCTGCGCGTAGAGCAAGCGAATGGACTCGAAAACCTGATCCGCCGTAGCAGCATCCCACGGGGTCGGGTTGACGATGGGCGGCAGCAAGTTCGGGTCGTTGAGCAACCCGTAATTCTGCAAGCCCGCGATGCCGAAGAAATACGAACGGTTCTGGAACTTGTTCAGCACGAGCGCCGAGGCGACGTTCTTCCGCGAGGCGAGGTCGATACCAGCGAGGCCGGTATACGCAAGCTCTTTCTCACCCCAACGCGTGAACGTCTGGTAGTGGAAGCTCTGCCGCTGCGGAAAGTTCGAGTTCGCATCGGCGTTGCCGGCGTTCGAGTAGTCACCGTAGGCGCTCACTTCACCGTCGCTTTCCACAACGATGAACGTCGTAACGGTCGTGACCCAATCGCCTTTTTTGGTCTCGCCGGCAATCTCGGCCGCCTTCATGGGCGACACGAGTACCTCAATCAAGGCAGGGTCGAGGTAGTTCGACAGGAACGCAGGAATACCCGCGTTCGAGACCGTAACGAGTTCCGGCTGCGCGTCGAACGCAACCTGATCGACTGACGCGCCCGTCTCGCCGAAGGTGCGGCCGACAACCTTGCCTTCCGCGTTCACACGGTCGAACACCATGCGCGGCAGCATGCCCGCATAACGGCCGCCGTTGATTTTCTGATCCAGCGCGAAGCCGTAAGCCTGATCCAACTGCGACAGAAGCGCTACGGCGTGACCCGCCTTGACGCCCGCCATGAGCTGATCCGGGTCAATTCGCCGACCGTGAGTACGCATTTTGAGACTACCTTCTTAGTGGTTCGTGTTGATGGCCGACGATTACGGCGCAGCCCGGCCGATCTTCGCGAGGTTGCCCTGAATGAGCGTCGCGGTGAAGGCCGCAACCGCCGCACGGTTGATGCTGTTCGTGAGGTACGTGCCCGCGCCGCCCGCGCCGCCCGTGAGCTGCCGCACGATGTACGTGCCGTCGGGCACGCCCGTACCCGTCACACGCTGGCCCGGCTCGCCACCGCCCGAGGCAAACGCGGCAATCGTCATGATGCCGGTATTTGCTGCGATGGTCGTCGCGGCGTTCGTCACGCCATTGACGGGCACCGTGGACAAGGCGCGGAAGCCGGTCGGCTCGGTCGTCGCATCGTCAACGAGCGACGGCTGTCCGGTCGTGGCGAGCGCGAAGACGTTCGCGATAGCCGACGGCGTTGCACCCGGCAGCGCGGCGTAAAAGTCGCCAGCGCTCAACAGGGTGACCTCGCGGCCCACCTGAAGCGTCATGATCGCTTCGCCGAGGAATGCGGTAATCATCGCGGCGGGAATGTTCGGCTGACGCGCGACGAAACCGATGATCGGGCCGCCGTCGGCGGTGGCTGCGGCAAGCGAACTGTACACCTTGCCGGTGTTCGAGCCCCATGCGAAGTAGCCGACGCGCACGTTGGCATCGCCCACGACGTATGCGCCCTGAAGCGGCGGCACAAGGCTCGACATTGGATTGGACGAGGCAAAGTCGCCTTCAACTGCCGGGGCCGGCTGATTCTGCACTACGCGCTGAAAACCCATGATGGAAAACCTCGGTTACGTTGTGGGGTTAGCCCCGAGCGGGCATGTTCGGGAAGGCCGCCGAAACGGCCGCTGCCGCATCTTTGGCGACCGCAGCGGCGACGACCGGGCGCGCTTCGCTCTTGCGGGCGATACGTTCACGGACCAGCGCGGGAAAGGCGGAAGCGTGCACGCCGTCGAGGGCGACACCTTCCTTATCGAGTGCGAAACGGTACACGGCCTCGGCCGAGTCCATCGCGACGACACCGACGAGCGGCTTGACCAGCTCGCGAGCTTCGTGCAGCGCGTTCACGCTGGCAACGGCTGCGGCGCTCGCATCGTTCGCCATGCGCTGCGCATCGTCTTTCGATACATAGCCGCCTGCCTTGATCGCGGTATCAACGGCGAGCGCAACGGCCGCTTCGTCCATTGCCACGAGGCCGGGCTTGTCGCTACCGTCGCGCGTCTTGCCGGGCTTGCCCGCTGCGGTCTTGCGGCGACGCTGGCCGGGGTTCTCGGGGTCGTCTTCCATGTCGTCGTCGGGCGCGCTGTCCTTCGCCGTCATTGCGGCAAGCGACGCGTCGAGCGCGAGCTTTTCGGCCTCGCCGTATGTGCCGGCGGGAAGAACGCCGAGAGCCATCAGACGGGCGAACAAGTTCGGGCGCTTGAGCATGGTGGAAAACTCCAAAGGTAGGCCGTCGTGTACGAGAACATCGGAACCCGCACGCCCCGAGCGCACGAGTGCAACGTGATTGCCCTTAATATCGCGCATTACGCCGTCGTACGCAACGCCTTCAGGTGATACACCCGGCGTCATGTCGGCGCGGTAGCGATAGCTCGAAGAAAGTTCGCGCGCTTCCTCGGACTCGATAAGGGTAATGCCGTCGGCGTCCCATACGGTGAGGTGATCCGAGACGAGGTAACCGCTGTCGAACGTGACGTTGCCGACCGTGCCAACGGTTATCTCGCTCTTGGGGTTCGCCGCGTTGACCTTCGCATGCACCATCATGAGCTGAAGGTTGCGGAACGAGTCGGCGGCTAGCTTCAACTCTTCCGGGTCGCGGTAGAGCTGGTAAATCCGGTTGGGTTCGAGGCCGAGCGCTTTCGCGTTGGGAATTTCGCGCCCGTAGTACGGGCATACGTTGGCCTTGGAAATGCGGCAATTCGGTACATGCATGCGGCCGTCGGCGTCGAAGGTGCGAACGCTGGCCCGATCAAAGGCAACGCGGTCGCGATCTATCAACGCACGGTCGTAAGCAAGCATGGGCGGCGATGATACAGCTAGGCTTGCATTATGGCTAGTCGTCACTCGAAGCCCTCGATAACGGGGCGATTCGTGCACCGGCAGTTGATGAGCTGGCCGGGGTGCACCCATTCGCCCTCGTCGCTGTCGTAGAGCCCTTTCGCTAGGTCGTACTCTTTGTCGTTCATCGCTACGTGCGTCGGCCTCGGTTCCTTCCCCGCGTGCGAGTGCATCCATATGGCGTGCGTTATCCCGAGTTCCATTTGCCGCACGCGTTCGATTGTCGCCTTGGCTTTGGCGTTCTGATCGCGTGCGATGAGCGCTGCACGCTTCACCGTCGAGCCGTGTACCTCGCGCAACTCGGTCGAGAGCTTGTGAAGGTCGGAACCCTGTCGTACGGCGTTCCACACCTTTTGCTCGACTTGCTCGTGCATCTTGCGTGGGATGCTCTTAATTAGCGCCACGTTCTCGGCCGCTACCGCACGATAGGCTTCAACGCTCTTCGCACTCGGCTTGAATTTCACCGTAAAGCCGGCCTTCTTTAACTGCGCCATCATCGCGGTCTGTGTCGCCTGCGCGTTGCGCGTGGCGAAGTCGTTCGCAATCTTCGCGCTCATGAGGTCAAAGCGCTTTATGGTTTGCGCGCCCCATTTAGCGAGCGCAGCTTGCAAGCCCTTCGTACCCGTGGGTGCTGCATCGAATGCGAGACGCGCGTTAGTAACGTCTTCGAGTGCAGCACGCACGCCGGGGTGGAGTTGCAACGTAAGCGCATCGGGCACCGTCACCCACACCGCCGCCGAGTGCTCGCTATTGAGCTGCGGCGTAAACGGTTCGAGTACGTCAGTTGTGAAGGTCTGAAAGCTGCCCCGAACGTGGGACGCATCGAACGGCCCGTTGTGTACGTGCAGGGTTTCCTCGAACAGCTCGCGCCGTGCCGCAGCCTCGGGCGTCTCGTCGGGCTCGACCGTGCCGGCGGGGAACGCCCAACCCTCGCCATCGTTGCGCAGGCAGAGCAGCACGCGCCCCTGTGACGTGACGCATACGCCCGCAGCCGTGACCGCCGAGTCGGTGGCGAAACCGCTGAAGAGCGGCGGCGTATCGTGCCATGCACGCGTCAACTCGCGCGTGAGGTCGCCCGTCGATTGGCTTATGAGCGTGTCGAGTTCGTTCTGATACCAGAACTGTACGCCGACGTTCGGCCATACCGGGTCGAGAACGACACGCTTCGCCCGTGGTGCGCGTAGCCGCTTCACGCTGCTTTCTTCGCTGCCTTCGTTGCTTCGAGTTCGAGCGCTCGCTTGTGTGCTTCCTCGGCCGTCTCGCCCGCGCGCTCGTGGTCGGCTTGTTTGCCCTGTTCGTCGAGCTGCGCACCGTGCTCGGCCTCGCCGAGTACAGGCGGCGTCGGTGCCGGGCCGGTAAGGTTGTCGTACCCGCTTTGCGGGTCGCTCGACACGCGCTCGCGTACTTCCTCGGGCGAAATGACGCCCTTGTCGATGTACGCGGCGTCGGTCTCGGCGTTGGCCTTGCGAATTTCCGACAGCTCTTTGACGGTCGGCGACGACAGCGGCTTGAACTCAAAACCGATGCTTTCGTCTATCGTGCCGAACAAATGAAGCTGTAGCACGTCTAGTACATGCTTCAGGTGCTTTGCGTAGAACGCAATTTGATACGAACGAATCCAGTCGTACCACACCTGTATTTCACCCTCGCTCGACGCGTTGAGCCCTGACGGCGTAATGCCGGTGAGCTTCACGAGCGGGATATGCGACGGCGCGGCCATGTGTTCCTGTGCCTGCGCCTGCAACTTGTCGAGCGACGACAGCGGGACCGCAATTTGCTCCAGCTCTTCGCGCGTCTTGTCGATGGTCATTAGACCCTGATTGCTACGCGTTTGCGTGAACAGCTTCAGGCGGTCGAAGAACCCCATGCCGGCCTTGGCACCCGCTGCGCCGCCTTTGTCGGCGAGCACGGCGGCCATGTCCGTTTTTAGTACGATGATAGAAAAGTTGTAAATGAGGTCCGACACGCTGTTGCGCGTGCGCAGCCATTGGAATACGTACGGTTCCATGAGCTGCGACAGCGACAGGCCGCCGAAGTTGTAAGCGGGCTTGAGCATGTCGGGCACCTCGCGCGACACGAACGTAAGCAACCGCGAAGCGTGCACGCGCCGCCCCATGACGAACCACGCGTTAGGCTTGTAGAAGCTCGGCAACGTGGGGTCGGTCGAGTTGTAGTTATACGGCGAGGTCCAGATGGGTTCGACAACTTGCAAGCCCTTCAACGAGCCCTTCGGTATCGTTTTCGGATCGACGACCAACGGCAATTGGTCGCGCTGGTCACGGTCGAGGCGGCCGGGGTCTACGTCAATGTAGAGCTGTGACCGTCCGAAAAATCCGTCTTGCTCGGACAGGCGTCGGAACGAATCGCGCACCTTGAACGATTCAAGCGCCGCTTCGAGCGCTTCGATTTTATCCTCTAGCGCATCGTCTACACCGTTGCCGTCGGCATCCGCATCGTTCGCAACCTCGACGACCTCGCCACGCTCTTTACGTTTCTTTTTCGAGGCTTTGCCCTTTACCGTAACGTCGATCCATTCGCGCGTCGCCTCGGCGGCAATCGTCTCGGTAGGCGCGCGGTACTCGCTACGCTGCGCAAGCTCTGCAAGGTATGGATAGCCCGCGAAGCCGAGCCCGCAGTTGGCTTGATTCATGTACGCCCACATGGGCGCGTTGTTGGCGTCGTCCATCGCAAGCGGGGCACCTAGCTTGCCCTCGTCGTCGTTCGCGTTGTACTTGAACGCGCGCACGGCGTCGGGCAGCGTGGGCGGCTGCACCTTGCGGGGGATCAGGAACAACTCGCCGAGCTGTGCGAGCTGCGACTGAAAGCGGCTCAACGTCGGCCCGTTCTCTTCGCTCTTCGCGAGCGTCGAGGGCGACACGGCGAAGGGGTCGGGACCGTGGACGTGCACGACGGCCTCGGGTACGCCAAGCCATGCGCGAAGCCAATTGCGAAGCCGTTTCATCGTCGTGTACCTGCCATTGCAGCGAGTAGGGCGGGATTGATCGCAAGCGCCGTGTAGCGCGGGGCGAACAGCATCATAACGGTGTCGGCCAAATTTGGCGATACGATGCTGTTGCGCACCTCGGTCTTCGTGCCGACGGGGCATTTATCGACCATCCATTTACCGTTTTTCGACAGCATCCATACGGGTTGCGATAGTTCGATGGATAGACGCGCACGGTACTCGAAGTCGCTGTTGATGCTAATACCACGCTCGGCGAACTGTTCGAGGTCTACCTGCCACGAGCCGTCGCCCGCCTTGAATGCTTCCATGAGGCGGTGCGTCCAGTTGAAGCGCTGCCGAAGAGCCCACCATGCTTGCGCTTTCGCGTTCTCGAAAAAGTCGAGGGCGGTGCGCTCGGTGCCCTCTACGATAGCCTCGGGCTCGAACACTTCACCCGAACCCCGGAACGGTTCAACGGACAGCTCGCGACCAACGCGCGCCTCGTTGACCTTGCGCGCATCGCCGCGCACGCCAGCACCTAGCCCGTCTGCATCGTAAAAGAAACCGTCTAGGCCGTTCATATCCGACAGCGCGAATGAATGCTCTACGCTGTGAAAAATGTCCAAGTCTTCCGAGCCCTTCCATTGCTCGACGAAATGCACGAGCCATTGCTGACGTACACCGAATGCGTTGTAGTCGCGGCCCGCATCCGCAACGTCGAGCGCGCCCGTCTTCGTGCCCGTGGGCAACGCGAGCCCGAGCAACTTGTGCGCGTCGAGAGCTGACTGCACCCATAGGCTCGGGATTACCTGCCCCTCAATCGATGCGCTAAAGTTGCAATCGTATTCGCTGGCGAAGATAGCGGGGTCTAGCGTTGCGCGTTTCTTCTTTTCCCATTCCGCGTCTTTGCGCGGGTCGTCCTTCCAATGGAAGTCGAAGCGTTTTATGTTCCCGTTGTGTGCACGCTCGGCGAAGCTGTTCGCCATTCCGTACACGCTCGACATGTCTATGCGTATTTCAGTGTTGGCGCTCAACGATGCGTCGATAGCCTTCGGGTTGGGTATATGCGCCGATTCGTCAACGAAGTAGACAATTTTACGGCCGCCTCGCCCGATGTTGTTGCCCGCCTCACCTGTGATACTAGACCCCGTGTTAGGGAACGTCAGGCGCATGTGTGCGCTGTTGTTCTTCAGCGTGAAGCCGCCACGGAACTCAACGGGTAGGTATTGAAGAAAGAGCCGGCCCTTGTAGAAAAGGCAGTCGGGATCGCCCGAGCGGTCAACCTTGTCTTCTTTCTCGCTACCGAACCCAATCGAAACGTCGTCGCGTGCGATACACAGGCCGACGCTAAACCCCATCGCTAGCCACGAGATGCCCACGTCGCGAGACTTCACCGCAACGCCGTCTTCGCTGGCATCGACGCGAGCTTGCAGGAACTTGATAAACGCGCGTTGCTTGGGCCACAAGAGCATGGGCATTATCGCCCGTCGCTTTTTGTTTGCAGCTACACGCGGGTCAACCGTCACGCCCCAATCGTTGATGAGGTCGTCTATGTGGTCGCGATAGTAGACGCGTACCTTAGCGAGCAACGCGGGGTCGGCGCGCAGCTTGCGCAAGCGCGCTTCGCGTTGCAGCCATATCGGCAGGTAATCAGGGTTGCGCCAGTCGAAGCCGACGCCCCCAAGGTCTACTAGTTCGCCCATGTACCAAAATCAGTTGATGGGGTACGTGAAGCACGCATTGCCGCTAGCCTTCGTGCCCGTGTTCGTCCAGCTACCGCCGTTGAAATTCAACGTGAGTACGCCCGTGTTGCTCACGACAGCGGTGTAAAGCCCGTTGACGCTGTTGTCTGTTCCGAAGTTCATCGTAGTAGCGCGAGCACTGGCAGGACGTGCCGCCGCAGGGATGGTGCCCAACGTGAAATTAGTCGCGTTGCTCGTGCCGCCTACAGTGTTGGTGCAGACGATAGCGATATTACCAGCGAGCGCCCATTGCGCAGCGACGCTAGGTGGCGACGCTAAACCGGCCGTCGCGGTCATGCTGAACGTACCCGCGTTAACGAGCGGCGTACCGTTGAGGTTGAGCGTTCCCGCCGTGCCCGAGCCCGTGGCCGCGCCTGTGGTGATATTGACGTTGCCGCCGTTGCGGTTCGTTCCTACACCGTTCACACCGTTGAGCGTGACGCTTCCGCCGTTGCCATCGGTCGGGGTGCCGCCGGCAACAATGACCGAGCCGCCATTGCCCGAGGTCGCGCCGCCTGCGCCCGCCGTAATAGTGAACTGTCCGCCTGCACCCGTTGCGCCACCTTGGCCCGCTGTGAACGATCCACCGCCGCCCGTAGCTGTACCAGTTGCGGCACCGGCCAGTGCATTGACCGAGCCGCCCGCGCGATTCGTTCCAACGCCAGCGCTACCGCGTATGGTGGCATTGCCGCCTACACCGTCGATTGCAACGCCGCCATTTATCTCGGCCGCGCCTGCGTTGCCTGACACGGTGCCGCCGGGGCTCGCACGCATGACGAGATTGCCGCCATTGCTCGTCGTGGTGGCCGCAGCGTTGCCGAGTAATACGGTGTTGGTGCCCACGGGGCCGACCGTAATAGAGGCGGGGCTGAAGACGTACGTAGCGAGCTGCGCGGCCGTCGTCTTGACCGTCGTCGCGCCTTGCGTGTTGGGTAGTACGTCCGTATCCGAGACCGCGCCGCCTGCGGGTAGTCCGCTAATCGGTACAGTCTGTGCGAACGTGGCGAGCGGAAGAACCGCGAGCAGTAGGGCAAGTAGTGTGCGTTTCATTGTCATTCCGTCCGTAGCGGTACGCCCGCCTCGGTTGTGATTGCAAGGCCGCTTTCCGTCGTGATTAGCGACGTGCCGGGCGGGGGCATGATGCTACCCGTACCGCCGGGGCTCATGAGCAAGCCGACGCCGAACATGATCGCAAGTAGGTGCGTCATGGTCCGATCACCGCAAGCCGTAGCGACGTGTACGGCGGCGACTGTGCGGGCGTGACCGCGAAGTATTCAACGGTGCCCGATGGCACGCGCATCGACGTAAGCAACGCGGTTGGGTTTGTACCGAAAAGAATATACGCCACGGCGTCGCACTGGATACGCACGAGGGCGGTTGTAGGTTGAAACACCGCACTCTGAACGCTCGACGTTGTGTACGTGACGTTGGCCGCTGCAAGCGCTGGAGCGTATGCGGCCTGATAGGTGACGGGCGGACGTTCTGCGAACTCGGTGACGTTGCACGTTGCAGCGTTTGCGATGCCGCAGGCCAGTAGAGCAAGAGCAGCAAAAATGGTACGCATGGCACCCTCGGTTGTTGGTGAGACTTCAGTCTATGCCAGCACCCGCTAGCCGAGCAATGTCAAATACGCCTTGGCTGCCTGTTCTTCCGTCACGTTGTCGGGCAACCGCGTACTCGCTTCCGCCTTCGCGCGCTCTTCAGGCGTACGAAGGTCGAGCTTGTCGTTGAATGCGCCCAACATTCTACACACCATCTCCCATGCGGCTTTTTGGTCGTGCAGCTTCACCTCGATAGCGCCGAACCTATCTTGCTTCGCTCCCGCGTAGAGCTTGCGAGCCTTGCCCGTGAGCTTCGTTGTGTCGTTCACAATCACCTGTTCGTGACCGACGCCGTAGCACGAGGGGCAAATGGGGTTGGGTTCGAGCGCACCGTTGAAACCGTAGCCGCCTACATCGCTAGGCATCGTCGCTTCAGGGTCTTCGCAAGCCTTGGCCGCCTCGGCAATGTACTCGTCGTCGTCCTTCCATTGGTATTTGAAGCCGACGCCGTGGCAGTAGCGGCAGCATCGTTGCACAACGCGTACGACCTCGTTCGGGTCGGCCGTCGCTATGTCGAGTTGATACTGCATCGCCTCGCGTACGCTGATGATCGTTTCTAGCGTTGCAAGCTCGTTGTAGTGGCGAACGCGTGCGCGCACCTGTGGAAGCGCTGCGATTCGTGACGCTGCCGCCCATACCGTAGTGGGCAAGGTGCGGTCGCCCACGGCGTACGCCTTGCGATACGCAGCGGCAGCGTTACCCGTCTCAGCTAGCACGCGCGCGAACAGCTCTTGCTTCGGCGTGCATGGCGAGTCGGCCGTACCGGCGTGCGCGTCGTCGTCGGGCGCTGCGACGGTCGCGAGCTTGTGCCTTGTAGTTTCCATGTACGCCTAGCATACGCAACGCCCACACCGCTACGCAAGAGCGCACAGCATTAAGGTTTATTTACATGACGGGACTTTTCGCGAAGTTCGGGCATAGTTCGGGCATAGACCTCGGGCACGTCGCTAACGCACTGTTTCCCACGTCATTTCGCCCGTTTATGACGCCGATGACTGAACTTTTCCAATTACTTAGCCTACGAGTTAGTTCTAGTGATATTTAAGATATTGCAATAATTCTTGAGATGTTCAACGCTAGTTGCAAGAATCGTCATTCTTAAATATGCGTTGAACTAACATTGAAGGTTAGATTAGACTGCGCATATTCAAAGTCACGTCATGAGGCTTTACGATGGCTAGATGGCAAAAGAACCCCGAGAACTTCACGGTTTGCACGCGACAGGAAGCCGCTACGCAAGGGCGTAAGGTCTACTTCACCGGCAAGCCTTGCGTAAACGGCCACACCGCACCGCGCTACGTGACGACCGGGGGTTGCCTCGCCTGCCTCACACGCTTTCAAGCGCAACAGTTGAGCGCACGCAATCCGTTCTCGCACGACCTCGTGCCCTACATTCCTATAGCCCCGTTCTGGCGCTCGAAGCGTCTCACCCCGGAACAGCTCGCGGGGTTGGATAGATACGTACAAGAGTGCGTCACGGCTTACGCGGCTCATGTGCTGCCGCCGCTGTGCAAGGTTTGCGACGGTCAACGCTACGCCATCAACCCCGATACGAAAGGTTGGGAGGTCTGCCGCGCTTGCGAGGATGTTGTACCGAGCACGGCGAACCAATCATGAGCGACCCTTACAACAGCATCGGCCGTCAGTACGACGCCGAGGTATTCATGCGCGCGATGAGCCCCGTGTTGCAGTCGATGAACGCGGCATTGTTCAAGGCGATACATCGGGTGCAGTCGCAACAGCTCACGCCCGGTTACGACCCCTACAACAGCGGCGCACCGTCTGTAGTGCTGATCGTGCACGATGAGGTAATATTCCCGCTTTCACCCACGACACCGAGGAAGACATGACAACGAGACTTGAAGCCGCACGCGCGGCCGTACACAACACGGTGCGGATGTACGCTCCGGTACACGTCACATTCAGCGAAGAGGCAACGCGCCGCCTCAACGTGGCGCTCGCCGAGGTTGAAGCCGCAGCCGTGGACGCCGCGAAACCGGGCGCACTGGCAGTGCCGCCGGCCGTGAGCGGCCCCGCCCCTGACCTCGTGAAGCTCAACGAGCCGACACAGGCGCAGCCGGGGGCGGTGGGCAACATGGGCGGCCCCGATCCCGCCGACCTCCCGCCGCCGGCCGTCGAGACCGCACCCAAGGCCGAAGCCGCACGGAAGGACAAGAAAGGCAAGTAACGCTCGACCGTTCGCCAGTAGACGAAGCGCCGGGTGCCTGTGGCCCGGCGTTTTCGTTTTGTGACGTACGTCTCTTGCATCCCGACGAGTTCGTCAGTATGCTACGCTCCACACTGAACGGGAGCGAGAGACATGACCGACCGCCGCGAACTCGAACGCCTTGCCGCCGCCCTGCGTAACCTTGGCTACGTTGTGACGTTCGCCGAAGATCACGAAGGCCGCTACGCTGGCGCGATGGCCTACAACGGCCCCGGCTTCCCCGTCGGCCATATCGATTGCCTCTCGTTTGCTGAACGTGCACGCAAGGTGTGTGCCGACCGTGGGGTGACCCCGTGAAGATTGCCCAAATTAGAGACGTGATTCGTACGGCCGCATGGGTTCGCCGTGACCTCACGGGCGGTACGCCTGAAGAGTTCAAGCGGCAGAACGTAGGCGGCCGGCTCGCCGAACAGATTGCAGCGCTGAAGGCGCTCGTAATCCCCGAGCGCTTCCCCGCCGAACGCCTCGCCCGTGACGAACAGATAGGGTTTTGCGAAGACGTTATTGCGCGGTGGAACAAGGCGCGCGGCTCGGTTGCCGTGCCTGTCGTACACGTCGAGGTAACGCTGCAATCGGTGGACGGCGAGACGGTCGAGCATAGCGAGGGCACCGTATCGATTGAGATGCCCGCACCGTTCGTTGAGTTCGTCAATGTCGGCGAGGCTATCGAGAAAGCGCGCCGCGAGCCCGAGCCGAAGATGTACACGCGCGGCAACGGCGGCCCGGTGCTGAAGGTATACGACGGGGGTAAGAAGTCGTGAAGGCGCGCACGTACTACAGGTTGCTACGGTTCTTCCATTGGCTGCACGACATGACGGGCTCGTGGCTCATCTGGCATAGCGGTCGAAATTGGGAGCGCGTTAAAAAGATCGACGGGCAGCCGCAATGAGAATCGGCAGCGTATGGGTTGAGAAACGCTCGACGCGCCGCCTCGTGGGCATCGTAACGGCCAACACTCGCACCGTGCGTATTCAGACCGTGCAACGCGTGTACGGCTGTTGGGTGCGCCAGCACCGGGCGCGCGTGTCGTGTATCACAATCGAAGACTTCCGCAGGCGGTTCAAGTTGCTGGCGCAGCTCCCGCCGCCCATGCACCCCAACTGCCGGTGCGTTATTCAGATGGTGGAAGTGTGACGCGTGTCGCTTGCATGCTGACGAGTTCGTCGATATGCTACGCCCACACTGAACGGGAGCGAGAGACATGACGCCGGAACGCACACGCCGAGTTAACGAAGCCATCGCCGAATGCGACCGCTACATTGCGAAGGAAGAGCCGCGTAACCCTGCCTTGCGCCCGGCTGACGTGGCCGCCCGTCTGGAGTTCTACAAGGCGCACCGCGCGAAGCTCGTCGCCATGCTCACGGGTGCCATATGAAACGAGAGGTAGCCCTAGCGCTTGACGCCGAATACCTCGCGCTTCTGGCTTACGAGGAACAGGAAGCCCGCGAAGCCGCGTACGAGCACGAAGCCGAACGGCGCGCATTTCAGGCGCATTACGAGACTGACCGCGAATCGCGCGAAGAGATGGAAGCGCACGAGATGCTGTACGGCTCATTTTCGGAACTCATGGAACTTCACGCATGAGCGCCACAAGCAAAGCCGCCGGCACCGGGTTCGAGCGCAAGGGCGCGCGTCGTATCAGAATGAATGTGTACGGCAATTGGAACGGTTACGAAGGCACACGCAAGGTGCGCGAGTTCGGTACGGACGCGCGAGGCGCACGCGATTGGCTTAACGAGGGTTAACGCATGGACGCGCAAGGGCTGGCGGAAGCGATAGCGGCAACGCTCGAAGGCTTGGGGCTCAAGACGCAAGAGGTGCCGCTAGGGGTCTACGTCACGACACCCGAGGGGCGGCACTACATCATCAACGTATTACCGGATACGAGAGGCAAACACCGTGCAACCTAAAGACTCTACACTCGGCGGCTTGTGCCCGTGTCACAGGGGTTTTGACTGCATACGAACGCCCGGTTGCAGATGCCCACGGCCCCGAGCCCACCTCACGTTACACATTCGCACCACATGGTCGGAATGGCGCGGTGAGCATAATGTGTTCTATTGCCTGACCGGCATAAGTCTCGACCGCCCGAACCTGCGCACAACTTGGGACACGAACATAACGAGCGTGTACTACGCCGCGAAGCGTGTCGCCAAAGGGCTTTGGGTTGCTGAAGATTCTTTCGGCTCGGGTGGCGGTCAGGTAACGACGAACCCCTTGTATTGAAAGTGTGACGTAGGTCTCTTGCATCCCGACGAACTCGTCGGTATGCTACGCACACACTGAAACGCGAGGCCGCAGACATGAACGAGTTCAAGTACGAGACGCCGGTTGGAACCTTCGACACATGGCAGGAAGCGGCCGACGCGTGCGAGCGTTGTGACCTCGACCCCTGCGAACTGGTCAAGGCGGTGCGTTCGTGAACATCATGGAAACGTGGGCGCGCAGCACGATGAGCCGTATGCAGAAAGGCGGCGACCTCTACCGGCGGCCCCTGACACGCGTCGAGATGACTGCCCCGCTCGCATGGCACGAGAAACAGCTTGCAGTGTGCCGCCGCTACGGTGAGCTTGCCGACGGCACCATTGGTTACGAGGTAGTGTCATGAGCCGCCGCAAGACAGTTGCACCGCCCGCCCCGGCGGCGTATCTCACCCCGTACACCGTATGGGAGCTGATCGACATAATGGGGCGTGAGCCGCCCCGTACGGTCGTGTATCAGTCGCGATACGACGACCTTCAGATGGTCAATTGCAATCAGCGCATACTCGCACGGGTGTCGGCCTTCAATAAGGAAGGCGCTTTGCGCGAGGCGATGAAAGCGAAAAGTATGAAGTAGTTCGCTTGCATGCTGACGAGTTCGTCGGTATGCTACGCACACACTGAAACGCGGGAGATGCAGACATGACCAAGTTCACACTCGACAACTTCCACAACGACGGCGACACGCTTACGTACGGCTTCGTTGGGATGCGGGACGGCGTTTTCGTTCGAGAGACGCGGTTCGTAGCCCGATTCAAATACGGCCGGGGCGGTCGTGCGGACTTTCGCAACTTCCTCATGAAGAATTTCACCGTTGAGGAATATTTCGCCGCTCGCGAGGTCATGGCCCCGCTGACGGTGCTCGAAAGCAAGGGCTATATTATGCCCCACATTCGCAAATGGCTGCGCGACGCCGGGTATCCCGTGACCCGCGAAGGATACCGGGCTTGGTCGGCAGCACAGGCCGCCAAGCCGCGCCCGATTCGCGCCGTGTTCGCAATGTGACGTAGGTCGCTTGCATACTGACGAGTTCGTCGGTATGCTTGCGCCACACTGAACCAACGGGAGAATCGCAAATGAAGCTCGAACTGACCAACGCCAGCCGGATCACGAACGAAGGCGG
>Ga0070699_100000257_pt1 | contig 51754 bp, 43 predicted proteins | sample KBSK1503metaG_FD_65473 | JGI IMG/M metagenome (GOLD analysis project Ga0070699, IMG submission 65473) | Corn, switchgrass and miscanthus rhizosphere microbial communities from Kellogg Biological Station, Michigan, USA - KBS K1-50-3 metaG | ecosystem: Host-associated > Plants > Roots >... | reverse complement strand
CCGTTTTGGAAGAGCGTCGCCCATCCGCTCTTCCCCTTGAGCTCGCGGTCGAACGCGAACTCCAACCCTTCGAGGCCGGCCCCCTCGTTGCCGACCACGCCGACGACCGGGCGCGCGAGCGCGTCGAGCGGATAGACGCGGCCCGGGACGGGATCCACGTGCACGCCGCGCGGGAGTGCGTTCGTGGCGAGCTTGAGCTCCTGCTCGGGGCGGAGCTGCTGCGCGATGCGCACGTAGGCGCGGTGCCGCGCCCGGCCCTGCTTGAAGCGGCTCACCGCGCGCGACCCGGCCGTCTGCTGGATGAATCGCGCGGCCTCGGATGGATCCTCGACCTCGCGGGGTCGGACCGAGATCTGGCTCAGGGCCACGTTCTCGGCGAGCGGGCGGAGATGGCGGTCGTAGATCCGACCCCGCTCCGGCTCGAGGATCACGCGGCGCGTCTGCTGCGACGTCGCCTCGCGTGAGAGGCGCCCGTGGTCGAGGAGCTGGATCTGCACCAGACGAAGGAGGAGCACGGCGAAGGCGCCAAGGCCGAGAAGCGCGACGAAGCGGAGGCGACCCTGGTCGCGCGGGCTCATTTTGCTTCCTTCTCCTCGGCGCGTGGAGCCGGGCCGGGGATGATGGCGTTCACGGTCGCGAGGTTCGGGCGCGAAGCGCGGCCCCGCGTGTCCCCGGGAAGGAGGCCGCGGAGGAGGCTCCCGACCGTCGAGGAGAGGCGCGCCGCGACCCCTCCCTTGGACCGCACGCTCGGGACGGCGTTCGCGAGATCGATGTCGACGATCGCGGACGGATCCGGGCTCAGGAACCCTTGGCCGGCGAGCGCCTCGTAGTCGAGGCCCTCGCGAAGCGCGGCGCGAACGGCGAGCTCGGAGGAGAGGTGGATCCGATTCTCGAGCGCGCGCACCTCACGCCGGAGCCGATCGCGCTCGGCCGAGAGCCCGTGCGCCGCGGTCACCTGCCACACCTTCGTGAAGAGGAGGGCCATCCCGGCCGCGAGAAGGACGAGGAACAAACGATGCCGCTTGCCCCGTGGACGGACGAGGCGCGGGCGGCGGAGATAGGGCCCCGGAGCGGCCGGCGCATCGTCGTCGGATGCGCGTAGGATTTGACGGGCGGCGGTCAGCACGCGAAGCCCTCCTTCCGCCGCGCGGCGCGAAGGAGCGCGCTCCGCGACCGCGGATTCGCCGCGACTTCCGCGGCGGAGGGGCGAATGGGCTTCTTCGCGACCGGGATCCAGGGCGTCTCTGCGGTTTCCACCCAGACGTCGTAGGAGGGAGCAGGAGCGAACGCGCGTTTCACGATGCGGTCCTCCAGGGAGTGATAGGCGATGACCACGAGCGTGCCGCCGGGCCGGACGACCCGGGCGGCGGCGGCGAGCAGGGCCTCGAGTTCCGGGAGCTCCCGGTTGACCGCCATGCGGAGTGCCTGAAACGCCTGCGCCAGGCGGCGCGACCGGGTCGGGCCGGGATAGAGCGACGCCAGGGCGTCGCGGAGCATTCCGGTCGTGAGGGGACGATGCGCGGCGGCGGCGCGCCGAACCGAGCGCGCGGCGGCCCGGGACTTCGGGAGTTCCCCCAGCTCCGAGAAGATGCCCGTCAGCTCTTCCTCGCCGACGCGGCGGATCAGCGCGTCCGCGGTCTCGGAGCGGGTCGGGTCGAGACGCATGTCGAGGGGCCCTTCGGCGGCGAACGTCAGGCCGCGCGCGGGATCATCGAGCTGCGCCGAGGAGATGCCGAGGTCGGCCAGGATGCCGTCCACGCGGGAAACGCCGAGCGCCGCGAGCGCATCCTCCAGCTCGGAGAAGCGAGCCCGCGCGGCGACGAAGCGAGGGGGCGCGGCCGGCGGCGTTGCGGTGGCGCGTGCCACGGCCGCGGGGTCGCAGTCCAATCCAATGACGGCGGCGCCCTCGCCTTCGAGCGCCGCGGCGATCGCCGCGGCGTGCCCGCCGGCTCCCAGCGTCGCGTCGACGTAGATGCCCTTCCGATCGGTCACCAGCAACCGAATCGCCTCCTCCTTGAGAACCGGGATGTGACCCGGCATCGACGTTCGATCGGCGCCGGCTAGTGCCAGGCGCCGCTGCGCGCCGGCCGGCTGCCGATCCGATCGGGACCAGCGAGAGGTCGAATGCGCTCGACCGCGAGCGCCTCCGCCTCGGCATTCCATGTGAACTGACCGACGATGGCGCCCTGACCCGCCACGTCGAACAGGCTTCGCACGTACGGCGTCATCCCCGTGAGCCAGATCGACGAGCCGCGATCGCGCTGCCGTGCCAGACGGTGCGCGAACTCCGGCGCGGCTCGGAAATCGAGATGCTCGACGTGCTCGAAATCGATGCAGATGACCTCGCGCGGGGAACGCGCGCGCTCCACGATCGCTTCGAGTGCCAGCGAAAGCTCTCGGCCGCCCAGCGCGCCGAAGAGGCGGAGCGTCGCCGCGGCGCCGGCGGCCCCGACCTCCCATTGGTAGATCGGGCGCTCGTGCGACACGGGGCGCCGGGCGAGCGCGAGCGGCGTCATAGCAGGAGCTCCCCGGCGATGTCTTCGTACGTGCGGTCGCTACCCTTCACGTACGACTCGAAGGTCTCTGGGTTCCAGATCTCGATGTGATCCAGGAGTCCGTTCACGAGCACGTCCTTGTTGAGCGAGGCGTGGGCAATCAAACGAGGCGGGAGCGCGATGCGCCCTTGCGCGTCGAGCGTCTCGTCCCGCGAGTCGAGGAGAAGGAGGCGTTGGAAGCGGCGTGCGGTTTCGTCCGTGAACGAACGACCGCGGAGACGCTCTTCGAGGCGGCGGTACTCGTCGGAGGGATAGAGCGCGACGCACGCGTCGAGCCCACGAAGAATCACGAACGTGTCGTTCGCGTCGCCCGACAACTGGCGACGGAAGCGCGCAGGAATACTTACTCGACCCTTGTGGTCGATCGAGTGCTGGTAGCTCCCCCGGAACGTTGCCATCCCGACTGTTCCGATCCTCCGCCCGCTCCCCCCACGCGCCGGGGAGCCGAGAATATTTCCCACTTCCACCCACAAACCACCACGTCGCGCATCCTAGGAGGGTGAAAAGGGGGTGTCAAGCCGGATTCCAAAAATATTTCAAAATTTTAGTCGATTGGGGGCGTTCGGGTTAGGGACGGGTGGGGACAAGGGGGGTCTGGGTGGGACGCGATTACAGGGTTTTGGCCCCCGGCAGGGGGTACCGGTGGCCAGGAATCGGCCAAAATCAGGGGATTCGGGCCCCGGGATAGGCCCCGGGTGGGAAACGCGGGGTCAGTTTTCCCTACCTCGGAGGCCAGAAAGGGTGGCCAGGCGGGATTCGGTTTCTCCCACGGTATCGTCGAATCGGGCACGACGCGCCGCCAGTGTCTGTGCCCGCGCCGCCATTCCGACGGGGTCGGCGAGCGGATCCATCCGCGCCGGGCCCGTTCCGGTCATCGAGATTTCGGCGGCGGCGATTTCGGCGATCGCATAGGCCACCGCTTCCGGGTCATCGCCGGGGACGAGGTACCCCTCGCGCCGATGGGTCACCCATTCCCGATTCCCCTCGATGTCGCTCACGACCGGCACGAGCCCGGCCGCCATCGCCTCGAGAAGCGATTGCGACGTGGAGTCGGAACGCGAGAGCGAAACGTAGACGTCGTGCGCGGCGAGAAGTCCGCGGAGTTCCGACTCGCCGACCCATCCGAGGAACCGGACGGCGTCGGCGACTCCGCCGGAGCGAGCCCGATCCTCGAGCGCGGGCCGAAGGGCGCCGTCTCCCGCGAGGGTGGCGACGAACGGAACGCCCATCGCTCGAAGGCGCGCGAGCGCGTCGACGAAAACCTCGGGGCGGTATAGGCCGTCGAGCCGGCGCGTCCAAAGAAGCCGGAGGGCTCCTCCATTCCCCCCGCGCGCGCGCCGCGCGCCCCACGATCCCGTGGGCGCGAGCGCATCCACGTCGACGCCCCACGGGCGATTCCAGACCCGGCCCGTGGGCGCGCCGAGGCGAACGGCCGCGGCGGCCAGCACGGCCGCGTCGACGTGCACGACATCCGCGCGGGACAGCGTGTACCGCGCGCGCGCGCGATGGAGCGGCGTCTTCGTCGCGTTCCGAAGGAGATCGGAGCCCCAGCAGACGAGGAAGAGCGGCCTCGCGCCCGAGAGGGCCGCCAGGAAGCCGTAGTCCGGCAGGAAGTGCGCCACCGTCACGTCCGGCCGGAAGTCGCGAATCTCGCGGCGAACCGCTCCCACGGCACTCGCGACCCGCAACGCCGTGACCGGGAATCGGGCGCCCACGGCGCGGCCGGGGTGGGCCGCGCCCGGGGCGGCGTCGAGCGTCAACAGGCGGATCTCATGGCCGCGCGTTTCGAGCGCACGTGCCCACACCTGCGTGTGGATCACGGGCGCGTGGGCGAGGAGGAGGAGGCGCATCGCGGGGGCTATCCGTCGCGAAGCCGGCGGTGGAGTCCGCTCCGACGGCCCGCGTTCAGAACGGCCCGGCGCGACGCGCCCCAGCCTTCCTTGAATCGAATGAGGCCGTGCGCGTCGTGCGGCGACGCCCCGAAGTTGTATTCGAGATAGCCCGCGTCGCAGAGGCTCGAGAGAACGCTCGCGATCAGGAAATTGTTCGGCCGGAGATGCCACGACGAGACGCGCGAAACGGGCAGCCAGTTCGTCGCGGCCCCTTCGTGGAAGAGATGGAGGCTGCCCGCCACCGTCTCCTCGCCATGCGAGACGAGGTGATAACGGGCAAGGCCGGAGGGAACGAGGTCGCTCAGGATCCGCTCATAGAGCGAGTAGGGCTTCGGCGTCCCTCCCCGGCGGCGAACGGTCTCCACGACCATGGCGTAGTAGGCGCGGAGATCCGTTTCGGAGGTCGCGGGGCGAATCGCGAGGTCGCTCTCCTCGGCCTGCCGGACGAGACGCCGCGTGGACGGAGCGAACCGCTCCGCGAGGGCTTCGAAAGGCTGCCCCAGCGGGAGCACGTGCGTGAACGATTCGGCGAACGGAAGGCCCTCCGGCATTTCCTCCGCGATCCCCTCGTACCAGGCGAGCCCCGAGCGGAGCACGAACCGGCCGCCGATCCAGGCCGCGAAAGCCTCGAGGAGCTCGCGCCGAATCTTCGGCGCGTCGGGATGCCCTCGTCGCACGACCGGGCCGCCGTAGGTCGCGAACGGCATCGCGTCGATCGAACGAAAAAAACCGCGCCGGCGGACGATGGCGCCGATCGCCCCCAGGTAGCCTCCGCTCGAATCGAGGTAGGCGATCGCCTCCCAGCGGGCGCTACGCCACTCGCCGGTCCAGAGGCCGGCCCAGGCGGCGGTATGAAAGACGGAAGCTCCTTCCGCGCCATCGACGAGCGCGGTCCACGCGGCGGAATCCGGCGGGTCCAGATGCGCGAGGGGCGCCTCGAGCTTCAACGCACCACCGCGGCGCGGAGGATCCGCGTGCGCGCGCCATCTCGGAGCACGATCAGGTAGATCCCGGATCGCGCGGGCGATCCGTCGGCCGTGCGCCCGTCCCACGCGACGTCCGACGCCGGATTCACGTGGAAGCGGCGGACCAAGGCGCCGGTCGCGTCGCGCACCTCGCCCTCGGCCGCGCCCTGGAGTCCGCCGATCCGAAGCGGCGCGGAGGAGGGCCCGAGCGGATTCGGGAAGGCGTAGGCCCCGTCGTCGAAGGCCGGTGCGCCCTCCTCGCTGGGGCGAACCTGCGAAATGCCCTGACCCGTTCCCACCCAGAGGACGTGCTTCGCCTCGTCCCACGCAAGCGCGCGAACGTCGTCGCTCACGAGGCCATCCGCGGCGGTGAACCGCTCGAGCGTTCCGGTCGCGTGATCGAGGCGAATCAGCCCGGCGGCCGAGCCGATCCAGACGACGCCGCGCGGATCGTTCGCGAGCGACGTCGCGGCACCGCCGCCGATGAGCGCGTTGATCGCATTCTTCCGGGAAATGTCCACGAGTCCGTTCCGAAGCGGCGCGACGCCGGATTCGGTGCCGACGTACACGACCGAGTCACTGAGCACCGCGAGCGAGGTCGTTCGAAAGTCCGGGAAATTGGTGTCGAAGTGCGTCCAGACGTCGTCGTCGTGAATCGCGGTCCCGCGGCCGTCCCAGCGATCGACTCCCGTCGACTTCAGCGCGAACCACCCGCGGCCGCTCGGATCGAACGCGATCGCCCGGAGTTCGTTCTCGCCCAGGCCGCCCGCCGTATTCGCCGGAGTCAGGGAGTCGAGGAGCGCGGCCGACGCCTCGTCGAACTCGTAGACGCCGTTTCCGAATTCGACGCCGCCCCCGTAGACGCGCCCCGGCGGGCCGAGTCCGAACGTGTAGAGGTTCGTCGCCTCGGGGTGATCCCACGTGTCCGTGGCCGGATCCCAGCGGTCGGTGCGCGGCGGATCGGGGCCGCTCGCGCAACAGTGGCCGAACCAAAGCCGACCGTTCCGATCGGAGAGGAGCCCGAAGGTCGCGGCGGCCTGAAGCTCTCCGCCGGTGCCGACGGTGGTCAAAGCACTCCAGCTCGTCCCGTCGAAGTGGAGCACGGCGGCTCCCCCGCTTCCGGGCGTCGAGGTATTGCCCATGACGAACCAGACCCCGCGCGCGTCGACCACGGCCCGCTCGATCCCCGGCGGAATGAGTCCGGGCCCATCGATGAGGGGACCCTCGGACCGGTAGGCGGTCCACTGGTCCGATCCCGCGTCGTACCGGGCGAGGCCCGACTCGGCCCCGACCCAGAGCGCGCCGTCGGGCGCGATGGCGAATGCTTGGGTCTTCGCCGGCGGCAACCCAGGGCCGGTCGCGGACCAAACGCCGGCGGCGCGACGGTAGACCACGCCGGAGTTGTCGGTGGCCGAGAACACCGTGCCGCCGAGTTCCCCGAGCGCGAGGCATTGACCGGTGTGCCCGGCGTCGACCGCCCGCAAGGCGCCGCCCGCGTACGCGCGCGGCCCCGCCGGCGTCCCGACCCAGAGGGTGTCCCCTGCCGCCAGAAGCGCGTTCGCGGCGGTGCCGAGGAGATCGCCTCGCGCGATCCACGCGCCCGCGGCGAACGCCGAGAGTCCCGAGCCCGTGGCGCACCAGACCGTGTCGCGAAGCGACGCGATGGCCCGGATGTCGTCCGAGATCAACCCGCCGGCGGTGCTCGTGCTGGTGTCCGAGCGGCGGAGCGCGATCTGCCCGTTCGCGGGATTCTCCGTGAAGAGGGCGACCCCGCCACTCGTTCCGACCCAGATGCTGTCCCCCGTTCGGTACAGGGCCTGGATCCGGCTGCTCGGGAGCCCGTCGAACGTGCTCAGCGTGCGCGGGAACGTGCCGTCGGGGCGAAGACGTGCGATTCCCGCGTCCACCGTACCGATCCAGAGACGGCCGGCCGGACTGGCGACGGTGCAGAGCGTCGTGTTCGACGGAAGGCCGGCGGTCGATCGGATCACCTTCGAGAACGGCCCGGCGGGCATCCCCACGAGGACGACGCCCCCCGTCGTCGCCGCGGCGAGCCGGCCGTCCCACGCGGCGAGGCCGCGCACGTCGTTCGAATTCACGTGATTCGTCGTGAAGATCCGGGTCGCCCCCGACGCGTTCCCCACGAGGATCAGCGTGGCGAGTAGGACGCCACCCACGGCAACGCGCGCGCGGATCATCGCGCCGCCTCGCGCGTCGCCCGGAGGAACACGCGGAGATCCTCCGCCAGAGAGAATCGCGTCAGGTAGGCGAGTTCTGCCTCGACGCGCGCGAAGCGATCCGAAGGCGTGCCGTCCGCGGGCGAAAAGACGCCCGGCCGAAGCGATTCCAGAGCGAGCCGCGCCCACGCGGGCACCCCGGTCCACCGATCGCGCTCGTAGTCGCTTCGACCGACCCAGGAACGCTCGCCCGACCAGACCCGCCGCCACGCTTCCCCGGGACTACGGCTCTCGCCGGTCGACTTCAAGGAAGCGGCCAGACCGCGCCAGCGCCACGGGGCGACCACGAGGGAGAGGAAGATGTCGCTCGCCCGCTTCCTCGCCTTGAGCGAGAGCCCTCGGCTCGGCGCGTGGAGGAGCGTCGCGTCGAGCGGCCCGAGCGCGCGGGCCGCGACCGCCGGCGCCAAGTGCGCGAGCGCGCCGGCCCAATACACGGCGACGCCGGTGTCGCGCAGCGCGGAGGCGAGCGAGAGGAGGTACGGAAGCTCGTCCGCCTCCGGCACGATGCACACGACCTGGATCCGCTCCGACTCGACCAGGCTTCGAAGCCGTCGCGCCGCGGCCTCGGGCGGCTCGCTCCCGTCCATTGGCGTCTCGGCGTGGAGGGGCTCGAACCCGGAGGCGCGGGCGCCTTCCAGCGCCGCCCGCGCGCGCTCCATGGCGCCGCCGGAGCCGAGAAGCAGCACGCGGCGGAACGCGAACCCTTGGCGCTTGGCCCCCTGCGCGAGCCCCTGCAGAAGCAACCGTCCGAGGAGGAGGAGCGCGAAGAGGAGCGGTCCGAGCAGGAAGACGAGTACGCGCGAGTAGCGCGGTGTCTGGAAGAGGAACGTCGACGCCATGAGGAAGACGCCGGCCTGGAGCACCGCCTGGCCGAGGAGGAACGCGCGTTCGATGCCGTCCCGGAACGTCGCGCGGCGATAGAGGCCGTTCGCCGCGAGCGAGGCGATCGTCACCGCGACCGCGAAGAAGAAGAGCCCCCGATAGTCCGCCATCGGGAAGAGCGGCTTCTCGAACCACGGATCGAGGAGCGCGCGGGCGCCGTAGGCGAGGAGACAACCCCCGAGGATCGCCAGGACGTCGACGCCGAGGGTGATCCCCTGCACGAGGCGGCGGCGGTGCTGGTTCACCGTGAACACAAGCGCGCTCCACTTCTCCGTGAACCGGAGCAACCCCGCCACGTGGGCGCGGAACGACCGCGGGCGGAGCCGCGCGCTCTCGCGCGCGTAGTCGTGGTCCATCGCAGCGTCCGCACAGTAGATCACCTCGTAGCCGTGGCGCCACATCCGCTGGCACCAGTCGACGTCCTCGAAATACAGGAAGTACCGCTCGTCCATCAACCCGACGTCGCGCATGGCGCGGCGCCGGACGTACATGGCGGCGCCCAGGACCCAGTCGACCGGCCTCGTCTCGGCGTGATCCCAGTCCGCCATCAGGTGATCCCGCAGCGTCCGGCTCCGATCCTTGAGCGCGCCGATCGGCGCGCGTCGCAAGAGGAGGGTCCTCCAATTGTAGAAGCGACGGGCGGAGAGTTGAAGCGTCCCGTCCGGGTTGTAGAGACGCGGGGCCAGGATTCCGGCCCGCGGGCGCGCGGCCGCCGAGGCGACGAGCGCCTCCACGGCGCCGGTCCGAACGCGGACGTCGGGGTTCACGATCAGGACGTCCTCCGCGGTGGCGGCGCGAATTCCGGCGTTCACGCCGCGCGCGTACCCGAGATTCCGTCCCGACGGCAGGACGCGGGTCGGCCAGCCCGTGGAGGCGGTCAGATCGTCGAGGCTCTCACCCGAATTGTTCACGACGACGATTTCCCGAAGCGGCGCGGGCTTCGCTTCGCGCAGGGAGGCGAAGAGGCGCTCCAGCGCCTCTCGGGTCTGGTAATGGACGACGATCAGGGAGAGGCCCATGGGGCAACGTCCTACAGCGCGCCGAGCAGGTCGAGGATCCGAAGTCTCCAAACCATCCAGGCCGCTTCGTAGACGATCCGGCGCGACATCTTCGACTCGCCCGCCTTCCGGTCGACGAACAGGATGGGGATCTCCCGAATGCGGAACCCCTTCCGCCACGCCTTGAAGTTGATCTCGATCTGAAAGCCGTACCCGTCGGACTTGACCCGGTTCCAATCGATGGCCTCGAGCACGCGCCGGCGGAAGCACTTGAATCCGCCCGTCAGGTCCTTGACGTTCATCCCCGTGACGACGCGGCTGTAGACATTGGCGCTATAGGAGAGGATGAGCCGGGAGAGGGGCCAGTTCACGACCGTGACGCCGTGGAGGTAGCGCGAGCCGAGAACCAGGTCGGCCTGCTCCAGCTCGCTCAGGAAGGTCGGCAGGCTGTCCGGATTGTGAGAGAAGTCGGCGTCCATTTCGAACACCGCCTCGTAGTCCCGCTCGAGGGCATACCGGAATCCCGCGACGTACGCCGACCCGAGCCCGAGCTTCCCCGCCCGATGCATGACGTGAATCCTCGGATCCCGCGCCGACATCTCGTCGGCCAAGGCACCCGTCCCGTCCGGCGAGTTGTCGTCCACGATCAGGACCTCGAGCTCCGCCAGATTCTGCGCGAAGACGCGGCCCAGGAGCTCCACCAGGTTGTCGCGCTCGTTGTAGGTCGGAATGATGACGAGGGCTTTCATGGCGCGGCATCTTTCGAGGCGTGGGCCGCGGCGCCTCCCGCGGTCGCACGACGCCGCCACGCGAGGAAGAAGCCCAGAACGCCGAGGAGGAGCGTGATCGCGGCCGAGAGCGCGGAGATTCGGATCCCCGCCTGAAGCGCCCGGGGTTCGTAGACGTATCGGACGCGATGCACGCCCGCGGGAAGCGCGACGCCGCGCAGCAGGTAGTTCACACGGAGGATCTCGGTCTTCGCGCCGTCGACGGTCGCCGTCCAATCGGGGTCGTACTGCTCGACCGTGACCAGGAGGCCGGGCGCGGCCGTGGCGACCATGTATTCCGCCTCGTTGAAATCGTAGCGGAGCGTCCGGACGGAATCGGGCACTTCCGCCGCGGAGACCGCCGGAGGAGGGGTCTCGCCCGCCCAGAGCGCCTCGGTGGCGGGATCGAACGAGCCCTCCGTTCGGAGCGTGGCCAAGGCACTCGAGTCATCGAGCGTTCGCCGAATCGAATGGACCACGAACGCGCGCGGCAGGGTCCCTCGGACCTCGTACACCTTGACCGGCCCGTCGTGACGGAGCGTCATTTCGGGGCTGTCGGTTGGGAAATAGCCTTCGGAGAGGACGTACTTCACGTTGAGCATGCGCGCCACCCGAAGCGAAACGATCCCGACGCTGTCGGAGAACGCTTGGTAGAGCCTCGGCTTCGCGGGGTGGTAGCCGAGCACGGAGGCGATGCCGAACGCCGCGAGGCGACTGTCGTCCCAGCGCACGGGAAGCACGCGGAATTGCGTCGAGTCGGAACGAAGGAACGTGACCTCGGGCGTTTCGGCGAAGTTCTCGGCGTACTCCTTCGGGCTCGCGAGGAGCGGATCGATGATCTTCCGGTCCACGGGCCAGAGATCGATCGCCGTGATGCCGATCAGGAGAAGCGCCGTGGTGCCCCGCGCGAGTCGCCCGCGGAGGTGAAATGCGATGACGGCGCAGCCCGCGGCGAGGAGAATGCCCGACTTGACGGCGTCGAGCGTCGCCAGGTCGAGCGCCTGTCGGGCCGACGCCGGGTTCATCCACTGGCGCGCCGTCGAGGCGACCGCGAGGATCGCGGGCGAGAAGAGCTGGAGCAGGATGACCGCGCCGATCGCGCCGGCGCCCGCGAGGAAGGCGCCCCGCATCCACCCGGCGCCGGGGTCCGCCCCGCGATTCTTGGCGCTTCCCCTGGCCCCGGCTTCCCTCCGCCCTTTGGCACCGCGCCCCTTCCCCGGATCTCCGCTCTCGGTGGAAGACCGGCGCCACACGGACTCGAGGCCCAGCGCCGCCAGCGCGGCGACCGCGAACTGGACGAGAACGAGGATCATGACCGGCACGCGGAACTTGTTGAAGTAGGGCAGATGGTCGTAGAGGAGCGAGTAGAGGGGCCTCAAGTGCTTGCCGAACGAGATGAGGAGGGCCGCGCCGGCGAGCGCGAGGAGGTAGGTGCGCGTGGCCCCGCGCGCGCGAAACGCGCCGACGACGGCCAGCGCGAGGGGCAGGATCCCCATGTAGTTCGGATAGTCGGTGAACGGCATCGTTCCCCAGTAGGTGCGTCCCCCGAAGCCGAACATCGACGGGACCAGGAACGTCAACATCTCCTGGGGATGGAAGGACCACGACGTGGCGTAGTCGAAGCCGGCGCCGCTCCCCTCGGCCGCGCTTCGCACCGAAAGCTTGGCGTACTCGTGGACCGGGAGATAGAGGAACGTGCTCATTCCAAACCCGAGCGCGAGTCCAGCCGCGAGGCCGAGGAAGGAGCGGACGGCCTCGCCCCGGCGTCCCGCGCGCGCCGCCGCGATCGCGAGGACGAGCGCGTAGAGGCCGAGGGCGAGCCAGGTGTAGAAGACGATTTGGACGTGGCTCCGCAAGAGCTGAAACGCCGCCGCGAGCGCGAACCCCGCGAGGGCCACGAGCGAGCCGCGCCGCACGAAGCGATCGAACAGGAGGACGAGGAGCGGCAGATACGCCGCCGTCATGATCTGGCTCCCGTGCCCGAACGCCCCCACCGCAACCAGATTGGGGGTCAACGCGAACGCCGCGGCGCCGAGCGCGGCCGCCTCGGGTCCGGTTCCGAGGGCGCGAAGGAGCGCGACCATGGAAACGGCCAGGAGGAGATAGTGCGCGAGGAGCCACGTCAGATCCGGAAAGCGGAGCGCCGTGTTCAGGAACCCGAAGAGCGGATCGAGCGGATAGGCGAACGGCACGAAGGCGAGGCTCCCGAAGGACGGCATGCCCAAGAAATGGTACGGGTTCCAGAGCGCGTAGACGCCGCGATCGTGGAGCGCCTGCATGGCGATCTTCGCGAAGCCGGCCGGCGCCACCGAATCCGGCGAGATGAAGACTTTCCCGAAGACGAGCGGATAGAAGAAAACGAGGACGGCGAGCGCCGCGAGCGCGTACGCCCATCGCCAGGTAAAGGCGGGCGCCGGACGGCTCACGCCGCGTCCTCGAGGCAGATCGAGACGAAGCGGCGCGCGATCGCGCCCCAGTCGTGCCGGCGCGCGAACGCGACGAGCGGCGCTGGATCCGCGGGGGCGGCGAGCAGCGACCGCGCCGCCGCGACGAACGACTCGGGCGTCGCCGCCACGCGCGCGGCCTCTCCCCATCCGTCGACCTCGTCGCTGAACCGGGTCGTAATACAGGGCACGCCGGTCGCCGCGTATTCGTAGAGCTTCACCGGATTCACCGCCTCCGTGAGCGGGGTGCGCCGGAACGGGATCAGCCCCGCCCGAAACGCGCGAACCAGGCCCGGCACGGCTTCCTTGGGCTTTGGCCCGAGCCAGAAGAGATTCGACACCGCCGCGGCCGCCCGTTCGATCTCGCGCGCGACGGACGGATGCGCCGGTCCGACCAGCACCACGCGGGCTTCCGGGATCGCGCGCGCCAGGGTCTCGACGAGGGGCGCGTCGAACCACGAGTGGATCGAGCCGACGTACCCGAGCACGGGCGCCGCCGGATTGCCGGGCAGCGCCGACGGCGCGACGCGCGACGGGTCGAACCGATCGACGTCGACGCCATTTCCGACGAGGAGCGGCGCCGCGGCTCCCCCCTGCAAGGCCAGGGTCCGAAGTGGACCGGACGTCACCACCACGCGGTCCGCGTTCCGGAGAAGGCGCTCCCAGCGCGGCACGAGTCGCGGCGGCACCGGCGCGAAGTGAAGCGGCGCGTCGATCATGTCATACACCGTTCGCTCCGCTCGGAGCGAGGCGAGGAAGGGCTCGGCCATGAAATTCTGCACGACGGCGAGCCGCCGGGACTCCGGACGCAGCCCCGCGACGAGACCCCCGGCCCACGCGCGCTGCGCCGCGAAGAGGGCGGACGTGGCGATCCCCGAACTCCCGAGGGTGTAGGCGGCGCGACGGAGGGCGAGCGAGCGGGCATGGAGGGGGAGAAAGGGAAACGAGACGCGACGGACGCGAGGGGCGACCTCGACCGGACGCAGGACGGCGGGTTGCCCGAGCGTCCAGGGCTCCACGAACAGGATCCGCGCGGTGTCGGGAAACCGGGACGCCAGCTCCTGAGGACGCTGCCAAAGGCTTGGCCAAGGGATGTCACTCAGCCAGACGACATCCCATTCCGGACGCAGGGCAGCCTCCGCGGTCGCGCACCCCACAAGCGTACCGGTCCGCGCAAGGTGAAGTCAAGGCGTGGGATGCGCGGAGTCGTTGACCGGCCCTAAGGGCTCCCGTAGGGTCCGCGCGTGACCCGATCGATTCGCGTCGCCATCGATCTCCGGCCGCTCGCGCTTCCCCATTCGAGCGGCATCGGACTCCTCGTGGGGCAACTCCTCGAGGAACTGCCCGCGCTCGGCGTCGAGTTCGTCGGCCTTGCGGACCGACCCGTGCCCGACGGGCGCACTCCCGGCGAGATCCCGGTTCGCGTGGCCGGAGGAATCGAGGGGAGGATTCGCTGGGAGTCGATCGCGCTTCCCCAGCTTCTCAAGTCGTTCGACCCTCCGCCCGACCTTTTCCACGCCACCTGGAATCACGGCGTCCCGGAGCGGCTCCCCTTCCCCTCGATCCTCTCCTTGCACGACCTCATTCCCTGGCGCCACCCGGACCTCGTGCCGTGGCCGCGCCCCGCCTTTCTGCACCGAGCGCTCTATCGCGAGTCGGTGCGCCGCTCGGTGCGGGCGGCCGCGGCCGTCATCACGTTGAGCGAAGCGAGCCGAAGGGACATCGCGGCGGCCCTTCCGGCGGCGGCGCGGAAGGTGGAGGTGATCCCGTGCGCCGTCCCGCGCTGGTTCCGCGCCGCATCCGCGGAGGAGACGGACGCGACGCGCGCGCGCTTCGGCGGACCGTACTGGCTCTACGTCGGCGGCTTCGATCCGCGGAAGGGGATCGGCGACCTCCTCGAGGCGCTCGGGACCGCGCGGGCGCAGGGCGCCGCGATTCCCCCGATCGTGCTCGCCGGCGCTCGGAACGCGGAGGCCGAAGCGTGTCGTGCGCGGGCCGCGGCGCTCGGCGTGCCGGCCCACTTCCCCGGATACGTTCCCGATGCGGAGCTTCCGGCGCTCTACGCGGGCGCGGACCTCTTCGTCTATCCGTCGCGGGCCGAGGGATTCGGGATTCCGCCGCTCCTCGCGATGGCGGCCGGGACGCCGGCCGTCGTGTCGGACGGCGGCTCCCTTCCCGAGGTCGTGGGCGACGCGGCGGTGGTGGTACCGGGCGGGGATGTCCGCGCCCTCGCCGCGGCGCTCGCCGCAGCGGCGGCCCATCCGGACGCGCTTCGGCCGGCCGCGGCGCGCGGGCGCGCGCGGGCCGCGGAATTCACCGTCGAGGCGCTGGCGGCCCGAACGCTTCGGGTCTACGAACGGGCGGTAGCACGCCGAGGAGAATCCGCGTGAAATCGGTGAGGCCGAGGAGAAGGGCGCTCGCCGTGCGCGCGTCGCCGCGAAGAATCGTCTTCGCGAGGAGCGTGCCGGTCCACGCGGTGTAGGCCGCCCACGCGAGCGGGCGCTCCCACGGTTCGGCGTGGCGCGTCAGGTAGAGGGCGCCGCTCCGCAGCCGATAGTAGGCCTTGAGCGGCGTGAGGCCTCCGCCGCTCGCGACCGACACGTGATGCCAGGCGCGCGCCCTGGGCTCGTACCAGAGCGCGAACCCCGCCTTCCGGGCTCGCGCCGACCAATCGACGTCTTCGACGTAGATCACGTACGACTCGTCCAGGAGCCCGACGGCCGTGAGCGCGCGGCGCGAGAGAAGCGCCGCGGCGCCGGAGACGTAATCGATCGGACGCGCCGGATCGCGGCCGTCGCCGGCGCCTCCGCCGGGGCCCGCGTGGGCGTCGTCCCTTCGATTCATCCCCCGATGCCGGATCAGGCGAAACCCGCGCGTCACGACGCCCCCCGCGAACCAGATCCGGTCGGGAGGATCGAAGAAGAAGATCTTCGGGGCGACGGCGCCGCGCGCGGGGTCCTCCACGAGCGCGCGCTCCAGGTGGCCGAGCGCTTCGCGCTCGAGCACGAGATCGTTGTTGAGGAGGAGCACCGAAGCCGCGCCGGCGTCGAGCGCCCGGCGGAGACCCGCGTTCACGCCCCCCGCGAAGTAGCGGTTCTCCGGAAGGGCGAGCACCTCGACGGCCGGGAACTCGGCGCGCGCGCGATCCGGCGTGCCGTCCGACGACCCGTTGTCGACCACCAGGACGGCGTCCGCAGGCGGATCGAGTGCCAGCGTCGCGCGAAGACATTCGCGGGTCCGCTCGTATTCGTTGAACGCGAGGACCACCGCCCAGATCGGGCGCGTCCCGCTCACGGAGACGCCTCCGCGAGGGCTTCGAGCGACGCCACCAGCGCTTCCCACGTGAAGCGCGCGCGGCCGCTCGCCACGCCGTCTCGAAGGCGGGGGCCGAGTCCTTCCTCGAAGTAGCGCTCGATCGCGCGGGCGAGCGCTTCGGGATTGGACGGCGGCACGAGGAGTCCCGTCACGCCGTCGTCGACCACGTCCTCGAGCCCGCCGGCACGCGTCGCGATCACCGGCGTTCCGCCGCCGAACGCGACCTGCGCGATTCCCGAGCCCGTGGCGGAGCGATACGGGAGCGCCACGACGTCGGCGGCGGCCAGGTAGTTCGCCACCTCTTCGTTCGCGACGTACCGGTCGACGACGCGCACCTTCCCGCGGAGCGCCGGGTGGGCGAGCGCGGTCTCGTACCGCCCGCGCGGCTCATAGAACTCCCCGACCACGTAGAGCAAGTCCCACGAGCCCGGGTTTGCGATCGCGAGCGCCTGGAGCAGATCGGCGAGCCCCTTGTACGGCCGCACGTAGCCGAAGAAGAGGATCACCCGGCCCTCGGCCCCCACCGCGGCGCGGGCCGCCTCACGCGAAGGGCGCCGCGCGCTGAAGATCTCGTAGGAAGGATGCGGGTGCACGCGCACCGGGCGTCCCCGGGCGCGCCCGGCGAGCCGCTCGGCCTCGGCCCGCGCATGGACGAGGAATCCGTCCGCCGCGCCGAGTCCGTACGACGTCAAGGCGCGGTCGACCGGCGACGGTTCGTGCGGCTCCACGTTGTGGCAGAGGAAAATCCGCTTCGGACCTGCCGTTCCTCGCGGGCGCGCCACCCGCGCCGCCGTTCCAAGCGAGGGACCGAAGAAGGGATGCCACCACGGCACGATCAGGACGTCCGGACCGATCGCTCGGAGGCGGCGCCCCGCTCGGGTCCAGGTCCAGGGGGCGATCGAGTCCACGATCCGCTCCGGAGGCACGGGAGGCAGAATCGCGTCCCCGCTCGCATCGAACTGGGTCGTGCCGGGAAACAGGAATCCCGGATACAGGCGAGAGAAGGAGACGATCGAGACGGCATGGCGCGCGGCGAGAGCGCGCGCGAGGAGGGTCGTGTAGTGGGCGATTCCGCCGCGATAGGGATGCGTGGGCCCGAGGAGCGCGACCTTCACCGCCCGGCCCCGCGCGCCCGGGGCCGAAGGCTAGATGCGATCCCGGATCGCGTAGTCCGGCTCCTCTCCACGCGCGCCCACGATCAGCTCGCCGAGGAACCCGAGCGAGAGAAATTGGATGCCGAGGATGACGAGGACCAGCCCCAGGACGAGCGAGGGACGAAGTCTCAGCCCTTCGCCGAGGAACCAGGGCCAGGATGCCCAGATCGTGCAGGCGAAGCCGAGAAACGCGACCAGGATCCCCATTCGCCCGAAGAGATGGAGCGGGCGTGTGCTGCTCGTCGTCAGGAACATCACGGCGAGGAGGTCGAGAAAGCCGTTGATGAACCGGTCGGCGCCGAATTTCGTCTTTCCGTGGAGGCGCTTGTGGTGGACCACCGGGATTTCTCCGACCTTGTAGCCGTTCCAATGCGCGAGCACCGGGATGAAGCGGTGGAGTTCGCCGCGAAGCCGTACGTCCTTCGCCGCCTCGGCGCGGTAGGCCTTGAGGCCGCAGTTCATGTCGTGGAGCGAGACGCCGGTCATGAGGGACGTGACGCCGTTGAAGAGCTTCGAGGGCACGGTCTTCGAAATCGGATCCTGTCGGTTCTGCTTCCATCCGGAGACGACGTCCAAGCCTTCGCCGATCTTCCGCAAGAGCGGACCGATCTCCGCGGAGTCGTCCTGCAGGTCGCCGTCCATCGTCACGATGCGCGCACCGCGCGCCTCTCGGAACCCGACCGAGAGGGCCGCCGATTTGCCGTAGTTCCGGCGGAACGAGATCATGCGAAGCGCCGGGGTCCGCGGCTTGAGCCCGTGGAGCGCCGCCGCCGTCCCGTCGGTCGAGCCGTCGTCCACGACCAGCACTTCGTAGGCGAGACCGAGCGGTGCCAGGTCCGTCGCGAGCTTCGCCAGAAGCGGCGCCATGTTCTCGGCCTCGTTCAGGACCGGGATCAAGACCGTCAGGTCGAGCGGACCTTCGCCGGCGGAGCGCATCACGCCCGATTCGAGTTCTGCCATTCCCACTGCCTCCTCAATCCCTCGGTCAATTCCGTGCGCGGCTCATAACCCAGGTCGCGCCGCGCGCGGGACGTGTCGGCCGACGTGTCGCGGGGATCTCCGGGAGCGGCCGGCTCGCGCCGCCGTACGAGAGAGCGCCCCGTCACCGATTCGACCCGATCCAAGAGCTCGTTCAACGACACGCGATGTCCGCCGCCGACATTGTACAGGAGCGCGGGCGACGGGCTGTCGAGGACGGCGAGCGTCGCGTGAACCGCATCGTCCACGTACGTGAAGTCGCGCGTCTGCTCTCCGTCGCCGTAGATCGCCACCGTCTCGCCGCGGTGCGCCGCCTCGAAGAAGCGATGGATGCCCATGTCCGGCCGCTGCCGCGGCCCGTAGACCGTGAAGTACCGGAGCGCGATGCACGGCACGCCGAACGATGCGTGATACGCGGAGAGGAGCGCCTCGGCGGCGACCTTGGTCACGCCGTAGGGAGAGAGCGGGCGGGGCGGCTCCTCTTCCGGCGTCGGGAATCGTTCGGGCGCGCCGTAGATCGACGAGGAGGACGCCGCCACGAGCCGCTCGACCGGGTGCCGTCGCACGGCCTCGAGGAGGCGCTGGGTCGCGACGACGTTGTGCTCCGCATAGTCCCGGAACGCTTCCCCCCAGCTTGGACGAACGCCCGGAAGCGCGGCCAGATGCACGACGTGCGTCACGCCGTCGAGCAAGGGGTCGAGATCGGCCGTGCGCAGGTCGTCCTCCCGAAGGCGAAACCGAGGATGGGCGAGCGCGGCGTCCAGGTTGGCCCGCTTTCGCGCCGCGCCGTAGTTCGGCGTGAAGGCGTCCACACCAAGGACGTCGGCGCCGCGTCCGAGCAGCGCCTCGCACAGGGTCGAGCCGAGAAAGCCCGCCGCGCCGGTGACGAGCGCGCGCATCGCGCCTTAGCGGCCCCCCGCCCCGCCCGGCCCGCGCAACGAGTCCTCGAAGTGCGCGAGATTCCGCGCCCCTTCCCGGTCCTCCGGATGCGCCCGGACCCATCCGCGAAGCACGTCCAGCGCTTCCGGCTTCCGGTCGGTCTGCCAGAGCGCCGTGAAGAGCGCGTTGTACCAGTCGAAGTACTGTTGGTTCAACTCGCACGCCTTCCGGAGCAGCGCGATCCCCTCCTCCACGTGCCCCTGACCAAACTTCATCACCCCGAGGTGGTAGTAGAACTCGGCCGAGGTCGGGTAGCGGCGAACGCCGTCCTGGTAGATCTGATAGGCGTCCTCGGGGCGCCCCGTGTCTTCGTACAGGCGGCCCAGGTATTCCATGAGCCCCGGGAAATCGGGGGACATCTTCCGGGCGTCCTGAACCAAACGAATCGCTTCGTCGAGCCGGCCCGACAGCTGCATCTGATAGGCGACCTGCACGTGCGCCGCCGTGTAGTTCTGCGCCAGCCGATAGGCGTTCTCGTCCTTGTAGACCGAGCGGTCGTAGGCTCGGTCCTTGTCGAGGAGCCCGCGATACTTGAAGACCGTGTAGATGTTCTGAAGCGTCTTCGGGACGTCGATGCTTGCGGGCGGCGGCGTTTCGTTGACCCGGAAGACGAGACCCTCGAGCGAGAGCTTGGACTCCAACCCCATCTGCTCGGGCACCGTCACGGCCAGGTAGATCGGCTTCCTCCACTGGTTCGTCTTGATGATGTCCGCCACGGCCTGGTCCTTCACCCAGACGACCTGGTTCGTCTTCTCGTCCATGTACGCCTGGACCATCTTCAGCTGATCGTCGTTGTAGGAAATCGGGACCTTCGGCTCCTGGTCGCGAAGCTGCTGGATGTACCAGGGCGTGTTGAGAAGGCTCAGGTTCACGACCCGAATGTCCTTTCGGACGCCTTCGACCTCCTGGATGTACCAGAGCGGAAACGTGTCGTTGTCGCCGTTCGTGAAGACGATCGCGTTCTTTTCGAGCGGCTCCAGCATGTTGTACGCGTAGTCGTGCGCCACGTAGAAATTGGACCGGTCGTGCTCGTACCAGCCCACCTTCATCGGCAAGAGCGAGATCCCGACGAGGGCCGCCGCGCCGACCCCGAAGCCCGTGCGCGCCGACCTTCCCTCGGGTAGCGGCACGAGGGGCGTGGCGTCCCCCTCCGGGGATCCGTTCGCGGCGAGCGCCGGGGCGGTGCGCGCCTCGGAGCCGAGCGCGGACGTCAGCCAGTGCAGCAGGGCGGTCGCGCCCATGCCCATCCAGATGGCGATGAAGTAGTAGGAATTCGTGAAGAAGTAGTCGCGCTCCCGCACCTCGTGATCGGTGAAATTGAGGTAGAAGATCAGGAACGGGCCCATGACGATGTGCTGGACGAGGAGGAACCAGAACGTCTTCCGATCCCGCTTCCAGTTCCACCAGGCGCCCGCGAAGAAGAACGCATACGGAACGAGGTTCACGAGCCGGACCCAGAAGGACGTTCCGTCGAACGGCCCGAGGCGCGACACGATCTGGAACTGCTGCCAGACGTAGCGCAGATACATGTGGTCGATCTGGTACCAGAGTTCGGCTCGACGCAGGAAGGGGCTCGAAGGACCGTATTGCTTCCGCGCCAGGTAGTCGGTCCAGGTGTCGAGCGTCGTCGGCATTCCTTCGTTGATCGCGGGCATCTGCTGGCTTCGGATCAGGAGGAAGAACTGCACGGTGAATCCGACGACGATCGCAACGAGCCACCAGGTCCCGAGGTTGTTCTTCACCAGTCGATCGCGGTTCAATCCGAAATAGAAGAGGAGTCCCGCGAAGCCGAGGGCGAAGAGCCCGGGCGCGATCCCGAGCCCGCCGGTCTCGTTCAGGATCATGAGCCCCAGAAAGCCGCCCAGTGGGAGCGCCGCGCTCCAGAAATTCCAGCTCCACGTCGCCTGGGGTCGGACCAACCAGAGGAGGACCAGGAGCCCCGGCGTGACGAGCACCGTTCCGAGGTGGATGCCGGTCGAGATCGACAGGATGTACGCGATGAGGACGAGCAGCTTGTCGTTTCCGGGGGTCCCGAGCCGATCCCACCAATTCATGGCGAGCCAGATCGTGAAGGCGATGATGAAGGACGAGAGCGCGTAGACCTCGGCCTCGATCGCGCTGTCCCAGAACGAGCTCGAGAACGCGACGAAGAAGGCGGCGATCAGGCCGCCGAGCTCGCATCCGATCCACTGGGCGACGGTCGCCGGGCGACCGCCGTACGTGCGGCGGAGGATGCGGGTCACGATGAAGAACGTGAAGAACGCGGTCAGGGCCGAAGACAGAGCGCTCATGAAATTGACCCGCCATGCCACCGACTCGAACGGAATCAGGCAGAGGAAGCGCCCGATCATCGTGTAGACCGGATTCCCCGGAGGGTGCGGCAGTCCGAGGATGTTCGACGTGGCGATGTACTCGCCGGAATCCCAGAACGGAACGGTCGGCGTCAACGTCCGGATGTACGCCAGGAGCGGGACGCCCAGGGCCAACGCCGCGAACAGCGCGTGCCATCGCTTCGTCGAGTTCACTCTTTCCTCGCTTCGCCGCCGGAGGAGCGCGCCTCGCGGCGCCGCTCGAGATGTCGCGCGAGTGCGCGCCGCGGCGTCCGGAGCAGGAAGATGAGGCCCCCCAGAAGGCTGATCAAAACCGAAATCAGATAGGTCAGGAACGGGATCGTGAACGCCTGCTCTCGGGTCAGCCCCGCCATTTGGAAGAGGACGACCGCGGCGCCCTCCCGCACCCCGAGTCCGTTCAGGGAGATCGGGAGCGAGACGAGGGCGGCCAGCACCGGAACGAAGAGGAAATAGTACCCGGCGGCGAGGCGGACCCCGAGGGCGAGTCCGACGATGTAGTGGACGAGGATTCGGCTCACCTGGACCGCCGTCGACGCGAGGAACGCCTGGAACATCGCGCTCCTCTCGCTTCGGAACCCGTGGAGGTCGTCCATGATCCGGGCGATCGCCCGCTCCACGGAGTGCCAGCCGACCGCGCGGAAGGGCCACTCGAACGCCTCGAGCAACCGGCGATTGAAGATGCTGAGAAAGAGCGCGAGCGCGATCAGGAAAACCGTGAAGATCATGCCGTAGATCGCATAGAGCCGGACGTGGTCGAGCGCCGCCACCGATGCCACGACCGCGACCAGCCCGATCGCGAGGACCCCGATCAGCCGATCCATCAACGTCGCCGAGAAGACGGAGCTCACGTTGGACGCGTGCTTGGACGCGTCGCTGATCCGGGCGATGTCGCCCCCGATGTTCGAGGGAAGGAAGTTATTGAAGAAGAGACCGACGAAGTAATACGACGCAGCCTTCGCGTAGGGAATGGCAACCCCCTGCGCCCGAAGGAGGCGCGCCCAAAGCCAGCTGCCGATCAGGCTCGAGAGGAAGAAGAGCCCCGCCGCGGCGAGGAGGAGCATCGGGTCGGCCGGCCGCACGGTGGCCCAGATGTCCCCCGGCGACACCTTCGCGACGACGTACACGAAGAGCCCGATCGAGAGCACCATCTTGAGCGCGATGAGCGGCACCTTGTGCCGCTCGACGAAGCCCTTCATTCCGGCCGCGGCGGTCATGCGACCCCCCGCGCGGCCGCGCTTTCGAAGACGGCCCGACTGTCGCGGTAGCAGGCCTCCCAGTCGAAGCCGTGCGCCCACGCGAGCGCGGCGTCCGACATCCGCAGGCGGAGGGCGCGGTCCGTGAGGAGCCGGACGATCGCGGCGGCGAGCGCCGCGTGATCCCCGTGCGGCGTCAGGAGCCCGGTCTCCCCGTCACGGACCGACTCCGTGAGTCCGGGGCTCCGGCTCGCCACGACCGGCGTGCCGCATGCGTTCGCCTCGATCACCGTGAGCCCCCACCCCTCTTTGGGAGAGGGACAGACGGCGACCTGCGCGGCGTTCAGCGCCGCCACCTTGCCCGCGTTCGGCAGCGCGCCGAGGAAGCGAACCGCGTCGGCCACGCCGAGCGAACGCGCGAGGCGCTCGAGGTCCGGCCGGTACGGGCCGTCCCCCACGATCGAGAGCCGCGCTTCGGGAACGGCGCGCCGCACGAGCGGCAGCGCCCGAATCGCGTGCTGGGCTCCCTTGTATTTCCGAAGCCGGCCGACGAAGACGATGTCGGGCTCGGTCCGACGCTCGGGCGGGACCGTGACCGCGTAGTCCGCCTGCGTCAGGCCGCAGCGCACGACGGAAACGCGCTCGCGCGAGATTCCGCGGCGGACCAAATCGTCGCGCGTCGAGTCGGAAATGGCGAGAAACGGAGTGGAACGATAGACGAACGGAATCATCAGCTCGTGGGCCCGGACGATGAGCCCGACCGGCAGCGATGCCTCGCGGAAGACCGTGGACCCGAAGAGATGCGGCACGACGGCCAACACCGGCGCGCGCGCGAAGGGCGGCGTGAAGAACGGGACCTTGTTGATGTCCTCAAGGACCAGATCAAACCGCTCCCTCCGGTAGTTGCGGCGATAGAGCGTGCCCAAGGCAAGGTGCGCATTGTACCACGATCCCCCTCGGTGGATTCGGATCCCCGCGACCTCGTCCCGCTCGGCGGCTCCCGGAAACCGCTCCGCGAGCCAAAGAGCCTGATCGCCGTCGCGCACGCAACGCCGAAGGATCTCGAGGAGGTGGAGTTCCGCGCCGCCGGCCTCCGGGTGCTTGGGGTCCCTCCAGTTGAACGCGAGGATTCTCACCCGGTTCCGCCGGGGGGAGCGGGCGGCGATTTTCTTCCCAGGGCGCCGATGACGAAGTACGTGTACCAAGCGATCGGGGTGCGGGCCCAGAAAGACCGCCAGGCCTCGAACGCCCGCGAAACGACGGGCAAGGGCGGCGGGTAGAGCGGCAGGCGGCGGAGACCGCTCTTCAGGAGGACGACGCGAAGGCCCCGGTAGAAGAGACCCGGAATCATCCAGGAGCCGTAGCGCCGTACGATCCGCACGCCCGACCGCTCCATCAGGCGCTCGAGCTGGCCGATGGTGAATTCGGTCTCCCAGCCCGCGAACCACTTCCCGAGAGCGATCAGGACGTGCTTCAGCACCGTGTAGAGATGAAACCGCTGCGGCACGTCGACGAGGAGGACGCCGTCCGGTTTCAGCGCGCGGACGTTTTCGCGGAGGAGCGGCATCGGATCGCGAAAGTGCTCCAGCAGTCCCTGGTGGAATACGACGTCGAACGTCCCCTCGCGAAAAGGAAGGCGAAGCGCGTCGGCCCGGACGAGGAGCGCCCGCTGCCCCTCGCGGGCCGCGACCGCGCGGGCCACCTGAAGGGACGCCATGGAGTAGTCGAGGATGAAGGGGAGGGCGCCCGCGGCCGCCAGGGCCACGCTGTCGCGCCCCGAGCCGGCGCCGACTTCCAGCGCGCGCTTGCCGCGCGCCGGCCCTTGCGACAGGATCTGCTCCACGACGCGGCCGTCGGTCGGATAGACCGCGTCGATGTCGGCCCGCTCGCGCCAGAATCGGGTCCAGTGCGCTTCGGTCGACGCCCGCACGCGCCGCTATTCCCCCGTGGCGAGCCGCGTCGCGAGCACCTCGGGCAGGTGCGCCGCCCGAATCCTCGCCTGCGCCCCCTCGACGTCATAGGGCACGCGCACGTACTCGATCTCGCCCGACCCGTCGTGCAGCACGAGAAAACAGGCGCGGGGATCGCGGTCGCGGGGCTGCCCCACGCTTCCGACGTTGACGATGTAGCGGCGCTTCGGGTCGAGGCGGACACCCTCGAGCGGGAGTTGCTTGCACCCGGAGGGATCGGCCATGTAGACCGCCGGCTGGTGCGTGTGCCCGATGAAGCACACGGGTTCGGTGAAATAGGCGAACTGCGGCTCGGCGTCGAACCGGTCGAGGAGGTACTCCCAGTCGCGGGGCGTCGCCGGCGACGCGTGGACGCAGAAGGACGAGCCCTCGATCGCGGTGAGCGGCAGCTTTTGCAGGAATTCGCGATTCTCCCGCGTCAGGGTCTTGGACGTCCACTCGGCGGCGACGCGCGCATAGATATTGAACCGCGCCGCCTCGGGGCCCCCGCTGGCTGCCGCGTCGTGATTCCCGAGCAGAACGATGTCGCACCGCTCGCGAACCAGATCGAGGCATTCGTTAGGACTCGCGCCGTATCCGACGATGTCGCCCAGACAGATGACGCGCTCGGGCCGCCGCGCGTCGATTTCGCGGAAGACCGCTTGGAGCGCCTCCAGGTTTCCGTGGACGTCCGAGATGAAGATCGTGGTCATCCGAGGGAGGGTCGCGCTTCGTGGGCGATTCGGTCAAGGATTCCGTTTACGAACGATCCGGACGTGTCCATTCCGTACTTTTTCGCGATCTCGATCGCCTCGTCCAGGGCGACCCGGGTCGGCGTGTCGGCGTGATAGAGGAGTTCGGCCGCGGCCAGGCGGATCACCGACCGGTCGGTCGTCGCCATGCGCCCGATCGGCCAATTCACGGCGATCCGGCTCACCGCCGCGTCGATCTCCGCGACGTGGGCGGAGAGGCTGTTCACCAGGGACTCCGCGAACCGGCGCACGTCGTCGGCGGGGGCCACGTCCTCGACGATCTCGGCGAGGCAGTGCTCCATCGAGTCGGCGGTCACGTCGGATTGGTAGATCGCGCGAAAGGCGAGCTCTCGAGCGTGGCGCCGCGCGTTCATCGGGCGCTCCGTGCCGCCCGCGCCGCCCGGATCGCGCGCATCGTGTTCGCCATTCGGACGGCTCCCTCCGCGGCCTCCGCGCCCTTGTTGCCATAGCGCCCTCCGGCGCGGTCGAGCGCCTGAGCCTCGGTCTCCACCGTGAGGACTCCGAAGAGCGCGGGAACGCCGGTCTCCGCGGAGACGAGCGCGATTCCGCGCGCGGCCTCCCCGGCCACGTAGTCGAAGTGCGGCGTCTCGCCTCGAATCACGACGCCCAGGCAGACGACGGCGTCCGCTCCCGATTCCGCGAGCTGCCTCGCCGCGAGCGGGAGCTCGAAGGCGCCCGGGACGCGCGCCACCGTGACGCGTCCCGCCGGAACGCCCCACTTCGAGAGTCCGTCGAGCGCGCCCTGGAGCAGCCGCTCGCAGATCTCCTCATGGAATCGGGCGCAGACGATCGCGATCGTGAGGTCCCGACCGTCCGGCTCGCCTTCCAGGACGCGCACCCCGGCGCGGGACGCCGCGTCGACCGAGACCGAGACGACGGGGCCGCCGGGACGGGATTCCGATCCGCGTCCGCTCTGGCTCACGCGCCCCCCCGCCGGCGCCCCTCGCCGTCCGCCGCGGGCGTGGTCTGGAGGGTCGGATGCTCGAGGAGATGCCCCAACCGCTTTCGCTTGGTCGTCAGATAACGGGCATTCGAGGCGTTCGGCCGGATCTCGAGCGGCTCGCGCGATACGACGTCGATTCCGTACTCGCGGAGGGCCGCGATCTTCTTCGGATTGTTCGTGAGGAGCCGCACGCGCTCGAATCCCAGGTCGCGAAGGATTTGCGCGGCCACACCGTAGTCCCGGAGATCGGCCTTGAAGCCCAGCTGGAGGTTCGCGTCCACGGTGTCGAGCCCCAGGTCTTGCAGTTCGTACGCGCGGAGCTTGTTCGCGAGCCCGATCCCCCGACCCTCCTGGCGCAGATAGAGGAAGACGCCGCATCCGTCCTCGTCGATCCGCTCGAGGGCGGCGGAGAGCTGCTCGCCGCAATCGCACCGCATCGACCCGAACACGTCGCCGGTCAGGCACTGCGAGTGGACCCGCACGAGGCCCGGCTCGCGCCCGCCCCCCTCCCCCTTGACCAGCGCCACGTGATGATAGCCGTCCACGCGGCTTTCGTAGACCGCGACGCGGAACTGCCCGAACCGCGTGGGCAGGTGCGAGTTCGCCACGCGTTGGACGAGCCGCTCCTCCCGATATCGGTAGCGGATCAAGTCGCGGATCGTGATCAGGATCATGCCGTGCTTCTTCGCAAGGCGGACCAACTCGGGCCCGCGCGCCATCGTGCCGTCGGGCGAGAGAATCTCACAGAGGACCCCCGCCGGCTTCAATCCGGCGAGCGTCGTCAGGTCGAGCGCCGCCTCCGTGTGCCCGGGCCGCTCGAGGACGCCGCGATTCGCGGCCCGGAGCGGGAAGACGTGCCCCGGCCGGGCCAACTCCTCCGGCCGCGTCTTCCCCGACGCGAGCGCGCGAATCGTGGCCGCGCGATCCTGCGTCGAGGAGCCCGAGGTCGTGCCGCGAAGCAGGTCCACCGACACCGTGAACGGCGTGGCGAAGCGGGCCGTGTTGAGGGGCGCCATGAGCCCGAGCCCGAGGGCCTCGAGCCGATCCGCCGGCATCGAAACGCAGAGGAGCCCGCGCGCCTCGCGGGTCATGAAATTCACGTGCTCCGGCGAGCACTTCTCCGCGGCCATGACGAAATCGCCTTCGTTCTCTCGATCCTCGTCGTCCATGACCACCACCATCTCGCCGTCGCGGATCGCGCGCAGCGCGGCCTCCACGGCCGCGAACGAATCGCGACCTTCCGCCTTCTTTCGCTTCACGCGTTCCTCCCCGGGAGCGAACTCACGCTCCCCCGTTCGAGCAGGCCTCGCGCCTCGAGCAACCGTTCGAGGGTGCGGGCCACGAGATCCGATTCGAGATTCACCAGACGGCCGGGCACGTACTCCGACGCGGTGGTTCGCTCCAGCGTATGCGGCACGAGCGCGACCGTCAGGTGAGGGTTCTCCCACGTCGCCACCGTGAGGCTCACGCCGTCCACGGTGATCGACCCCTTCGCTACCACGAACCGGCGCAGGGCTTCCGGCACGTCGATCGTCACGCGCACGTCGCCCGCGTCGCGGCGCACGCCCGTGATCCGTCCGACGCCGTCGACGTGCCCCTGCACCCAGTGCCCGCCGAGCTCGTCCCCCACGCGGAGCGCGCGCTCGAGGTTCACGCGCTCCCCGGCGCGCAGCGACCCCAGCGTCGTGACGCGAAGGGTCTCGGGAACGGCGAACGCGTCGAAGCGCCCGCCCTCCGCACGCTCCACGGTCAGGCAGACGCCGTTCACCGACACGCTCGCGCCCGGCGCGGGATCGGAACCGGGCGCAAACCCGGCCGCGATCGCGAGCCGAACTCCCCCCGCTTCTCGATCGGCGCGTTCCACGACGCCGACCCGCTCGACGATCCCGCTAAACATCCGCGTGCCCCGATTCTCCGGGAGATCCGTCGCGACGGATCTCCGCTTCGAGCCATACGTCCCGCCCGACGCGGCGGACGGACAGCGGTCCGAGCGGAATGGCGTCTTCCACGCGTCCTCGGCCCAGGTCTCCGGTCCACGCGGGAGCATTCGCCCCGCCAAGGAGGAGGGGCGCGATCCCGATCGCGACGCGGTCGGCGAACGAACCTCGAAGGAACGCGGTGTGGACCTGCCGCCCGCCCTCGACGAGGAGGGCGTACCGGCCCTCGGCCACGAGCCTCCGGAGAAGCGGCTCGAGGGACACGCGTCCATCCGCGCCCGCCGGAAAGGGCCAGACCCGGGCGCCGCGCGCTTCCAGCGCGGCGATTCGTCGCGCATCGCGCGAGGCCGTCGCGATGACCACCGGCGACTCGTCGATGCTCGCGAGCAGGCGCGCGTCCTCGCCCAGGCGAAGACGCGAGTCCAGAACGATTCGCCAGGGGGAGCGCCCGCGCGCGTGCCGCACGGTCAGGAGCGGATCATCGTGTAGAACGGTGCCGATCCCCACCAGGACCGCGTCGTGCTCGGCCCGAATCCGGTGGGCAAGCCGAAGCTCGGCTTCCCCGCCCAACCCGCGTGACCCGCCGCTCTCGCTCGCGATCCGGCCGTCGAGCGACGTCATCGCCTTGAGGGTGACCCAGGGAAGGCCGGTCGCGAGGCGTTTGAGATAGGGCGGGTTCAGGGCGTGGCAGTCGTTCGAACGAACGCCCAAGGCGACGTCGAGCCCCGCGCTCTCGAGGCGAGCGAGTCCGCGCCCATTGACGAGCGGATTCGGATCGAGCATGCCGATCACGACCCGCCGGATCCCCGCCTCGATGACGCGATCGGTGCAGGGCGGCGTCCGCCCGAAGTGCGCGCACGGCTCGAGCGTCACGACGAGCGTCGCGCCTCGAGCGCGCTCCCCGGCTTCGTCCAACGCGCGCGCTTCCGCGTGCGCGTCGCCGGCGCGCGCGTGATAGCCGCTGCCGACGATCGTATCGCCGCGGAGCACGATCGCGCCCACGCGGGGATTCGGGTGCGTGGTTCCGATGCCGCGGCGCGCCAGGCGGACGGCCGCCTGCATCGCGCGATCCTCCGCCGGCGCGATCGCGCCGGACGAAGCTGCGTGCGCGTCCGATTCCAGAGCCGACTCGAGACGGTAGCTCATAAAAATGCACCCCACAGGCAGACACCCGCGGGGTGCGCGCGGCCGTTCGGCCGGACGACTCCGTGTTCCGTGAACATCCTTCTCTCATCCAGACTGTGACTGTCGGCGCCGGAATTTCGCCGGCTCCTGCTCAGGACCGTGGTCCCGGGCTCGCGGGCTTTCACCGCCGGTGGGGACTTTCACCCCGCCCCGAAGGATGTCTGCTAGGCCTTGATTCTAGGCGGGATTCGCCCTCAACGCAAGAGGACGACCTTGCGGGCTTCCGAGCGACCGTCCACCTCGAGGCGGACGAGGTAGGCGGCGCTCCCCACGTCCTGACCCCGATCGTCGCGGCCGTCCCAATCGACGCGGTGCTCCCCGGATCCGAAGGGACGATCGGCCAGGACTCGGACCAGGGCCCCGGAAACGCTGTAGACCGCGAGGCGAACGCGGCCCGCCCTCGGGAGCGAGAATCGCACCGCGGTCCTGGGATTGAAGGGGTTCGGGGCGGGCGCCAAGAGCCGCGGGACGGGCGGGCTCGCGCCGCCTGGCGACTCCACCGCGGTCGGGGTCGAGCAGTACGGAACCTCCATCTCCTGCGCCACCGTCCGCCAGAGCAGGAGATTCCGGCGCGCGGCGCTCGGGATCGTCGAGATCGAAAATCCCAGGAGCACGGTCTTCGCGCTGTCGCCCGCGGACGGGAGCGCGGCCAGCCGCTCCGTGCCGGCGACCAGATTGTTCGGCCAGAGAACCCAGGCCCGCGCGGTCCCGCCGGCGCACGTCGCGGTGCTGAGCGCGTCGAATCGGTTGATCGTGGGACAGTCGCCATTCAAGGGGAAGGGTTCGTTCACGATTCGCGTCGCCGTCGCGCCGCGCGGCGCGGGAAGCAGCGTGTCTTGAGGGGTCGACTCCCACACGTCGCGGACGTACGAAGCGCCCGCGGAACACGCAAGGAAACTGGGGAGTCCCTGGGCGTTCACGGCCAGATCGTACGCCAGGTTGTCGCCCGCTAGGACCAGCCCTCGATTCTTCCCCGGCAGCGCGAGCCACGCCTGAAGCAAGGTCTCGTCCCGCGAGGTCAGCGTCTCCGTGGTTCGCTCGCCCACGTCCCAGATGATCGCGCGGTAACAGCCGAGGTTCGTGGCCGAAGCGGCGGGCCAAATCTGGCCCGTACCGGAAGGATCCCCCCCGCCGGGCGTGTTCCCGAACCCCGACGCGGCCGCGTTCACATCGTAGCGGTCATAGCGAAGGCCCAGAGCGGCCAGGCTCTGATCCACGCCGGTGACCGCATCCGGACCGGCAAACGCGTTCACGTAGAGGACGCGCGCGCTGTCGTCCGCGCAGAGAGACGTCGGCGTGTGAATCGCCGGAAGCACCGACGCGGTGTAATAGTGCGAGGCGGAAATCGCGTCGGTCGGGAGCGTCGCCTGTGCGTCCATGGAGTCGGTGGCGCTCACGTAGTAGCGAAGCTGCGTCCCGCGCGGGTAGGTGCCCGCGGGCACGTCTCCGAAATAGATGTCCGGCGCGGCGGCGCCGATGGCCGTCAAGGGCACGAACGTGAAGGCCGCCCCATTCAGGCTGTAGTAGAGACGCGCCGTCTTGATTCCGCGGGAGGCTCCGATCCGAACCGTCACGCTATCGCCTCGCGCCGCGTTCACGTTGTCGTTCCCGAAGAACGGCGTCGTGCGGAACGTATCCTGGAAGAGGCTGGCGTCGGTGGCCGTCAGCGAGGGGCCGGCCTGGCCGAGGACCCGGATGTCCAGGTTGTCCACGTAGAAGGCCGTTCCCGTGGACGTGGAGACGCCGTCGCAGTAGAGGCTCGCGTAGTCCTGGATCGCGATTCGCACCTGCACCGACTCCGCGCCGGCCGCCCCCGGGAGCGGCACGGTCTGGCGGAGCCATTCCCGTTCGTTGCCGAAATAGAGGAGACCGGAGCTGTTGGTCCATGCGGTCCACGGAGCCCCCAGATCTCGCGAGCGGGAGAGCACCGTGTAGTAATAACAGGCGAAAAGCGACAGGTCTCGATAGACGTCGAACGAGAAGAAGACCTGGTCGGCGCCGCTGATGCGCACGGGCGGCGAGATCAGATGATCGTTCACGCGCGGCACCAGGGCGCCGGTTCCCGCGCTCACCGCATTCCACACCTTGGACGTGTTCGTCGTGCAGAGTTGCTGCGTCGGGGGTGCGGGCGTGATTCGCCAGAAATCGCCCACGGGCGGGAACTGCGAGACGCTCCACGTGCCGGTCCCGGATTCGAAATCATCGAAGAATCGGACGTCGTTGACCGCGCCGAAGACGGTGACGTCGTCGATCGCCCACCCTTCGCCCGGGTAGAGCCCGTCCGCCGAGGAACCTTGAACGTCGCTCTTGAACACGAATCGGAATTGAACGGTCGAGGATTGAGCCACGATCGAGTCCGGAATCACGATCGTGGTCAGATCGCAGGTCTGGCCCCCGCCGTTCGGGATCGTCCCCGTGTACACGATGAGCGGAACCCAGGAGTCGGCAAAGTTCAGGACCTCGACCGAAGCGAAATCGAAATTCGGCTCGATGTCGAGACGATGTCGGTAGGAGATCTTGTAGGGGCTCGTGGCCCCGCTCAGATCGGCGAAGTTCGAGAGGATCTGCACCCACCCGTTGGCGTAGCCGCGCCGGTTGGGGTCGCCCGTCCACGTAGAGTCGATGATGCCGCACCAGAACGAGTTTCCCACGCACGCGACCGTGGGTGCGATGTGCCATGCGGCCGGAGTTCCCGATTGATCGACGTGGGTGAATCCGCCTTCATTGCCCGGGCTCGAGAGCCCTTCGAGGTCGGCGTGGTAGATGGTGATCGTGTCGGCGCTCGTCCGTGAGGATGCGCGGCGGATCGCGCCGGGCGGCGGGATTCGGGAGACGTCGCCGAGCGATCGTGACGGCAGGATCCCGTCGGACGCCGGATCGATCGGGGCGGCCGCCCGGGCCGGCCGCGTGCCCGTGCCGGCGGCGCCGAGGAGCGCGACGAAGAGGAGCGAGGCGGTCAGGGCCCGGCCGATGCGTTCGATGCGGAGCGTCACCTCATAAGAGTACCACCGCGGGCGGCGGTTGGAACCGCCGGCGACGGGCTAGGGCTACGGCTACGGCGACACGACCGGCGAGGCGCCGAGGGCGCGCGCCAAGCCGCGGAGCGCCCGGAGCGCCTCGAGGCCCGTGACGACCGCGAGCGGCTCGAATCGTCCCCCTTCGCGCGTCGGGAGGCCGAACCGAACGGCGCGCTCCGCCGCCGGTCCCAGGTAGTGGCGCGGCCCGAGGTCGGGAAACGTCACGCCTCGCGCCGGACCGCCGGTTCCACCGGAGCCGCCCGAGCCGTCTCCGCTGTCCGCGACGGCCTTCGCGGGCGCGCGCTCCACGATCCGCGCGAGGAGCAGCGCCAGGGAGCCTCGCGTCACGGGGTCGTCGAGGTGAAGCGCGCCGTCCGCGTAGGGGGAGATCCACTTTCTGGCGAGGGCGGCGCGAACCCAGCGCGACCCCCACGCGGCCTCGAGTTCCGGCCAGTCGGTTCGGACCGCGTCGTCCGACCGCCAGACGTTTCGGTCGGGATCCGCGCCCAGCTCGACCGAAAGGGCGACCGCGAGTTCGCCCCGCGAGAGCGTGGACCGCTCCGCGAGGCGCGGGTAGTCGCCGGGAATCCCCGCGGCTTCATATCGGGTCGCGAGAAGCGGTGAGAGCGCCTCGCGTGCGCCCGCGTGCCCCGGGTCGAGCGCGACCGCGCGCTCCAGGGAGGCGAGCGCCCGATCCCGCTCGCCCGCCGCGAGGTAGGCCAGGCCGAGCTGGTAATGCGGCTCCGGACTTGCCGGATCGAGTGCCGCCGCCCGATCGAATTCCGTCTTGGCGTCGGAGTAGCGGCGGATGGCGGTGTAGAACCGCCCACGCGCGAGCCGAACCGAAGGGTCATCGGGGCTCAGGGCGATCGCGCGGTCGAGCGCGCGACGCGCCGTCTCCGCGTCTCCCCGCGCGACCGCGGAATCGGCGAGCGCGATCAATCCGGGAACGCCGACGCCGGATTCAAGCTCCGGACGCGTCCCCGTCCCCGCGCCGCCACCGCTCCCGCCGCACCCGGAGGCGGCGATCCACGCCGCGACGACGAGCGCCGCCAGACGTGCGACGGCCGAAGCGCGGGACGTCATCCGCGGAGGAGCCGCCGCTCCTTGAACGAGGCGTAGGCGTCGCGCGCGACGACGACGTGATCGAGGAGTTCGATGCCGAGGATGCGACCGGCGTCCAGGAGGCGGCGCGTGATCGCCAGATCCTCCTCACTCGGAGTCGGGTCGCCCGAGGGATGGTTGTGCGCGAGGATGATGCTCGCCGCCGACATCGCGACCGCCGGCAGGAAGACCTCGCGCGGATGCACGATGCTCGCGTTCAGACTGCCGATCGAGATGATCTCCCGTCGCAGGACTTGATTCCGCGAGTTCAAGTAGAAGCCCACGAAGTGCTCCCGGTTCATGCCGCGGATATCGCGGGTCAGTTCGAAGACGTTTTCGGGGCCGCGGACGAGCGGTTGCGTGTCGCCGTCCGGCCAGAGACGCCGGCCGAGCTCCGCCGCGGCCAGGAGTTGAGCGGCGCGCGCCTTCCCCATGCCGCGAATCGCGAGCAGATCCTCGAGCGCGACCTGATGCAGCCGCCGCACGTTGACCGACGAGACGACGCGGTCGGCCGTGTCGAGGACCCCGGATCCCGCGCTCCCCGAGCCAAACAGCACCGCCACGAGGTCGGAATCGCCCAGGACGCCCGGCCCGAGGTCCAGGAGACGCTCGCGCGGACGCTCCGCTTCTTCGATATCGTGGATGGTGACGCCCCGCTCCCGCTCCATTCGATTCTCCTCCCCGGAGCGGAGACCCGGTGCCGTGAGTTCCGAGGAGTCTCGATCGTAGTGGGGCTTCCGTTCCGCCGCAAGCGCCAACGCGGCGTCGCCCCGATCAGCCGAGGAGCGACTTCAGATCCCGCCGGAGGATTTGAATGGACGCGCGCGACCGGAGCCGGTCGGTCCACGCCGCCGCACGCTGATCCACGAGTTCGTGCCAGAGCTCGTCGCGCCGGCGCGCGAATTCGGACGGCGCCGGAGCCGTCACGCTCTCCACGATCGCGTAGAGCGTGCCGTACGAGGTCCGGATCGGCGGGAGGACGCTTCCCGGCCGGCCGGAGAACACCTTCTCCAAGAGAGCCGGATCGCGGGCGACCGAGGCGTCACGCGTCAGGTCGGGAATCGGACCCAGGCGGCCGAACGCCTTGCTCACCTTCATGCCGCCCAAGGGCACGAAGATCGATTCCGGATCCGCCCCGCGCGACACCGCCTCCCGGATGACCTGGTCCAGCGAGTCCGCGATTTCCCGCCGGCGCGATAGCTGGTAGTCCGCGATGCCCCGGTCGCGAGCCTCCGACCAGGGAGCCGGCTCCGGCTTCGTCTCGGAAACGCGGCGCGCGATGAAATACCCGATTCCGACCGCGACCGGCTCCGGCGTCACGGCGCCGTCGGCGAGTCCGCCGACATCGGTCGCGAGCGTCTCGTAGGGGCCGAACCCGGGGACCGACTCCCCTGCGCCGAGCGGACCGGCGCGCACCGCGCCCCCGTTCTGCTTGGCGAGAGAATCGAACGAGGCGCCGGATCGAACCGCGTCCGCCGCCCGTGCGGCCGCCTCGAACGCCAGGGAATCCGCGTAGGTGGCCCCGAGGAGTTTCTGAATCTCCTCGCGGCACTCCTCGACCGGGCGGAGCCGCTCGGGAACGCGCGACTCCACGCGGATCAGATGGAATCCGTTTCGCATCTCGACCGGCTCGCTCACCGTCCCGACTGGAATCGTGAAGGCCACCTCGCCGATCTCCTTGGCGAGGGCGCCGCGCGTCTGCTCCCCGATGTCGCCGCCGTTCGCGGCCGAGGGAGGATCCTCGGAGAGTTCGCGGGCAACCGTGGCGAACGACTCGCCGGCGCGGATCCTGGTTTGAGCCGCGTTGCACCGCTCCCGCGCGCGGGCCTTCGCTTCCGGACCGTCGCCGGGACGGAAGCGGGTCAGGATGACGCTGATTCGCGCCCGCGCCGGCTCCGTGAATTCGAGGGCATTTCGGCTCCAGTAGGCGGCGATGGTGTCGGCGGGCACGAAGACGCTCTCGGGCGCCGCTTTCCGGAAGAGAACGTAGTCGAAGATCCACTTCGGCTTCGTCAGGTAGTCGCCCCGCCGGGTCTGAAAGAAGGCCTCCGCCTCGCGCTCGACGACCGCGCGACGCGCGAAGAGAGCGTTCGACCGGGCCGCCTCGCGGACGGCCTCGTAGGGAGGCAGGTAGGAGGGATCCAGCGATTCGACGCGAACGACGAAGATGGAATCCTGGGCGAAGCGCGGCCCCACGACCGCTCCCGCGCGCAAATCGTAGAGCGAGTCGAGGAACGCGCCTTCGGCGAGCGACGGCGCGGAAACCGGCTCGCCGCGATAGAGCCTGAAGGACGAGTACACCGCACCGGTCCGCAGGGCAACGCGCGTCGCATCCTCTCCCTTCTGGAGCTTCGAGGCCGCGTCCCGGAGGACGCGAAACGCGTTTTCGCGGGCGCGATCTTGCGAAATCCGCTCCGGCAGGCCGGCACGCACCGAATCGGCCCACCCGGGGTTCGCCGCGGCGGATCCCGCTTTCTTCCGCGCCTTCTCGAACGCGCGTTCGACGTCCTTGGCTTCGGGCGCCTTCACGAGGGCGAAGGACGAGAGGGCGCGGGCGACGATGGAAACCGTGACGCGCGGGACGCGATACCGATCGGGATGGAGTCGCACCTCCTCCCGGGCTTCTTCGTCCAACGCGACGTCCTGAACGGCCTGATCGACGCGGCGCTTCGAGAGCCCGATCGAGTCGCGAAACGGCAAGAGCCTCGAATTGCGACGTTCGATCAAGCGCGCCACGATGACGTAGGGGCCGTTTCGAATCGGAGTGGGGATCCACTGCCCCGGGGTCGCCGATCGGATCGCCTCGACGAGGGCGTCGACGCGGCCGAGTCCGCGAATGGGCTCGCCGAGCCGGAAGAGCCCGCTATCGTGCAGACCGCCGTGCGCCTTTGCCGCGGTCTCGACCGGAGCCCCGGAGTGGATTGCCTGGAGCAGGTCGCCGGCGGCCCGCATCGCGGCGGGGGCCGCAGCCTCGCGCGCCGAGTCGCTCGAGGCGGTCGCCTCGATCGGCACCTTCACGAACTGGATGCGGGCCGAGTCGGCGGTCTGGAATTCCTGGGCGTGCTCGTCGTAGTACGCGCGAATCTCGCGCGCGCTCGCCTCCCGCTCGAGGGAAATCGCGTCGGGCCCCAGCATGAAGTAGCGGATCGTGGCCTGCGCGGTTCGTTCTTGAAACGCCTTTCGAAGCTCGGCCTCCCGCGGAGCGAACCGCCGCTCCATCCATCGCGAATATTCCTCGATGAGGAGGCCCATCTCCACCTGCGACTTGAGCTCTCGATAGTTCGAGGAAGGCGACCGCTTGAACGCGAGGAACTTTGCCTCGTCGACCTTGTTGCCTGATTTGAAGAACGGACTCTGCTTCATGCGGGAGTCCACCGTCGCCTCGGTGACCTTCATCCCGCGCCGACGCGCGTCCGCGAGCCAGAGCCGCTCGCGGATCAGCTCATCCAGGAGGTTCCGTCGAAGGAGGCGCTTTTCCTCGTCGTTGAGCGGTCGCCCCGCCTGCGCCTCGACTTCCTGGAAGTAGGGCGACGCCAGGCGATCCCACTCGGTCTGAGAGATCGAGATTCCGTCCACGACGGCGAGGATGCCGGCGGTCGAGGGCTGGGGTCGCGTCGGAACGGCTGCGCCGGGCTTCCGTTGGGGGCCCTGCGCCCGCCCGGGGGGTGCCATCGGAAGGGCTGCGGCCGTCGCCAACGCGGCAAGGACGAGGAACGCCGTGCGGCGCTGGAACGGAATTCGGAGTGGGATCACGAGTTTGAAAGTCTAGAAACCGGATGGGGGCCTGTCCACGGTTTTATCCGGACGTGGCGGTGGTCCCGCGCCTCGAGCGCGGCTTCCCGCGCTTCGATTCCGCCGCGTATCGCTCCAACATTCGGTAGAGCGTCCGGCGGGGCACGTCCAGGGCTCGGGCCGCGGCGGTCTTGTTCCCCCCCGATTCGGCGAGGACTCGGAGCACGTAGTCGCGGACCGTTTCTTCCAACGTGGGCCGGGCGGCGGCCGCGACCCCGGCCGGTTCCGCAGACGCCGGAGCGAGCAGGGTTCCCGGAAGATCCTGCGCCTCGATCGTGGATCCGGGGGCGATCGCCGCGGCGCGCTCGACGACGGATTCCAGCTCGCGCACGTTGCCGGGCCAGGCGTAGGCACGGAGCGCGGCGGCGGCCCGCTCGGAGAAGCCGAGAAGGGGCCGGTCGGCCGGGCTCACCGCACGTTGGAGGAAGTACTCGGCGAGGAGGGGAATGTCCTCCGCGCGCTCCCGGAGCGGTGGAACGCGAAGCGTGACGACGGCGAGTTGCCGGTAGAGATTTTCGCGGAAGCGTCCCTCCCGGACGAGCGCCGCGAGATCGTGCTCCGTCGCGGCCACGCAACGAACGTCGACGGGCTTGGTCTCCGCCGAGCCCAGAGGGCGAACCACCTGTTCCTCGAGCACCCCGACGAGGTGAGACTGCGTCGACGGCGGTAGCGCGTCGACCCCGTCGAGGAAGAGCGTGCCGCCCGTCGCCTCGACGATCCGCCCCGGCCAGCGTTCCGGCGCTCCTTCGACTCCCTTGCCGTTCGCGTCTCCGAAGAGTTCCGTTTCGAGCGCCCCCTCCGTGAAGCCGCCCACGTCGACCGCCACGAAGGGGCGTTCGGCGCGCGGCCCGCGCTCGTGGATCGAGCGGGCGATGACTCCCTTGCCGGTCCCCCGCTCGCCTTCGATGAGCACGCTGGCCTTGGATCCGGCGACGCGGGAAACGATCTTGAAGAGTTCGACCATGGCCGCGCTCTTCCCGATGATCGACCGCGGCATCTCCGCGGGGGAATCCGCGGCCGACCCCGGCAGGGTCGCGACCGGGGACGCGTCGGCGCCGGCGGCAGGCCGCTGCCGCCTCCGCTCCATCGCTCGTTCCACGGTCCGGCGGACCTCCTCCACCGCGAACGGCTTCTGCACGTAGTCGAATGCGCCTTCTTGCAGTGCGCGAATCGCCGCCTCCACGGTGGCGAACGCGGTGATCAGCACGACGGCGGTGTCCGGGAGAATCGGCCGGAGGCGTCGGAGCAGTTCGATCCCGTCGAGGTCGGGCATTCGAACGTCGCTCAGCACGATGTCGAAGGCGCGGGCCCGCGCCAATCGGATCGCGTCTTCGGCGCGATCGGCGACCGACACGTCGTACCCTTCGTGGTGGAAAATCTCGCGGAGCAATCCGGAGGTGCTCGGATCGTCGTCGACGATCAGCATCGAGGGGCGGTGGCGCGCGGACATCGTGGCAAGGCCTCCCGTTCTTCCCTGAACGCGTGGCATGCATGCGCGCGGCGCCGGGCGGGGATGCCCGGCCGCCGGTCTTCGGCATTGTAAGGGTTGCCGCGCGGGGAAGCCATCCACTACGATGGGCGGCCTCGTCCTGAGACCGGATCGCGTGATCCGTTGCCCCCGGAGGTCTGGATGTCGCCGCCAAGCCCGGAATCCGAATCCACCGAGCTCCTCTCGGTCGAGGACCTCCAGGATGCGTGGAACCTGCTCGTCTCCTCGGACCGGATCGAGAGTTTCCGGGCCCTCGATCGCACCGACGCCGAGGATCTCTTCCTCGGGTTGAGCGCGCGCGACCAGGCGGAGCTCCTCCTCGCGCTCCCGGCGAACGAGCGGCGGTCCTGGATTCGGCTTCTCGCCCCCGACGACGCCGCGGACCTCTGCCAGGAGGTCACGTCGAAGGAACGGGACGAGCTGCTCCAACTTCTCGACGATCCGACCCGGAAGGAAGTGAGCGGGCTCCTCGCGTACGCCGAGGACGACGCGGGCGGCCTGATGAACCCCCGCTACGCCCGGGTCCGTCCCGAGATGAGCGTGGACGAGGCGATCACGTATCTTCGACGGCAGGCCTCCGACCAGACCGCGTCCCTGCCCTATGCCTACGTGCTGGACCACGATCAGAAGCTTCTCGGGGTCGTCTCCCTCCGGGGGCTCTTCATGGGCCGGCTCGACCAGCGAGTCTCGGACGTGATGCAGACCGACATCGTCACGGTCCCGGAGGCCATGGATCAGGAGGACGTGAGCCGGCTCTTCGCGACGAACCGCTACATGGCGTTCCCCGTCGTGGACAAGGAAGGGCGGATGAAGGGGATCGTGACGCTCGACGACATCGTCGACGTCGTGCGCGAGGAAGCCACCGAGGACATCCAGAAGATCGGCGGTACCGCGGCCCTCGACGCGCCCTATCTTCGACTGACCCTCTGGGAGATGATCCGAAAGCGAGGCGGGTGGCTCGCGGTGCTCTTCCTGGGCGAGAGCCTGACCGCGACGGCCATGGGGTATTTCGAGAAAGAGGTCGCGCGCGCCGTGGTGCTCGCGCTCTTCGTTCCGCTGGTCATCTCGAGCGGCGGGAACTCGGGCGGCCAGGCGACCACGCTCATCATTCGCGCGATGTCGCTGGGCGAGGTGCGGCTCCGCGACTGGTGGCACGTCATGCGGCGCGAGGTGATGACCGGGATCGCGCTGGGCTTCCTCCTCGCCACGATCGGGATCGTCCGAATCCTCGTCTGGGAGGCGATCTTCCACACGTACGGCCCGCATCACATGATGATCGCGCTGGCGGTGGCGGTGAGCCTGGTGGGCGTCGTGCTCTGGGGCACGGTCGTCGGTTCGATGCTACCGTTCCTGCTTCGCCGCCTCGGGTTCGACCCCGCGAGCGCGTCCGCGCCGTTCGTTGCGACGCTGGTGGACGTGACCGGGCTCGTGATCTACTTCTCGGCGGCCAAGATTCTCCTCGCGGGGACGCTTCTGTAGTCCGGCGGCCCGCTCCGAATCAGGAGACGAAGACGATCTGCCCGGCCTGCTCCTCCGCGTGGAACGACGAGCGGACGAGCGGCGCCGAGGCCACCTGCCGGATGCCGAGCGAGCGGCCGTACTCGCGGTAGTGCTCGAATTCGGCGGGCGTGACGAAGCGCTCCAGCGGAAGGTGGGAACCGGAGGGCGGCAGATACTGCCCCACCGTCACCATCGACACGCCGTGGGCGTGCAGGTCGCGGAGCAGCTCCTCCACTTCTTCGACCGTCTCCCCCAACCCGACCATCAGCCCGGACTTGGCGGGGATGTCCGGCGTCCACGTCGCCACGTTTCGCAAGAGCTCGAGCGAGCGCTCGTAGCGCCCCGCCGGCCGAACCCGCTTGTAGAGCCGCTTCACGGTTTCCATGTTGTGATTCAGCACGTCCGGCTTCGCGTCGAGCACCGTCCGAAGGGCGTCGTCATCCCCCAGGAAGTCGGGGATCAGGACCTCGACCCGCGCCCCTGGGATCTCGTGGATGGCGCGAATCGTCTCCGCGAAGTGCGCGGACCCACCGTCCGGGAGCTCGTCCCGGTTCACGGAGGTCACGACCACGTACTTGAGTCCGAGACGTCGCGAGGCATCGGCCACGCGCCGCGGCTCCTCGGGGTCGACCGGAAGCGGCTTCCCGTTTCGGATGTCGCAGAAGGGACACGCTCGCGTGCAGATGTTGCCCAGGATGAGGAACGTCGCGGTGTGCCGCGAGAAACAGTCGCCGATGTTCGGGCAGTTCGCGCTCTCACAGACAGTGTGGAGATCCAGCGTTCGGAGGATCGACTTGGTCTCGAGGTAGGCCTTGCCGGTCGGGATGCGCGCGCGCAACCAATCCGGACGCCGGGCCGGCAGCGGCTCGAGCGAGAGCCGCTCGTAGGCGCGGAGCGGCTTCCGCTTCTCGCCCGCCTGGGTTCGGCGGTCGGACGGCAGCGAGAGCGAGATCGGCTCAGATGTGGATGGAGCGGCCTTCGGTTCCAAACATCGCCTCCATGGTGGCTTCGGCCAGCGTCGGGTGCGCGTGGACGACGTTCGCGAGCTCTTCGGCCGTGGCCTCGAAGTGGCGCGCCACGACCGACTCGGCGATCTGTTCCGTCGCCAGAACGCCGATGATGTGGACGCCGAGGATCTCCCCGGTCTTCGCGTCCGCGACCGCCTTCACGAAGCCGTCCCCCTGTCCCAGGATTCCGGCCTTCGTGTTGGCCGTGAACGGAAACTTCCCGATCTTCACGGCGCGGCCCGAGGCGCGCGCCGCGGCCTCGGTCATGCCGACGCTCGCCACCTGCGGGTGGCAGTACGTGCAGGACGGAATGGCGTTCAGGTTGACCGGATGCGGATTCTTCCCCGCGATCGTCTCGACCGCCGTGATCCCTTCATGCGACGCGACGTGCGCCAAGGCGGGGGTCTTCGTCACGTCCCCGATCGCGTAGACGTTCTTGACGTTCGTCCGCTGGTACTCGTCCACCAATACGAACCCGCGGTCCATCCGGACGCCGATCGCCTCGAGGCCGATTCCGTCCGTGACCGGTTTCCGGCCGGCAGCCATGAGAACCCGATGCGCGCGCACCCGCTTGGCCTCTCCGCCCACCTCGAATTCCACCCACGCTCCGTCCCCTTCCACGCGGACGCTCTTCAGATTCGCGCCGACGTGCACCTCCATCCCCTGCCGGCTGAACGACCGGAGGAGCGCGTCGCCCAGGTCCGCGTCCTCGAACGGGATGAGGCGCGCCTCGCGCTCCAGGAGCGTGACCCGCGAGCCGAACGCCAGGTAGATCGACGCGAACTCCACGCCGACGGCGCCCGCGCCGATCACGAGGAGCGATTCGGGCACCTGGTCCAGGCTCAGGATGTCGTCACTCGAGAGGACGACCTTCCCGTCGACCGGCGCCATCGGAAGGCCCCCCACACTAGACCCTGTCGCGATGATCGTGGCGGCGGCTTCGATCTCCGTGGCCGGCGCCGCGCCGTCCGAGATCCTGAGCCGGGTCGGCGAAAGCCACGACGCGGTTCCCTTGATCGTCGTCACCTTGTTCTTCTTCAAGAGCGACTCGGTGCCCATGAGGTTCTTTCGAACGACGCGATCCTTCCGCTCCTGCGCGGCCTTGAGATCGAGCGTTGCTTCCGCCACCCGGACGCCGAATTCTCCGGCGCGGCGGCAGAGGAGGAGCACCTCCGCCGACTCGAGAAGCGCCTTGGTCGGAACGCACCCCCAATGGAGGCACGTGCCCCCCGGCTTCGCCTTCTCGACCATCGCGGTCTTGAGCCCGAGCTGGCCGGCGCGGATCGCGGCGACGTACCCGCCCGGTCCGCCGCCCACCACGACGACGTCGTAGCGCGTTTCCGTCACGCGGGCCTCCCGGCGCGCGGCCCGGGGCTCGGCCCGGCGGAAGCGACGGGCACGGCGGCAAGCGGCGCCGGAAGCGCCGGCGCCACCAACGCCGCCAGCTCGATCAGGGCGTCGAGGTCCGTCTGCGTGAACGCGTCCGGTATCTCCGAGTCGATGTCGATCACGCCGAGGACGACGCCGCCGCGCGCGATCGGCACGACGATCTCCGACTTGACCGAGATGCTGCACGACAGATAGCGCGGGTCGGCGTTGACGTCGGGGATGACCTGGGCCTCGCCGTGACGCGCGACCCAGCCGCAGATTCCCTCCTCGCCGATCCGGATCCGCATGTGCGGCGTCTCGGGACCGCGGAACGGGCCCAGGACGAGCGCGTCGCCCTCGGCCAGGTAGACGCCGGACCAGGAGTGCGACGGGAACGCGGCCTTCAACTCCTCGACCAGGAAGTCGAGCACGTCCCGCCACGAGTCGCCGCGCTTCAAGCGCGCCTCGACCCGGGGGGCGATCGCGCGCTGCGCGTCCGTCAGGGGAGGGCCCGCCGGGGCGACCGTCACGGGCGGGACTCCGCGGCGATTTCCTTCCGGGCGCGGAAGATCGGTTCGAAGAGATCGATCGGCACGGGGAAGATCGTGGTCGAGTTGTTCTCGGTCGCGATCTCGGAGAGCGTCTGGAGATAGCGGAGCTGGAGCGCGATCGGCTGCTTCGCGATGACCACCGCCGCCTCGAGGAGCTTGTGCGATGCCTGCAGCTCGCCCTCGGCGTTGATGACCTTGGCGCGGCGCTCGCGCTCCGCCTCGGCCTGTCGCGCGATCGCGCGCTGCATCTCTTGGGGCAGGTCGACGTTCTTCACCTCGACCGTGCTGACCTTGATGCCCCAGGGCTCCGTGTGTTTGTCGATCACTTGCTGAAGCTCCTTGTTGATCTTCTCCCGCTGCGAGAGGAGCTCGTCCAAGTCCGACTCGCCGAGCGTGCTCCGGAGCGTCGTCTGCGCGATCTGGGACGTCGCGTAGAGGTAGTTCTCGACTTCGAGCACGGCGCGGTTCGGGTCGAGGACGCGGAAGTAGATCACGGCGTTCACCTTGACCGTCACGTTGTCCCGCGTGATGACGTCCTGCGGCGGCACGTCCATCGTGACCGTGCGGAGCGGCACCTTGACCATCTTGTCGATGATCGGGATCAGGAAGATGAGGCCCGGGCCCTTGGCGCCGATCACGCGTCCCAGGCGAAAGATGACGCCGCGCTCGTACTCACGGAGCACCTTGATGGCGGACGTGAGAAGGAGGAACCCGAGAAAGATGAGGGTCAGCACCGAATACGCGAACATTCCACGACTCCCTTCGTTAGGCCCGTCGCACTCTCAATCGCATGCCATCCACCTGATCCACCACGATCGGTGCGCCCTCTTCGATCGGTTCCTCCGACCGCGCGTTCCAATATTCTCCGTGCACGAATACCGTTCCCGCCGGCTTCAGCTCCGTCAGCGCGGTCCCGCGCTCGCCCAGGAGCCCCTCCTGCCCGGTGACGGGCTTCCGCCTTTGCGAGCGGAACGCGGCGCCGACGATGAACGCGAAGAACAGGACGGTGGCGCCGACGACCGTTCCGATCACCCAGAGCGAAACACGCGCCGCGCCGCCGTCCCCGCCCAGGAGAAGGAGCGAGCCCAGGATCAGCGCGATCACGCCGCCGGCGCTCAGGATTCCGTGCGACTGCACCTTGACGTCCGCCGCGAAGAGGAGCATCGCGAAGACGATCAGGGCCAGGCCGGTCAGGCTGATCGGCAGCGCCTGGAAGGCGAGGAACGCGAGCAGAATGCAGATGCCGCCCACGACGCCCGGAAGAATCGCGCCCGGATTCGAGAGCTCGAACAGGATCCCGTAGAAACCGAGGATGAAGAGAACATAGGCGACGTTCGGATCCACGATCTTGGAGAAGAATGCCTGACGCCAGGACGGCTTGATCTCGTGCCGGACCGCGTCCTTCGTGTGGATCGTCCGGGTCAGGCCGGCGACGGTCACGGAACGGCCGTCGAGCGCGCGCAGGAGCTCGTCGTCGTTCCTCGCGACCAGATCGATCACGTGGAGCCGGAGCGCCTCGTTCTCGTCGATCGACTTCCCTTCCGTCACGGCCTCCTCCGCCCAATCGGCGTTTCGCGAGCGCTGCGCCGCGAGGGACCGGATGTAGGAGACCGCGTCGTTCTTCACCTTGCGTCCGATGTCCTTGTTGCCGACGTCGCCGCCGCCCAAGTTCACGGGGGTCGCGGCGCCGATCGACGTGCCGGGCGACATGGCGGCCACGTGGGCCGCGAGGGCAATGAACGTGCCCGCGCTCGCGGCGCGGCTCCCCGCCGGCGCCACGTAGACGACGATCGGTACCTCCGAGACCAGGATCCGCTTGATGATGTCGCGCATGCTCGTGTCGAGGCCACCGGGTGTGTCGAGGCGAATCACGAGGGCCTCCCGGTCGCTCTTCTCGGCCCGGTCGATCGCCTGCACGATCACCTGCGCCGTGATCGGTTGGATCGCTCCGTCGATGGTCAGGACGTCGATTTCGGGAGGGGCTTCGCCGGCGGTCTTGGCCGCGGCGGGCGGCTTGGCGTTCGCCGGCAGGAACGATGCGGCCGCGACCAGGAGCAGTGCGGCGACGCTAGGAAGGAACCACCGACGCGGGCGCCGAACGCGAAGGATCACCGCCGCCCCTTCGGTCCCGCGGCCGGCTCTGCGCTCCGAATGTGATTTCGATCGTCCACCATCACGACGCGGGGCGTGTGGCGCTCGAGCTCTTCGCGTTCCATCGAGGCGTAGGTGAGGATGATGACCAGATCGCCCACGTGCGCGAGCCGCGCCGCGGGGCCGTTCAGGCAGATGACCCCGCTTCCCCGCGGCCCCCGGATCGCGTACGTGTCGAAGCGCTCGCCGTTGTTCACGTTCAGGACCTGCACCTGCTCGTGCGGCAGGATGTCCGCCGCCTCCATCAGGTCGGCGTCGATCGTCACCGAGCCCTCGTAGTTCAGGTTCGCCTCGGTCACCCGGCAGCGGTGGATCTTCGACTTGAAGACGTTCAGGCGCACGCGAGCGCGACCTCCCGGACGGCCCGGTAGTGCGGCAGGGGCGACGCGGCCGGCACGGCGCAGCCCGGTCCCAGAATGAAACGCGTCCCGCCGGACTCGGCGATCGCGGCGCGGGCCTCGCTCTCTACCGCCTCGACCGTCCCCTTCGCGAACGTCGTGTCGTGGGCAACGCCGGTCATCAGCGTCTTCGGCGTGAGTTTTCGGAGTGCTGTGATCGAGGGATTGCCCCGGTCATGCGCGGCCCAGGAAAGGATCGCGACCGGGTAGTCGAGGAGCGGCTCTACGTAGGCCCCGGGGCCGCAGACGTGGAGCGTGTTGAGCAGCGCGCCCGAGGCCTCGGCCAGCACGCGCAGGTCGTAGGGGCGGCCGAATTCTTCCATCGTGGCCCGGTCGATCCGCGTGTCGTTCGCGTAGTCGGTCGTCGCAAAGAAGATTCCCGAAGCGCCTCGCGCCAGGGTCTCCCGCGTGAACGCCGCAAAGGTTTCGCTGATGGCGCGGAGCGCGGCGTGAACGCGCTCGCCATGGTGCCGCAGGTGATCCAGGAAAACCTCGTCCGACTCGGCGAGGTCGGACGCGATCGAGATCGGATTGAAGACCGTCATGAGCCAGTCCGCGTCCCCTTGGATCGACGCCGCGATCCGTTCCTCCGCGTCGAGATGCTCCCCCAGAACGCCGCGCGTCGGATCGAGCGCGCGGATCTTGTCCCAGTCCTCCGGACGCTTGACCACGCCGGCGACCTTCTTCGGCTTGTCGAGGGGGCCGGTTCCCGGCCGCTCGGTCCGCACGCCCCAGTCCTCGACATGGTACGACCCGCGGGGGTTGATCTTCAGGAGGTCCCAATCGAACTCCCGATGGAACCCGAGCATCGACGAAGCGAGCGCGTCCGCGGAGCCCTCGCGGTGGTAGAAGTGCCGCCAGAGCGCCACGGGAGGCCGATCGGTCGGCTCGCCCAACAAGGTCTTTCGGACTCGCTCGCGTTTGGTCATGAATGCGCCGTATCCGTCCTATTTCTCATTCGTTGCGGGCTTCGAACCGTGGGGTGTACGATCCCCCATGGTAACGGAACCCTCCCCCGGTCACAAGCCCCACGCCCCGGTGTCGGCGCCCCGTAAGGAGGCCTCGTGAAATCACTTCCCCCGCGTCCCCAGAGGCAGGGTGCCTCTCTTTGGATGCGGCTCCGCGCCGCTCAGTTCGGGATGGCGGTTGCGATTCTGGCCGTTGGGGAGGAACTGCGCCGCTAGCCCGCGGGCGGGCTTACGCCAGCCCCTCGGGCGGCGCCAGGTGCGCGGGCAGGATCGCGGGCGGCTCTTCCATCACGCGCGCGTAGAAGGCCTCGTAGAGCGGAACCACCTTGCTCGCCTCGTATTCGCTCACGGCGAGGCGGCGCGACGCCTCCGACATGGCCGCGCGCTTCGGCTCGTCGCTCAGGATCTCGATGGCGCGCCGCGCCATCGCCTCCACGTCGCCCACGCCTTCCAGGTATCCGGTCACGCCGGGTCGGATCAGCTCGGGCAGTCCCTCCGCGTTCGTCGCGATGACCGGCACGCCGGTCGACATCGCCTCGAGCGCCGCGAGGCCGAACGACTCGTTCTCGCTGGTCAACAAGAAGAGGTCCGACACCCCGAGCACGTCCTCCACCGCGTCCATCGACCCGAGGAACTTCACGTAGCGCTCGACGCCAAGCTCCACCGCAACCTCGCGGCTCTTCGTCCGCTCGCTCCCGTCCCCCACCATGAGGAGAACGCTCGGCACCTCGCGGCGCACGGCCGCGAACGTCCGAACGACGTCCACGACGCGCTTCGACGGTCGGAAATTCGAGATGTGAACGAGGATTCGCTCGCCCTTCTTCGCGAAGCGCTCGCGCCGGAGCGTGCCCTCCCGGCCCGGCGCATACCGGGCGGTGTCGACGAAGTTGGGGATCACGTCGATCGCGCGCTGCGGCGCGAAGACCTCGATCGTCTTCCGGCGGAGGAACGCGGAGACCGCGGTGACGCCGTCGCTCTGATCGATGCCGAAGCGCGTCAGCGACCGAAACGACTGGTCCGAACCGACGAGCGTGATGTCGGTGCCGTGAAGCGTCGTGACGAGCCGCAACTTCCTCGACTTCGCGATCTGGCGGGCGAGATAGCCGCAGATCGCGTGCGGGATCGCGTAGTGCGCGTGCAGCACGTCGAGGCCGGCCTCGTCGGCGACCTCCGCCATCTTGGCGGCGAGCGCGAGGGTGTAGGGCGGATACTGGAAGAGCGGGTAGGTGGACACCTGGACTTCGTGGAAGAAGACGCTGTCCTGGCACGGCTTGAGCCGGAACGGAACCTGGTAGGCGATGAAGTGGACCTCGTGGCCTCGCCGGGCCAGTTCCATACCCAGCTCGGTCGCGACCACGCCGGAGCCGCCGTGCGTCGGGTAGCAAGTGATCCCGATCTTCATCCGGACTTCTCCCCCCCGAACGGAACGAGGACGTGCGAACCCGGCGCGCCCAAGGAACCGCGGAGCCGCTCGAAGAACCCCGGCCCGTAGCGGACCGCGTATCCGAGGAGCGACAGACTTCTCTCTTGGAGCCCACCGTGCGGAAAGAGCTGCCCCCTCGCGCGGCGAATCTGGAGCACCGACTCTTCCTGCCGGCGCTTCCAGACCTGCATCAGCTTCTTCTCGAGCGTCTCCGACTCGTGTTTCATCTTGTTGGCCGACGTCTCGACGGCCGACTGGAGCGATGGGTCGAACCCCAGGACGGCCGCCTCGATCCGGCCGAACGCCTGGTCGATCACGCCGCGCTCCCGCCCGAACAGGGTCGGGAAATCTTCCGGCAGAAGCGCGCGAAGCGCCTTCCCGATCACCACCTCCACGTCGCCCGAAAGGTCCGGCCACTCGAGGTGAAAGCGATCGAGGCTCTTCGCCACCCTCGCCTCGAGCAGGGTCGCCCCCGCCCGCGGCACCACCGCCGGGGGCTCCGCGTCGAAGAGCGGATAGAGCGCGTGCACCTGCGCCCAGTACGCCACCTCCGCCGGGCCGCCCACGTACGCGGCCGTCGGGAAGAGATGGTCCTGCATCAGCGGGCGAAGCAGCACGCCCGGGCTCACGTCGGCCGGATGATTCCGAATCAGAGCGAGGAGCTTCGACTCCGTCAACTCCTGGTTCGACGTCGCGAGCCGGAACCCAGCGCCGGCCACGCGCACGGCCTCACGCTCGCGGCCGTGATAGAACAGGTTGAGCTCGTTTCCGGTGCGCGAGATCTGCGCGTGGTAGCCGCGCCCCGCGAGCACCTCGCCCCGCTCCTTCGCCACCTCCGAGGACCGGCCGCGGAGCGCGATCTCGCGCTCGAAGACCGGCATCGCGATCTCCTTCGCTTCCTCATCGGAAGCGTCGAACACGAGCGCCCCTTCAGTCGCGGCGATTCGCCCGAGAAAGCGGGCGAAGGCCTCGGACCACCCGCGCCCCGGGGCATACGCGTCGCGGAGCCGCGCCAGGAGCTCCTCGCGATACTCGGACACCGGAAGCAGGGACTCGGCCGCGCGAACGACCGCTTCGACCGCGGGACCGAACGTGACGCGCGAAACCGAGACCGCGCGGGGCGCCAGGTCCGCCGGATACTCGAGCGCGGTCGGGTCCGGGGAGCCATCGTTCAAGTAGGCTCGCCGGACCTCGTCGAAATCGTGATCGTCGGATGCGATCCAGAAGATGGCGACGGCCGGATCGCCCGTCGTCCGCTCCAGATCGCGCGCGTACGCGATCGCGGTGAGCGCCTTGTACAGGGTGTAGAGCGGTCCGCCAAAGAGGCCCGGCTGCTGCCCCGCCACGACCGCCAACGTATTCGGACGCTCGAACCGGGCCAGCGATTCCTTGGAAACGTCGAGGTGGCCGAAGCGCGCGGCTTGTTTCCGGAGCACGCCGGCCACCTGGGCGCGCCGGGTCGCGGGATAGGCGCGCGCGGACGCCCGCTTCGCGACCCCGGCCAGGTCTCGGAAGTCGGATGGATAGAATTCCGCGACGCGCGCGGGGTCGCTGAGGAAATCGCGGTAGAGCGCGCTCGGGGTCAGGAGCTTCTGGAGGTCGTCGTTCGTGGGCCGTCTCCCGGGCGGCCGCGCGGCGCGCCTATGCGCGCTCGAACGCGGACTGTCCCACGAATGGGTTGGTCTTCATCTCGTCCCCGACCGTGGTGACGGGACCGTGTCCCGGAAAGACCACCGTCTCGGGAGGATGGGCGAAGACGAGTTCGCGGATGCTCTTCACCAGCGTCGCCCAATCCCCGCCAGGGAGGTCGGTTCGCCCGACCGATCCGCGGAACAGGACGTCCCCCGCGATCAACCCTTCTTCCGTGACGAACGTCACGCTGCCGGGGGAATGCCCCGGAGTCCGGACCGCGCGGACCGCGATCCCGGGAATGCCCACTTCCTCTCCGTCCGTGATCCAGTGCGCGATCGGCGCCGTTCCGGGCCAGATCATTCCCATCTGGTCGGCCTGGTCCAAGCCGCGGTCGTAGAGGAAGCGGTCCTCGGCATTCAGCCAGATGGGCGCCCCCGTTCGATCGTGGAACGGCTTCACCATCAGGATGTGGTCGATGTGCGCGTGCGTGAGGAGAATCCGCTGAATCCGAAGGCCCCGCGCCTCGATCTGGCGAAGCACGTCCTCGCTCTCGATCGACGGGTCGACCACGATCGCGTCGTGGCCGCCGGGGGTCGTGAGGAGGTAGAGGTTGTTCTCGAGCGGGCCGACCTGGAAGCGCTCGACGCGCACGGCTCAGGCCTTGGAGGCGGTGATCGCCGTGATTCCGAACATCGGCAGGCCCACCATGTCCACATTGGCGAAGCCGGCGTCGCTCAGGAGCGCGTAGAGCTCCGAGCGAGTCAGTGCGCCCGCGTTCTTGGGTCCGTAGGTGGCCGCCACGTTCAGGCGGAAGAGCGCCGCCTCGCGCGGCTCCGATTTGGAATCCTCGAGCAGGAATTCGGTCACGATCAGCATGCCACCCGAGTGGAGCGTGTTTCGCGTGGCGGTGAGAATTCCGGGAATCGACGCGCGGCTCCGGCGCGATAGGAAGTGCGGGAGCAGGATCAGGTCGGCATCGGCGCCAGGCTTCGCGGCGTCCGGATCGGCACCCTCGAAGGTGACGCGGTCCTCCAGCTTGGTCGAGCGAATGAATTCCTCGGCCAAATCCTTGAATACCGGACGATCGAGCACGGTGGCCTTGAGCTGTGGGTAGCGCCGCGCCAGGCAGAGCGCGCCCGCGCCGCTATGGCCGCCCAATTCCAGAAGTTGCGAATAGCCGCTGAATTCGAGATCGAGGATCTCGGCCACGCGCATCATCGTGGCGTAGGCGCCGTTGTGAAACGCGCGCGCCAGCGCCACCTCGGTTGCGTCCATGTCTTCCGCCGGGACCGGCGCCTTGCCGTCGCGCACGGTGTCGCGGAGGTTCTGCCAGATGCCGAAGAGCGGTTCCCGCATGAAGCGGACGAGATCCACGTAGGATCCGGGAGACCCTTCCACGAGGAAGGCGTTCGAAACCTCGTCGTTCCGGTACCGATCGCCGTTTCGGTGGAGGAATCCGAGGGCGCAGTTCGCGTCGAGGAGCGCCTCCAACCCATGCGGGTCGGCGGAGATCTCGCCGGCGATCTCGGCCGCCGTCTTGGGGCCGCCAAAGAGCACGGTGAAGACCTTGAGATCGACGGCCGTGAGGAGGGCCTGGCTCGCCCAGAAACCGGTGGCCACCTGGAGGATCGGCACGGGGCTCAACCGCCCCGCGACGGAGTTCAGGGAAGCCCGTCCCATCTGGTTCATTCGCAGCACCTCATTGGGGTGGATACTATGCTTCCCCGGCCCGCCGTTCAAGGGAGCGATGTCCGCCACCCGCACGGCCAGTGGTTTGGATGCGTTTGGCTACAGAAGGTCGCGGCCCGAATCGGCGCCGCCCGAATGCGCCCGGGCGAAGGCCCGATCCATTTCCTTCAGCGAACGCGCGAGAAGCGCGCCCTTTTCCCGAAATGGC
>Ga0070699_100000256_pt1 | contig 51783 bp, 53 predicted proteins | sample KBSK1503metaG_FD_65473 | JGI IMG/M metagenome (GOLD analysis project Ga0070699, IMG submission 65473) | Corn, switchgrass and miscanthus rhizosphere microbial communities from Kellogg Biological Station, Michigan, USA - KBS K1-50-3 metaG | ecosystem: Host-associated > Plants > Roots >... | reverse complement strand
CTCGGGCGAGACAACCAGTGGGCGCTGATGGGGGCGGCCGCGTGGCATGACGGATACCTCAGTGTGCGACCCGACGGCAACCCCAGTATTATGTCACGAATTTCTGTTACAGGACACTAGGCAAGATCGAGCGAAATACTGTGATAGCCGTCAGCGCCGTTCGGAAGCGTGCCTGCCGTCTTGGAGGTTTGCAACGTCCCCTCGCCATCGCGCGCTCGCACGCTGACGCTGTAATGTCCCGCCGGCAGGCTGGCCGTCAGCTGCCAGAAGCGCCAGGCATTAGGGGCGAACTCGGCGTGCAACTCGGCCGCTTGCCAGGAGTGGCCGCCGTCCCAGCTCAGCTCCACGCCGCTGATCCGCCGCGAGCCGGCGAAGGCGATGCCACCGAACTGGATCGACCCCGCTGAGACCGCGGTCCCGTCGGCAGGCCGATCGATGCGCGACATGGTTTTCACGATCGCCCGCTCGTCCCAGCCGTTGTTCTCCCAGTAGCCGGCCTGGTCGGTGGCGGAAAAGCGAATTCGCGTCACCCACTTGGGCTGCTTCATGCCGTAATGACCCGGAAAGAGGAATCGGGCCGGAAAGCCGTGCTCCGGAGTCAGCGGCGCGCCGTTGAGATGGGTCGCGAGGAGGTGGTCGGGGGTCAGCTCGCTCAGCCGAAAGCTTTCTGTATAGCCATCGGCACTCTCCATTAGCATCCAGACCGCATCCGATGGCACCGTGGTCAAGGCGAGTACGTCGGAAACTCGCGGGCCTTTCCACATGCCGTTGCTGATCAGCGTGCCGCCGATGTCATTGCTGATGCACTCCAGGGTGAGCTCCAACTGGTTGGCGGGGAGCGCCAGCAGCTGGTCATAGGTGAGCGACCGCGTCGGGAGGTTGAGGCGCCAGGTGGAGGCATTGACGACCGGTCCGCCACCAAGATCTTTCTCGACAACATAGAAATCCTTCACGTCGGTGATCTCCGTCCCTGCGTGGGTCCCCTCGGTGATGGCGAGCGCCGTCGTGAACCGCCGCACGTTGACGTAGCCGATCCCGAGGACGGCGATTCCAACCGCCCCATAAAAGAGGTTGCGCAGCAGGATGCGGCGGTCTTCGTTCACGGAGCCCGCCGTCGCGAGGCCGTCAAGCACGCGGTCAACCAGCGGGATGGTGGCGGCGAGCAGCACGACCTCAACCACGACACCGATCACGGAGTCGCCGGGTGAGAAGGCCATGATCGCGACGATGGCGCCGACGACCGCGGCCAGCCCGGTGACGACCGCCACGGAGGCGCGGGGAATCAGCCGGGCGCCGACCAACGTGGCTGCCGCGTAGAGCGCAATGATGACGACGGTCGCGCTGAGGAGCAGCAGCGGTCGGGCGAGCACGCCGAGCGTCTTGAGCATGTTCTCGAAGGTGGACAGCGGCAGCAGTTTGAGCAGCAAGAAGCCGGCCTGCTCGGGGAGCAACGGGACGGCGAACAGGGCGTGGGTCAGGTAGTCGGCCCCCAGGGCCAGCACCCCGGCCCCGACGCCGGTGATCAGCGGGCGATGACCGGGCACGCGGTTAGCGCTTGGCCGGCCGGCGGATCCCGTTGTAGGCGAGCGCCAGTCCAACGATGCCGACGATGATGCCGATGATGAGCCACATGCGCTGGCCCGTCATGAAACTGCCAGGCAGGGCGCCCGACCCTTGCAGGATCCAGACGGCGCCGGCCAGAATGGCTATTGCGCCGATCACGAGACTCAGGGTTCGCATGGTCTTACAGTACGCGCGCGCGTTTCACCTTTCCCATGCGAACCCGAAGTTGCCGCGTAACTAGGCTTCGGCTGGGACTGCCTCCGGTGCGACGGTGATCTCTTTGCCGGCACGGCCACCGGCCTCGACCTTTGCGAGCGCCAGTTGCCCGATGTTGAGCCCCTGGATGGTCGCGAGGTCGCCGAGGGCCCGCAGGAAGTACTGGCGGCGACGCCGCTCCACGACACGGCCGAGCTCGTGCTCGAGACCCTGGACGCCTTCCACAAACGAGATACGGAAGGGATCCGTGATCCGCGCCCGCTGCGGACCGAGCTCTTCCTGGACGAGCTTCTTGGCATCGCCCGACAGACCTTCATTGCTGACGATCACGCCTTCGGCCGCCTTGATCCGCGAGATCTTGGCGTTGAACGCGTAGGCATCCGCCAGGTTGAACTCGCGGTCCTTGAGCTGGACCAGTACCAGGTCGCCACTGAGGTCGAGAACGATATCGGTGCCCTGCGGGCCGGCCTCGACGATCACCTGCTCGCGGCTGATGCCGAGCTTGGGGAGGATCGCAGTCGCCAGGGTCGTCATCCAACGACCCTTGTCATTGAGGGCCGTGGCGCGCTCGGTCGGCATGATGACCTGGTCGACGCGCTCTTCGTTCAGCGGCCGGCCGCAAGCGCATTTCATCCAGTCCGGCGCCATCTTCTGCAGCTTGTTGGGATCGTCGGTACGGAGCACCGCGTTACCGGTACGCGTGCACACGATCACGTACTCCGACTGGATCAGGCCAAGTTGGCGGAGCTCGCCCAGCCGGCCGGCGACCGCCGTGCCCTGGGCCTCGCCCAGCACTTTCGGCAGATCCGAGACGGTCAGCGATCCGACGCGCTCCAGATCGCGGATGAGGGCCCGGATTTCGGGGGTGGTGAAGGCGGCCATCGCCTGGTTCTCTTCGGCACTCGCCTCGTTGATCGATTGACGGGACTTACGGATGGCGTCGAAGTTGTGGCTGCCCACTGGAGCGAGGACGGGCCACGATGATGGGGTGCCGACCTCCTGGCCAAGCGCCTCCTGGGCGGCGGTGCGAACCCGCTTGAGGAAGTCGGTGCGGATTTTCTCGGTACCGGCGCGGTAGGCCATGCCGACTTCGATGAATGCCGGCTTGGCCGTGTGCTCGAGCTCCATGAAGTGGACGTCGTCCGAACGCAGCTCGCGCAGGGTGGCTGACCCGGGGCGCCGGACGCGCAGCCAGCCAACCACCGGTGCCGATCCCATGAAGAGCTCCCCCTCGTCGGACGCCGACCAGCTCTTCGTGACGTCGAACTGGAGGAACTTGTTCAGGAGGTCGAGGGTGAAGGCGATCCCGGCGCTGTCGAAGATCGCCTCGCGCGCGCGATAGAGAACGCCCATGAACTCAGGGCCGTTGATGCGGGAAACGATGGTCCAGAACTGGTCGGTATTGGGGGCGACGTCAAGACGGCGGACTTCCACAAGCAGCATTGTTTTTGGGCTCCTCAGCACTAAAAGTTGGGTGAACGGCAGCGCCACCGCCACCCTGCGCCTCCCCGAGAGCCGGTAAGCGGCAGTGGCAGCTTAGGGCGGAGCAATCACTCTTGTCAAACTTTTTCGCACTCGCAAGTAATGATGGAGCCGCTCACCAGCGAGCCGCCTCGGATTGCATACTGTGCCGGTGACGGAGAGGGAAGAATTGGCCGCCGCCGGGCGAGCCGCCGGCCTTCGGCTGACCGCCCGGGAGGTCGCCGACTTGCTGCCGGCCTGGAAGCGGTACCAGGGACTAGTCGAAGAACTGAGAGCGGCGATGGCGCTTGAGGACTGGGATGAGGGCGCTTGAGGCGCTGACCTCGGCGCCGCTGGTCGAGATCGCGCGCGCTCTTCGCCAGCGGAAGGTGTCCCCGCTCGAGCTTGTGGACGCCTACAGCGGGCGGATCGAGCGGGCGAGCGGCTTGCACGCCTTTATCACGCTCCCCGGGGAGCGGGCTCGGCAGGAAGCCCGCCGGGCAGGCCGCCGGCTGGCGCGGGGCGAGTCCGGACCGCTGCTGGGGGTGCCGATTGCGGTCAAAGACCTCTTTGCCACCCGGGGTGTCCGCACGACGGCGGGGTCGCGAATCCTGAAGGACTGGGTTCCACTGCGCGATGCCGCGGTGGTCGCCCGGCTGCGGGCGGCCGGCGCCATCATCTTCGGGAAGACCAACCTGCACGAGTTTGCCTACGGCGTCAGCAACGCCAACCCCTGGTGGGGCGTCGCCCACAATCCACATGACCCCACCCGCAGCCCCGGGGGCTCGAGCGGCGGTTCGGCGATCGCGGTAGCGGCCGGGCTCTGCGCCGGCGCCCTCGGCTCGGACACGGGGGGATCGATCCGGGTCCCGGCCTCGCTTTGCGGCTGCGTCGGACTCAAACCCACGTTCGGGGCGATTCCCCTGGACGGGACCTTTCCGCTCGGGTGGTCCCTCGACCACGCTGGTCCGCTGGCGAGGACGGTCGGCGACGCCGGCCTTCTCCTGGACGTGCTGACCGGCATGGACGCTGGGCGGCGGGCCCGACGGACATCGACCCGGGGCCTTCGGGTTGGCGTCCTGCAAGGACCGATTGTTCAGAAGGTCCAGCCCCGCGTATTCGATCAGCTGGACGCCGCAGCCGCGGCCCTGCGGCGGCGCGGGCTCCGGGTTCGCGAGGTGACCATTCCGGAGATGGAGTGGACCGTCGCCATCCAGCTGGTCACGCTTCGCGCCGAGGCCAGTGCCGTCCACCGCCGCTGGATGCGCACGCGGCCGCGATCCTACGGCCCCGATGTGCGGATCCGATTGCAGCTCGGCGCCCTTGTCGCCGGCGCCGACTACGTGCTCGCGCAGCGGATGCGAGGCCGGCTTCGGGCGGCCGTCGAGCGTACCTTCCAAAACGTCGACCTCTTGCTCCTGCCGACGACGCCGATCACCGCCCCCGTCATCGGTGATCGCACGGTGCGCTGGCGCTCCGGTGAGGAGCCCGTCGATGGCGCGCTGGTGCGCTTGACGGCACCCTTCAACCTGACTGGGCTGCCGGCGTTATCGGTCCCCTTCGGCCGCGCCGCCGGCCTTCCCGTCGGCGTGCAGGTCGTGGCGCAATGGATGGACGAAGCCAGGCTGCTGGCGGTTGGACGGTTGATTGAGGAGCTTGCTGACGCTTAGTAGATGAAGCCGATCAGCGGAATCGTACCCGGGATGACGTGGCGGAAGCTGACCCGCCCCCATCCTCCGCCGGTGGGACTCGCGTAGTTCATCTCTGAGACCAGCCAGCTGCCGTCACCATAGACCTGCTCGACGTAGGCGACGTGGCCCCAGTACGGTGACTCCCAGGTCACCATGATGGCGCCAACTCGCGGAGTGGGGCCCTCCGGGCGACCATAGGCGCGCGCCCGCCCAAACCACTGCCACGCATTGCCGCCCCAGGGGGCGGGGCGGCGGGTGTTCACATACCAGGTGCACTGCCCGAAGGGATAGCTGGCCCCGCCGGCAGAATAGACCGGCGTGACGAACCAGGAGCGTTTGCCGGCACTGACCGTTTGCGCGTTCGGCTGGGGAACCGACGCCGGTTCCGGGCCGACGCCATAGGGCACCATCAGGTAGTCGCCGACCGGTAAGGTCTCGGGATGGCGCAGGAGGTTGAACTCGATGATGGCGTCGGACTCGGCGCGATACTTCTGGGCCAGGGATGCGACCGTGTCGCTGGCGGCGACCTTGACGAGGACGCCGTCTACCGGCGGGATGACGACGTCCTGGCCGACCGTCAATCGGTCGATCAGCTTGGGGTTCGACCAAAGGAGCGTATTGACCGACAGGCCGTACTTCGAAGCCAGGGCCCGCAGCGTGTCGCCGTCGACCGCCTGGTAATAGACGAGGTCGCGATGCTTGTCACCGGGCGGGGTTACCGGGAGTGCCGGGACGACCAGCGAACCACTCATCGACCATCCGATGCCGTCGACCGAGCGGCCAAACGGCACCGCCGCCATCGCAGCACCGGGGACCGAGGCGCCGGCCATTGCGGGTGAAGCCCCGACCGGCACATGGAAGACGACCCATGGCATCGCGGCGGCCATCAGCAGCACGGCGGAGTGTGTCGCGAATCGCGGCGCAGCGTACTTCAGAAAAGTCCCCCTTTTCTCTCCCCCTAATTGCAGGTCGACGCGGCCTACACAGGACCAACTGTTCCCGGTGACGATGGCTTGCATCGGCGCGACGAGCTATGACACAACCGTTACACGGCCGTGACGGGGGCGCCGTAACCAAAAGTTCAGTCACGCACAGACCAAAAGCGGATCACGGTCCTGAGGTGGCCCGGCCTTACAATGCGTGGCGATGGCCGCACCGGCCGAGCCGTCCGGTCGTGACATCCTCGAAGCCGCTCTTCGCGGCGGGGCACCTTCCCCTCCCTACCTCCGGCTGCTCAACATGCGGTTCATCGCGGTGGCCGATGGGAGCGCGACCTTCGAGATGCCGTCGACAAGCGAGCTCTACAACCCGAACAACGTGGTGCACGGGGGCGCGATCACGTCTCTTGCCGACAGTGCAATGGGATTCGCGGTCTTCAGCACCCTGGCACCAGGTGAGTCCTTCACCACGGCAGAGCTCCACGTCAACTTCCTGAAAGCGGTCACGACCGATTCCGGCATGCTGCGATCGATCGGCCGCGTCGTGCAGCGCGGCCAGCAGGTCGCCGTGGCCGAGGCCGACGTCCTGAATCAGCAGAACCAGCTGATCGCGCGCGCCGGCTCGACGAACATCATCCTGCAGGCGCGCGTCCCCGCCGCCGCACCGGCCTCATGGACGGCCCCGCCGCCACCGCCACCCGAAGCCGCACTCGCTGCAGCCTCCGAACCACCGCCCCGCTTTGCCGCGCCCCCATCACGGCTCGAGCGTCCATCCACGCCAACGGTTTCGCCCTCGATGACGACCGAGCTCATCAGCATGGCGCCGCTCGCAAGAAGCAAGCGCAAGATCCGCACCTTCGCGGGCGACATCGCCTACATCCGCCAGGGTCAGGGGCCGGCTGTGCTCCTCCTGCACGGGATTCCCAGCTCGTCCTACCTCTGGCGCGACATCATCGGCCCGCTATCCGCAACCTTCGAGGTGCTGGCCCCCGACCTGCTCGGCTACGGCGATTCTGACAAAAGGCTCGATGCCGATCTCTCGATCGCGGCGCAGGCCCGATACATGGTCGCCTTCATGGAAACACTCGGCGTGCATCAGGCCGCCGTGATTGGCCACGACATCGGCGGCGGCGTGGCGCAGTTGATGGCGGTCGACGACCCGCAGCGCGTCGCGCGGCTAGTCCTGATCGATAGTGCGGTCGACAACAACTGGCCGGTGCCGGTGATCGCGCGGCTGAAAGAGCCCGCGTGGGACCAGATCATGGTCAATATCGACATGCGTAAGGGTTTGCGCGAGGGACTCGAGAAAGCGATGGTCACGGCGGGCCGCGTCACCGATGAGGTCGTCAACGAGTGGACACGACCCTTCCAGGATCTCGGCGGTCGCCGCGCGTACCTGCGGGCCGCGCGGGCGCTTAACAACCGAGACCTGGTCAGCCGGTCGAAGCATATCGACGAGATGGAGACACCGACCCTGATCCTCTGGGGCGCGAACGACCCGTTCCTCGAGCCACGCTGGGCCGAGGTCCTCCAGCGCAAGTTTCGCAACTCGACGGTCGAGATCATCGACCCCGGTGGCCATTTCCTTCCCCTCGACCGGCCGGACGCGGTAGTCGAAGCGATTACGCGATTCCTGACGACGCGTTAGCTGCGGCGGGCGAGGAGCTCGTCGACGCAGCTTGCCGGCGTCGCCGTCCAGCCCGCCAGGCGAATCAGCGGGGTCACCTGAGGCCCGTGAAAATCGTCGCCGCCGGTCGCGACCCAGCCATAGGACGCGGCCACCTTCGCGAAGCGCTCCATCGACGCGGCGCTTTTGGGCCCGTAGGGATCATCAGGTACCTGGGGATAGGTGACCTCCAGTCCGAGGACGCCGGCGACGGCGCAGGTTCGAAACAGCACATCGAGGTCGGGCACGTGGCGGTAGACGCCTGGGTGTGCCAGCACGGTCACGCCGCCCGCCGTCGCGATCAAATCGACGCCCTCGTCCAACGACATCTCTTTCGTCCGGGGCACGTGGGCCGCCCCACCAGGGCCCATCGCGGTATAGAGCTCCTCGCGCACGACGCCGGGCTGCGCGGCCTCGATCGCCGCCACGATGTGCGGCTTGCCGACATTGCCTCGTGCTCGCGCTCGGACGTCGGCCCAATCCACCTTGAATCCGGCCACTGCCAGCCGCCGGACAGTCTCTACCTTTTGTGCCTCGCGCGCCTCGCTGGCTTCGTGGAGCCGGCGCCGCAGCCGCCTGTCGCCAAGGGCAAAGCCATAGCCGAGGAGATGGGCGTCGATCAGCCCGCGACGGGGCTCATCTTCGATCGAGAGCTCTACACCGGCAATGATCCGAGTGGGGCGTCCCTCGAGGCTGCCAAGCGCGTCAATCCCGGCTATGGTGTCGTGGTCAGTCAGCGCGATGGCGCTGAAGCCCGCTGCGGCATGAGCGTCGACCACCACAGCCGGCTCGAGCTCGCCGTCGCTGAAGATCGTGTGCAGGTGCAGGTTCGCCCGCCCGTTGGATACCTCAGCCAATGCTGGCAAATTCTAAGAACATTACACGCGGCCTTTCCACACCGGGGCCGCTTATGACACGCGGCCTTTCCACACCGGGGCCGCTTACTGTTATAACCGTAGGCGCCTCTTCATGAGCCCTGACCGCCAGACTCCCCTGAGCGTGGTCCGCCGCCTGGTGGTCGCCAATCTCGATCGACCCCTACCCGATCTCATCGATCACGCGCTCTCGTGCCTGGTCCAGGCACTCGATGGCCGCGCCGCCTTTCTCGGCACGATTGATGACGACACCGTGGAGATCATTGGTTCAGTCGTCGAGAGCGGCCCCGGCATCGAGCGCGGGCTGCGATTTCCGCTGGAGTCCACCTTCGCGAGCGTCGAAGACGAGGCCGAGGATGACCTCCTCAACATTCGGGACGCGAGCAAACGTCAGCCCTTCAAGAGCCTCGAGATGCGGGCGACGTTCGGCGTCGTGAGCTACCTGGGCACGAGCTGGCGGCATAAGTCTGGAGACCTCGCCGGGACCCTGGCAGTGCTGGGCAAAGGTGCGCGGGTCTTTTCCTCGGAGGACCAGGATTTGCTGCTGGTCGTGGCCGGATTGCTCGCGCCCCGATTCCAGGAGGACTCGACGCCCGCCAAACGCCAGTCAAGGACGCCGGTTTCGGCCGTGCGGCTGGCATCGCAAGAAGTTAAAGAGCCGCTCGCGATCTTGCGCGGCTATGCCGATATGCTACGCAACGACGAGGTCCCGGCGAACCAGATGCCACTTGTCGCCCAGCGCCTCGCCCAGCAATCGGAGACGCTGCTGCGGATCGCTGACCAGGTGCTCCTGCTATCGCGTCTCCCTCTCGAGCTGGCCTTCACGGTCCGCGTCTCGCTGGGCGACGTCGCCCAGGAATCGGCGCGACGCATCCGCGATCGGATGGCCAGGGTTGGCATGGAGCTGCGCCTCCAACTCGACACCCAGGCGGACGTTTGGGGTGACGTAACCTTGCTCGAAGCCGCGCTGGACGAGATGCTCCACAACGTGTTCAAGCACGCGCGGAGCGCTACCGTGGTACAGCTTCGCCTGCGGCAGGCAAGCCACGACCGTTTTCAGCTGATCGTCAAGGATGATGGACCCGGCATGTCGGCCGATCGGCTCGAGGACTTGTTCGGCCCGCTGACTGAGCAGCAGCCCGAGCGTGGCCAGGGCCTGGGCCTCTATCTCCTTCGACGGGTGGCGGACGCTCACGGTGGACGTGCCTGGGCCAACAGCCTCGAGGGCAAGGGCACAACCTTCTATCTGGAATTGCCGGGCGCCTCGCCCGACGGCGACGAGTCCGAGCTCTCGCTCGCCAACAACCAGAGCCCGGCGTAATGGTGGCGCATCGGGCGATCCCCCGATGAGGGTCCACCCGAAGAAGACCGAGCCCCGCCGAACAGCTCGATGCGACGACCCGCCGCCAGACGCCCTGCTCCAGGGGATCGAGGAGTTCAACCGCCAGGACTTCTTCGAGCAGCACGAGACGCTCGAGGGCATTTGGATCCAAGAGCCTGATGCGGTTCGCTATCTCTTTCAGGGCATTCTGCAGGTCGGGGTTGGGTTCTACCACTGGCGGCGCGGCAATTGGCGCGGAGCCGTTGCGAAGCTGGGCCAGGGGCTCGCAAAGCTGGAGCCCTATCGGCCAAGTTGCATGACGATCGATGTCGAGCGGCTGGTGCTGGAAACCGCCGCCTTACGGCAGGAACTCGAACGCCGGGGCCCGGCCGATCTGCCCGCATTCCCCCCGCCGGGGTTACCGCAGGTTCATCGCATCTAACCGCGCGCTTTTCCACGCCGGAGCGCGCCTTTAACCGCGCGCTTTTCCACGCCGGAGCGCGCTCGGAACCGCGCGCTTTTCCACGCCGGAGCGCGCTCATCGACGGCGCGTAGCCCGGGCGTCACCGGCACGCGACAACGTTACGAATATCCGCTCGATGCGGTGCGTATAGGAGTGCATGAAGCGAAACGTATTCGGCACTCTCCTTGTCGCGGGCGGGCTCGCGCTGTGGACCAGCGTCGCGAGCTTTGCCGGCGACACGACCCCGACAGCAACCCCTGACGCCGCGATTGCGGCGTGCGCGGCAAAGTTCTCCGTGACCGACCCGGCGTCCCTTACCGGTGAGGCGAAAGGGGCGGTGACCGAGCTCAACGTCGAGACCTCGGCCGGCCTCAGCGAGATCGTCAGCGAGGCCAACAGCGCTATCGCGGAGCTCAGAGCCAATACCGATGAGGAAGACGGGAACAACCCGGTGGCGCTCGCTGCTAGCGTCTCGGCGATCGAGACGGCCGCATGCACCGCGATCAGCGACCTGATTGCGGAGTACATCGCGGCGGTTACCGAAATCAAGGCCGAGTTGACCCAGCCGAGTGTCGACAAGCCGGAAATCGACCAGGCTGAGGAGCCTGAAGTCGAGAAGGCTGACCAGCCGGAAGTCGCCTCGACCTCGCGCGAAGGAAACGACTAACTAACTCCCTCCCCCATCAGAGAAAGGCGCCCGCCACCCGGGCGCCTTTTTCATTTGCCGCCGGCTCCCAGCCGGAGTCCCAGCAGCTCCGCGGCACTTCGCCAAGCGGCGTCGCCGCCGGTGACTGCGTCTTCGAGCACACGTAGGGCACGCGGCGCGTCCAGATCATCTTCGAGGGCGGCCCGCACCGCACGCGGGCTATCCCCCGTGCCGTCTCCAGGTCCGCGCGCCGCCTGTCGCAATCGCCGGGTCCACCCCGCCGCGTCCTCCAGCTGGTCCGGCGTGTATTCCCAGGGTTCACGGTAGTGATGGCGGAGCATGAGCACGCGAATGCTGTCGCCGTCGTAGCGCCGCAGCAGATCGCCGATCAGCACGAGGTTGTGGAGCGACTTGCTCATCTTTTCGCCGTGGTGGCGCAGCATGCCCGTGTGTACCCAGATGCGCGCGAAGGGCCGCACGCCCGTCACCGATTCCGACTGCGCGATTTCGCTTTCGTGGTGGGGAAAGATCAGGTCGCTACCGCCGCCGTGCACGTCAAGCTGCTCGCCAAGGTGTTCGAGCGCCATCGCCGAACACTCGATGTGCCAGCCGGGCCGTCCCTCACTCCAGGGACTTTCCCAGTGTGGCTCGCCCGGCACGCTCTTTTGCCAGAGGATGAAATCGAGCGGGTCCTGTTTCCGCGGGTCGTTCGGATCGGCGCCGCGCTGCGCGGACAGGCCGATCATTTCTTCGCGACTGAGCCGGCTGAGGCGTCCGTAATTGGTCACGCTGCCGACGCGAAAGTAGACGTTGCCCTCACGCTGGTAAGCGTGTCCCTGCGCCTCGAGCTTGCGCACCAGCACGATGATCTTCGGAATCGTTTGGCTGGCCCGCGGAAAAACGTCCGGCGGGCGCACGTTGAGCGCAGCCATATCGGCTTCATAAAGGGCGGTCTCCTTTGCCGCCAGCTTGTCCCAGGTCGTGCCCAGCTCGCGCGCCCGGCGAATAATGTCGTCATCGACGTCCGTGACGTTCTGGACGTATCGAACCGCCTGACCCGCGGCCCGCATCGCGCGCACCAGGACGTCGTATGCGACATAGGTAAAGGCATGGCCCAGATGGGTCGTGTCGTATGGCGTGATGCCGCAGACATAGACGCGGATCGGATCGTAGGTGGGCTCTAGCGGCTGCACCGCATCGGTCTCCGTATTCCGCAGCCGCATCGTCAATGAATGTATCGGAAAGGCGTATGCGCCCAAGAAAGGTCAGTTGTCCTTCGTTGAGTCACTGTGACGCATCTTCCGAAGAGCCCCTTGGACCGGGCGCTCGCCGCCCTGGTCATCACTCTCGTCCTGGTGGCCACCGCACTCGTGCTGCCCAAAGCCGGCCAATGGCTAAACACCGCGCAACCGACTCCGACACCGGTCCCCACGCCCACATCCACGGCCCCACCGGCCGCCGTGCTGCTGCCGGAGGAACTCGACCGCGCCCTCCAGGGCGTGATGACGATGGTCAACGACCACACCTTCGCCACCGCCTTCCTGATCGATCCCCAAGGCGATTTCCTGACCGCGGCGAGCGTCGTCAACGGCAGCGCAAGCCTGCGCCTGGTCGACAACACCGGCGGCTCCCACCTGGTGCGGCTCATCGGGATCGATGCGGACCTGGGGATCGCGATCGTCCGAGCCAGCAACGACGGCACCCCCCTTGCCTTCGGCGATCCCGCCGGCCTGCAGGCCGATGACCCGGTCGTGCTGCTGGCCAGTCCCAAGGTTGTCAACCTGCGCACCTCCACACCGATGGTCGTGATCACCCGCAGCGATACTCAGCTGACTCTCCGGGGGGACAACGTGCCGGGCAACTTCGGGGGCCCGATCGTGGGTCCGGGCGCGAAGGTTGTCGGGATCCTGATCGCCACCGGCCGGGTGTTACCCATCACAGTGGCGCTCACCGACGTCGCGCAGTGGCGAGCCGAGGCCGGCACGGCGGTCCCGCTTGCCCCGCTGCCCGCCAACCTCGTGCTGCGCGGGAGCGACACGACCAGCACGCCCGCCGGCGGGCCGAGCATTCAATCCGTCAGCCCGTCCCGCGCCTCGGCGGCGCAGGACACCCTGATAACCATTCACGGCAGCGGCTTTACGGACGGAAAACTCCTGGGCGTCCAATTCGTGCCACTCGCGAGTCCGAGCGGCGGCTTCGACGGACCGGCACCCACGTTCGTGAACCCATCGACGCTGACGGTCAAGGTTCCGGCCGGCCGCGTCGTCCAGGATTACATCGTCCAGGTCACCAACGGCGACGGCGTCGTCACCAGCTCACGCATCGCCTTCACCGTCACGCCCTGAGCGGCCCCGAAGATTAAGAGCAGCGCGGTCGACCGTCCGGACGTCGCCTTCTTGCTCGTGACAGGCAGCTGTCGGAAAGCAGGCGCAGCATGATCGAAGCATGGCCGACAACACCAAGCTCAACCGGACCTACCGCTACCGGATTTATCCCACGCTCCGGCAGCGGCTCGCGCTTGACGCCCAGCTCGGCTTCGCATGCCAGCTGTACAACGCGGCGCTCGAAGAGCGGCGATATGCCTGGCGGGGGCGGCACCGCCCTATTTTCCTCTTCCAACAGTTTCGCGAGCTGACAGATGTTCGCGCTGCGGGCCTCGGGCCAGCCCAGATGAGCTGCTCCGCGATGCGAGACCCACTCCGCCGACTGGATCGCGCCTTCGCAGCCTTCTTTCGCCGGGTCAAAGCGGGGACAGCCCCGGGCTATCCGCGCTTTCGCTCAGCCCGCCGATATGACAGCCTGACGTGGGACGCGGCCTGGAGCCTGCGCAACGGCCGCCTCGCCCTCCAGGGCGTAGGCCACATCAAATTGAAGTGGCATCGGCCGCTCCCCATATCCGCAGCGCTCCGCACAGTAACCGTGCGGCGGGTGGCGGGCCGCTGGTACGCGGGCCTTTCGCTGGTGGTACCAGCGACCTTGCAGGCTGCCACCGGTGGACGCCCAGCCGTCGGTCTCGATCTCGGCATCCAGCACTTTGCCACCATGTCGACCGGGGAGCACGTTCCGGGCCCGCGTCCGTATCGCGCGGCAATACCCCAGCTGCGGAGCGCCCAACGGCGCATGGCCCGTCGACAGAAAGGCTCGCATCGGCGACAAAAGGCCAGAATCCTTCTGGCCCGTCAGCATCAGCGGATACGGAACATCCGACATGACCATGCCCATAAGCTGACCCGACGACTGGTCGGTGAGTTTGGGCTGATCGCCATCGAGGATCTCAATATCCGCGGTATGGTTAGCGGATTTCTCGCGAAACCGATATCGGACCAGGCCTGGGCGGCTTTTCTGAAGGTGCTCGAGTACAAAGCGGCAGAAGCTGGTACTCAGCTCATCAAGGTGCCACCTCGGGGTACCTCGCAGACATGCTCAGGTTGCGGAGTTGTCGTGCCAAAGCTGCTGTCGGAGCGAACACACCAATGCCCGGCTTGCAACCTCGTCATTGACCGCGATACGAACGCGGCGCGCAATATTCTCCGGCTCGGCTTGAGCCGTCAGGCGTTAACGTGGCCCACGGGGGCGTGCGTAGCCTGAGAAAGCGTACTTGATCGATCAAGTGGCTATTGCCCTAGCATTGATGGATGAAATACGGCGCGAAGATGATCGCGGAGTCGAGTCTCGAGGCAGTCCCCAACAGTAAGCCCGAGCGCGACTACGAGATCGACTTCACGATCCCGGAGTTCACGTGCCTCGCGCCCGATTCGGGCTTCCCGGATTTCGCCACGATCCGGATTCGTTACATCCCCGACCGGAAGCTGGTCGAGCTCAAGTCGCTCAAGCTGTACATCAACAAGTACCGCGACGAGGAGGTTTTCCACGAAGCGGCGGTCAACCGGATCCTGGACGACCTGGTCGCCTTGCTCGACCCGCGCTTCATGGAGGTCATCGGCGACTTCAACGTCCGCGGCAACATCAAGACGGTCGTCACGGCGCGCCAGGCCCAGAAGGGGTTTTCGCCCAACGGCGTGCCCTCCGTCCTATCGCGCGAGTAGCGATCCATAGAAATCTTCTATAGGTACAATAGAAGCGATTTCGCACCGGTCCCGGCCATTTCTATTCCAGGAGCCATCATGAAGGTCGAACAGCGCCCTGCCGCCAGCCTGTCGAAGGACACGCTGACGGATAAAGCCAGGCTTCTGAAGCTCTATCGGGAGATGCTGTTGATCCGCCGCTTCGAGGAGAAAACCGCCGAGATGTACCAGGCGGCCAAGATCGGCGGCTTCTGCCACCTGAACATCGGTGAGGAGGCGACCATCGTCGGCACCATCTCGGCTCTCCGCCCGCAGGACTATGTGTACAGCACCTACCGCGAACATGGCCATGCGCTCGCCAAGGGCGTCGACCCGAACGCGGTGATGGCCGAACTCTTCGGTAAGGAGACGGGCACCTCGCACGGCCGCGGCGGGTCGATGCACCTCTTCAGCCAGCAACATCGCTTTTACGGCGGTTACGCCATCGTTGGCCAGTCCCTCCCGATCGCCTGCGGTAGCGCCTACGCCATCAACTACGAGGAAAAGGACGAAGTGGTGATGAGCATCTTCGGGGACGGCGCGACCAACATCGGCGCCTTCCACGAGTCGCTCAACGTCGCCAAGCTTTGGCACCTGCCGATTGTGTTCGTCTGCGTCAACAACCTCTACGGCATGGGCACGGCCGTCAACCGCGCGTCGGCCGTGACCGAGATCTGGAAGAAGGCCTGCGCCTACGACATGACCGGCGAACGGGTCGACGGCATGGACGTGCTGGCGGTGCGCCGGATCACGGATCAGCTGGTGGCGCAGGCGCGCGAGAAGCACGAGCCCAGCCTGCTCGAATGTGTGACCTACCGCTATCGTGGCCACTCCATGTCCGACCCCGACACGTACCGGGGGAAGGACGAGATCAAGGAATGGCAGGCGCGCGACGCCATCCTCAGCCTCGGCGACTACCTGAAGAAGCAGAAGATGCTCGACGACCAGCAGCTCCAGAAGATCGACGAGGAGGTCTCTGCCCAGGTCGAGGAGGCCGTGAAGTTCGCCGAGGAGAGTCCCGATCCGGATCCCAAGGACCTCTACCGCGACGTCTACGCCGACGAGGTGGCGAGCTGATGGCCGTCCTTGCCATGCGCGACGCCCTCAACCAGGCGCTCCGCGAGGAGATGAATCGGGACAAGTCGGTGTTCCTGCTGGGCGAGGACATCGGCCTCTACGATGGCTCCTTCAAAGTGACGCGCGGCTTGATGAAGGAGTTCGGCGAGAAACGCGTGCTCGACACGCCGATCGCCGAGGAGATCATCATCGGCACCGCGATCGGCGCCGCCATGTCCGGCTTGCGGCCGGTGGCCGAGATGATGACGGTCAACTTCATCATGGTGGCGATGGACCAGGTGGTCAACGCCGCCGCCCACATCCGCTACATGTTCGGCGGTGGCACCAAGGTTCCGCTGGTGATCCGCACCCCCGGCGGAGGCGGCCACCAGTTGGGGGCGCAGCACTCGCACAGTCATGAGAACTGGTTTGCCCACGTGCCCGGCCTCAAGGTCGTCGCCCCGGGGACCCCGGCGGACGCCAAGGGCATGCTGAAGTCCGCGATCCGCGACGACAATCCGGTGATGTTTATCGAGAACGAAGGCACCTACGCGCTCAAGGGCGAAGTTCCAGATGGGGAGCACCTCGTGCCGCTCGACAAGAACGAGGTGAAGCGCCCGGGCGAGCACGTCACCATCTGCGCCCACTCGCGGATGCTGATCGTCGCCATGGACGCGGCCGCCGAACTCGAGAAGGAAGGCGTCAGCGCCGAGGTTGTCGACATGCGGGCCCTGCGGCCGCTCGACATGGCGCCGGTCATTGCATCGGTCAAGAAAACCAGCCGGTTGATCACCGTCGAGGAGGGCTGGCGTTCCTATGGCGTCGGATCGGAAATTGCAGCCCGCGTCTACGAGGAGGCGTTCGACTACCTCGATGCGCCGGTCGCGCGGATTGGCGCCGCCGAAGTGCCGGCGCCGTACAGCAAGCGGCTGGAGAAGATCGCCTTCCCCGGCAAGGCCGACGTGATCGTCACCGCCAGAGCTCTACTGGGAAAGAACTAGTAGTGTCCAGCCTCAGGGTGGCGATGACGGTTCGCGGCCCAGATCGCCGAAGCCCGGGCCTGCCGGCCCACGCGAGCCGCGCGAATCGTGCGATGCGAGCGTTTGAGGCGTACTCGCGTGACCGAGATATGGCATTCGGCGAGGATGGGCCGATGAAACGTCGAGCCAATCCTGGGGCTGGACACTAAATGGCCGACGTTCAGATGCCGCGCCTGTCGGACTCCATGGAGACCGGCAAGATCCTGCGCTGGCTCAAGAAAGAGGGCGAGGACGTCAAGAAGGGTGAGCCGCTGGTCGAGATCGAGAGCGACAAGGCCAACATCGAGGTCGAGGCGTACGCCTCCGGAAAGCTGAGCAAGATCGTGGTCGCCGAGGGCGAAAGCGCGCCGATCGGCGCGGTTATCGCCCAGATCGGCGATGGCGCCCCGACACCCTCGACCCGGGAGGCTGCGCCGCAGGGCCAGGCGCCGGCCACCGCGGAGGCGCCAAAGCCACAAGCCACCACGCCAGCGGCCCATGTGGCGCAGGCGGATCGAGCCGTGGCCGCCACCGCCCAGGTGGCCGCCGATGCCGGCGGTGAACAGTACCCGCACGGCGGGCCCGACGACCGAACCGAAGTGGGGGCGGCGGCGCAGGCTGCCCTCAACGTCATTCGCCGCCCGACCGAGCAAGAGGATGGCGAGCGCCTGCGGGTCTCCCCGGTTGCCCGACGCCTCGCCGAAGAACAGGGCGTCGACCTGCGCCGCATCCAGGGCACTGGCCCCGGCGGCCGGATCACCAAAGAAGATGTCGAAGCGGCCGCCCAGCAAACAGGACAAGCAAGGCCGGGTGGGGCCGTCACCGTCTCCCCCATCCGCGAGGCGCGGCCGGCGACCGCACGCCCAACCGGCGAGGTCGAGGTCGTTGAGCTCACCAAGCTCCAGTCGACCGTCGCGATGCGGCTGGTGCAGAGCAAGTTCTCGGCGCCGCATTTCTACGTGACGTCGGAGATCGCGATGGACGACGCCGTCCGCCTCCGCCAGATGTTCAACGAGGCGGTCGACAAGTCAGAGTCGATCAGCATCAACGACCTGATCGTCAAGGCAGTGGCGCTGGCGCTGACGAAGTTCCCCGAGGTCAACGCCTCCTGGGCCGATGGCCACATCGAGCGGAAACGCGATATCAACATCGGGATTGCCGTCGGGCTTGCCGATCGCCTGATCGTGCCGGTGCTGCGCAATGCCGATCAGAAATCGCTGAAAGAGATCGCTACGGAGTCGAAGCAGCTCATCGAGCGGGCCCGCGCGAACAAGGCCGCGGCGCAGGATTACGTCGGCAACACCTTCAGCATTTCGAATCTGGGCATGTATGACGTCGACCAGTTCACCGCCATCATCAACCCACCCGACTCCGGCATCCTCGCGATCGGTTCGATCGAGGACAAGGCCATCGTCCGCGACGGCCAGGTAGTGCCGGGCAAGCGGATGCGGGTCACGCTCTCGGTCGACCACCGCGTCTTCTACGGGGTGACGGCGGCGCAGTTCCTGCAGGAGGTCAAGCGCCTGCTGCAGAGCCCGATGGCGCTGGTCCTCTAATTACTGCCGCCAAGAAATCGACGAAGGTCGACCCGGCGAAGGATGCCTACCTCTTTGTCAAGCGACCGGTCGCCGGCTCCCATACGGCGTAATCGTGGGCAAATACGATCCGAGACGGATCGAGCTGTTGAAGCCGCCCGATCCAGGGCCGATAGCTGATGGCGGGATCCTCGACGAGCCCCTCCTGACGCGCGCGCCAGGCTAGCTGGTCGGCCGCATAGTCGAACGCAGTGTTGTGCGCCTGGCCGGCGAGAATCACCGTGCCGTCACTGGCCTGAACCGCGATCGCCTGGTGGCCGTCGGTATGCCCTGGTGTCGGGATCAGGAGAACGCCCGGCAAGATCTCCGTCTCGCCATCGAGCTCCCGGTAGTCGGCGCCGCTGAAGTCGATGAGGTGGGGCATCGTGTAGTCCGGGGCCGTGCGAGCCTGCTGCAGTTCTCGCGACTGAACGAAGATCGGACGGCCGACGAGCTCCGGGTTTCCGCCGCAATGATCGAAATGCAGATGACAGTTGGCCACCCAGCGAACGTCATCGAGGGCAAGCCCGGCCGCGCGTATCGCCTCCGGCAGTGAACAGCGGACCGGTCGGTAATGCGCGTCGACCTCGGCGTCCCCCTCCCCCAGGCCGGTATCGAACAGGAGCAAGCCGGCTGGATGCTCGATCACGTAGCCCAGCACGCCCTCGACGCGGGGCTTGTCGGTACCGGTTTCCTGCGCGGGCCGCACGAAGTACCCGAAATCGATCCGTCTGACCATCGGCATTGGCACCGCCATCTCCCAACCCTACCGGCGACGCAGTGCGTTTACCATGAGCGACTCCGTAACTTCGATGCGGGCACCTGGGGGCGCCGAGTCCCACATCGCGTCGAGCCTGGCACGGGCACCTCGAGGAAATCGCGGACGTGGGGGGTTGATCAATTCGAGGTAGGTCCGCATCTGCGAGGGCCGAGCTAGGTAGATGCGATACCGGGCCGCCCGGACCCCAGCTACGGCAAACGAGCCTTCATCGACAACCCGTTCGAGCGCCGATTCGGCGGCGTCGAGGTTGACTTCGAAGGCCGTGTTGAGCAGCGTCGTAACAGGCACCCGGCCCGTCCCGGCGACAATGGCGATTGTCGGCCGCCAGGTGCGGTGCGGTCGGATGCTGATGAGCATGCCGCCGCGTCGGAGGTAGCCACCCGCCCGCCGGAGGGCATGGACCATGCCCCTGAGCGCGATTCATCAAAGCGACCAGCTAAACAACGCCACATCAAACGGGGCACCCGGATTCGCTAGGCGCTCGATCGAGCCCAAGCGAAAGTCGATGTTGGACGCGCCACCAGCACGCTGTTGAAAAAGCGCCTCGTCAATACTGGGTCGATCGGGATCGATGGCGAGGACCGAGGACGCGCGCGGCGCGTACTGGAACGTAAGCCGTCCGTCGCCGCAGCCAATCTCCAGGACGCGCTTGTTGCGAAGACTCACGAAACGCTCGATCAGCCGAGGTTCGAAGCCATCCCCAGGATATGCCGACGGCTCGGTGGTAGCCACCGCGGAATCGTAGCTCACGCCCTAGGCAAGGATGGCCGCGGCCGCGCGCCCGGCGGTGCGTCCCGAAAAGAGGCAGCCGCCAAGAAACGTGCCCTCAAGCGACCGGTATCCGTGCATCCCCCCTCCCCCAAAGCCAGCGACTTCGCCGGCAGCGTAGAGGCCGGGAACCGGCTCTCCGGCGGATCCGAGGACGCGGCCCGACAGGTCGGTCTGGAGGCCACCGAGCGTCTTGCGAGTCAGGATGTGCAAACGCACGGCGATCAACGGCCTGGCGGTCGGATCGAGCAGTCTATGCGACGGAGCGACGCGAATCAACCGGTCGCCGATGTAATGCCGCGCTGCTCGAATCGCGTGAATCTGTGGGTCCTGCGTCGGGGCACTGGCCATGGCCTCGTCGCGAGCGGCGATCTGACGCTCCAGCCTGGCCGGGTCAAGGAGCGCCTCGTCCGTCACGGCGTTCATGCCGCGAACCAGGTCGCCGATGTTGTTGGCCACGACGAAGTCAGCGCCGTGTTGTTTGAACGCCTCAACCGGCGCCGGTCCGGACTTCGAAATCACCCGTTGCAGGAGCAGTCCGATGTCCTTGTTGGTCAGGTCGGGATTTTGCTCCGACCCAGAGAGCGCGAATTCCCGCTTGATGATGCGCTGCGTCAGCACGAACCAGGAATAGTCGCAGCCGGTCGCTCGCAGGTGCGCGAGTGTCCCCAACGTGTCGAAGCCAGGAAACAGGGGCGCCGGCAGGCGGTTGCCGCGGGCATCGAACCACATCGACGACGGTCCTGGCAGGATCCGAATGCCATGCCCGGGCCAGATTGGGTTCCAATTCTGGATGCCCTCGACGTAGTGCCACATGCGGTCACGGTTGATGACCGATCCGCCGGCGGCCTCCGTGATCGCGAGCATGCGGCCGTCGACGTGGGCCGGCACGCCGGTCAGCATCTGACGGGGCGGCGTCCCAAGCCGCGCGGGCCAGGCCGCACGAACCAGCTCGTGATTGCCGCCGATGCCTCCCGACGTCACGATCACGGCCTGAGCATGGAGTTCGAACTCTCCGATCGCGACCCGCGAGCTGGGTCTCCCCCGCTCTACTGACCCCGCTTCGAGGACCGCACCACGCACACCGTCGACAGTGCCGCCGTGTGTGGTTAGGGCGTCAACCCGCTGCCGAAACTTCAAGACGACCCGACCGCCAGCCACGGCCTCGCGCACGCGTCGCTCGAAGGGCGCGACGACTCCAGGGCCGGTGCCCCACGTCACGTGGAAGCGTGGCACGGAATTCCCCGGGCCGGCCGCCGGATGGGCGCGTCGCTCCGCCCAGCCGACAATCGGAAAGAGTCGAACCCCCTGTATGTGTAACCACGACCGTTTCTCACCGGCCGCAAACGCGAGATACGCCTCGGCCCACTTCCGTGGCCAGTCGTCTTCCTGCCGATCGAACCCGGCGGTGGCCATCCAGTCCTTAGTTGCCAGCTCATGAGAATCGCGGATGCCAAGCCGCCGCTGCTCTGGGGAATTGATCAAGAACAGACCGCCAAAAGACCAGAAGGCCTGCCCACCCAACCACGGCTGCGGTTCCTGCTCGAGCAGAATGACGCGGCGCCCCGCGTCGGCGAGCTCGGCCGTCGCGACCAACCCGGCGAGGCCTGCTCCCACCACGATCACATCAGCGTCAGCCACTCGTTTCGGGATTATGCCCGCTAAGCTCCTGCTCGTGGAAACCCCGAATCGTCGGGCCAACGACGTCCCAATTCGGGAGGCGGTCCGGGCCGTCGTCCTGGATCGTCAGAATCGCGTCCTGCTCTTCAAAGCGTTCCCCGACGATGCGCGGTCGCGATATTTCTGGATCACGCCTGGAGGCGGCGTCGCCTCCGGAGAATCCGCGACCGTCGCCCTGCAGCGGGAACTAGCCGAAGAATGCGGCCTCCTCGCCGCAGAGATCGGTCCCCTGCTCTGGGTGCGAGATCACGTATTTCCGATGCCTCACTCGGGCCAACCGATGCGTCAACGGGAGTGCTTCTACCTCGTTCGCGTCGAACAGCACGAGGTCGATGTCAGCGGTTGGGATGATTTCGAGCGCATCTTCATGGGCGAAGACCGGTGGTGGACGATCAGTGAAGTCCAGGCGTCAAACGACGAGTTCGCGCCCCACCGGCTCGGCGACTTCCTGGCTGACCTCGTCAACGGTCGGATCCCCACTGAACCGATCGATACGGGAATCTAATCTGAGCCTGCCGGGTCGCTGCGGTTCGGCCCGATGCCGGCCAAACCCTTCGAGAATGTGCTCGAGCAACGGCAACGCATGGAGAACGCGACCGGCGCGGATCGCGGCGTCCCAAAACGGCTCGAACTTCTTCCAACCGGCCGAGTAGGCCACGTGCCTGAGGCGATCCCTGGGAGCGGCCTTAGTCGAAGCGCCCCGCCAGATCGAGCCCCAACGATAGAAGTCTCGGTAGGCTCGCCAGTACCCGCGCTCGAGCTCCGCCGGCCGCAGGGTCGCCGGGCGAAAGACGACGTGGCGCGTGTCGTAGAGATCCCAGTCGCGATGTAGCAGCCGTCCCTCAGACTCCATCCGCGCGTAGAGCGCGGTGTCCGGGTAGGGCGTAAGGATGTGAAAGGTGGCGGTCTCGACGCCGTTTGAGATGGCCCACTCGACAGTGCGATCGAAGACATCCGCCGCGTCATGGTCCATTCCGAAAACGAAGCTGCCATTGACCATGACCCCGAGGTCGTGGAGGCGGCGAATCGCGGCGTCATAATCCCGCCCGACATTCTGGTACTTACGCTGATCCCTGAGGTTGGCCGCATTGACCGTCTCGAAGCCGACGAACAGGCTCCGCAGCCCGGCCGCCACGGCTTTCTCGAGCAGTCGAGGTTGTTCCAGTACAGCCTTGACGGTGCCGGCGGCCTGCCACAGCCTTCCCATTCCGCGCATGCCATCGAAGAGCGCTTCGGCGAAGGGCGGACTCCCGAACAGATGGTCGTCCAGGAAGTACAAGTGGCGTCCCGGAAGGCGCTCGATCTCCGCCAGCGCACTGTCGACCGGCTGGACGTAGTATTGCTTCCCGCCCTTAAAGAAGGCCACCTTGTAGCAGAAGTCGCAGACGTGTGGACAGCCTCGTGAGACCACGATGGAGTTAGGAACGAGGTATTTGCGGCGCTTGATCAAATCGCGGCGGATCGGCGGAACACCGAGTAGGGTCCGCTGTTGCGATGTGTAGCGCGAAGCTGGCCGACCAGCCCGCAGGTCGGCGAGGAACTGAGGCCACGTGTCCTCACCCGGTCCAAGGAAGATCGTGTCCGCGTGGGCTGTCGCTTCCTCCGGCAAGGAGGTGACATGGAGACCGCCGAGCGCGACGCGGACGCCGCGGGCGCGATACCGGTCCGCGATCTCGTAGGCGCGACGAGCCGACGTGATATAGACCTGGATCACGACAAGGTCCGGCTCGTCATCGAACGGGACCTTCTCGACGTGCTCGTCCCAGATAGAGACCTCAGCGTCATCGGGCAGGTATCCGGCGAGCGTTGCGAGCCCGAGCGGGGGAAACAGCGAGTACTTGATCGGGCGAAAGAAGGGGCTCGTCGCCTCGGTTAGCGCCGGGAGGATCATCTTGACGCGCAAGTCAACGGCCCTCCGGAGTCCGCACTCGAATGCAACGGCAGGCCCGGCTGCGGGTTACGCGTCCACCCGATGTACCGGGAGACTGGGAACTAAGCGGCGACGACCGGTGCGTCTTCCTCGCCGGCCGGTTGCCGGGCGCGCAGCGGCACGTCCCTGAGGAAGACCGAGGCGACCAGCGCGACAATCAAGACGGCGCCGCCGTAGAGGAAGACCTCGTGCAAGGTCGACGCCAGGGCCACGCGAACCGCATGGAGCACCTGGTCGAAGATCGCCGCACCCTGTGATCCGAGCGCACTCGTGGCTCTGGCCCGGCTCGCTGCGATCTGCGCCGGGTCGAATAGCGTCTGGGGGCTGCTTCCACCGCGGCTGACCAGCCTCGCCGCCTGCGCCGGGAGGTGAAGCGCGGCCACCTGCTCGCCGATGTGGACTGGGAGACGCTGGCTGAGCACTGAGCCGAGCACAGCCGTGCCAAGCGTTCCGCCGATCTGCCGCCAGAATTGCACCTGGCTCGACGCCACGCCGAGAAAATTCCGCGGCAGCGCGCTCTGGACGGCGGTGAGATAAAGCGGGAAGGTCGAGCCCAAGCCCGCGCCAATGATCACGATATCGCGGACCACTTCAAGAGGCGAAGTACTGACGGTGACCTGCGAGAGCAGCCACATGCCGACCAGCATGACCGCGACGCCGGCGGTCCCAAGGAAACGGTAGAGGCGGATGCGCACCATCAACTGACCCACCAGCGTGCTCGCGACGATAAGACCGAGCATCATCGGGGTCAGTAGCTGGCCCGAGTTGGTGGCGGTGACGCCGAGGACGCCTTGATAGATGAGCGGCACGAAGACGATCGTGCCGAACATGCCGAAGCCCGAGAGAAACCCGACGATCATCGAGACGCTGAAGGTGGAGTTCTTGAAGAGATCGAAGGGCACAATCGGATGATCGGACCGTATCTCGAGGATGAAGAAAATAGCGAGCATCACGGCCGCGACGGCAAGGAGTCCCAGGACTTCAGGTGACGTCCACCCATGGTCGCGCGTGATCGAGAGCGCAATCATCAGCGGCACGAGACCGGCGACCAACGCCGCGGCACCCCTGAAATCAATGTCGCGCAAGGATGCCGACGAGCGCACGAACGGCATCGTGGCAAGCACGAGAAGAACGGCGATCACGCCCACTGGCAGGTTGACGTAGAAGACCCAGCGCCAGCCCCAGGTGTCCGTGATGTATCCGCCGGCGGTCGGACCAACGATCGACGACAGACCGAACACGGCGCCGAACAGACCGGCGAGTCGGGCCCGCTGCGAGGGCGGAAACAGGTCGCCGATCACGGCGAAGACGGTGGCGAACAGCATGCCGCCAAAGATGCCCTGGATGGTTCGGAAGACGACCAGCTCGAGCATGCCGTGGGATTGGCCACACAGCGCCGAGGCGACGACAAAGCCGATCATGCCGGCGAGCAGGAATGGCTTGCGACCAAAGAGGTCGCCCAGCTTGCCCGCGATTGGCACCATGATCGTCGAGGCGACCAGGTAGGCGGTGATGACCCAGGTGTAGTAATTGAGGCCGTTCAACTCGGCCACGATTCGCGGCATGGCCGTCCCGACGATGGTCTGGTCCAGCGCGGCCAGCAGGAGCGCGAGCATCGTCCCCGCGACCACCCCGATCGTTTGCCCGCGGGTCAACCCCTCGGTCAGATGACGGTCGGTGGTATCGGTGGACGGCGGTTGCGTGTTATTTGTCATGCGCTCCTCCCCGCGACCGTGGCACCGGTCATGTTTTCGATCAGTTGAAGACAAGCGTGGCGGAGTTGGTCGAGCTCTTCGGTCGAGAGCCCGGCCGCAATTTTGAGCTGCCACTCCAACCCCTGCTCCCGCATGCCCTCCAGCCGCTTCGCGCCCGCCGGGGTCAGTCGGGCGTACGTCAACCGTCGGTCGGCCGGATCGTCGATACGCTCGACCAGGCCATCGCGCTCGAGATGATCGATAAGGCCCGTGACGTTGCGCGGGGTCACCTCCAGCTGATCGGCCAGTTCCCCGAGGGGTAGCTGGCGTTCCGGTGCGGCCTTCAGCGCCCAAAGGACGTGCAGGCGACCCTCGCTCAAGCCATGCTTGTCGGCCCAGCGATCCATGAGCCCGTGAGTCAGCCGGGCGGTAAGGCGCAGCGCCGTCATGGCCTCCACCGTGCGCATCTCCTTTTCCGACAGCGGCCGGCGTGTCGACCGGAGTGCCTCGCGGAAGCGGCTGTCATACAGGCGTCCGGCTCGGTCGCTAGCCAGCGTGCCGTTGAACCGACACTCGCCTTTGATCTCAGAGAACTCCATAGTGAAGCGCTTCACTATGTACCACTGCGTGTCGATTGTCAAACGACGAGTTCGGCGACCGCCCCCCACCCTGCCCTCCCCCGCGAGCGGGGGAGGGAGATTTGAGAGCCCTCCTGCGCGAGCGGAGGTGGGGGGTTTATGAGCGGCGCAACCTTTGCCGATGTTGGGCGGCGACGCCGGCAGTGCGCCGTAGGAAATCCGCGATCAGGTCGAGTTGCTCTTCCGAATAACGGGCAAGGACCTCGCGCGTTGACCTTCGCAGCCGGGCAAAAATGGGTGCCATCTTCGCGTATCCGGCCTGTCCGCGCGAGACCATCACCCGGCGACGGTCGACGGTGTCGTGCACCCGACTTATCCAGTGACCCCGCTCCAGCCGGTCGAGCACGGCGGTAATGGCGCCTGCGGTCAACCCGACTCGATCCGCCAAGTCCCCCGCCGTCATCGGCCCCAGCCGGCTGATGAGATCCATACACTGGGCGTCGGTACGGTTCATTCCCAGGCGGTCGGCGATGGCCTGGTCCATAAGGTCGAGCTCGCCATCCAGGGCTCGGATTTCCTGGAGGGTCTGTTCGATCAGCCGCTTCTTCGAGTTGCCGTTTGACATCAAATGCTTAGATCTTTAAAGTATCAGAAATCCTAAGCAATCGTAATCGGAGGAATTAGGCGATGGCAAGGCCGGTGCAAGCAAAGAATGAATGGCTCGTCCTGCTGTTCCTGAGCCTGGGTTTCTTCATGATCCTGCTTGACACCACGATCGTGAACATCGCCATCCCGGCGATGATCTCGGGCCTCAATTCATCGCTCGATCAGATCCTCTGGGTGATCAATGCCTACCTGCTGGCCTACGCCGTACTGCTCATCACCGCCGGCCGGTTGGGGGACTTCTTCGGCCCGCGCCGGCTCTTCGGCCTCGGCCTGGTGATTTTCACGGTCGCCTCCGCGCTTTGCGGACTCTCCCAGGACGGGAACCAGCTGATCGCCGCCCGTATCCTCCAGGGCATCGGCGGCGCCATTCTCACCCCCCAGACCCTCAGCATCATCACCATCATCTTTCCGCCCGAGCGGCGCGGCGCAGCCTTCGGCATCTGGGGCGCGGTCGCCGGTCTCGCGACCGTGACCGGGCCGACGCTCGGCGGGTTCCTCGTCACCTACATCAACTGGCGGTGGATCTTCTTTGTCAACGTCCCGTTCGGGCTGGTCGCGCTGGCAGGGGCGCTGGTGGTCGTGCCCGACCTTCGGCCCGGGCGGCGGCACCGGCTCGACATCGTGGGAGTGTTGTTGGCGAGTGCGAGCCTATTCGGCATTGTTTTCGGACTGGTCGAGGGCGAGCGCTTCAACTGGGGCGCCATCTGGGGGCCGATCACGATCCCGGAGATCATCGCCGCTGGCGTCGTGCTCTTCGCCCTATTCGTTGTATTCGAGCGATTCCAGGCCGAGCCGCTGATGCCACTTTCGCTCTTTAGCAATCGGAACTTCAGCATCGCAATCTGGGTCAGCTCCGCCGTGTCCTTTGGACTCCTCGGGTTCTTTATCCCGGTCACCATTTACTTTCAGTCGGTCCTTGGATTTTCGGCGCTGAAAGCCGGGCTCACGTTCGTGCCGATGTCCCTGGTTTCGATGGTCGTCGCTCCGATCGCCGGCCGCATGTCCGATCGATTTGGCGGGAAGTACATCCTCGTTGCCGGGCTGACATTCTTTGCCGCGGGCATGGGGCTCGTCGTACTGGTGATTTCCCTCAACGCGAGCCAGGCGAGCTTCTGGGGACCCGCGGCCCTCGCCGGGGTTGGGCTCGGTATGACCTTCGCCCCCCTGACGACGGTCGCGATGCGCAACATCAGGCCGCAGATGGCGGGAGCCGCGTCGGGCGTGCTGAATACGGTTCGGCAAGTGGGCGGCGCGATCGGTAGCGCCGTGATCGGCGCCGTCTTGCAAAACCGGCTCGCCACCCAGTTGCACGACCAGGCGGTCGCCTTTTCGAGCCAGGTCCCGGACGCTTTCCGCGGCACTTTCGTCAGCGGCTTCTCTAGTGCGGCCTCGGGCGGCTTCAAAGTGGGGGTTGGCCAGACGGGCGCTCAGTTACCCGCCAGCATCCCGCCGGCGGTGCGTCCGACGCTGGAGCGCCTGTTTCACGATGTTTTCGCCAACGCCTACGTCAACGCCGTCAAGCCGACGCTCGCCGTATCGATCGCCGTGCTCGCCGTCGGCGCGCTTAGCTGCCTCCTGATCGAGGGGCAGGCGAAGGCAACGGCGCGGGCCGACGCGGCGGATCGGAGCGCGAGCGTCGCGGCCGGCGGAGCGGCTGGATTTTAGCCGCCGAACGCTTTCCCGATCCGGCGAACGATCTGACGCCAGGACAGGGCATCCTTGACCCGGTCCAATCCGCCCCGTGAGGGAGGCGCTGGTTCGGGCTTGTAGCTGGCACCGAACTCGCTGGCGTAGGCGACCAGGTCGCGAAGCTCGAGCAGCGGGATCGCATACTCCCTCGTGACCTCCGCCAGTAGCGCGGCCGTTCGAAGTTGCACCCCCGGGCTTTCGGGTCGGCAAAGGGCCAGGGGCCGCGCGTGCTGGGCCCGCATACCTTCAGGGTGGATCACGATCCTTCCCCAGCAGAGCACCGCTCCCCCGAACATATACGGCTCTTCGCGCAATGCCCGGGTCATGGGCGTGATGTCGTGGTAGGCATAGATTCCGCAGCTGCAGCTCGGCTCGGGCGAGATGCGCTGTTCGTCGTGCCGATGCAGGCCGGCACGGGCCAGCCGGAGGCCGGGGCGAGTCTGGCATTCAGCTTCGAGGGTCTCCAGCGGCGGCCACAAGGTTTCAGCCACCGGCGACTGGAGCCGACCGCGCGTCCAGGCGTCGTCCGGGTCGACCCGCCAGAAGCGGTACCCGACGGCGAGGTTCACGCCGGTGTTGGGACCGGGGCCTCTTCTTCTCTCTCGGTGCGCTGCGGTTCGCGCTCCGGCGCGATCAGCGGCTCCGAAGCCGGCTCCGGTATCTCGATGACCCTGACTGGCTTGCTCGTGAATCCCATGATCCAGCCCTCGTTTTCACACTAACAAAGCTGGGCCTTCAAAGAGGCCGGCGAATTCAGGACTGCGCGGGGGGACCGTTGAGGGAAAGCGCCGAGCGGCCGAATCGCTCCTCGAGGAACCTTCCGTTCGCCAGTAGCCGGTCGGTGTCGTTGCGGTGCACGTCATCGGCGACTTCAGTCATCTTGCTCTCCAGCAGCGTCAACTGGTCCATCAGGACCTGCTTCGCTGTCTTGCCGTCCTGGACCGGGTGAAGTGTTGCGTAGGCGCGCGGCAGGTTGAGATAACTCTCGAGCGCGGTCGGGAGGTAGTCGGTCGCCGTCCGCTCGACGACAAAAAGCTCCGGCGATCCTGGCGGCAGGGCGCCGGAGCGCGGCAGGATGCCGAGGATGATCTGCTGAATGCTCTGGACCTTGGCAAAGACCTCCGCAGGCACCCGGCCGCTCACCACGTGGACCTCGTGGTCCAGCGCTTTCCGAACATCGTCCGGATCGAAGCCGCTTCGCAGGTCGATGCTGGCAGTCCCTGGCGTGACGAGTACGCCGATCAGGTAGAGGCCGATCGTGATCACCGGCCACAGCGCCCCCACCACTCCGGTGAAGAACAGCACGAGCCCGACCACGGCCAGCAGACTCCCGACGATGTTCTTGGTGCTGTAGAGGTACTTCAGCAACTGCTGGTTCATTGTCGCGCCTTTTGTTGAGGTCGCAGATTCTTGCGCATGTCTACTTTCCTTGAGGTTGCGGATTCTTCCGCATGTCTACTTTCCTTGAGGTTGCGGATTCTTCCGCATGTCTACTTTCCTTGAGGTTGCGGATTCTTCCGCATGTCTACTGGTAACCGCGGATCTCTTTGAAGACCTGGCTCAGCGGTGCCGTCCTCGAGTCGAACACGGTGCCGCCACTGACGCTGGCGATGCGCTGCAGTTCCTGGGGGCTCGCCTCGCCGAAGAGGACCGTGAAGGTCTTGATCGCGCGGGTCCCCGATGAGTACTGCTGGTAGTCACGCAGGAAGGTGCTCGCGTCGCGGCCGGAGTTGTTCTCACCGTCGGTCATCAGCACAATCGAGTAGAAAGCGTTCGGATCCTGGGCCTTGGCCGTGCCGGCGGCATTGTAGGCCGCTTCGAGTGCATCGTAGATGGCGGTGGCACCACCCGCGCGCAGGCCGTTGACGTAGTCGCGCAGCGCCGTCATGTCAGGGCCGTGCGGATCGGGATCGTTGATGGTGAAGGTCCGATTGTCGAGGACAGTACTGCTGAAGGTGATGATGGTGATCTGCTCGCGCACGCGAAAGCGCGCGAATTGCCCGGTCACGCTGGTATCCAGGCCCGTCAGGTTGGTCAAGGCCTGTTTGAGCCCGTTGAGGCGATCGCCCTCCATGGAGCCGCTCAGGTCGAGTACGAACACCGGGTGCGAGGGAAGTCGGATGTTATTGAGATACGCCAGCAGCAAGCTGTTGATCACGTTGAGGCTGGACGGAAACGGCAGCTCGACGAGCAGCTGGCTTGGGAAGCGGCTATCGGGCGACACTTCCGGGAGGGCGGGCCGCCGGCTGGTGGTAGTCATGAGCCGGCGCTGCACGTCCGCCGAGCGGAGGTACGCCGCCAGCTTGTCGTAGGCGTCCCGCTTCGCGCTGTTCAGCAGCATCAGCGGGTAGTCCGCCGTGATGATGCCCTCCTTTGGATAGATCAAGTCGAGCTTCTGGTGGAGCTTGCCGCCGGCATTCAGCGAGAGGAGCACCGATTCGTAGTTGATGATCCCATCGAGCGAATCCTGGCTCCGTACGTAGCTATCCGACAGAAAACCTGAGCTCCCAGCCGTCAACGTTTGACCGGAAAAGAAGTCCTTCAACTGCTGCGACTGGATGTCGGCAACCGTCAACGCGTTACCGCTGGCGGCGAACGCCGACGCCACGCCAACCAGCGCGGCGAAGCCGGTGTTGGAGGCGGATGGATCGGTCATGGCAAAGTGGAACTGCCCGTTCTTGGCGGCCACGGCAATGTCGCGCCACGTGACCGACGGATTGTTTGCCCAGCCAAGCGCGCGCGCCGTACTGTCCTTGACGCCCAGGATGACCGGCGACAGCATGATCGGCTGCTGGGCCAGGACCTTGCGGTTCGATCCCTGCAGCAGGTTCAGATACTTCGAGCTCGCATACCATGCGAGGTCAGCGTTCGCGCCGTTCACGATGCGCTCGGCCCCGTCGAGGGTGCCGGTGTAGGTCATCGCCAGGTGCACACCGGTCGCCTTCTCGATGTCGGGCATCAATGGGGACAGGTCTTTGAGCTCTGATCCCGCCAGTACGTGGATCGTGTTCGCCGCTTCCGGAGTGGATGTGCTGGGACCGACGCATCCTGTCAAGAGGGCGGCCAAAAAGACGACCCCCACCCCGACCCTCCCCCGCAAGCGGGGGAGGGAGAAGGAAGAGCCAAAGATGCGCCTGGTCAAGGTCAGCTCCGAGATGCTGAACTCGTGAGCGCGAGCTCGCCGCGGCTGCCCGTGCCCACGGCCGGCGTCGCCGGCGCGTTGTGCGCTCGCTGCAGGTAGGACTGCGCTTTCGTGACCTCGCCGGTCAGCGCGTCGATGGTTTTCTGCATGCTGTCGAGCGCTTGCAGCTTGTAGGCGTCGATCATGTCCATGGTCGCGTAGATGTTGGCGAACGCAGCCTGTAGCTTCTCCACGCTGATGGTGGCGCTGGCAGCTTGCTGCTGAATCTGGCCCGACTGCTCCTTGAGCATCACGGACGTCGATTCGATGAGGTTGCCGGTCGTCGTGTTCAGGGCGGTGATCTGGTTGAGGACCAGCTTCTGGTTGGTCAGCGCTTGCGCCACGATGACCGCGGTGCGGAGCGCCGAGACCGTGGTGGTGGTCGCCCGATCGACTCCCTTGATCAGTTCCAGGTTGTTGCGACGCACCAGCTCGAGGGCCAGGTAACCCTGCGCGTTGACGGCGAGCTGGGTAAGCAGGTCCTGTCGCTTCTGGCGGACATAGAAGAGCACGTCCTCGCGAAGCGTCTTGGCGCGCTCCGGATCGGTCTGGCCGATCTGGTCGATCTGCGCTTCGAGCGCGGCGTCGAGCTTCCCGGCCATGTAGATGTACTGCTCGAGCTTGCCCTTGATGTCCCAGACGTTCACCTTTTCCTGTTCGATGGCGGCGTTGTCCTGACGAAGCTCGTCCTGACCGTGATAGAGCGCCTGGATGATGGCGTTCAGGTGCCCCTGCGCGGACTGGTAACGGGCGAAGTAGTCACGCAGCCGGTTGCCAAACGGGACCAGGCCGAATAGGTGCTTGGGACTGAGCAGGCCCTGCTGCGAGGGATCCAGGTCTTCGACCGTCCGTCGCAGATCGACCAGCGACTTCGAAACGGTCGCACCCTTACTGAAGGGGCCCGACTCCATCGCCTTGACCGGCTTGTCGAGCAGGCGGTTGGACACACTCGCCGATTGGCGGATCTCGTCGTCGCCCATGTTGTGGATCGCATTCACCTTGGTCGCGAAGTCCGCGGAGTGCGGGTCGAGCGATGCGATCGACTTGACGTAGCCGTTCACTAAGCCATCGATTTTGCCGGCGGTGGCTGCGTCGACCTGCACCATGCTCGCCGCTTCGGCATCGGTGATGGCCGCCACGGGCTGCGGCGGCACGAGCGTCAGCGAGGTGCTGTTCGCCGAGGTATCGGGGGTTGAGGTCGGGCTGTTTGTGCTCACGATGTCGCTCCTTTCAAATGCTGCTCGATGGTGCCGATCATTGACTCGAGGCTGTCGAACGAGGGGGGCTCGATGACGTTGAAGAGGGTCGGCGGAAGCACGACCTTGTGGCTGGTTGTGAAGTTGCGGAAGGCGGTAGTGTCGTTGGTGCGAAAGCCGTACTTGATGGCGAGCCGCTGTAGGTCGGGATCACTCATCAGCAGGCGGCCTGCGCGATCGCCCGCGGGCGTCAGCGGCACGATCGTGTGCTTGGAGAAGACGGTCGGGTTGGGATACATGAGCACCATGTCCCTGGTGATCGATCCGTCATTAGCGGCCGCACGGGCGACGAACTGCGCCTCGTAGATCATCACCATGGGTGTCGCACCCATCCCGATCGTCAGGTAATCCTGGAAGGGTCCCTCCGATGAGGTCTGCGTATAGCCCTGCCGGAGGAACAGCGGCTCCACCTGCGGCAGAATGGTGGCGCTCTGGCTGCCGTTCTGGACGATGTTGTTGCCGTTCGCGACGTAGGACGCGATCGCGAGGTACATTGCCGCGGAGTTCGAGGTGCGAACGTCCGTCGAGGTGATGAGGATGCTCTTGCTCGTGGGATAGGTCGTGTTGTTTGGCAGGTCGCTCCATCGCTTATTGGCGGCGACCAGCTGCATGTAGGCCGCCATGTCGAAAGTGAAATAGCCGCCCTGGTCCTTCGCGACACCCGCGTTGACGAGCAGCTGGGCAATCGGCTTGTAGCTGGCGATCGCCATCGGCGTATAAAACGGTGAGTAGCTCGTGTTGATCTTGCGGGCAAGACGGATCTTGTCAGCTGCCGGCACGCCGGCCGGGAACGCGAAATCGTAGTGGGACAGGTCGAAGCTGGTGGCAATCTGCCGCGATCCCGCCGTGTCGACCTTGACGTCGAGGCCGTTGTTGCGGAAGACCCGGATCACGTCGGGATCAGTGAAGAATGGCTGTTTCTCCGACCCGATCACGCCCCGCACCAGGGTGAGTGGCTGGCCTGCCGCGTTGCCGGCACGCCCTCGAATCGAGATGAAAATGGCTGCAAGAACGCCCACGCCCAGCACGGCGGCAAGCAGCAGGGCAGCGGCGCGCTTCATTGGTATTGGCTCCTAAAGCGGAGATAGATCTCCGCGCCGACCTCAGCACCCCTTCTTCGATGAGAGACGTTCACTGGTCTCGCCATCGTTATACCCGGGTCCTCCCGTGGCAAACAGCGAGGTGCACGGGGTCGGCACCTATACTTCCCCGGCGTGGGCCTAGCTTCTCGGCGTATGCCTACTCTCGTTACACCCATCGTTCTCGTTTTGCTGATTACCGGCTGCTCGAGCCCGAAATCCTCTTCCCTACCGCAGAAAGTGGTGCAGCAGGCTGAGGAACTCCCGCCACCGCCGGCTACCCCGGACCCTGGGCCGAGCCTGTCCCCCACCGCGCTTCCGGCTGAGTTACCCGGCAATCTCCTGATCGCGGATCGCGCGAACAACCGGGTGATCGAGGTGACGCCCGACCGCAAGCTGGTCTGGGAGTTCCCACGGCCTGGCGACCTGCAGCCAGGCCAGCACTTTCGCTGGCCCGACGACGCGTTTTATGCACCCGACGGGAAATCGATCGTGGTCAACGAAGAGGAATCGCATGCCATCGTATTGATCGACTACGCGACCCATCGGATCGTCTGGCAATACGGGGTGTCGGAACGCCACGGGTCGGCAAAGGGTTACCTCAACGGGCCGGATGATGCCTACATGTGGCCGGACGGCAGCATCGGGGTCGCCGATATCCGCAACTGCCGACTGATCTTGATCGACCAGGTCTCGAAGGCGATCAAGGCCCAGCTCGGCCGGACCGGGTACTGCGCGCACAACCCGCCGAAGAGTTTTGGCTTGCCCAATGGCGACACGCCGCTATCGAACGGCCGCGTTTTAGTGACCGAAATCCTGGGCGCCTGGGTCAGCGAGCTTGGCTGGGATGGGACCCTGTACTGGACGGTTCGATCGCCGGGTATCCACTATCCCTCGGATGCGCAGATGCTCCCCGATGGCAACATCCTGCTGGTCGACTACACGCGTCCGGGTCAGATCCTGGTCATGACTCAGCAGGGCAAACCGGTCTGGCGCTACGCACCGCGATCCGGCCCGGCGATGCTGGACCATCCCTCGCTCGCAATTCAGCTGAGCAACGGCCTGATCGCCCTCAACGATGACTTTCGCGACCGGGTGATCGTCATCGATCCAACGACGGACAAGATCGTGTGGCAGTGCGGGATCAACGACCGTCGCGGCCGAACGGACGGGTTGCTATTCATCCCCGACGGCATCGATATCAAGCCCGTGGACTGGAGAGCCGGCTAGAAGCCGCGGGTCAGGCGCCAGCCAGTGTCCGGACCGTTGATCGCGGTCGCCGTCACGAGTGGGACTTCTTCCCGATGCGACCCAGCCTCGATGAAGAGGGTTCCAACGCGCGATCCCGCCGGAAGCGTCGGCGGCAGATCATCGAGCGTGACTCGCCGTAAGACATTGGTGCCGTCGAGGAGCACCCAGGCGATCGACTGCGTCGCCACGACGTCACCTCCCTCATCCCACGGTGTACGGTAGCGGCCGACTACATCGTTGCGCTTGATGATGGAACGCAGGTGCAATGCGGGGCTCAGCGCGTGCAACAGGGAGCTGGTGGCGCTGAAGGCACCCGTCAGCGCATTCGGCTGCCCCATCACCGCCCCGTAGATCCGCGCGCCGACGCCGTCGACCATCAGATCGGCCGCCACCACGAAGCAGCCACCGGCCTGGTCGGTATGACCGGTCTTGATGCCGACGACCCCGCCCTGTCCGAGCAGCGTGTCGAGGTTATGGACGACCCCCGCGACCGGCAACGAGGCCTGCGGTTGGGCCACGATCGCAGCGAACACCGGCTGCAGCATCGCGGTCCGCGCCAGCGTGACCAGGTCCGACGGGATGCTGACGGTCAACGTCGAGAAGCCGCTGACGTCCGCGTAATGGGTCTCGATCATCCCCAGCGCCGCGGCCCGAGTGTTCATATGGTTGACAAACGTCGGCACATCGCCGCGGTCCCACTTCGCCAGCATGTCGCCGTAGTTGCTCGCCGAGGGTAGGAGGAGACCCTGCAGCAGCTGGTACTCGCTGAGCTGCTCGCCCGCGGCCACGGGCAGGACCGACTCGTTCTGGTTTCGCTCTGCGTAAAAGGTCGCGACATCGGCGCGCGTGACGATGATCCCCGGACCCGGCTGACCGAGGGCCAGGGGGTGATCCTCCAGCACGAGCAGCGCGGTCATCATCTTGGCCGTGCTCGCCATCGGTGTTGGCGATTGGCCGCCCGAGGTCCCGACCACGCCGGCGCCCTCGAGGTACAGCGCGGCCGCGCCCGCCGTCGGCCAGGGCAAAGCGGGCGCGACCCCGAGCGGCTCCGATGTCGAAACAATCGGGGTCGCGGCCGTCGTTGGCAGCGGCCGGAAGTACTGGAAGGCACCGACGGCCAGCACCAGGGCGAGCAGGTACGGAAGCGGGCGGCGAAGCCCTAGCGCCAGGCGATTGGGGGTCCGAGCGCGGGCTCAGCCAGCTTCACGATCTCGCCGGGCTTTGGGAACCGTTTCAGCTTCGCTTTGCTGAAGATGAGCAGCTCGTCGAGGGTAACCTCGAAGCGGCCCTTGCTGCCCGTGCGCAGCGACACATCGATCATGATCGGCGCCCAGGCCGCGAGGATCTCAGCCGCCAGACCGACGGCCTGCTCCAGGTAGTTTCAGGGAACGCAGTACTCGATCGTGACGCGATGCTTGGGATCGATCATTCAGCCAAATGTATCAGCGATTGCGGCCGATCCGTCCCAGGTGCGTGTCCTGGAACCCGGTCGGCAACTTCAGGCCATATCCCAGGAGCCGATCCACGCCGATGTGGCTGAACCAGATGAGCACGATCGGCACGTCTGCGCCCGGGCCAGCCAGAAGCCCGACGATTCCGATGAGCCCAGGCAGGAGCCAGGTATGCCCAAGGTTGTAAATCGCGGCCCCCACTCGCGGACCGCGCAGGTAGCCAAGCATGAAGACGTCTGGAGCAAGGATGAGCAGGGCATACAACAGCCAGGCGCCGGAATATTTCCAGAACAGAAGCAGCGAAAGCGCGAGCATCATTCCACCTTCGAGCCGTTGCAGGGCGATAGGGTCGGTAAGGACGGAAAGGCCCTCGCGGTTGGGCCAGCTCATGGCGCAACTCGGGAGACCTGTCCCGCAAGGCCGAGAACCCAGAGCCGGTCGGAAGCAGCCTGATACGGGCGTCCTGACAGAGGCAGACCATGGGTAACGCGGTTGCTCGACGCATCGATCCATTGGAGATTCAGCCCACTGATCCAGACCCCGCCAGCGCTGGTCACCATGCTGTCGACGCCGTCCAGTCCATAAAAGGGATCAACCGGGATGGTCGCCAACACACGATTGGTGGAGGGGTCGATGCGTGACACCGTGCTGTCCTGCTCGCAGCGAACCCAGATGCTGCCACTCCCGACGGCTAACGGCAGCGGGCGTCGTCCAACCGGGATTTCGGCCTGCAGCGCGCCAGTCATTGCGTCGAGCCGAACCACGGTCGCATTTCCTGACCGGGAGATCCAAGCCGACCCGTCAGCGATCACGACACCCGAGGGCGCGTGGAGCAGTGACTGGCGAACGGTGACGGTATTGGTTGCCGGGTCGATGCGCGCCACCATGTTGTCCTCGAACGATACGACCCAAACCGAGGCGGCGTCGGCCGCCAGGTTGAAGACGTGAAATCCGACCGGGATGGTGGCGACGACCCGCCCGGAGGCCGGGTCGAGGCGAAGCACCGCCTGACGGTCGTTGCGGCCGGTCCACACAGTGCCGGCGCCGACCGCCACACCGCTCGGAAGGTCGCAGCGGCGGGGCAGAAAGGAGCCCGTCGGCGCATCGTGGACCGTGCCGGGCTCACAGGCGGGCTGCAAGAGGTGCGGGTTGCCAATTGGGATCGCTAGCACGTCCAGCTGAGCAGCGCCGCTGACCCGATAAAGCCGCCCCACTCCATATCCGGCGATCCAGAGCTGATCGCCGGTGGCGGCGGCTGCGCCAGGCAGCTCGGGAAGGTTTACGAACCTCGCCTGCGGCGTTGGCGGGGGCGAGGCGACCGGCGTTGATCCGACGCAGCCCGCGAGGCTGATTGCGAGAACGATCAACCCCCACCCCACCCTCCCCCGCACGCCGAGGAGGGGAATCGGAACGATATGCCGACGGCGCGTTGAGCTCAGGGTGTACGAACGGCCGCGCGGGGACCCGCCAGTGCCCGCAACAGACGCTCCGTCACGCTGCCGATCCCGTACGTTTTATCCAGTTTTGCCAGGGCGGCAGGATCACGTGCGGTCGCCGGGCGCGTCCCCTTCGGCGTCGGCACCGGCGCGAAACTCACGGGAACGCCGACACGGCGCGCTCGCTGGATGTACGCGTTCGCCGCGTCGCCAAGCTTTCCACTGGCCACGATGCCATCGAGATCCTTGAACCGCCGAACGAGCTGCGCGGCCGTCTTCTCCCCCACCCCGGTTACCCCCGGGAGACCGTCAGACGGATCGCCGCGCAACACGGCGAAGTCGCCATAGGAGCGGCCGGGGATGCCGTAACGGCGCTCGACCTCTGCCTCGTCGACGACGAGCAGACGGCCGATCCCCTGCTGGGTGTAGAGGACGCGGACATCCGGATCGCGCACCAGGGCAAAAAGGTCGCGGTCTCCCGTGACGATTTCGACGCTGCCCGTGATCTTCGGCAGCAGCGATGCGATGACGTCTTCGGCCTCGAAGCCATCGGCGCCGATGACCTCGACGCCGATCGCCGCCAGCACCGCGAGGATGATCGGTTCCTGCGGTTCCAGCTCCGCTGGCATATTGCCCTCCACCAGGCGATGCGTCTTGTAGCTCGGAAGCACATCAACACGGAACTTCGGGCGCCAGTCTTTATCGGTCGCCACCACGACGGCGCGGGGCTTGCGATCGGTGACGAGCCGCCCCAGCATGTCGAGGAATCCGCGCACGGCGTTGACCGGCTGGCCATCGGGCGCCTTGAAGGCGGTGACCGGGATGCCGAAGAAGGCCCGGAACATCACGCTCGACCCATCGATCAGCAGCCAGTCCGTTGCCACGTGGATTACCCGGACGTCGCAACGGCCGCCGGCGGCCGGACCGCCGACTCGAGTTGGGCGCCCAGCGACAGGATGCTGTACTCATCGCGAGGCCGACCGACTAGCTGAACGCCGATCGGCAGTCCCGCCTTCGACGTAGCCAGCGGAAGGCTGATCGCCGGCTGGCCGGTGCAATTGAACGGATGCGTAAAGCTCAGCCAGTCGAGAAACTCGGCCGACGCCGTGTTGACGTCCCGGCCGAGTTCGCCAATCTTCGGCGCCGGATAGGTGAGCGTCGGCGTCAGCAGTACGTCGATCCGGTCCCAGGCGGCGATCAGCCTTCGCGCCTGCTGGTGCAGTTCGGTCAAGGCTCGCAGGTAATCGACGGCGGTCGACATCGGCGCGACTTCGAACATGCGCCGGTTGAGTGGGTCGAGCCGTTCGGGCTGCGTTATCGGCAGGGTGCCGACAGACGTGACCGCGAGGATCTGGATCAGCGGGCGAAATCCGCCGAGGTCCGGTTTCACGCGGCTCACGTGATGACCGAGCCGTGCGAGCTCCGCCGCGACTGACTCGACCGCCGCCGCGACCTCGGCGTCGACGGCCGCCGGCGCGTCGATCGTCCAGCCTACCCGCAGACTTGGCCCCTCCCGTTGTGTCGCCGGCAGGAATGGCTCCAGGGTCTCGGCCCAGTAGGGATCGCCGGCCAGGTGTCCACTCATCGCATCCAGCCCGAGGGCCGCGTCGGCGACCGTCCTCGCGATCACACCGCTGGTGGCAAGGCCCGCCCAGTCTTCACCAAGGATCGGGCCGCTCGAGATACGTCCGCGGGATGGCTTCAACCCGACCACGCCGCAACAGGAGGCGGGGATCCGAATCGAACCGCCGCCGTCGGCACCGTGACTCAGCGCACAGAGGCCGGCTGCGACCGCCGCGGCGGCGCCTCCACTGGAACCGCCGGCGGTTCTGGTCTTATCGGCCGGGTTCCGGGCTGGCGGGAACATTGGGCCCTCGGTCACCGGCCGGGTCCCGAATTCGGGGGCATTCGTCTTTCCCAAAATGGCGGCGCCCTCGTCTTTCAACCGACCGATCGCGAAGCCGTCGACCTGCGCAATCGATTTCTCGAACTGAAGCGACCCGAGGCTGTTGCGATAACCGGCGAGCGATGCCGTCTCCTTGATGGAAATTGGAACGCCCTCCAGCAGGCCTAGCGGCTCACCCCGCGTGATTCGTTTTTCGGCAGCGGCCGCCTGGCTCTCTCCCAGGTCCCGGGTCAGCAGGACGTAGGCGTTGAGTTCTGGATCGATGCGAGCGATGCGCTCGTAGTACAGCGCCACAAGCTCACCTGGCTTGATGCGCCGTTCCTCGATCGCGCGTGCCTGCTCCAACGCGGGTTGGAATGCCCAGGCGTCATCGATCACCCGCTAACTGTATCGACACGCGGGAATCCCGCGACCCTGTCAAGACTCTATTGCCACTGCCAGGAAGAAAGGATGGCCGAGAAATCGCTGTCGCGCAGGAGGTCGAACTCACTCGGGTCCGACGCCATCTCGATGACGTATGTCTTGCTGCCGTAGTCGACGAAGAGAAGCTGGCCAGAGTACTTCGATCCGTGGAACTCAACGCTCAGTGCCGGCGCACCAGCGACCGTGCTTCGCGTGAGCGCGCCGAGGGTGCCGGGCACCGTGACCCGACCGCTCCGCAGGACTGGATCCCAGCCGGCCTCGATAGTCGCGAGGGGAACCGACTGACCCAGATCCGCAACGACGAACTCCGGCTTCACGCCGTTGGTCGATTTGAGCCTGGCCAGCGCCAGCACCGGCTTCGCTATGGTGGACGTCACCGCGGTGCCTTCCGCCCAGCCCGTTGGAACCCTGACGGAAATGGTGCCATCGGAGGACGTCACGGGGCCGAGCGCCCCGGTCACCTTCAAACCGAGCACCATGAGGCCGACCACGGCGATGAGGGCAATGGCGCCACCGCCAATCAGGAGCCAGATTGGCCAGCTTATGCCTGAGGAGCCCGACTGGGCTGGCGTCGGAAAGGGCGCGTCCGGGGTTGGTTGGGTAAGCGCTGGTGGCGGGGTTTCGCCCGGCCCCGGTGTGGAAAGGCCGCTATCGCGCGGCCCGCGCGGACCGTCATCGGCTGCGGCGGCCGAGCCCCTGGTCTCTGCTCCGACCAGTCGGGTATGGCACTTTGGGCAGACGGACTCGCCGTTCGCGTACCACGTCCAGCAGGTGCGACAGACAGCCCGGCTCAAGGGAGACTCCAGGTGGAGCAACGCGGCCGTCCCGGGAATCCCATCACAGTCCCGGGAAGCGACGTACAAAGAAAAAAAGCCCGCCAGACGTCCTGGCAGGCTGTCGATCAACGGGGTTCGGGTTAGCGAGACTCGAGCGCGACTTCGGCCTCGATTTCCTTCTGGGCCTGAGCCGGAGTCGGAGCCGGAACGGCCTCAACACCGATCTCGAGCTTGACCTCGTCACCAAGGACGAAGCCGCCGGCTTCCAGGGCCTGGTTCCAGGTCAGGTTGTAGTCCTTGCGGTTCAGCTTGGTCTCAGCCTCGAAACTGACCCGCCGATTGCCCCACGGATCCTTGCCTTCGCCGTTGAAGCTGGCACTAAGCGCTACCTCCTTGCTGATGCCGTGAATGGTCAGGTCACCGATCACGTTGAAGTTCGACCGGTCTGTGCCCTCGATGCGCTTGCTCTTGAACGTGATGGTGGGATAGTTCGCGACGTCAAAATGACCGTCGGCGCTGCGCAGGTGGTTGTCGCGCATCTCCACCCCAGTATCGATGGTCGCCGCGTCCAGGACGACATCGACGGTGGCCGAACTGAGGTTGTCGTCGTCGACCTCGAGCCAGCCCTCTTTGATCTTCATCTGGCCGCGCACCTTCGACATCATGTGACGGATCGTAAATGTGACGCTACTGTGGTAGACGTCAATAGCCCACTTCATTCTTCTGTATTCCTCCCGGTCTCACAAATTTGTTGCACATACAACTATCTTTTAGGGCAAACAGTTTGGTGCGAGAATCTATTCCACATGGCTCCAACGCTCAAACCCGCTGAAATGCGGGCCTGGCGCGCCTTCCTCGATGCCCAGGCGTCGTTGCTGCGGCGACTCGGGGCGGACCTCGTCAAAGAAGAGGACATCACGCTCGCCGAATACGACGTTTTGGTCCAGCTCAGCTTCGCCCGGGACGGCCGGCTCCGCATGAACGAGCTGTCCGACCGCGTCCGCCTCAGCCCCAGCGGTCTGACCCGACTGGTGGATCGGCTGGTGCGCAGGGGTCTCGTCAAGCGAGGACGCTGCGCCTCCGACCGTCGGGGCAGCTTGGCGATTTTGACCGCGGCCGGGAAAGTCCGGTTGCGGCATGCCTCGCCGGTCCACCTCCGGGGGATTCGCGAGCATTTCTCCAAGCGCCTCTCGCCGGCACAACTGGCAGCCGTCGCCGAGGCCCTCGAACCGCTCGGGTGCGACATGCCGCTTGGGGTAAGCTCGGATTAATGGGGCTCGAACGGACCGTTTTTCGTATCTTGTTTCTCGGCACTCTCAGCGCATTACTGGTCGCCGTCGGGATCCGGCTATTGGACGCGGTTGCCGGCCGGCGTCGACGCGAGGTCCACGTCACAGCGAAGGGCCTCGAGCGCGTTGCTGAGGTCTCGGACGCCAATGAGACCGACCTGATCGAATTGGAGCGAACGGTCCTACCCGGGATCTCCATCCGCTCGTAGCCCACCCTGACGAGCGCCGTGGTTCGTACGACCGTTGCGAGCAGCTGGTCGTGGATGCGCCTCGACCTCCTCTTTCGATTGGTACCGCTCACGCTGGTTCCGGTGCTGTTCGGCTGGCTGACGCGAACGCCGCTGCGCAATTTCGGGCTGGTGGTCACCCACCCGCTGCGCGATCTCCTGGTGGCGATCCCCCTAAGCGTTGCGGCGTTTGCGATCGCGGCCTGGTTTGCCGAATACCTCTCTCGGCGCAGCGGGCGACGCTTTGTTCCCACCAAGTCAGACCTCGTGGTACAAAGCGCGTACTACCTATTTCTCAATGCGCCGGTCGAGGAGTGGTTCTTTCGCGGATTCCTCCAGGGTGGCCTGGCTCGATGGTCGAACGCACCGGTGCTCGCCCTGCTCGTGGCGACCGCGGTGTTCGGCGGCTATCACTTTCTCGACCGCTGGGGCTGGCGTCCGGTGGCGGGCGCTACGGCGGCAGGCCTGGCCCTGGGCCTGATTTATCTGTTGCAGCCTTCGCCGCCGTCGTTACTCGCGCCAGTGCTGGTGCACGCCGCCATCACGTGCGGGTTTCTGAGTCTCGGTCCTTACCTGATCCATCGGTGGCGGGCCCCCACCCTACCCTCCGCTGCCAGCGGCGGAGGGGAAGGCCTCGTCTAGCCCTCTTCGGGCTGGCCGAGCCACTCCCGCTGCTTGTAGCCCCAGTGATGTCGCGCGTAGATCCGTCGAAGGGTACCGGATCGACTGCGCGTGACCAGGGATTCGGTTTCGGCCCAGTTCATGTGGTACTTGACGCCCTGAAGCACCTCACCATCGGTGACCCCCGTGGCGGCGAAGAACACATCATCGCTGCGGACGAGGTCGTCGATGCCGAGCACACGATCGAACTTTGCGCCAGCGGCTTCTGCCTTCTCCCTTTCTTGGGGGCTGCGCGCATAGAGCTTGCACTGGATCTCGCCCCCGAGGCATTTCAGCGCGGCGGCGGCGAGCACGGCCTCGGGCGATCCGCCGATCCCCATCAGGAGGTCGAGCCCGCTGCCATCGATCGCGGTCATCACGGCGCCGGCCACGTCGCCGTCGCTGATCAGCTTGATGCGGGCCCCGGTCTCGCGAACTTCCTTGATCAGTCCCTCGTGGCGCGGGCGGTCGAGGATGATAACGGTCAGGTTGCTGACGCGCATGCGCTTCGCTCGCGCGACCCGTTGCAGGTTCACCGCGACCGAATCATCGATGTTCAGCGAGCCGGCGGCGTCGGCACCCGTCGCGATCTTGTGCATGTAATGGACGTGCTTGGCGTCGTAGAGCGAGCCGCGCCCGGCTGCCATTGCGACCACGGAGATCGCATTGGGCAATCCCTTCGAGAGCAAGGTCGTCCCGTCGATCGGGTCGACGGCCACATCGACCTGCGGCGGCTCGCCCGTGCCGATCTTCTCCCCGATGTAGAGCATCGGCGCTTCATCCTTCTCGCCTTCGCCGATGACGACCACGCCGTCCATGGGGATCCTGCCAAGCGCGCGCCGCATGGCATCGACCGCCGCCCCGTCGGCCGGGTTCTTATCGCCTCGGCCCATCCAGCGTGCGCTGGCCAGGGCGCCCGCCTCGGTGACGCGGACCAGCTCGAGGGCCAGGTTGCGGCTGATCTCGGCTGAGACCCCCTCGGCGCGGAGTGGCCGCGCCATCAGAGGGCCCAGGGAAGTCCCAATGGACCTTTCGCCGTGGACCTGCGGTTGCTACGCTTGTGGTGTTCCGGCATGGCACCCCCGCAGCTACTTTAGCTGGGCGGCCGCCGGAGGGGAGGGAATTGGAGACCACGAGTCCGCCGCCGACAACGGCTCCAAGCTGGACTCAGTGGGGATCAATCCGCAGCATCCGGGCCGTGATGCAGACCTTCCTGATCTTTCCGCTGATGGGCGCCTTCTCGCCGCTGACGGTGGTCGACCGCTACCGGGCCAAATCCGTCAAAGGCGGCGCCGTCTTTGTCTCCAACCACAGCAGCGCGCTGGATGCCGTGGTAATGCTGCAGGCACTCCCCAACCGTTTCCGATTCCGCGCCTTCGTGGTCGCCGCCGCCGACTCCATCTTCAAGCGGAAGTGGGAGGCGATCCTGACGCAGTTGTTGATCAACACCTTTCCGATTCCACGCGCGGGCGGCGCGCGGCCCGCCCTGGATCGGCTAAAGCAACATCTCGCCCATCGCTGGTCGGTGGTGATCTTTCCCGAGGGCACGCTGTCGCGCACGGGCAATATCGGAACGTTCAAGAAGGGTGCCGCCATCCTCGCGATCGATGCCGGCGTGCCGATCGTGCCCGCGTATGTCGACGGTCTCTACGAGGTCTTCCCGCGCTTTCGTCGGATCCCCCGGCGACACGCCGCCAGCATCACGTTCGGCGACCCGCTCTACCCGCAAGCCGGCGACGATTACGACGGCTTCATCGCCCGGGTCGAGCAGGCGGTTCGGACGCTTGCCGGGCCGAAGGGTCTGCTCCGCGATGAGCCTGCCCCCAGCGGCTCAGCTTCCGCCGAAGGCTCCAACTACTGGTACTGACCGTCTTAGCGAACTCACATGACCCGCTCATGCGGGCTTCAACTTCAGCCCGCAGTATGAAATGTTATGGAAGCAGAGGACGGCAGGCGCACCCTTCCCGCCTTCGCGGCAATCGGGATCATCACACTCTTCGTGCTGCTGTCGATCTCCGGCTATTTCATCCTGAGCGCGAGCTAGCTCAAGAAGCCTTCCCCAGCAAAGCCAGCAGGCTGCGCTCTTCCGCTGACAGCTTGTAGGGGTCGGGGTCATCTTTTTCGCTGATCGGCGTAAGCGCACCCGACAGGTAGGCGGCAATCACCGCGGGGTGGATGTAGGCCTTCTTCGCGATGGCGGGCGTATTGCCCAGCTCCTCGGCGACCCTGGCGATGGCGCGAACCAGCTGCTTCTTCGCCCCCCGGGAATTGATTGCTGCGGCCGCCGCCGCGGTCGCCTCTCGTAAGAATCGGGCAGCAAGGATCGTCCCCGCCCAGGTGCGGAAATCCTTGGCGGTGAAGTCTTCGCCCGTGATCGCGCGCAGATAGTCGTTGACGTCGGCTGAGTCAATCGCTTTCACCTCGCCGTTCTCATCGAGGTACTTGAAGAGCTCCTGTCCCGGGATTTCGAGGAAACGCTTGATGAGGCGCGCCATCCGGCGATCGTGCAGGTCGATACTGTGGTGCTTGCCACTCTTGCCGCGGAAACTGAAGCGCACCTCCGCTCCCACGACATTGACCTGACGGTCGAGCAGCGTGGTCAGCCCGTAGGACCCATTTTCCTTCCGGTATTCGTCGTTCCCGATTCGAATGCGCGTCTCCTCGAGAAGCCGGACGACGGTCGCCAGGACCTTTTGCCGCGGCATCCCGTGGCGCTCCAGGTCCCGGTCGGTGCGCCGCCGAATCTCGGGCAGCGCTTCGGCGAACTCCAGCATGCGTTCGTATTTGACGGCATCGCGGACCTCCCGCCACCTCGGGTGATAGCGATACTGCTTCCGCCCGCGCGCGTCTCGACCGGTCGCCTGCAGGTGGCCACGGGGGTCGGGACAGATCCACACCTCGGTCCAGGCGGGCGGGATGGCCAGCCGCTTGATCCGTCCAAGGGTCTCTGCGTCGCGGATGGGGTGGCCGTCGCTGCCCGCGTAGCGGAACCCCTTCCCCGCCCGTGTTCGCCGGATCCCCGGCGTGAGATCGGAGACGTATCGTAGCCCGGCGGCCTGGGCCGACTCGACCGGGTCAACCGGTTCAGCGGCATCGGCCGCCGCGGGTGGTTTCAAGGTTTGGGGCAGGGCTACGGCCATTCGACCCCTTGACGCCTCATCACCTTCGTTCGATGATAGATGATATCGTTGGTATCAAGTTCATTGCCAAACCGCAGCTGTCCACCAGGGAGGTGAACTCATGACCAGTCTGATCTGGGCGATCGTCGCTGTCCTCGTCCTCCTGTGGCTGCTCGGGCTGATCGGCGGGATCGGCGGCAACCTGATCTTTCTGTTGCTCCTGCTCGCGATCGTGGGCGTGCTCTACAACTTGCTCGCGGGCGGAGGGTACCGTGGCACCGGCCCTCACCACGATACGACCGAGGTCACCGAAGTCGAGCATCACGACGTCTGACGGGGCGCGTCGCGGAGGGAAAAGCGGCCAGCGGGCCGCTTTTTTTGTGGGCTGAGGGCGTCTACAATTTCCCCAGCCGGCCGCGCCAATTCTGCCGGCCGCCAGGAGGTGGGCAATGGACGATAGCGAGTTCCTGAACCTGCTCACCCGCATACACGACGAGGTTCTCGAGATGGTCAAAGAGCAGCACCCAACGCATGAGCAGTTCGCCGCCTGGCTCCTGGGCCAGATCGAAGGGCGCCTTCGGATGCGCATTGGGACTGTCAAGACCTGAGCCCGAGCCTCTGGCTTACCGGATTCGCGGCGCCGTGACGTCTTAAGCATCGTGGCTACGTCGCCGCAACCAGTTGGCGGAAGTGCAGCCGAGGGCTGGACGCTCAAGCAGCTTGCGAACGACATCCCGCTGACCGCGTCCGCCCGGGAGATCATCGAGCTCGCTCAACGGTTGGCGACGCTCAGTGGCGCCGCGCGCACCGAGCCGACGCACGTGCTGGCGGCCATCGTCCTGTCGCCACGCAACCCGGCCTACAAGGCGCTGGCCACGCTCGACGTCAATCTGGAGTCGCTGCGAAGTGCACCGGAGTGGCAGAGGCTGGACCCGGGGCGGCCGGCGGCAGCGGCGCCGATCAGTCCTGCCACCCGCTACCTGCTGATCAGCGCCCATCGCGAGGCGGAGCAGATCGGTCATTACCGGGTCGACGGTCTGCACCTGCTGCTGGCCCTTCTCTACAAGGACTCGACCGCGACCGCGCAGCGGCTCGAGGGAGCGGGTTTGAGCATCTATGCCATCCGGCAGTACCTCGCTTCGCCTGGGTCAACACCGAGGGAGGCGCGGCAGCGACCGCTCCCAAGGCTCGACGGCGCGGTGCGCGTCAGCCCCGTTTTTGGCATTCCAGCGGGAGCGATGCTGGTTGGGGGTGCGGGCCTGTGGTCGGGAGCCGCGCCCAGCCTGACGCTGCCGCTCACCGTCCTGTTCGTTCTCGGCGGCTGGGTGACCTCGCTATGCATCCACGAGTTCGGCCACGCGTTCATCGCCTACCTGGGTGGCGACCGGTCGGTGGCCTCTGCCGGGTATCTGTCGCTGAACCCACTCAAGTACCTCCATCCGTTGCTGAGCATCGGCCTGCCGGTGGTCTTCCTCCTGCTCGGCGGTATCGGTATTCCCGGAGGCGCGGTCTACCTGAACGAGCAGGCCATCCGGAACAATCGGTGGCGTAGCTTCGCATCGGCAGCCGGCCCACTCTCCAACCTGCTGTTCGCCATCCTGATCGGCTGGCCATTCCTCGTCTTTCGGGACTCAGTGCCAGGAGGAAGCGAGCAATTCTGGGCTGCGCTCGCGTTCCTCGTGTTCGTGGAGCTCAGTGCCGTCGTCCTCAACTTGCTACCGATTCCGCCCTTCGACGGGTTCGGGATCATCGCGCCCTGGCTTTCGATCGAAATACGAATCCTCGCCAATCGAATGGGGATGCTACCGCTCCTCGTCCTCTTCTTCCTGCTCTGGCAGGGCGGTCCGGTGAGTGCCACCTTCTGGAATTCCGTCTACGCCCTATCCGGCCTGCTGAGCATCCCGCCGGACCTCATCTCCCTCGGCCATCAGCAGTTCCTTCCCTGAGCCTCGCGCAACTTCTTCCCGCTGCCGTCGTTAAGGCGCTCATGAGCGGCGATTGGCTGGAACGGTTCTTTTCCCGAGTCGGACTTGGAATCGCCCTCGCGATGCCCGTTGCCGTATTCCTCGTGTTGGACCTCGCGATCCAGCTGATCATCCTGCGCGTTTGGGGCAGCACCGACTCACTCGTGCATTGGGAGTGGTCCGCCATCGCCGTCCCTCTCCTCGCGTTCATCCCGGGCTACGTCGTTGCCGTGGTGGCGGTGGCCGCACAGATGAAGCGGTTGGGTTGGTGGCGACTACTCGATTCGAACCCGTCACTCAACACCATCCGCTCATTGCCCTGGCGCGAGTTCGAGCGGCTCGTCGCCGCCGCCTTCGCAGCCAAGGGTTGGTCAGCTGAGATCGTGGGCCAGCACGGTCCTGACGGTGGAACTGACCTGCTGCTGCGGAAAGGCAAGCAACGGGCGATCGTCCAGTGCAAGCAGCGGCGATTTCCTCGCGGATACGTCGAGGCGCGTGACGTCCGTGAGTTCGTTGGCGTCATCGCGGCCGGCAAATTGATGAAAGGTTTCTTCGTGACGTCCGGCGTTTTCACACCGGAGGCTGCGGAGTTTGCCACCAAGGTCCCCCAGCTCGAGTTGATCGACGGCGCCGATCTTCTCGTCATGTTTGGACACTGCCCGAAGTGCCGGGCGTCGGTCGAGCCAAAACATGGCAGGCACGGCGTCTTCCTGAGCTGCGTTCGCTACCCCGCCTGCGACGGCGCCCTCAATCTGGCCGCCTGACGCGACTACACTCAGCGCGTGATCGGGGAGCGGGCAGAGGCGAGGGCACTGCAGTCGCTCGACACCGATGCCTGCATCCGGCTGGCGCAGGACCTCGTACGAGTCCCATCTATCACGGGTAACGAGCGCGCGGTGCAGGATCTCGTCGCGCTGGTGCTCGAGGAAGCGGGTCTGACGGTCGATCGTTTCGAGGCCGACGTCGATCGGCTGAAAGCCCATCCGCGCTTTCCGGGCATGGAAGTGGACCGCACCGAAGCCGTGCTGGTCGCGGGCATCCTGGGAGAAAAGGGCGAGCGCTCGCTGATCCTCAATGGGCACGTCGACGTCGTCCCACCCGGCGACCGGCAGGCCTGGCACACGTCCCCCTGGTCGGCGCACATCCACGCCGGTCGCCTCCATGGCCGGGGCGCCTGTGACATGAAGGCTGGCCTGGCGGTCGGCATCAGCGCGGCGGCGGCCTTGAAGAAGAGCGCCCTTCCGCTGCGCGGCCGCCTGATCGTCGAGAGTGTCGTGGGCGAGGAGGACGGTGGCATCGGCACCTTCGCCATGGCCGACCGCGGCTACCGGGCGGACGCTGCCTACGTCCTGGAGCCCACCCGACTGCGCCTCATCCCGGCACAGGCTGGCGCCTTGTCCTTCCGGTTGCGTATCCGCGGCCTGTCGGCCCACGCCTCGGTTCGCTACGAAGGCGTCAGCGCGATCGAGAAATTCGAGCTCGTCGAAACCAGGCTCCGGCAACTGGAGCGCTCGCTCAACCAGTCGCCGCATCCATTGTTCAGGCATTACCCGATTGCCTACCCCTTGAGCATCGGACGGCTGCGGGCCGGCTCGTGGTCGTCGACCGTTCCTGATGAGGTGGAGTGCGAGGGACGGGTCGGCGTTCCCGTTGGCATGGCCTCCGCGGAGGTTCGCCGCCAGTTTGCCGCGGCGATCGCGGACGTGGCGCAGCGTGACCCGTGGCTCCGGGATCATCCCCCGCAGTTCGACTGGGCCGGCGGTCAGTTCGATGCCGTCGAGGTAGACACGGAGCTTGCGGCATTCACGGCGCTCAAGGCCGCGCATGCCGAAGAGTTCGGTGTCGAGCCCGAGCTGGACGGTGCCCCGTATGGCTCCGATATGCGGCTGTTGGTGAACGAAGCGGACACGCCGGCGATCCTCTACGGACCGGGCGACATCAATCAGGCGCACTCGACCGATGAGTGGATCGCCGTCGACGAGCTCGTCCGGGCCGCGCGCGTCGTTACGGCAGCCGCCGCACGCTACCTGGCCGCCTGATCGTCGGTGAACCCGACAGGCCGGCACGCGCCCGCCTATCGAGCCATCAACTCAACTAGTAACTGACGTTCGCCGCGAACGTGTCGGTGTTGCCGAAGTCCGTGGAGCAGGCGACGTCCGGATTGGGCGCCACGGCGCTCGAGCCGGCGTAGACCGCGCTCCGATACGCGGAGACGGCGCCGCAGAGAGCGGCGTTGCGGGCATCGGTCCACACGATGGTGGCTTGCGTTGGCCCATCGACGATGCCGATGTAGTCGCCGATGAACTGTTCTTTGAGGTTGTTATAGGACGAGGCTTCGGGGTTCGACGACCGTGTGCTCACGCGGATCGGTGCCGTAAAGGACGACCCGCCGTTTCGAGATTGGACGTAGTAGGTGTCATAAACCTCGACGCCGGTCTGCCAGAGGTTGTTGTCGAGCGGTGCGGTCAAGGCATTGAAGGCGACGCTGACGGTGCCGTCGGGCGCGACGGCCACAGCCGGGAAGAAGGCATTGCGGCCCGCGACCCGCGCGATCACGCCCAGATTCGTCCAGTGGACCCCGTCGCTGGACACCGCCGCTTTGACGTCGCCGGTGCCGTTGCCACCGGCGAAATCGCACCACACGACATAGACCTTCGTGCTGCTGGGATCGGCGGCTGGGTGCGGGAAGCAATCGACCCGGGCGCTCATGCCGGGCACCCGGTTGAAGAGATCGACCACGTCAAACGGTGTGCCGGTCAGCGGGTAGTCCACCACCGGCGAGATGGTGATCGGCGCGGTGAACGTCTGGCCGCCGTCGGTCGAGGTGGCGACCACCTGCAGGGTCGCCGTATGGGTGGTGTCCTCGTTCTCCGACCAGAAGGCCTCCACCGTCCCATCGGACGCAACCGCCATCTGCCCGGTCTCGCGGAAGCCCTGCCCAAAGTTGTTGTTGGCGCCGCTCACCTGCACCGAGTTGGACCAGGTCACCCCGCCGTCAGCGGAGTGCGCGACGAAAAGCTTGACGTTGCCGTTGCCGGCGCAGTTGGCGCAGAAGACAGCCCAGAAGACGTAGACGCGGCCGTAGAACGGGCTGTTCGGGTTCTTGTTGTCGACGGCCAGCCACTCGTGGTCGTCGAAGTTGGCCTTGGACACTGACGACACCTCGACCGGGGTTTGCCAGGTCGCCCCATCATCGAAGGATCGAGCCACGCCGGTCGCCTCGCTGAAGTGCAGGTCGGGATCCACGGGATCCTCGAGGCTGGCGTAGTAGATGACGGTCCCGCAGCCGTAGCTGAACGAGCCGTCGGGGCATTGGCGCGGTCCGTTATCGAGGCTTGGATCGCCGCCGGAAACGCGGCCGGGCGTGCCGGGCAGGATCCCACCTGTCCAGTTCTGCCCGTCGGCCGAGCGGTAGAAGCCGGAGAC